>Ga0256405_10011308_pt1 | contig 11444 bp, 11 predicted proteins | sample RumenRJG_02DNA_FD_189096 | JGI IMG/M metagenome (GOLD analysis project Ga0256405, IMG submission 189096) | Bovine rumen microbial communities from Lethbridge, Alberta, Canada - RJG_02 | ecosystem: Host-associated > Mammals > Digestive system > Stomach > Rumen | place: Canada: Alberta...
TGGTCCAAGGCATTAACTGTCAGGCCATTTACTCTCCCATTCTAACAGCTTCGGCTTTGAGATGGAAAAAGACGCGGCTGGCTGCCGCGCCTTAAACCATAATTATTATTGTAGGAGACATTATTTAAACTCGAACGATTATGATGATTCATCTTCCGGTAGAGATTACCCGGACGAGCGATCTGATGATTCATCTTCCGGTAGAGATTACCCGGACGAGCGATCTTCTCCTGAAGAGCACACGGTTCCAGCACACGGACAGCATTACTATACAAAGGATGGAGTGATCTGGAAAGAAAAGGAGCCATATCAGCGTGGTGGCAGACACGATGACGATTGATTTAAATAGCAATTCCAACTTGTCTGAATCTTAAAACAATAACAATTTCTTTCTTAGGCTCGTTGAGTAAAATCAGCGGGCCTTATTTTTTGCGCTCATTGCGTCCCGATTAGGGACGTGATGGGCGCTTTTTTTGTTTCTGTACCATGTTCTGATGATCTCCAAAAATTTTTTTGGAATTCCAGGGTGCCAAACGCCAAAAAATTCAGCAATTAAGGGTGAAAGGCAATCAAGCCTGGGAACCTTGAAAACTGAATACACATTCATCAGACACATTCCTGCGCGGGGACGAGTCCCCAGCCGAATGAAGGTGCGCCAAGACCCTCCTGCCCAGCCGGGTAATCACGGAAAGCAAGGTGGTGAGCGATTCCGAACCATTCTGAAATATCCGCTTGCTACGGATACGGCAATGAAACGCTGCAGGGATAATGATACTTCTCTACGGAGCTGGCGGAGGACCCGGCAGGGGTGAGATTCCCATGGACCCGATTCGCAATCGGGCATCTGATGAGTTCCCGCTGCACGTGGGGGTCGAGGACAAATAACGTGCATCGATCAAGGCGCAAAAGTGAGGACGCTTTTGCGTCTTGATGGATCGCTAAGATTCAAATTCAAAAGAAGGGAGGAAAAAGAATTGGACAACAAAGTGATTGCGATCGTCAACCAGAAAGGCGGAGTTGGCAAGACAACCACCACGGTCAATCTCGGGGCCGGATTAGTAATGGAAGGAAAGAGAATTCTGCTGATCGACGGAGACCCGCAGGGCAGCCTCACAATATCGCTCGGGGTTAAGAGCCCGGACAATCTGGATGTTTCTCTGGCGACGCTGATGAACGATGTGATCAACGACCGTGACTTCCACGAATATGACGGGATCATCCGGCATGAGGAAGGCATGGATCTGCTTCCGTCGAACATAGAGCTTTCCGGTATGGAAACAATGCTTTTCAATGTCATGAGCCGGGAGTATATCCTGCGGAACTATATCGAAACAGTCCGGAAGAACTACGATTACGTTTTAATCGACTGTATGCCTTCTCTGGGGATGATGACAATCAACGCACTGGTGGCCGCAGACAGCGTGATCATACCGTCTCAGCCGAACTTCCTGTCCACGAAAGGCCTGGATCTGCTGCTTCGTTCGATATCCAAGATCAAGCGAGGCATCAATCCGGACCTGAAGATCGACGGGATCCTGCTGACGATGGTAGACAGCCGCACGAACAACGCCAAGGACATCATCAGTTCTCTGAGGACAGGCGTCGGACAGAACATTCGCGTCTTTGATACAGAGATCCCGATGTCTGTCAGGGCGGCGGAATGCAGCCTGCTTGGCAAAAGCATTTTCGCGCATGATCCAAACGGAAAAGTGGCGGCTGCCTACGAAAATCTTACGAGGGAGGTGATGGAGATTGAGTCAAAGACCAAAGATCGATCTGGGACTGACCGGGTACGAAGAACTGTTTATGAACGATAAGGAACGCCAGGAGAACCGGCTTCCGAAAATCTATGACATTCCTCTTACCGAGATCGACGATTTCCCGGATCACCCGTTTCAGGTCCGCATGGATGAGGACATGGATCAGCTGGTGGAAAGTGTCAAGGGCCGAGGAATCATCACCCCGATCACGCTTAGGCAGAAGGAGGACGGCCGCTATGAGATCGTCTCCGGACATCGGCGTAAGAAAGCCTGTGAGCTGGCAGGCCTTGAAACGGTCCCCGCCGAGATCAAGGAGCTTACCAGAGATGAGGCGATCATCCTGATGGTCGAATCAAATCTGCAGCGCTCCGTTATACTGCCCAGTGAGAAGGCTTTTGCCTACAAAATGAGATTGGATGCCTTGAACAGACAGGGGCAAAGGACGGATTTAACTTTTTCTCCAGTGGATAAAAAGTTGAGATCAGGAGAAGAAGTTGCAGCTGAGACTGGTGATAGTCAGGCTCAAATATATAGATATATGAGGCTGACAAAGCTTGAACCTGAGTTGCTTCAGATGGTGGATGAGGGAAAGATCGCCATGCGGCCTGCCGTGGAGCTTTCCTACCTGAATGACATCGAGCAGCAGGATCTGGTCCCGGCCATGGAGCTGGCAGATGCTACACCGTCCCATGCCCAGGCCATCAAGATGCGCAAATTCTCTCAGGAAGGCAAACTCACTCCGGAGGTCATCGAATCCATCATGTGTGAGGAGAAGCCCAACCAGAAAGAGAAGATCAGCATCCCTTACGCATCCGTAAAACGTTATATTCCCAGCAGTGTGCCACCTGACAAAACCGGAGATTTTATTCTGAAAGCGCTTGAGTATTATCACCGACATCTGGAACGCCAGAGAAACGACGCACGATGAAAAAGAAGCCTGATACCAAGGGGGTAGTCTGCCCTTTTCCGGGGCATGGCATCCGTGCTTCCCCTCTCACACTCTCCCCAGTCAGTCAAACAGGCTGTACTGTCTGAAAAGAAAAGACTCTTGCACCTTTGCTTTTTCGAGAATCGATCCATACACTGGTTGGATGAGGAGGAATGAGCATGAAACGTGTATGGGTCATAGTCATCGCAGTGCTGTTGATGATTACAGCAGGCTGCGGAAATACGGCAGAAACTCAGAAAGTGAGTCTGCCGGAAGAGATTTCAACAGGAATCTCCGTTGAAGATCAAGACAGCGTTCCGGTCGATGGCAGTGCTCTTTTTCAGTCAGTAAAAGGATCTGAGCAGAATATGGACCAACAGGCCGATGCAGAGATCGTGGACATCGAGGAGAAAAATGACCAGCAGAAAGAGCCAACCGGTCAAACGGACCAGGCATCTCCTTTTCAGGAGGTGAGTGAGGCAACCGCTTCTGAAACTGAGACGCAGGAATCCACCGGATCTCAGGAAGAACCACCGCAGGATAGCCCATCAGAGCCGCCGGCACTTTCGGAGGAAAGCACAGAAACCGAAGAGGATCCGATTCCGGAGCCATCGGATGAAACGGAGGAACCGGAGCTGGAAGAATCGGTTGAGATACCTCCGGAAGAAACGGAACCTGCCTTCGATATCTCCTTCTGGATCAGTTACGCGCAGAGCGTGGCACAGGAAAAAGGTCTGCAACTGGAAAGCAGTGCAGTGGAGTGCTGGGACAATCCGATCGCGGCAGGTCCCGGCTGTACCTGCACAGAGCGGGATATCAACGGATATCTGTCACGGTATGCCTCTGATCCGGATATCACGGACGTCTGGATCTGGGCAGAACCAAGAAATGACGGCAGCGGCCGGTATGATCTCTATATCGGATACGCGTAAGTCAATAACACAATAAACGAGAAGAAAGCATCGTGAACAGCGGTGCTTTTTTCATACCCAAAAGGAGGATTTACTTGAGTAAAAAGACAATTTTCAAGAGAAGTTCGGCACTGCTTCTTGCACTGCTGATGTGCTTCTCGGTATTTGTGGGATCGACCACAACGGTCTTTGCGGCTGCAGGCGAGACCTCACAGTCCTATATGGTCTCTTACCCCCGCAGCGGAGACGCTAATGCGTCCTACGACGGCGCATGGGGCATCGGAAGCAGAACGTATATGAACGGATGGCATTCCGCGCCCAGCGTCATGATGAACCTGCACGCGATGGGCAGCTATGAAGGCCAGATCTGTTACTGCATCGAGCCTGGCGTGCCTCAGGATGTCGGGGACACTTTCACACAGTTCGGAGAGGATTTCTGGGACAATTATCCTTCGTCCTACAACAAGACCATTGAACCTGCCACGATCAAGCTGCTGATTGGAAGGATCATGCAGTACGGATATCAGGGCAATATTTCAACGGCATGGAGATCCCAGAATGACGGCGACGCGGATAAGATGGCGCATGCGCTTGCAACCCAGCTTCTTGTCTGGGAAACCGTTGTTGGAGAACGCGACGCCAACTTCAATCATGTGAGCACCGGCGGCTATGACACCGTAAAGGGTGGAGTGAGTACAAGTCATCCGCTTTACAGCAGGATCATGAGCTGGTACGACTCCATGGAAGCCAGTGTAAAAGCTCATACGATCATTCCCAGCTTCATGGCAAGGAGTGCAGGGAAAGCGACTGTGATCGAGCTTGAATGGAACGGCAGCGAATACGTCGCGTCTCTGAAGGACACAAACAATGTGCTCTCCAAGTTCACCTTTGCCGCCAATGTCACCGGCGTCACCTTCACTGTCAGCGGGAACACTCTGACGATTTCCACGGCAGTCGCGCCTGAGAACGAGGTCACTATCACCGCGACCCGATCCAACACCCGCATGGGCACCGTGATCTGGTCGGACGGTTCGATCGGACCCAATGGCGGAACACAGGATACCGTTACCTATTCTGCAAAAGCGAGCGACCCGGTAAAGGCATATATCAAGGCAAAGGTCAGCTACGGTAGCGCGAAGATCGTGAAGACTTCCGAAGACGGCAAAGTCGCAGGCATCACCTTCACCGTGACCGGCGACGGTGTCAATCAGACGGTCACCACCGACGCGAACGGCGAGATCCAAATCGACAACCTGATGCCCGGCCAGTACACCGTGACCGAGCAGAATTATGACAAATACGAACCCCAGGAAAGCCAGACAGTCACCGTCGTCAGCGGCCAGACCGCGACAGTGACCTTCAACAACACGCTAAAGCGCGGCGAGCTCACCGTGACAAAAACATCGGAGGACGGCCTGAACGAAGGCGTGACCTTCCATCTCTATGGCACCTCCGTCAGCGGCCTTGAGGTCGATGAGTACGCTGTCACCGACAGCACGGGCGTTGCCAAATTTGAAAACATCCTGATCGGCTCCGGCTATACGCTGGAGGAAGTCGATACGGCAGTCCGCTATGTCGTCCCCGACGGACAGAGCGCGGCGATCGAATGGAACAAGGTTACCGGAAAGAGCTTCTCCAACATTCTGAAGAAGTTCAATGTCACCGTAACCAAAGCTGACAGTGAGACCGGCGACCCGCAGGGCGACGCTTCTCTTGCCGGAGCAAAGTACGGGATCTACAAGGGCAGCGAGCTGATCGATACCTATGTGACCGATCAGAACGGCCAGTTCACTACCGGCTACTATGTCTGCGGGAGTGACTGGACCATCCGCGAGATCGAGCCTTCCGAAGGATACCTGCTTGACTCCACGGTTTATACGGTCGGCGCGGACGCGAAGCTCTATACCGTGGAATACAACACCGCACCTGAGGTAGGCGTTACGGAAGATATCATCAAAGGCAACATCGCGATCATCAAGCACACCGACAATGGTGAGACGCAGATCGAGACTCCTGAAGAAGGCGCGATCTTCCAGATCTATCTGAAGTCCTCCGGCAGCTTTGACGCCGCTGTGGACAGCGAAAGAGATCTGCTTATCTGCGACGAGCTTGGCTTTGCCCAGTCTAAGAACCTGCCCTACGGCATCTATACCGTTCACCAGGTCTCCGGCTGGGAAGGCCGTGAGCTGATGCCGGACTTTGATGTGTTTATCGTAAAAGACGGGGAAACCTATCACTATCTGATCAACAACGCTAATTTTGAGTCCTTTATCAAGGTCATTAAGGTGGACGCGGAAACCGGAAACACCATTCCCTACGCGGGAGCTGGCTTCCAGATCTACCGTCCGGACGGTTCTCTGGTGACCATGACCTTCACTTATCCGGAGATCACCACCATCGATACCTTCTATACCAACGATGAAGGCATGCTGATCACGCCAGAGAAGCTGGAATACGGCACGGGATACTCCCTCGTGGAAGTCTCCGCTCCTTACGGCTATGTTCTGAATCCGGAGCCTGTCAGCTTTGATGTGACAGAGGACAACTCCACAGAAGAAGGCGCGGTAAAGGTCGTTGAGGTCAGACTCGGCAACTACGCACAGAAAGGCGTCATCCGCATCTATAAAACCGGCGAAGTCTTCGCAACGGTCCATGAGGCGGACGGTCATTATCAGCCTGTCTATGAGGTTCGCGGTCTTGCAGGCGCGACTTATGAAATCACGGTTGCAGAAGACATCATCACGCCGGACGGCACACAGCGTTATGCTGCAGGCGAGGTCGTGGACACCGTGACTACCGACGAAGACGGCTATGCCGAAAGCAGTGCACTGTATCTCGGGAAATACGAGATCCGTGAAACCGCAGCGCCCTACGGCATGATCCTGAACACTGAGATCCACACGGCGGAGCTTGTCTACGCGGGTCAGGAGATCGAGATCACTGAGACCTCCGCAAGCTTCTGCAACGACAGACAGAAGGTACAGATCACGCTCACAAAGATGCTGGAGCAGAATGAACAGTTCGGCATCGGCTCCGGAAATGAGCTTTCCGCTGTTACCTTCGGCTTCTACGCTGCTGAGGATCTGATTGCAGCAGACGGTTCCGTGATCCCTGCGGATGGGTTGATCGAGATCCTGTCCGTCGATGAGAATGGTAAAGCCATGGTCAAGGCGGATCTCCCGCTGGGCAGCTACTATCTCAAGGAACTGAGCACGGATACCCATTATCTCCTGAATGATGAGAAGTATTCTGTTGTCTTCGACTATGCCGGAGAAGATGTCACAGTCGTTGAACTGCAGGCCAATGACGGCAATGCCATCGGCAACGAATTGATCTACGGCAGCGTGAGTGGTCTGAAGAAGGATGAGAACGGAACCGGCCTCGCCGGGGCTGTGATCGGACTTTTCTATACGGACAGCGATACCCCAATCATGACTGAAAAATCCGCTGAAGACGGCAACTTCGGCTTTGAGAACATCCCGTACGGCGAGTATGTGGTGAAAGAGATCGAAGCACCTGAAGGCTATGTCATCGACGAGACTCCTTATCCGGTAACGATCGATGAGGACGGAGACGTGGTCGAGATCGAGATCACCGACAAGCTGATCCGTGGCAATGTCCAGCTGATCAAGGTGGACGCGGACTATCCGGATCACCACCTTGCCGGGGCAACCTTTGAGGTTTATTCCGGAGACGAGCTGCTCGGCACGATGGAGGAACTGGCAGACGGTGTCTATGAAATGGACGATCTGCTCTACGGAACCTACACGCTGAAAGAAACAGTTGCTCCGGAGGGATTCTACCTGGATACGAACACCTACACCTTCTCCATCACAGAGAACGGCAAGACCGTGATCGTGGAGAACGAGGCTGGAAAAGGCTTTATCAATGACGCCCAGGTTGGCGCGATCCGCATCGAAAAGACTTCTGAGGACGGCGTGCTCAAGGGATTTACCTTCCATGTGGAGGGCACGGATATCACCGGTAATGCCTTCAGCCATGACTATGTCACTGATGAGAACGGCCAGATCAAGATCGAAGGTCTGCGTATCGGCGACTATGTGATCTCTGAGGTCTCTGACAAATCCAACGAGCGTTATGAGCTTCCGGACAAAGTGACTGTCACGGTCCATGAGGGCAAGACAGTCGTGGCGAAGTTCCATAACAAGCTCAAGCCTGAGACTCCGGACATTCCGAAGACCGGCGACAGCACGAACATGACGCTGTGGGCAGTGCTTGCAGGGTTTTCCCTGATCGGCGCGGGAACCACGGCGTTCTTCACTTTCAGAAAAAAGAAGGAGGAAGGCGAGCATGAGTCCTAAGGAAATCATCGGTATCTGCCTTGTGGTCTTTGTTATCGCGGGGCTTGTTTTTCTGAAGCTTCGCAGCAAGCGGAAGTGAGAAACAGAGGCGGGCGGCATCTGAAATACGGTGCCGCCCATACTCTTGAGAGTTGGTCCTATATTTTAGGGCCAAGAACGAAGGAGGTTTGGAGTGTTTACAAACAGAGAATATGTGGAAAGCCTGAAACGGAGATTTCCCGTCGGGACAAAGATCGTATTGGACCGTATGGGAGACGATCCTCGTCCCATCGAGCCCGGAACTAAAGGCACGGTGATCGCGGTCGATGATATCGGCACCGTGCATTGCAGCTTTGAAAATGGCAGACAGCTCGGCCTGGTGCCCGGCGAGGATTCTTTCCATAAGCTTCCGGACAGAAGCAGGGATGAAGCGAGGTGATGGGATGGAGCTTGAAATAAGGCCGACGACCAGAACCGAGGATATGTACACCTACACCCAGTCGCAGCAGATCCGCAGTCAGACTGGATGCATCGGCCACCTGAGAGCCGATATGGACAGCAATGGGACTGGCTTTTTCAGTTCCTGGGAAGACCATCGCGGAGATCTCAAGACCGATGCGTTCAAAGCAGAATTTGACGACGTGATCAACGCGCTTCGTTTCGACAGCCGTTATGGAGATGTCCTGAAGGACCGCAGTTCTCTTGCGAGATACTGCTGGAGCCAGCCATCCGCCAGGATGGAATCCGATGAAGAAAACTACGGCTTCCGCGTGGATACCGACAATTACACCTATATGATGCGGCTCAATCCCAACAAGGGCATGTACAACCTTTACTGCTACTGCTACCGCAGGGACTGGCTGGACGCCCACCTGAAACAGGCGGAACGCGGGATCCGATTCATTGATTCCGGATACAACACACTGTTCAAGCTGAAGGACGGCGGCAGGGTGAGGATCACAAGACCGGACGGGACATCGTTCGAGACGAGCTGCCGGTATATCGATGACTATCATCTGGAGAACGGGAGGGATCTCTGGCATATTTGTGAGTTCGCGGAGCATATGGAACGGGACGGGAACAGGGTCGAACCCATAGAAGGCCTGATGCAGCCTGAAAGAAAAAGCAGAAACAGAGGTGAAGCACGATGAAATATACCGTTGATGTGAAAGATACCAGTTACGCGACCATCATCGTCGAGGCTTCTTCGAAGGAGGAAGCGGAGGCGCTGGCGCTGGAGAAATACTACGCGGGCACGATGGAATGGGAGGATTGCGATATCGACATTGAGGCCCGCGTCAGAGAACAGAATCGGGGCGAGCGCTGATGGAGACCGGTGACAGGCTGATCTGGACCAGCGCCCCGGATTATGAGGACTGGCGCGAGGAAATGGAGGAACTGTTCCCGGACTCCTCTGAGCAGGAACGATATGAAAGTATGCTGGAGGTCAATTGGGACAGGCTTCAGTTCGATAGAGAGGATCTGGCACACCAGTATGATGAAGAGATCCTCGTCATCGCGGATCTCGGTCTCTGGGACGGCAGACACAGCGCGTATAAGGAGATCGAGTCCGGCAACCTGATGGATTGTTTTGAACCATCCCGGGATACGCTGGATATCTGCTGGTATGTGGACCGGCACGGTGATCTCCGCTGCGATGACAGCCACCATGACGGGACGAACCATTATCTTTACCGAGTCTGGAAAGACGGCATCGACGAGGATCAGAAAGACGAGCTGAGAGAAAAGATCTACCGGGGCCAATTCAGCCAGAGTGATATCAAAAGACTTACAGATCGCCTGGGAGATGAAATCGGAAAAGTCTACGGCTGGACATTCCCGGAGAAAACAGCTAACAGAAGCTATGAGAGATAGATACAGGAGGAGAATATGACAGATTATTGTGTATGCTGCGGCAATTATGTGCCGGAGAGCAGATTCGTCTGCCCTATTAAAGAACCACCTTATTTGCTGCATGAAAATATAAGAAATACGGCAAATATTTATAATTGGACATCTGAAAAAACAAATTTGGGAAGAGACATGATTGCTAATCCCGTTGAGGGACCGACTCCAATAACAGAAGTGATTTCAGATAGGGGGCAATTAACACTTGTGCTGGAGTCGATGTTTAGAAAATACCTTGATGATGAGTATCTTCCGAATAGCTCATTGGTTATCGTGACAGATGACCCTGGATGGCTAATGGAGTCTTATCCTGATGGAATCGCAAAGTGGAGGTTCAGCAACGGAGCTGCAACGAATGCGAACGAGATCAGCGTTTATTCCGTAGCTGAGTTTAAAGGCCTGGAATCTGATATGATCATATACTTACACAGCAATACGTCATCTACGAATGAAGACTATATTGCTTATACAAGAGCAAAATACTATTTAATCGAAATCGTGAGGGAAGGCTAATGGCGCAAAATACATCATTTATCCGCTGGGCTGGCGGAAAGTCGTGGCTTGTGCCATTTGTTCGAGAATTGGTTTCTGGGTTACAGTACAACAATTATCACGAGCCATTTATGGGTGGAGCATCCGTATTCTTCGCTCTGGATGAACCAGGCAAAAGCTATTTGTCAGATATGAATGAAGAACTGATCAATACATTTATTGCTGTAAGAGATAATCCTCAAAGAGTAATACAGTATCTTTCACAGTACTCCAATGACGAAGATAGCTATTACTCGATAAGAGGCAGTGAGCCTAGGGGAAAGTATCAAAAAGCTGCTCGTTTTTTGTATCTAAATGCTTTTTCCTATAACGGTTTGTATCGTGTGAACAAACAGGGGAAATACAATGTTCCATACGGCCATAGGAGCAATATCTCTATTGATTACGACAGGATCTTATGTGTTAGCGAGAAGTTGAAGAATGTAGTTTTATATAATCAAGATTTTTTAGCCGCAAAAGCTAATATTCATTCAGGAGATTTGGTTTTCTTAGATCCTCCGTATGTAGTTCCTAAGGAATCACCAGAGATGTTTATAAAGTATAATCAGACTTTGTTCTCTTTGGATGATCAGAATAGACTTGCTGACTTTATTGACTGGATTGATGAGCAGGGGGCTTATTATATTCTGACAAACGCGTATGATGAAACGATCTATAATATTTTTCACAACAGAGGAAATGGACGAGTAATAATACGTGAGCGTAGTAGTTTGATAGGTGGGAAAAAAGCTTATCGCGGGAAAGTTCAGGAATACATTTTTACCAATATTCCGGATAGGAGCAATTTATTCAGTTTTATACTGACAAATTTCACATCCAAGGCCGGACTGCGCCGCAGGGGGAGCTACGCTTTTTTTAGCTGGTGAAGATCATGCGTACTATGATAAAGCAAAATGAACACGACGATCCCTCCTTGGAAACCGCCGTGTTCCTCATAAAGTCGTCGTATAACGCGGCGGCTTTAATTGACAGCCGCCGAAAACAAAAGAGCCGATAACTCGCGCCCAAAGGCTACGGGTTATCGGCTCTGCGTCTATGCGTCTGGCTCTTTGATAACTGTTGTATTCTGTTGTTCCATACTGAT
>Ga0256405_10011309_pt1 | contig 11444 bp, 11 predicted proteins | sample RumenRJG_02DNA_FD_189096 | JGI IMG/M metagenome (GOLD analysis project Ga0256405, IMG submission 189096) | Bovine rumen microbial communities from Lethbridge, Alberta, Canada - RJG_02 | ecosystem: Host-associated > Mammals > Digestive system > Stomach > Rumen | place: Canada: Alberta...
TAGGAATCGCAAGTGAAATCTTGTTAAGATTTAGTTTGCTTAAAAGAATGCAGCGCTTCGATAAATATCTAAGACGATTCTTGCCTTACGTACGCAGTCATGATTATTTCGAATTCTATAAGCGCGGACAAGAATACAAGAAGTGTTCTTTAAGTAGTGGCCTAAATCTTCTCTTCTCTTTGCTCATCGTTATTCTCATCATTACCATTTCAATTATCAACTCGCTTGATTATCTCATTTTGATCTTTGCTTCCTTATTAGCCGCTTATCTCGATGTCTTCTTTTTCTCCCCTTATAAAAACAGTCTCGGGAAAGAAATCTATGAGGAAGAATGTGAACTCAGAGGCACAAGTGATGTTGATGGTGTCGAAATGAAGGTTAAAACTATGGAGGTTAAGGCTTATCGCTATGCCTACATGGAATTTGCCAAAAAAGGAATAGTGGCGCTTTTCTTGCTTATCGCTAGTCTCGCTCTATGTGTTGCTGAAAAGTCATTCTCTATCCCTAACATCATTTTCTATACGTGCTTATCAATATTGCTCTATCAATCCTTAACCCCGTTATTTGGCTATGATCAGCGTTTAGAAGAGAACTTACTTTGTAAAGCGAGAGTGAATAATATCGTTCATCAAGATGAAATTGATAGAAAACATAAATAATTAATGTTATGATTTCATCATGGAACTCGATTTTAACTCTTTCGACGAATCATTAAACGATTATCAAGAAGTCTATGAATCATTAGTGAGGAAGACTCTTAACCATCTCGGTCTAGAGTTTGATCCTTATATCAGCGTCACTTTCGTGGACAATGAATTTATTCATAACATCAATAGAGAATATCGTAAAATTGACCGTCCAACAGATGTCATCTCCTTTGCTTTCTTAGATGGAGATGAAAATAAAGATAAAATCTTTCACTCTAAACAAATGGTCGTTCTCGGTGAGATTTACATCTCATTCGATAAAGCCAGAGAACAAGCTACTGCATATGGCCATAGTCTAGACCGTGAACTTAAGTTCCTATTCGTTCATGGATTATTACATCTTCTTGGCTATGACCATATGACAGAAGATGATGAAAAAATAATGTTTTCTTTGCAAGAAGAAATCTTAGCGTGAGGTAACCTTATGAGAGATGAAGAATTAATGCAACAAGCCGTGGAGGCTAGACAATTATCCTATAGCCCATATTCAAACTTTAAAGTAGGCGCCGCTTTACTTTGTAAAGATGGTAAAGTCTTCTTAGGGGCTAATGTTGAAAACTCTTCCTATCCTTTATGTATGTGCGCTGAAAGAAACGCCTTATACAATGCGATGATGAATGGCTATAAGAAAGCTGACTTTGTGGCTTTAGCCATCGCCGCGGACACAGACGCTCCATGCTCACCATGTGGTGCATGTAGACAAGTGATTAGCGAATTATTCCCAAGAGATGGTGAGATCTTACTCACAAACCTTAAAGGTGATAGTTATAAAACTAACATTGATGAACTTCTTCCATTAGCGTTTTCAGGAGATGATTTGAAATAATGAAATCCGGATTCGTCGCTATCTTAGGTAGACCAAACGTTGGTAAATCTACGCTTTTGAATGGTTTAATAAACCATCATGTCTCAATTGTCACTGATAAATCACAAACAACAAGAAACAATATCATCGGTATTTATAACGATGAAGAAACACAAATTGTCTTTTTAGATACTCCTGGTATCCATAAGCCAATGCAACAACTTGGTAAAGAGATGAACAATATGGCTTATAGCGCTGCCCATGACGTTGATGTGGCCATCTTAGTGGTGGATGCTTCTAAACCATTCGGCACTGGTGATACTTTCGTTATCGACCATTTAGACATCCATAATGTTCCATTAGTTATTGTTTTCAATAAAATTGATTTAGCTAGATTAGATAAGACCGAAGAACTTAAGAAGATCTATCGCGCTTATTTTGAAAAAGCTACATTTATCGACGCTGTCGCTAAAGAAGGCTTCAATATTGACGAAGTAATTAAAACAGTCAGAAATATGCTTCCTGAAGGACCAGCTTACTATCCTCCAGAAATGATTACCGATAAAGATGAAATCTTCCAAATCAAAGAAATCATCCGTGAAAAGGTCTTAAAGACTCTTAGAGAAGAAGTTCCACATTCTGTGGCAATTTATATGGACCATATTGAATGGGAAAAGAAACCTATGCAAATCTTCGCTTCTATTATCGTGGAAAAAGATAGCCAAAAAGGCATTGTTATCGGTAAAAACGGTAGCCGCATTAAAGAGATTGGCACTAAAGCGAGAATGAGTATTGAAAAATTACTTAATCAACATGTCTTCTTAGAACTTCAAGTCAAAGTGGATGAAGGCTGGAGAGAATCACCTTCTTCTTTGAAGGAATACGGATATAAGTACGAAAAATAATGAAAATAATCGTTCTTTCAATAACCCCATATAAAGAAAAGGATGGGATAGTGAACGCTATCTCAGAAAATGAATCTTTGACCTTTCTTGCTAGAGGTATCAAAGATCCTAAAAGCAAAAACGCTGCTTTAAACAATGTTTTAACTGTCGCTGACATTGAATTAATGGATGGAAACTTCACTCATCCTATCTTAAAAAGTTCAAAACCATTGTTCTCACCTTTAAAGGTGGATATGGACGCTAAATACTTAGCAAGCTTAATGACCATCGATGAGATGATGCTTAATCTTTTCCCTGAAGAAGAAAAGCAAACTATGTTTCCATATTTAGAAAAAGCAGTGGAAAACCTTAAAAACACCAATGATTGGCTCATGACCTTATTACAATTCATGGCTCATGCTGTTAGAATCGGTGGCTTCCAACTCGAAGTGAATCGTTGTGTTCTCTGTGGTAGAACAAATAATATCGTCACATTCTCTTTTAATGATGGTGGCTTTATTTGCCAAGATTGCTATCAACCAGAGATGGAAAGAGATATGTCCAAAGAACAAATGATTCTTTTAAGAAAAATTGTTAATTGTCCTGATTTTCACTTAAAAAGTAGTGATTATAAAAACGAAGATCTCTTACTTTTATTCGATAAATTCACGCATTATATTGAAGAAGCTTTCGGCTATCACTTCAAGAATATGCGCTTGCTAATAGATAGCAAATAAGAGATAATAACACTTATAATAGGTTGACAACAATTCCCTAAAAATGTATTCTTTTCCCCGTGCGAATTATTTAGAGGGGTATACATAAATGAGTAAATTTGAATTCGATAAACTATGTAATCATTTCATTGTCTCTGGTTTTTATTTTCAAGGCTCAGAGATTTATGGTGGTTTAAGCAACACTTGGGACTACGGCCCAATTGGTAGCGAAATTAAACAAAACATCCGTAAGATGTGGTGGAAGAAGTTCGTTCAAGAAAGCACCACAAACGTGGGCATTGATGCCGCGATTTTAATGAACCCAAAAGTTTGGGAAGCAACTGGTCACGTTTCAACATTCAATGATCCCCTCATTGACTGTAAACACTGTAAACAACGTTTCAGAGCGGACCAACTCATTGAAAGTGAGTTCCCAGAAGCTGATGTCAATGGTATGACCAATGACCAAATGATGGATTTTATTAGAAATAATCACGTTAAATGTCCAAACTGTGGTAGTGAAAACTTCACAGACATTCGTCAATTTAACATGATGTTTAAGACACATGTTGGTGTCACTGAAGATAGTAAATCCACCGTCTATTTAAGGCCAGAAACCGCTCAAGGCATGTTTGTTAACTTTAAGAATGTCTTAAGAGCGACACGTCGTAAATTACCAATGGGTATTTGTAATGTTGGTCGTGCATTTAGAAATGAAATCACACCTGGGCAAATGACTTTCCGTACACGTGAATTTGACCAAATGGAAATGGAATTCTTCTGTAAACCAGGTGATGACCTCAAGTGGTTTGATTACTGGAAGCAATATTGCTTAAACTTCGTTGATTCCTTAGGAATCAAGAAAGAGAATCTCCGTTATAGAGATCATGAACCAGAAGAATTAGCCTTTTATAGTAAAGCCACAACTGATATTGAATACTTATTCCCATTCGGTTGGGGTGAAATCTGGGGTATCGCCGATAGAACTGACTATGACTTAAACCGTCATATCAAATATAGTGGTGAAGCTCTTGATTACTTAGATCCAGAAACAAACGAAAAATATGTTCCATATTGTATTGAACCATCAGTCGGTTTAGACCGTTTGGTTTTAATGACATTATGTGATGCTTATGATGAGGAACAAGTTGGTGAAAACGATACCCGTATCGTTATGCATCTTTCTCCAGCCGTTGCGCCATTTAAAGCAGCGGTCTTACCATTAAGCAAAAAGCTTGAAGCTAAGGCGCGTGAAATCGAACAAAACTTAGCCAAGTATTTCAACGTTATCTATGATGATACCGGTTCCATCGGTAAACGTTATAGAAGACAAGATGCAATTGGTACACCTTTCTGTATTACCATTGACTTTGATACCGAAAACGATGGTGCAGTGACCATCCGTGAACGTGATTCCATGCAACAAATCCGTTTACCAATCGAACAATTAAAGGCTTACTTGGAAGAAAAAGTCTTCTTCTAAGCAAGTAGAAATTTAGTAGATAATTAGTGAAAGTATAATTTATTATATGGCATTTGATGATAGTTTAGTAAAAGACGTCCTTAAACACGCTGATATCGTAAAAGTGGTATCCGCGTATTTGCCTGTAGTTAGAAAAGGTAAGGATTATCTCGCTAAATGCCCATTCCACGATGATACTAACCCATCCATGCACATCTCACCTGAACTACAAATCTTCAAGTGTTTCGTGTGTGGCACTAGTGGTAACGCTATTGGTTTTGTTAGTAAATATGAGCATCTCTCTTTTAGAGAAGCCTTAAAGAAAGTTGCGGAAATTTGTGATTATCATGATCCAAGATTAAGCGATATTCGTGAAACTAAAGTCGTGGATCCAAAAAGAGTGCCACTTATTAAGTGTCTTCACGATTTAACTGTTTATTATCAATACGCTTTGAACTCACCAGAAGGAAAAGCGGGCTTAGACTACTTCAATGAACGCCATCTAGACGCTGATTTACGCAGTAAGTTCATGTTAGGCTATGCCTTTAAAGATGGCAAAGCCACTTGCCGTTTCCTTGAAGAAAAAGGCAATTCCTTAAAGACTATAGAAGATACAGGCGTCGCTAATAACATTAACGGCGTCTATGCAGACCGTAACCAAGGTCGTGTTATCTTCCCAATTTTTGATACCAATGGTGAAGTGGTAGGCTTCAGTGCTAGACGTATTGTGCCAGGTCCAGAAGCCAAATATGTGAACTCTCCTGAAACTTATTTGTTTCACAAATCAAACATTCTTTATAACTATCATAACGCTAAAGAAAAAGCGCGTATCGCTGGTTATATCTATGTTTTAGAAGGTTTCATGGATGTGTTTGCCTTATATCGCATTGGTATTGAATCATGCGTAGCCACAATGGGTACAGCCTTAACCGCTGAACACATTAGACTCTTAAGAGCGCTTAATGTTGAGATAAGGCTTTGCCTTGATGGTGACCTTCCTGGTCAAAAAGCCACAATGGGCATCGCTAATGATTTAGCTAAGGCTGGTTTAAATGTTCGCATTGTTGATAATCAAAACAGCACTAAAGATCCAGATGAAATCTTAAATAGTGATGGAGCGATGGCGCTCAATGCTTATTTAAATAAGCTTGTCTCTAGAGTGGACTTCATCTTGAACTACTATATGAACACCAATCCACTTCAAACTACTGAACAGAAGACACAGTTAATTAATGAATTCATTCCAGTCTTACTTGCCATCCGTTCACAGCTTGAACTTGATACTTATATTAATAAACTCGCAAATATCACCGGTTTTGCACCTGATGCTATTAGGAATATTCTTAAAACTGCCCGCAAGAAACCAGCGGAAACAAACTTTAAGCAAGTCATTAATGAATATCATCCTGAGAAAAAGATACTTAGGAGGCTCGAATTTGCGGAGCGTGAACTTTTATACCAAATGCTCTCAAATCCGCAAGCAGTGGCCTTTTATGAGCAAAATATCGGTGGTTTCTATGATGAGACGTACCGCATCATCGCCAATTTCTTGATTGAGTACGCCCATGAACATGAGGACTTTGTGCCAGTGGACCTCATTTCTTCACTAGAAACATGCGACTTACCAGAAAAGGATCTCCTGATTAATCAGATTTCCACTCTCTATTTGGAGAGAAACCATCCAGACAAGTGTGATGAGAGCTTACTTGTAAACTTACAAGAAGTCATCAACCAAGAAAAAGAGAAGATCTTTGAAAACGACACACTTGAACAATCTCTTGAGGGCAAAGACCCTAAGGAGAAAGCGCGTATTCTTTCTGACTACAACCGTCGGAGGTTACGTAAGAAAAACATTTAATCTTTATTTTAAATAAAGCAATGAAAGGGGCATTGATTTATGGGTAGAAAAAAATTAGAAAAAAATGAAGCGGTCTTAGAAGATAAGCCAAAAAAGAGAGGCCGCCCAAAAGTCAGCGAAGGAGCACCAAGTTCTCCAAAGCTCGAAAAGAAAAAGAAAGTTAAAAGCATCTATGATGAAGATGGTGAAATCCTCTCACTCGATGATATTAAGAACTCTCTTTTAAAGAAAGCCAAATCATCAGGCATTATTGACCAAAGTGATATTTATGATGCTTTAAATCAATTTGATTTAGATGATGATACAATTGCAGATTTAATCAATTTCTTCAAAGAAAATGGTGTCGAAGTGATCTCTGACGAAGAAGAAGATGATGAAGACTTTGATGAAGACTTTGATGAAAGCAAGATGAATCTTGACGAAGAACCAGATGACGATTTCTTTGCCGAAGAAGATGGCGAAGAAGCGGAAGAAGACATCGATATCGATTATCTCGGTAGTGAAGTCCGCATCAATGACTCAGTCAAGATGTATCTCAAGGAAATCGGTAAATACGACCTTTTAAAAGCGGAAGATGAACCAATCTTAGCCAAGAAGATTTTAGAAGGTGATGAAGAAGCCAAACAAACATTAATCAACGCTAACTTACGTTTAGTCGTTAACATCGCTAAACACTATGTTGGTAGAGGTATGTTATTCTTGGATTTAATCCAAGAAGGTAACCTCGGTTTAATGAAAGCTGTTGATAAATTCGATTACACCAAAGGCTATAAGTTCTCAACCTATGCCACATGGTGGATCCGTCAAGCAATTACACGTGCGATTGCTGACCAAGCTAGAACCATTCGTATTCCTGTCCACATGGTTGAAACCATCAATAAGATGACTCGTATTCAAAGACAACTCATCCAAGATTATGGTCGTGAACCAACTGCGGAAGAAATCAGTGAAGCGATGAATGGTGAATTAAGCGCGAAGAGAATCCGTGAAATCCAAAGAATCGCTATGGAACCAGTCTCTTTAGAAACTCCAATTGGTGAAGAAGATGATTCCCATTTAGGTGACTTTATCGAAGATAAGGAAAGTGAATCTCCAGTGGATTTCACCACCAGACAGCTCTTAAAAGAAGAGCTCTATTCCATCCTTAAAGATTTGAGCGATAGAGAAGAAAGAGTCATTAGACTCCGTTATGGTTTAGACGATAATAGACCAAGAACTCTTGAAGAAGTTGGCCGTGAATTTGGCGTTACTCGTGAAAGAATTCGTCAAATTGAAGCTAAGGCTATCAAGAAGCTCAGACACCCAACTCGTTCAAAAAGATTAGGTGACTACAAGGAAAAACTTTAATGATTAGATTATCCAAACGTTTGAAAATCATTCATGATATGGTCCCAAATTCAGTGGTGGCCGATATCGGTAGCGATCATGGTAAACTCATGATTGCTTTAGTGCAATCTGGTAAGGTCCAAAAAGGCTATGCGGTTGAGAATAAAGAAGGCCCATTTGAAAGATTACGCGCTAATCTGATTAGATATCATATTAATGATAAAATCACACCTTTATTCAGCGATGGCATTAAAGATATCACTCGTGATGTCGGTACTATAGTCATTGCTGGGATGGGCGGTCAAACGATTGTTAAAATCTTAAAAGCGCATCCTGAAAAGCTCATTAGCGTTCAAACAATTATCATCGATGCACATAGTGCAGTCCCTTTAGCCAGAAAAGAAATTTGCCAAATGGGCTTTGCTATTGCGGATGAACAAATTGTTAAAGAAGATGGCATTTTCTATGAAATCGTTAAATTCATCAAAGCTGATAGTGCAGTCATTGGTGATGAAGATCTAGAATTTGGACCAATCTTAAGACGTGAAAAGAGCGCGGTTTTCAAAGAAAAATACCAAAGCCGCATCAGTGAAATCGATAATATCATCGCAAGTGGAAACCTTCCACAAGCAAGAATCGATACTCTTAATGCGGAAAAGCATAAGCTGGAGAGATATCTATGAACACAAGAAAACTCCTTTTAAAACTTTCTAAACGCTTCCCCAAACGCTATGCGAAGTTTTATCATGACCACGTTGGTTTAATGACAGGTAAATTACCTGAAGAAGTTCATAACATTTTGCTCTGCTTAGACTTTGACTATGAAGTCTTACCTTTGGTAAAAGAGAATAAACCAGACTTAATTATCACTCACCATCCATTTATCTATGGCACGAAAGCCAAAGTATTTAAATGGGATAAGCTTAAAGAACAACTCTCTAATGAGATAGACGCCTTTGGCGTACCTGTCTATAGTATGCATACAAACTTTGATTCCGGTAAGGACGGGATGAATGATGCTTTAGCGGAACTTCTTGGCTTACAAAACGTTTATTGTCCAGAAGAGAAAGACTATTGCATGCGTATTGGTGAACTTAAAGAAGCGATGCCAATCGATGAATTCGCTAAGTTTGCTAAAGCAAGTCTTAATGTTGACTATGCTTTATTAATCAAAGAAGGTAACCAAAGCATCAAGAAAGTCGGCATCATCGGTGGTGGCGGTTCTCGTGACTGGTTCATCGCTAGAGATGAAGGCTGTGATATTTATATATCAGGTGATGCTCCTCATCATGTCAGAAGAGCGATTGTCTGTGAGAAGTTCAATTACTTAGATGTTCCTCATGAAGTTGAGCGTGTTTTCATGCCACAAATGAAGAAAATCCTCCTTGAAATTGACCCAACATTGAACGTTTTAATGGTCGATCACGAGGAAATGCCTGAAGTAATAAAGTAGTAATTTATTAGTAAAACTATATCAAAGATATATAGGAGAGATTTAAAATATGAAAGCAATCATTGAAATTAACAAATATGGCACAATTGAAGTCGAATTAGATAGAGACACTGCGCCTATCACCGTTGATAACTTTGTGAAGCTTGCGGACAAGGGATTTTATAAGGGATTAACCTTTCACCGTGTCATTAAAGGCTTCATGATTCAAGGCGGCTGCCCAAAGGGCAATGGCACAGGTGGTCCTGGCTATTGCATTAAAGGCGAATTTGCCGCGAATGGCGTTAATAACCCAATCAGTCATAAAAGAGGCGTTATCTCTATGGCTAGAGCTATGGATCCAAACTCCGCTGGTAGTCAATTCTTCATTATGCATAAAGATGGTGAGTTCTTAGATGGTCAATACGCCGCATTTGGTCATGTCACCAAAGGCATTGAAGTTGTTGATGCTATTGCATCAGTGAGAACAAGCCCAAACGATAGACCTCTTGAAGCTGTCGTTATTAAAGATATTAGAATTGAGAAATAATTATGGCTAAGGATTTATTAATTGGTTCTCACGTCGGCATGAACGGCCCAGATTACTATCTAGGCAGCGTTAAAGAAGCCATTAGCTATGGCGCCACAACATTTATGTTTTATACAGGCGCGCCACAAAACACATTCCGTAAGCCTTTAAGCGACCTTAAGATTGAAGAAGGACGTGCTTTGCTCAAAGAGCAAGGCTTTGACGAAAGTAAAATCGTCGTTCATGCTCCTTATATCATGAATCCTGCCAATAAGAGCCGTCCTGACCTTTTAGAATTAACTCTTAAGACATTAACAAGTGAACTTAGAAGAACACACGCCTTTGGCGCGAAGATTCTTGTTCTTCATCCAGGTAACCATTTAGGTCTTGGTTCTGAAGAAGCTATTAAGAACTTAGTGGAAAACTTAGATACAGTTTTGGCCGTAGATGGCACGGATGTGAGAATCGCCATAGAAACTATGGCGGGCAAAGGTTCTGAAATCGGAACTTGCTTTGAAGACGTCAAAAAGATTCTTGATAACTGTAAGTATCCAGAACGTTTAGGTGTTTGCCTCGATACATGCCATGTACATGACGCTGGCTACGACGTAAATCAAGTTGACGACTTATTAGCCGAGTTTGATAGAATCATCGGTTTAAAGCACCTTTTAGTGGTCCATGTGAACGATTCTAAGAATATTAGAGGCGCGCATAAAGACCGTCACGAGAACTTAGGATACGGCGAAATTGGTTTTGATGCGCTTTGCAAACTCGCTAATCATCCATTATTAAGAGATATTCCAAAAATCTTAGAAACTCCTTACATTAATGAAAAAGCCCCTTACTCTGATGAAATCAGAATGTTAAGGGACGAGAAATTCATTGATGGTTGGAAAGATAAATATCTAGCGTAAACTATCAATTTCTTTAATTAAAGCGTCATAAGCTTCGTCTTCTGACACTTTTTTTATGACTTGGCCTTTTTTGAAGATGACGTATTGGCCTTTGCCACCCGCGATACCGATATCCGCACTCTTGCCTTCACCTGGTCCGTTGACGATGCAACCCATGACTGCGACGGTAAGCTTGATGCTATTGTCTTCAAGATACTTAAAGACTTTCGCGCCTAATGGTTTGACATCAACTTGGGTTCTACCACATGTTGGACAAGAAATAAATGTAGGATAATTTTCGTATAATCCACAGTCATGGAGCAAACGTTTCGCAGCAATGACTTCAGATTGAGCGTCACCAGTAATGGAAATTCTAATGGTATCCCCTATCCCTTCTAAAAGAAGAGGCGCTAAACCAGCGGTACTTCTAATAACTGATAAATCATATGGGCCCGCTTCGGTAATGCCAATATGTAATGGATATGGGAATAACTCGCTTGCGAGTTCATAGGCGTTAATTGTTTCTCTAATATTGCTGGCCTTTAAAGAAATCACAATGTCATGGAAATCATATTTCTCTAGAATTTGAACTTGTTTCTTTGCGGATAAGAGAAGCTTATGGGCTAATGGAATATCAGTGTCAGCGAATTCTTGACTGACTGATCCCGAGTTAGCGCCAACTCTAATGACAACGTGTTTTTTCTTGGCAAGTTCAACGATTTCTTTAATTTTTGCTTCATCAGAAATGTTTCCAGGATTAAGTCTAATCTTATCAACACCATTTTTAATCGCTTGGATAGCGAAGTCACCATTGAAATGGATGTCTGCGATTAGT
>Ga0256405_10011311_pt1 | contig 11443 bp, 14 predicted proteins | sample RumenRJG_02DNA_FD_189096 | JGI IMG/M metagenome (GOLD analysis project Ga0256405, IMG submission 189096) | Bovine rumen microbial communities from Lethbridge, Alberta, Canada - RJG_02 | ecosystem: Host-associated > Mammals > Digestive system > Stomach > Rumen | place: Canada: Alberta...
AGCCGCCATGCCTGCTGCTGTACCGCATTCTGCCTGACAGCCGCCTGCTGCTCCGGCAATGGAGGCATTCTGGTCAATGACCATGCCAATGCCAGCAGCCGTAAAGAGGGCGTTTACAATTGCTTCATCAGTCACATTTCGTTCCATCTTCGCCGCATAGAGCGCTGCGGGCACAATGCCGCAGGAACCGGCGGTTGGGCAGGCCACGATACGGCCCATGACCGCATTAACCTCGCTGATACCCACTGCATAGGCCGCGGCGCTTAAGACCTCCTGCCCCATATACCCCTGCTGACGATAGGCATAGAGTTTTTTGGCATCACCACCGGTAAGGCCGCTCAGAGATTTTTCTGTATTTTTGATTCCCCGCTCAATAGATGCCTGCATAACCTGCCAGTTTGTCTGCATGGAGAGCATGATTTCTGCCCGTGTTTTCTGGCTGTCCTGCATTTCCCGCTTGATGACGATTTCATGCAGGGCTGTGCCTGCCTCTTCGGCCAGGACGATTAATTCTTCGATATTATTAAAGTTAATCATTGGTATTGCTCCTCAAACTCAAATGGCAGGAATAGCAAAGGCGTATTCTACATTATCCGCCTGCTGGCATTCTTTGATAACCTCAGCCGCCGGTTCCTCGTCCAGCTCCATAATCATCATGGCTGTTTCGCCACGGTTCTGCCGCGACACCCGCATAAAGGCGATATTGACCGCCGCATGTGCCAATATCTGTGTAACGCGGGTGATTACACCGGGGCAGTCATGGTGAATGGTGATGAGCGCAGGATATTGTCCGGTCAGTTCTACCTGATATCCATCAATATTAGAAATCATAATATTGCCGCCGCCTACAGATGCACCACGAACTCTGGCCGTGCGCCCAGAACGGCCCACGAGATAAATAACGGCCGTATTGGGGTGGGCTTCTTCGAGATTCACCGTCTGAAAGCTGAATTCCAAACCATGATCACTGGCAATCTGCAATGCCTCGCGGATACGCTCGTCTTCTGGTGCAAAACCTAAAATACCGGCAATCAGGGCCTTATCCGTACCATGCCCCCGATAGGTACGGGCAAAGGAGCCATGCAGATTGATTTCCGCCCGCATTGCTTCTTCGCCCAAAATCTTTCTGGCCATCAGTCCCAACCGCACAGCACCTGCAGTATGCGAACTGGACGGGCCAATCATCACCGGCCCGACGATGTCAAAAACTCCATGCATAATAAACCTTTCCTTTATAAAAATGTCTGTGAAAAATATACTATAACTTATCCGCACATATAAATTGCAGTTTATCGATGTTATTACGAGATTGAACTAATTTGTTACAGCTCAGTTGTGACGGAGGTGGTAATACTTTTCGCCGTTGCACTGAATGACCCACAAGTAAATGTATGGGCTTTTTAGTTACCTGCGCCGGGCAAGACCGGCGGCGCGTATGTTCAACGAAGTATTTAGTCTATGCCGTTTGTGGGCCAGTCCTCACTACGTTCGGACAGTCGTTCCACGGCGAAAAGCATCACCACCTCCGCCCTAAGCGATGTCCCTATCAAACGGAATTTTCGTGGTGACAAGGAGCAAGCACATCGATGTTCTTGTGACGGGAGCAACGAGTTCTCGCCAATTGCATAATCCATAGATGGGGGGCAGACGGGGGAGCGCGTTTTCTGTTAGGAGCGACTGCCTGAACGCAGTGAAGGCCGGCCCCCACAGAAAAGCTGCTAAACAAACACGCTGAAAGCAGCGCCGTTGGCCTGCCCGGCGCAGGTAACTGGACAGCTCTATTTATCGAGGGGGTCGTTTAGCGGGAAACAGAAAACACACTCCCCCGTTTGCCCCGAACAACGCATGAACGGGATACCTTCAGCACGAACTAACCGCCAAACTGCAATTTACTCAAAAGTCCGCTGACACTTTTTGTCAGCGGACTTTTTAAATTAAGAGAATTTTACATCCCCTTGAAATTTCTTACTTAATTAAGCCGTGGTTGCGCAGAGCGTCTTCCAGCTGTTTTTCGTGCTGGGGTTCCATCTCCGACAACGGCATGCGCAGAGGACCTGCAGCATAACCTAATTTACGCATAGCAACCTTGACGGGAATCGGGTTGACCTCGCAGAACAGTGCATCAATAAGGTCAGCATATTCCACCTGCATTTTTTCGGCCTTTTTCGTATCGCCATCAAAGAACGCCTGACACATATCATGGGTCTGCTGCGGTGCCACATTGGAGAGCACAGAGATTACCCCCTGACCACCCAGAGAAAGAATCGGCACAATCTGGTCATCATTGCCGGAATAGAGCACCAAATCATCGCCGACAGCTGCCCGCAGACGCAGAATCTTGGACAGGTCACCATTGGCTTCTTTTACCGCTACGATATTGGGATGCTTAGCCAGTTCCACATAGGTGGACGTTGCAATCGCCACGCCCGTACGGGAAGGTACATCATAGAGGATAATGGGGATATTTACCGCATTGGCAATCGCCGTGTAATGGGCGATAAGGCCCTTCTGCGTACATTTATTATAGTACGGCGTTACGACCAGCAGGGCATCCGCGCCCACGCTTTCCGCATATTTGGAAAGCTCCACTGCATAGCTGGTTTCGTTGGAGCCGGTACCTGCAATGACCGGCACGCGCCCCTTTACATGGTCGACAGCAAATTTAATGGCCGCACGATGCTCCTCGTCACTCATGGTAGCAGATTCACCCGTAGTGCCGGTAATGATGATGGCATCCGTATGATTCTTTATCTGGTCATCAATAATCCGTCCCAGCTCGTCAAAATTAATGCCATCTTCCGTATACGGCGTGATGATGGCTACGCCTGCGCCACGAAAAATTGGTTTTTTCATGAAAAAGCCTCCCATGCAAATCTAATTCACCATTTATATTCATTTCACTCTTTAAATTATCACATTAAACCCGCGGAAAGTCAACGGCGATTGCCATTCTTCGCACTTAATGCGCTAAATTTTACACGCTCTGCCATTTTTTCAGGCGCGTACAGCTTCCATAGCCTGTTTGACCACATCTGCAGGCACATCATTGCGGCAGATAACCTGTCCTATTTTTTCCATAAGAACCCAGGTCACCTTGCCGCCTACGGTCTTCTTATCATGGAAGATATCAGCGTACATGGCATCCACCGTTACGCCTGCGGCCTGCAGGGGCAGATTGTAACGCGCAATCATCTCCCGCACCCGACTATATTCTGTCTCATCAATAAGTCCTAATTCCTTGCTGATATGGGCTGCACCAATCATGCCTGTTGCCACAGCCTCGCCATGATTGTACCGCACATAGCCTGTTTCCTTTTCAATGGCATGGGCAATGGTATGACCGAAGTTCAGAATTCGGCGCAGTCCTGCTTCTTTTTCGTCCTCGCTGACTACAGCCGCCTTTATCTCACAGGAACGGGCAATCATATGCACCAGAGCCTCCGGCTCCAAGGCCAAAACCTGCCCCCTGTTCGTCTCTAAAAAAGTGAAGAAATTCGCATCATAGATAATGCCGTATTTGATGATTTCGCCAAGCCCTGTGTAGATTTCCCGCTGCGGCAGGGTCTGCATATAATTGAGTTCCATAAAGACAGCCTGCGGCTGATAAAACGCCCCGATAAGATTCTTGCCCAGTTCATGGTTGACGGCAACCTTGCCGCCGACACTGGAATCCACCTGCGCCAGCAAACTGGTGGGAATCTGCACAAAGGGTACGCCCCGCATATAGGTGGCAGCGACAAAGCCCGCCAAATCGCCGACAACACCGCCGCCCAGCGCAAAGACTGGCGATTTGCGGTCAAGCCCCAGTTCAATCGCCCGCGTGAAGAGCTCGTTGGCAACCTTGAGATTCTTGGAGCTTTCGCCTGCCGGTATCTGCACAAGAGCCGCATCCAAACCAGCTTCTGCCAACAGCTTTTGTACCTGTTTTCCATATAATGGGCCTACATGGGTATCGGTAATGAGCAACACCTTTTGGCTATAACCTGCTCCCTTGACAAAATCCACAATCTCCCGCCCAATATCGTAACCGATAACGATGTCATAACTCTTTTCGCCTAAATCCACCCGTACCTTACGCATGGAGAACACCTCTAGTCTTTAATGTTTTGGTGATAATTTCTACCACCTGCAGGGGCGACAGTTCACTCGTATCAACGGAAAAATCCGCCTGATTATACAAGTCTTCCCGCTCCTTTAACAGTTTTTCCACAGCCTGACGGCGGTCGCCATCGTCTGCCCGGTCAAGTACCGGACGGGTACCGCGGCTTTTGGTGCGTTCAAGTACCGTATCAACATCGGCCTTAAGACAGACCATTACACCACTGGATTTTAAAGCTTCCACATTAGCCGGATTTTTCACCGTACCGCCGCCGGTAGAAATCACCGCATTGCGCCGCCTGGAAAGCCTTACAGCCAAATCATGTTCCAGCCGGCGAAAGTGGTCTTCCCCCAATTTAGCAAAGATTTCGGGAATGCTCAAGCCTGTTTCTTCTTCGATTTTATTATCCATATCGATAAAAGCACAGCCCAGCCGCTGGGACAGCATTTTCCCTGTGCTGGATTTGCCCGTCCCCATAAAGCCAATCAAAATCACATTACGCATGCGCACACCAATCCTTTCCAATGCGCTGATTGTAGGCGGCGATAGCGGCTTTCAGGTCAACCATCGCATCACTGCCGAATTTCTCACAAATCGCTTGTGCGATGACAAAAGCGACCATAGCCTCGCCAACAACGGATGCCGCTGATACCGCACAAGTATCACTGCGCTCCTTGCAGGCCAGCACAGCCTCACGGCTGGCAATATCAATAGACTTAAGCGGCGTCATCAAGGTTGGAATCGGCTTCATGGCCGCCCGCACGATGATGTCTTCCCCATTGGTCATGCCGCCTTCAAGGCCGCCTGCCCGATTGGTTTTGCGTTGAATTTTGCCATCCGCCAAAAAGATTTCATCATGAATCTGACTGCCGGGAAGAATGGCACATGCAAAACCTGCACCAATCTCCACGCCCTTGATGGCCTGAATGGACATCATGGCACCGGACAAGCGGGCATCTAACCGTCTGTCCCACTGAATATGACTGCCCAGCCCCACAGGTGCTCCCTGTACAATGACTTCAAAAATGCCGCCCAGCGTGTCCCCTGCGGCCTTGGCTTCATCAATGCGGGCTTTCATCTTAACTTCGGCTTCGCTGTCATAGCAGTTGAGTTCGGAACCATTTTCTGTGCCAATCGCTGACCGGTCAATTTTTGACGGGTCAACAGCTGCACCGCCGATATTGGTCACATGGGAAACGACCTTTATACCGAGTTCGCGCAGGAACGCCTTGCAGACAGCGCCTACCGACACCCGCATGGTGGTTTCGCGGGCACTGGAACGCTCCAGTATATCCCGCACATCTTCACGGTCATATTTCAAAATCCCCGTCAAATCCGCATGACCGGGGCGGGCTGCTGTGACCTTTTCGCCTTCCGGCTCGCCAAAGGCGGCCATACGGCCATTCCAGTTGGCAAAGTCCTTGTTGATTACCTGCAGGGTCAACGGGCCGCCGAGCGTCTCGTTAAAGCGCATGCCGGAGATGACTTCCACTTTGTCCGTCTCAATCTTCATGCGTCCACCACGGCCATAGCCCTGCTGGCGACGGGCCAGCTCCCGGTCAATATCCTCTTTATGCAGCTTCAGCCCGGCCGGCAGGCCCTCCAAAATCGCTGTCAGTCTCGGGCCGTGAGACTCGCCCGCCGTCATAAAACGCAACTCGCTCATACTATACACCTCATCGTAGCAATTTTTCATATTTATGTATAGTTTAATGTATCATTGTGTATAAAGCAAGTTTTATAAACTGTATTTTTGTCTATTCATCAGGCACAGCAAAGATTTTAAGCCCTAATTCAACGGTCAAATCCGCTTCTTTCTCCTTACTCTGTTTAACGGACATACGATTTATCACCACCAGCCGGTCCCCCTCCTGTAAGCCCTGCATAAAACGCAGCAGGGAAAAATATCCCCCTGCCAGATGTACTCTTATGGGCAGACACAAACTCTCCTCCGAGACAGTAATTTTTCCTGGGCTTACTGCTATTATCCGTATGCCACTATTCACCGCCAGCCTGTCCAAAGCGCTCAGAAATTCTCCCTGTGCCATTTTATCCGGCAGCGCATGACGGGCCCTTTTCTCACGCTTTGCCAATTCTCCTTGATATTCCTTGAACTGCAGATGCGCATTTTGAAAATTCGTAACAGCGGTTATCTCACCTGCAGCCTGCACACTTTCCTGCCTGCATTCCATAGCCGCCCGCTGCAACGGACAATGCAGAACAAAATAAAAGAGCATCCACAGAAATGCTGTCCCCGCCAGCCCCATAAGCAAGAAATATTTTTCCTTGGAATCAAGATTTTTCAGCCTTTCCAATATTTTTCGCATCAAATTCCGGCTCCCCATTTATCTGCAAAGAAAAATGTAACATCGCAGGTGCCCCCGGACTTTCCTGGCTGATTGTTGAACTGTTCAGAGAAACATCGGAAAAATAGTCACTATTTTCCTCCAAACGGCCCATAAATTCCGTCAGGCAATCATAATCTGCCGCCTGTCCTTCTATTTGAAATCCCTGCCGTTCATCACCAGCATTAATCCCGGTAAGGCACACACCTTCCGTGATATTACTTCCCAAATATACCAGCAAACTATACCAGGATTTCTCCTGCCGTTCCAATTTCAACCAAAGGCGCTCTCTCTTTTCAATACAAGTCTTTTCTGCCGTCAAATCCACCATCTGTTGACGCTCCCCAGCTAGTTGGGCAAGTTCTGCCTGTTGCTCAGCCGCTGTTATTTGGGCTTGATGATACTGATAAATGTCTCCCACAGTCAGAACAGCACAGATTACAACCATCAATGCCAGCCAACAGGCTAACAGCCGGCCGAAAGCCAAGGTTGTTCCCGCCCGCTTGCAAAAGCCCATTTTTTCCCGCTGACTGCTATTAAGATACGCCAGTACACTTTTTTCTTCATAACCATCACCAGCTGCTGGAATAAGATCTGCCAACTGCAATTCCGCCTGTGCAAAAGCCGCCTTTACTTCCTGTAAATATTCCTTGCGCACACCTGTGATTATGCACTGTTCTGCATGATTTTGTGCAGGCTGGCAGATGCAGGCAAAGTCCTCACCATTAAGTCCTCTGGCTATCAGCTTGTCATCCAGCTCCCAATAAGCGGCTTCCTGCTGTTCCTCTGCCGATAAATCAGGCGGCAGATTCATTGCATAGCGGACAGTCTCGTTTTCCGGCACCAGAAAAAGCAGCGGCACCTTCTGCCACCCCCTTTTTGCTATGATTAAGGCCGTTTGACCTGCCATCTCGGCCAATGGCACCCCCGCCGCCCCATCAGCAGCAAACAGCAAATCCGTGCCAATCGTCAGAGGTTCCATATCCTTCTGCCACGCTTCTGCCTGATATCGGTATGGGATAATTTCCGCACCATACGATTCATTGATTATTACAACGAGGAAAACACGGTCAACAGCAAACAGAAACTCCCTAAGGCGCCCATCCCAGCCATACGTATTGATTGCCATTTTTCTTCAGTACTCCCTTAACCATCACATGAGGTTCTACCATTTCATCCAGTTCAGTTTCCCGGCAAAAAGCACAGCCGATAATATAAATCAGCTCTGCCTGCTGCCGTACATAAACCGTAAAGTGATAGTCCTCATAAGTTCCTTTTTCTAAAAGAGTGTCTGTTTTCTCCGGCAGGACTCTTATCGGCCTGTCATCATTTCTTAACTGCAGGACTTCCCTTTCCACCACACTTTCTGCGGCCAGGCGCAAATTCATTTCCTGCCGGTATATACGTACCCCTTCTGTACCTTGTCTGGTAAAACCAGTCACCCCCCGCCCCAAAAAGGCCATCACCAGCAACAGGCAAAGCACGGCAATAGAAGCTGCCCCCTGTTGGGCAGAACCTCTGTCTTCAGGGCAGGTATACCGCACTACAAAGGGTATATTCATGTTGTGTCACCTCACTTCGGCCTTTAATACGCAATTTATAAATTCCCGGATAATTTACATCGGAATCTGCAGAAATTTCAACGATCGTCACTCTGGCCAATGCATGGTCTCCAGTAAGCGGAGCTTCAATACGGCCGCCACGTATCAATTTTTTTGTTCCTTCCATCGTATGCAGGCCGTAACTGATATGAAATTTGCCATCTTTCCTTAAATCATCCTTTTTCGTATGCTTTGCCAACGGGTCAGCCTTGCTCAAAATTTCAAAAACCTGTTCCTCCTGACCAACAGGCACCATATGCTCCCCCCGCAAACCATCCTCTACTATTCGCACAAAAGCGCCCTGCACTTCCTGTACCAATTCGGCATCAGCCAGATTAATAAAATACATATGCATGCACCACAGAAAAATGGTCATGCATCCTCCCAGCAGCATCACCACCAATGGCAGCGATACCAGTGTTTCCCAGAGAATAAAGCCAGCCGCTTCAGTGTTTTGCCAAATACCGTTTGTATTCCTGCTCTCCATTACCGCATTTTGCCTCCCAGGCAACATCCACGACCAGCTGCCAAAGGCCATTATCTTCCGCAGCTTCTGCAGATACGGTGTAAAATGTACCATTTTGCTGTAAATCGTTATCATCCCCCAGATAAGACATCTCCTCCGGCAGGGAGCCATTAACTTCCAGCCATGCCTGTGCATAGGAAAATTCTGCCCTGGCAATGAAATCCGCCCCGCCCTGCACTGCTGCAACCGCTCTAAGCTCTGCAGCTTTCATATACGTACCGGCTGCCACTGCCATTCCCCACAGCAGCAAACTCAGTAAAACGGTTTCCAGCAGGAAATAACCGGCCTGTTTTTCATTTACCAACTCTGCCACGCTCCATTCTTATCCTGCCTCCTTTACTGACCATAATCTCCCGGCCCTCCTGCGGATAGCCTGCATAGTAAATTAAGACTGTAACCAATTCCTTAGGCTTGCCATCCGCCTCAAAAATCAACTTATATTCACTGCTGCCCAGACTGCCATCATCTCTTTCCTTGCTGCTGTTTATGCCCGGCAAATAATCATGCCTTGCAATAACGTCGCCGCGTCCAGCAAAAAGATAATTGTATCCTGAACGCAATGACAAATACACCGCATGATTTCCTGCATCCTTTGCTCCATAATTCCATGCAGAATCTGCGGTAAGCCGGCTCATATTCTGACAGTATCGGATATCTGCCAGCAGTTTTTCTGCCTCATATTCTACAGCCGCCTGCCGATAAAACTTAAACGCCGCAGGAAGCGCCTGCGAAGCCAGAATAATCAACACCATAAGCAGCAGCATTATCTCCAGCATAATGCTGCCCCGCTGACAATCTTTTACCACCATAGCCATTCCCCGATAACATTACTAATACGACTGCCTTCACTCCAGGCCAGCAATGCCCCCAGAGCCAGAAAAGGCCCAAAGGGAATGGGTGTATTCCGTTGCATGCGACGGCCTAACAGCATGCCCACACCGTAGAGTACACCTAACATCGAAGCCAGCAACAGACACAGCAGTATATTCTCTATGCCAAGCCACAGCCCCAATGCCGCCACAAATTTTACATCTCCAAAGCCTAATCCTCCACGAGAGAGATACCGCAAGGCCTCCAGCAAACTGCTCCCCATTATACTTCCCAAAAGAGCATTTTCCCAAGAAATATCGCCAGCAAACAATGGATACAAGCTCAACAAGGCCAGCAAAATCACCAATCGGTCATAAATCAGCCCATAGCGTATATCATAAAATGATATTATCATGAGCACACCAACCGCCATAATCTTAATTGCCATTGCCAAAATCTCCCGCCTTGTATTTCCCACAAACAGCCCTTGTCCCCTGCAAACTGTCAGCTGCGCCTGGAAGCAAGTCATAACTTTCACTGCTCAACGTAATAATCTCCCCATTTTTTAAGCGGCACTTTCCCTTAGGTGGTTTGAGCTTATCCAGATCTTCAACATATTCGCCCAAATCGGACAACGTCGACGGAGCCTTTCCCTTTTCCAGCTGATACATCGCAATGGCTGCATCCAAAGTTGTCAAATCACTCTGTACCTTGGCAGTGTTAGCTGTAGCTATCGCTGATGTGAATCTCGGAACAGCCATGGTTGCCATAATCCCAATAATCATCACTGCAATCAGAACCCCCAACAAGGAAAAACCTGCCTGTTTTGACTCCGACATAACATTCCCTCCTCATTCGTTAAGCATGTCTCCTGATTAATTAAATTAGACTTCTATAAAGAACATGTTTTTCCTGCAAATACCAGGAATTTTAATAGAAATTGTCATTTACCGAAGACGAAAGGCTATCTTGCCCGGATTAAGGCTGATAGTATATACTAAACATATAATCATTTTGTATATCCTACATCAAGAATAAGCATGGTGATACTTTATGGATAAACTGATTCAATGTCTGCTGAAAAGACTCACTCCGCTTTGGGAAACCATTTATTTCTTCTATCAGCGTTTTACGGATTATCACCGCATTGCCAGCTGGTTTGATATGGCATCAGGCACCACCTATTACTTTCTTTTAGGCTTTCTGCCCTTTCTGGTGTTTACCGTAAATCTGATGCTGTTTGTCATGGCCTCGCAAGTGGATGCGATTTATGGCATGGCAGCCCATTATCTGCCGGAACGCATGGCAGGCCCTTTAATGAGTGACATCACACGCATTATGGCCAGCCGCAGTACCTTGTGGATGTGGGTGACAGGTCTGTTTTCTCTATACAGCTTTGTTCAGGGACTGGTAATCCTGACCAGAGCCACAGACAGTCTGGACTATGCCAATACAGAGGCCATGGCACGGGACAACCGCCATAACATTCTGGTATACGCAAAAGGAATCATCTTCACCTTCGGCCTTATGGTGGTTATATTCTTCTCCCTTGGGCTGCCTGTCTTTGGAAATTCTTTGATTTACTACTTAAACGAAAACATCCAGTTCCCCACCATCTTCCTCTGGCTCTGGAACTTTCTGCGTTTTTTTCTGCCCTTTGCCGTCCTGGTTGTCTGGCTCACCTGCTTCTATATCTTTGCCCCCCACTCCTATACTCCGCCCTTCCGCCAAGCCCTTATCACAGCTTTGCTGGTCACTTTTTTATGGCTTGCTGCCACAGGCATCTACAGCTGGTGTATGACACTCATCCCCAGCATGGGGATTGCTTACGGCTCCTTGTTCGGTCTGTTTGCTTTGTTTGTATGGTTTAAATTTATCGTCAGTTTCATCATTTATGGTATTGAATTTTTGATGGCACTCAATGAAATAGAACTGCGCCATAAAATTGCCGCCATGCAGTCAAAGTAGCATGCTATTGATATCAAAGCAACGGGGATGTAATGACTGCCCTCCAAGCAGACGGATTTAATAAAGCTGCCGAAAATTCAAAATCCTTTTTTAT
>Ga0256405_10011312_pt1 | contig 11441 bp, 8 predicted proteins | sample RumenRJG_02DNA_FD_189096 | JGI IMG/M metagenome (GOLD analysis project Ga0256405, IMG submission 189096) | Bovine rumen microbial communities from Lethbridge, Alberta, Canada - RJG_02 | ecosystem: Host-associated > Mammals > Digestive system > Stomach > Rumen | place: Canada: Alberta | collected...
ATCCCCCATCCCCAAACCCCAATCCCCAATCCCCAATCCCCAATCCCCAATCCCCAATCCCCAATCCCCAATCCCCATTGATAATTTAGTATTAAAATATTTTATTTTTAATAAAATACTTAATAAATTTTTAAAAAATAAATAAATGTTTTCATATTAATTTTAAAAATAGTTTAATAATCAGCAATTAACTAATTTTAATTATTCTTATTTTTTAATTGATAAAATAAAAGAAATGAGCTTTTTGTTGAATTATATTTTAATTCTTCTACTTCATGATCATTGAAACAATACCATTTATTATCAAAAAAATTTTTAGTATATGCAACATTATGCCCATTTTTTTCTCTTCCAAAATGCTTTATATACCCGATCAATTCATATTCATATTTAAATTTTTCTAATTTTTCTATATTTTTTGTTTTAAGAATAAAAGGAATTGTGATATCATGGCAATAGACATTTCTTTCTCCTACTCTTTTTAAATTAATAATTAAAATAGGAGGTAATTTAATTATACTTATTACATGAGATAAACAATTTTTTTGACAATTAGAGCAAATGAAATTTTCAGAATCTTTTTTATCTTTAGTAAATAAAAATGAATTTATGCATTGCTCTAAACTTGTGAGTTTAGTTTTTCCATCATATAAAGATAGATGAAGTAAATTAAAACCTTGAAAAGATACATCTATTTTATTACATCCAGAACAAACTATTTCACTCATTTGATATCCATAAACTAAATCATGCAATGCAGAATAATTTTTTGGTTCATATGATTCTAAAAATTTTTTTAGTTCTTTTTTTTCTTCGGTTTTCAATTTTAAAAATGCAAATTTAGATAATTTTGTTACTTTCCTTTTTTGTTTCAAGAAAACCTTTTGAAGATATTGAAATAAATATATCAAAAAAAAAGTTGAATCATTATCCTTTTTTCCTTCAAATTTTTTATATTCTTTTGAAAAATTATTTTTAAATTCAATAAGAGAAACAGATTGTTCATTTGAATAATAAAGGGATTCGATAAGATTTTTTAATGATAGCATAATGCTATCATCATTTTTTTTAAATTTCAATATAAGTAAAGAAAATTCTTTTATATTTTTTAGTATTTGGATAACAGAACTCATATAACAATTTAGTTCCTCATTATCTATACCAACTTTTCCATAATCTTGTTTATAAATGATTTTATATCCATTATCTTGTTTTTCTTCCTCTTGTTCTTCTTTCTCTTCTTCTTCTTCTTCCTCCTCCTCTTCTTCTTCAACTTTAGATTCAATACTCATATCATTAGTATTTTTCCTTTCAATTGAGTCTCCAATATCTGAAATAATATCACTTATAAGATTGAATTTTTTTTTTAATAATAAAATTTCAGAATTTTTATTAATTATTGATTTGCTAAGATTATTATTTTTCTTTCGCTCTTCCTCAATATATTTTTCGAGCTTTAAATTTTTATCTTCCAATTCTTTGTTTTTTGTTTTTAATTTTTTAATTTCTTCTAAATGTAACTTAATTTGATTTTTGATGGAATTTAATTCTTTTATTGTATTTTCTGAAGCATATTTTAGATTTTTTATTTCTTTATCTTTTTCAACAAGTTGATTTTCTTGCTTTTTCTTTTGAATTTCCAAATTTTTGATCTCTTTTTCTTTGTTATCTATTTTATAGTTTATTTCTTTAATATATCTATCTTTTTCACCGATTGATTTTTTCAACTTTTTATTTTCATCTTCTCTTCCATTTATTTCTTTAGTGTGTTTTATATTTTGTGACCTTAATATTTCTTCATAATCATTTTTTACTTTTATTGAGAAATTTTGATATTCAAGTTCTTTCTTTTTTAATTCTTCTTTTAATTTTTCATATTCTTTTTTTAAATTTTCATAATTGTTCTCAGATAATTCACCTATATAATTTTTGTTATTTATGCTTATTAAACTATTATTTTTAAGATTTCCATTATTATTTTCCTTGATATTATCATTTTCAATTTCATAGCTTTCTTCATTTTCACTTTTTTTATCTTCATATATATTATAAATTTGACGCCTTTTAGTAAAAAATGTTGGCCTACATAACCCATTAATTCTATTTCTATTTGTATTCATATAATCTTTTCTTTTTTTGTAGATCCTACCATTAGTATATTTTCCTGTTTTTTTCCCCATATTACTCATTTGAAATTTGAAATTTCTACTATCGCTTAACTATTTATTAAATATGTAAATTAGATAACGAAAAATAGTTTAGATACATGTAATAATTTTTAAATTTTTATTTTGATAAATATTATGAAAGTCTTAATTGTTGATACATCTAATGAAAGAGAAATTTTTGAGATTAATGAAAATGATAAAGTGCAAAAGCTCAAAGAACTCATAGCAAATAAAAAAGGAATTAATCAAGATATAACTTTGCATTATAATGGAGAAATTCTTTCAGAAGAAGAAACAATAGGTAGTTATGATTTATCTGAAAATGATACAATAATATATTTAGGAAAATTTGAAGCTGGATATATATTTGATATTTATTATGATAATAGCATTAATTATAATTAAAATTCATAAAGATATTTTAAATGCTTAATATTTTTTACATTTAAAAATTTTGAAAAATTAATTTTTAATAAAATCAAAAGATTTTTTCATAATCTTAATTTTATTAAATGAATAAAAATTATATTTATTTAATTATATATTTAAATTTTGGCATTTTTACATGGGTATTTTCATCATTAATTAAATCTGCTAAAATTTTGAAATAGATTGCCTTAATTTTATATTCTTTATTTTTTTCTAAAGTATTATAATAAGCTTCTTGAAAATTCAAATTTAAAGTAGATTCATCTTTTATTATAATTTTAGTATTTAAAGTATATAATCCATTTACTTCAATTTGATATTTTTCATTTATGAAATCCAAAAGTTCATCAACAGTTTTATTTCCCTCTATTTCTATATAATCCCAACATGTAAAATTAGGAGGAATTGCCTTTGTTAAAACTTTAGTTTCTTCATTAATATGATCTTTATTTTTGCGAGGTTCTTTAGGCTTATAAATATAAAAAAATGGTGTTGATAAATCTATACTTATTTGACGTAAAATATTTATATTTGTTGTTTGTAATAAAGTATATATTTGAGTTGAAATAAATCCAACTATACTTGAGGTAGTTGTAGGTATTGAAGGAACTATATTTCCAGAAATAAATTTAACTTTATCTCTAGAACAAAACTCAATATTGAAATTTGATGCTCTTAAATTTGAAGATATATAAATAAAATCTATCTGATGATTTTCATCATGATCTTTTTCGAATATTTGCTCATGAATTTTACCTGCATCGTTTTGTTCTAAATCATCAGAATATAAATTTAATAATTCCAATTTCAAATTTTCTAATTTTTCTAATCTTTTTTCTAAACTTATTTTATCATTATTTTCCATAAATAATTCGTCATTTTCATCGATTTTAATTCTTTTTAAATATTCTTTTTTATAGTTTATATCATTATTGTAAGGAATGTTTAATGAATCTGATATTAAATATGAAAAATATTCTATAAAATAAAAAAATATTTCATCATCAGGATTATATTCTAAAATATGAGGTAATCTATTACTTCCTTTCCAAAATTTGCTGCCATCTTCTAATATTTTATCAGGTGGATTAATTTTTAAAGTATCGTTTATTATTTTTTTATAATTTAAATAAAATAACTTTTTTCCGAAATATAAACATTTATCAAAGCTTTTTGATTTAAATATTTTCAGATATATTTTCAAGTATAATAATTTTTCATATAAATCAGTTCCTTTATTTGCTTTAAAAAATTCTTTTGGATTTTCGATGAAATTCTTTAACGCTCTAACATTATAACAAAAATATTCAAAAAATTTATTTCTACTCCATTCTATACAATGCTCAATTAAAGATGGCAAATTTTTTATAGTACACATTCCTATTTTTTGTTTTTTTTCTTTTCCTGAATATTCTTCTGTTACAAATGGAACAACCAATTGACTACTTGCTCTTTCTCCAAGAGTTCCACATTCAATTAAATTTATTCTATGAAAAATACATTGATTATTGATATAATTTCTTGCTTTAACATTATCTACAGCTATTAAAACAAACTTTTGATTTTTATAGAAATTTTCATCAAAAATATTTTCTGTTTCTTCTCTGACTTCAATTTCTAAGCTTTCACAATTGAATTCAGGATTTATTTTTTTTACTTGTTCACTTGCTATTAGAGACTTACTTTTTCCAATATGCTCTTTTCTAAATAAAAATTGACGATTCAAATTTGAGTTTTCAATACAATCATTATCTGTGACTGTAACTTTACTATTTTTTTTTGTTGCCACTCCCATTAAGGAAAGAATTTTTAAATATTCGCAACCAACTGCTCCTGCACCAACTAAGAATATATTAGTTTCATGCAATTTTTCAACAAATTCTTGCCCATAAATAGAAATCAGGTCATCATATCTACTATTCAATACTTGTCTTTTAGGGTTTTTTAAATTTATTATTGTTTCATCATATATATCTATCCAAAACCATTGATTAAGAGGGCAATATAATCCTGTATATTTAATAGCTTCTTGAGAAACAAATCCACCTAAAAATGAACATAAAGATGGATGTTGTGCTCTTGAAAATTTACAAATATCTTTAATAAAATTTTCATTTTCATCTAATTTAGGCAAATTTTTAAAGAATTTATTATTGTCGTCTATATTCTTATAAAATTCAGCTACATTATTATATATTTCTTTAGCATCATTTTCATTATTTAATTCTGGTAATTTTCCGTTTTTATCATAATATTTTTGAAATATTATAAATAAAACATGTAATAATTCTTTTCTGCCTTTTTTATAATAATCATATTTCACCATTTTATCGTTTGGATTCATTAAATTTTTCTCCAATGTTTCATATTTCATATCAATAGGATGAAAATATTCTTCTACTATTCCTCCACCAATATATTCATTATAATTTGAAGTATCTCCTATAAAAAATTCTGCCGGATCCTCCGGATTAACCTCATAGTGCCTAGGTTCTTGTGTGTTTAATTCAGTCATTCCCCCTACTTGTTTAAATATTAGATATCCACTACTCTTTAATCTTTTTTCCGTATTTTTATAATCAACCTTTATTTTTCCTTTTTTTTCTTTTGTTATATTCGAGATATAAAATTTTCCTTTTTCTTCACCATTTTTATCATAAATAGTATGTTTTTCACCAAAATCACTAAAAACAAATCCAGTTAAGCCTAATGAAAATGTATAAATAAAGCCCTTATTATTTTCATGACATTCTTGATTTATTTGTTTAATTTTATCTAAATTCATTAATTCAGTAATAATTACAACATCGAATTCTTTAATTTTTGATAAATAATTATTTTCAATAATTACTTTTGTAGTTGGATTCAATTCTGATAATTTTTTAAGGCAAGCTTCATCTCTTCTTTCTTTTTTTAAGACATTTTCATCAGACAAAAAAAAATTACATCCTAAATCACTAATCTTACAAATCTCTTCGTCGAAAATTGATACTTGATATGGATTTGACAAAATTAAATTTTTTGCTATTTCTACACCATAACCTTTTAGTCCTATTATTAATATTTTTAATTTTGATAAAATTTTTGTAATTTTAATTCCATATGTTCTTATTTGTCTAGATAATTTATCATGATCAATTGAATCTTTATTATGAGAATTTATTCCAAACATTAAAATTTAAAGTTAAAAAATATATAAATATAAAAATCTTTTGGAATTTAACTATTTTTAAAACTAATTTGTCTGATTATGAAAAATAGTTAAAGCTTTACTAATTTGGGAAGGTGAGATCAAATTAATTTAAATGGGATATGATTATAGCAATAGAGCAGCTAATAATCCTAATAACCCTCAAATAAATGATTTTGGAAATGAATATAATATAAATTCTAAAGAAAATATTATAAAAATTGAAGGTAACAATTTTAAGAATGCAATAAAAAATGAAAACAAATTTAATAACATTTCCTCTGAAGGAAATATTAATGAAATGATTTTAAAAGGAATAAATGATATTAATTCAAATTTATTATCATTGAAAGAAAATGATAACATTTTATTTGAGTCAAAAAAGAATAACGGTTGTATTTTTTATGATAATGTTTTAGAAGAAATGAAAGTTAATTATATTAATAAAAAAAATAAAAAATTTAAATATGAAATCAAAAATGAAATAAAAAATACATTAATTAAACCAATCTTAGATTCCCTTAAAACAAAAGATAATGAAATATCTGAATTGAAATTATTAATTGAAGATTTAAAAAAATATTCCTTGGATAATAATAATCAAATAAAGAAAGAATTTGATATAAAGATAAAAAATATTCAAAATAAAAATAATGAATTAGCATCACTATTTGAAACACATAATACAGATATGAAAAAAGTGTTAAATAAATATGATTGTAACTTTAATAATTTAAATAGAAAATTAGAAACTATAAATTTAAATCAAGTAACAATTGATAAAAAAAATAATAGAGAAATTGAAAATTTGAAAAATTATATACCAAATGAAATCAATTCTTTAAAAATGCAAATAAATTCTATTATTGAGAAAAAAGAAACCAATTATAATAGTAAATTTGATAATATTTTAAAATTTAATAAAGAATATATAACAAAATATGATAATTTAAGGAAGCAATTTGAAGCAGAAATAAAAGTATTAAAAAATAATATAGAAAAATTTGATAATGAACAAAAGCAATTGAAAATTAAAGATGAAAATAAGACTAAAGAGTTGACAGAATTAAAAGAAAAAATAATTATTAATAATAAAAAGATTGACAAAGCTATCAATGAAATTGAAATAATTAATAATAATTCGGAAAAGAATATGATTTCAATAGTAAATGAAAAAATCAGAAAATTTAATAGTATATTTCAAAAAGAATTTTCCTTCAAAAAACAAAAATCGCAAAATAAATTAAAATTAGAATTATTCCATAAAAAAAAATTTGCACAGGTAGGATTGACAAATATAGGAAATAATTGTTATTTAAATTCAGTTTTACAAATATTGAAAAACATTCCAAAATTTATATATCATTTTTATCTCATGGATGAAAACTCAGATAAATTTTTATTAACTCTTAAAAATTTATTCTTAAAGATATGCTTTTCAAAAGAAAAATCATTTTCTCCCAAAGAATTCAAAGAAGTGTTAGGAAAAGAAAATAAAAAATTTTCAGGGGATAATCAATATGATTCAACAATCTTTTATATTTCTTTATTAAATCTTATCCAAAAAAAGTTATGCAATCCTAATTGTAATTATCAAAAATTAAATATGGAACTTTTCAGAAATAAAAGTCTTTATGAGAAATATAAAATTTGGAAAGAAAATTATTTGTCTAAAAATGGAACGTTTATTTTAGATTATTTTTATACATTTTATGTGAGTGAAATACAATGTAATTCATGCAAGACTATTTCTCATTCTTTCCAATGTACAAACTTTCTCGATTTTCCTATTATTACTCAAAATAGTGAAGTTAAAAACTTAGAAGAATGTTTTTCTAATTATCAAATGATAAAATCTTTAATAAATGAATGTTCTGAATGTAATAATGATAAATTTAGCCAACACTTTAAAATACTAGAATTGCCACCTATTTTAATGATAAATTTAAAAAGAGTTGGAGAAGGAGAAGCCCATTTTAATGATATAGAAATTCCTTTTCAATTAGATATGGAAAAATTGATAAATAATAAAACAATTAATTCAATATATGAATTAAGAGGGTTTATTAAGCATTCAGGAGATGAATTTGGAGGACATAATTATGCCTTTTGCAAAAATATGTTTGATGATAAATGGTATGAATATAATGATAGCCATTGTATTCCCATTAACGGAAGTCCAGAGTTGGATAAAATATTTTTATTATGCTATGTAAAAATAGGATGTGATATACAAGATGTATCTTATCTGAAGAAAATTTTAGATTCTACAGAAGAAAAAAATTTTTTAAATAACTTTAAAAATAATAAATTATTATCTTTAATTATAAAATAAATCAATTTAAAAATTTAATCTAAAAATTTAAATTTTAATCATTCATAACTCTATAAGCATTTTTTTCAGTAAATTCTCTTGCTTTTTTAAAAAAATCTTCTTTATTATTTTTATATAATATCAAAGCATCATTATTTAATCCATGCTCTGAATTTGGTTTATTAAGTAAATCAAAAATGGAATAAATAACAGTTATTAGATTTTTATGTTGTTCCCATTCATTAGATTTGGAAGATAAGCATATAGCTCCATCAGTCATTGATATATTTGGATGAAATATTTTTGTCTCAAATTTTATATCTGGAGGTTCATCTGGATAATTTTCAGGAAATTCCAATAGTAATTTAAATAATCCTTTTTCATAACAAGTTTTTTTTGGCCCTTTCAATAAAATATTCCATTTAAATATATTTGACTTTTTTTGAGGTCCAGCACTACATCCTATTTCTGTTAATAATTGGCTCGTTTTAATTTTATCTAATTCTTCTCTTATATATTCTTCAGCCATTTAAATTAATTTAGTTTTTTTTCATTTAAAAAATCATAGAAAATAGTTAAGCCACATTCTATAAAATAATGATATTTGAGATTTAATAATTAATTATTATCTATGACTGAAAATGCAGAAACTATTATAAGATCAGAATGGGACTTATTAAAGAAATCAGGTTTATTAAGTCAAATTGGATGCTCAGCAGGACCGATAAAAACAAAAGGAATATATAATATATTTAAATGGAAAGCATTAATGAAAGCACCAGATAATAGTCCATATGCAGGATATCTATATAAATTTGAAATAAATTTCCCAGAGGATTATCCAAATTCTGCTCCAGAAGTTTTTTGCAAAACTGATATGTATCATATGAATATTAACACTGATGGAAGAGTTTGTGTTTCTTCTGTTAATAGTCAATGGAATAATGCAAAAAATATTAATACCGTTCTCTTATCTATTTTTATAATTTTTAGTAAACCCAATCCAGAGAGTCCATATAGAGACGAAATTGCTGAATTATATGTTAATAATAGGGATGAATATATAAAAAAAGTAAAAGAGCATTGTGAAAAATATGCACTTAAAATTTGATAAATAAATAATTAATTTAAATTTATTTTCAATGTTAAAATCTAAATTAATGAAATATTTTGATAAATTTATTAATAATATTTAAATATTATTTTATATTATTATTTTTCCTGCATCAAATCGGCCCAAAAAGTTTATTGTTTTTCCATCTTTTATATCTTTAGCTAGTAAAGAATCAGTATCCTCAAGAATATTTCCATTATAAACTAATTCAATGTCACCAGTAATATTATATTTTTTTTTAATTTCATTCTTCAAGAGTTCAACACTCCATGATTCCTGAGCAAAAATAAATTCTCTTTGATCTCTAGAATCTTGGATTATTAATTTCATTAAAGCTAGAATATTTTATTATTAATTAAAATAGAAAATAAATAAATATCAATGAATTTAACTATTTTTCAGTTAACTAATTTTTAAAATTTTTTAATAGTCTACTAAAAATAAAAATTTTTTAAATGATGGGACCATGTGAAAGTCATCAAAAGCCTCGTTCTTTCAAGGTTAATAGTAATAAATTTAATGCTTCTACCAATAATAATATTAATCTTCAAAAAAATTTTGTTCATGGAAAAGGTTGGGCTAAAGTTTCTAAAATTATAGATAATAAGATAAATAATAAGATAAATCCATATGATTATATAAGAAGAAATAAGAATATGGAACCTCCTAAAAGATTAATTGATGAACAATCAAAAGTAGAAAGTAATCAAAGAATTATTCAAAATAGAAAAATAATAAGAAATAAAATCAACCTTAATCCTGATTTGAATAAGAAAAAAATAACTAAATTAAGAAATCCTTCACAAGCTCATAATTTTATAAAAGATTTAGAGAATAAACAAGTTAATATTCATATTATTAAAGATAATAATGAAGAAAAAAATAACATTCAACCAGCTCCATTATATCAAACAAAAAAAGGCGAAGAGAATTTAATAAAAATTAATAATAGGAATGCAAGTGTAATTAATAGAGAACTGAGAAATGATATTTTACAAAAAATTGAAAAAGTCGAAAAATTTATTAGTGGTACTATAGGCTTAATTAATATTGGAAATACATGCTATTTTAATTCAGCCATCCAAAATCTAAAAAATGTTTTTCCATTAACTTTATATTTATTGAAGAATAAAAATTTTGATCGAAATGGATTTACTTTTAAATACTGTGAATTATTAGCAAATCTAATCAATCAAGATACTTATCAATGGTTTGATCCAAGAGATTTTCTATTAATTCTAAGTAAAATGGCTCCTTTATTTGCTTTTGGACAACAAAATGATAGTAATTATTGTATTTTATATATTTTAACTCTTCTTGAAAAAGAAACAAGGATTTACATAGGAGAAAGACCTTTTGAAAAAATTTTGATTTCATCTCCTAATTTTTGTTTTGAATCAAAAAAAAAATTTTCAATTTTTATGGATAAATTCTATGAAAAAAAAAACTCTTGCATTACTGATATTTTTTATGGTTTTCAAGAAGATATATATAAATGCAATTATTGTTCTTATACAACTTTTAATTTTCAAGGATTTAGTGTATTAAATATTCCTATTATGAAAAGAAATAATATTCCAATTTATTCATTAGAAGAAGGAATAAATTATTTTCAAGGAATACAAAATCATAACAAAGAAAATGGATTTATTTGTCAAAATTGTAAATTTCAAAATATATCAACACAAACTCGTATTATTCATTGTCCAAAAATTTTTATTATTCATTTTAAGAGAATAGGAGAGAATAATTTTTATAGTCATAATGTTAAAATCCCTTTTGAATTCGGAATGAATAATTTAGTTGATGGAAAAATTAATGAATATTCATTAATTGGCTTTATAAAACACTATGGGGGTGGAGATTCAGGACATAATATTGCTATATGCAAAAATTTTTTTGATTCTAAATGGTATGAGTATGATGATTCAAGAGTTACATATATTAATAATAGTTCAAATATTATAGGAAATGAAATAGATACAAATGGTAGTTTCTTATTCTTTTATAGTAAAAAAAATTCTTTTATTAATAATAATGATGTAGAGCTTATAAAAAATTTATCAAAAGAATTGAGAAAATTAAAATAAACATACAATTAATTATTAATAAAAATTATTTGGCATTTTAACATTTTATTTTTAAAATAATTTTAATAAACTAAAAATATTAAAATAAAATAATTAAAATTATTTTTTATAACATAAAATTAAATTGAAATTTGGG
>Ga0256405_10011313_pt1 | contig 11441 bp, 12 predicted proteins | sample RumenRJG_02DNA_FD_189096 | JGI IMG/M metagenome (GOLD analysis project Ga0256405, IMG submission 189096) | Bovine rumen microbial communities from Lethbridge, Alberta, Canada - RJG_02 | ecosystem: Host-associated > Mammals > Digestive system > Stomach > Rumen | place: Canada: Alberta...
CCGGAGGAGGATGGCCCGAATGTAGGTGACAAAGGCCGCCGGGCCCGCCGCGTCCACAAAGGACACCCCGTGATAGCTGGGGTTGGGAGACGCGATGGGGGCATACTTGCCGGAGGCCTTCCAGTCGAAGGTCCCGCCGTCTACGATGACGCCCCCCAGGGTGGTGCCGTGGCCCCCCAGGGACTTAGTGGCCGAGTGGACCACGATGTCCGCCCCGTGCTCGATGGGCCGGATGAGGTAGGGGGTGCCGAAGGTGTTGTCGATGACCAGGGGCAGGCCGTGGCTGTGGGCCAGGTCCGCCAGGGCGTCGATGTCGGGGATGTCGGAGTTGGGGTTGCCCAGGGTCTCGATGAAGATGGCCTTGGTGTTGTCCTGAATGGCCCCCTCCACCGCCGCCAGGTCGTGGACGTCCACGAAGGTGGTGTCGATGCCCTGGAGGGGCAGGGTGTGGGCCAGGAGGTTGAAGGAGCCGCCGTAGATGGTCTTCTGGGCCACGATGTGCTCCCCCGCCTGGGCCAGGGCCTGGATGGTGTAGCTGATGGCCGCGGCCCCCGAGGCCACCGCCAGGGCGGCCGCGCCGCCCTCCAGGGCCGCCACCCGCTCCTCCAGGACCCCCTGGGTGGAGTTGGTGAGCCGGCCGTAGATGTTGCCCGGGTCCGCCAGCCCGAACCGGGCGGCGGCGTGGGCGGAGTTCTTGAACACGTAGGAGGTGGTCTGGTAGATGGGCACCGCCCGGGAATCGGTGGCGGGGTCGGGCTGCTCCTGTCCCACGTGGAGCTGCAGGGTCTCAAAGTGATAGTTCCGGTTTGCCATGATAAGGTCTCCTTTTCTGTATTATTTTAGTGTGTGGTGCAGAGAGGGTCAGGTCAACAGAGGGGAGACATTCGACCGAACCGGAAATTCTGGCGCAGCAGCGCGCCGAACAGGAAACGCATCCGCGCCGCCTCCTTTCGTGCTGATTCAGGGAAGTATTAAACCAACCTCCTGAATGGGTTGATAGGATATTAACACAACTTTCCCAGTATGTCAATAGGTTTTTGGAAAAAGATTTGACCCGCCGGCGTCCCGGCGGGTCGGTGTTATTCTTCAATCCCCTGGACCTCCAGGGAGTCCAGGGCCTCCTGGCCGGCAGCGGTAAGGGCCGCGGAGCCGTGGAGGGGCCAGGGGGCGTAGGCCGAGTAGTCGAAGTTGGACAGGGGGAGGTGGTAGTCCAGGGAGACCAGGCCCTTGCTCTCCAGGTTCCGCAGGACGGCGGCCACCCGGTCCGGCTCCCCCTCCAGCTCCAGGCAGACGGGGACCTCGTCGTCGGCCCGGCGGGCCAGGGGGAGGAAGGGGGTCTGGGCGAAGGCCCGGAGGGCGGTGAGCTCGTCCCGGGTGAGCAGCAGGTCCCCGCAGCCGGGGCAGGCGTCACAGGACGGGCAGGCGGCGCAGGTATGGGGGGTGTTGGGCATGGAAGTCTCCTTTCGGACCGGTTGACAGCGTTCGACGGGATATGCTACACTGCATCCCAGAAGGGCGCTGCACAAACGGCGGCGGTTTGGCCACATCCTCCCGAAAGGGGGTGAGGCCCGTGTTGTCTGTCGCTCCGGTGACGATCACCCTCCATATCTTTGGAAAAGTGATCACCATTCGGATCAAAGACGAAAACCGCCACTCTGCCAAGTGACGGTTTTCTGAAACGATTGTTTCGATTCCTTAACGCTTGAATGAGCCAAACCGCTTGCCGCAGGGCCCTTCTGCTGGTATAATACCATCTGCAACCCCAAATGTCAAGAAAACAACGGAGGCCCAGTATGCGCGTCGCCATCCACACCCTCGGCTGCAAGGCCAACCAATATGAGACCCAGGCCATGGAGGCCATCCTGCGGGAGCGGGGCCACACCCTGGTCCCCTTCGACGGGGCGGCCGACGCCTATGTGGTCAACAGCTGCACCGTCACCGCCGTCAGCGACCGGAAGAGCCGCCAGGCGGTGCGCCAGGCCCGGAAGCGGGCCCCGGAGGCGGTGGTGGCCCTGTGCGGCTGCTATCCCCAGGTCTCCCCCCAGGGGGCGGCGGACCTGGACTGCGACCTCATCGCCGGCACCGGGGACCGGGTGGCCTTCCTGGACCTGCTGGAGCAGGCGGCGGCCACCCGGGAGAAGACCGTGGCCCTGGACGACCCCTTCCGCCGCAGGACCTTTGAGGTCCTCCCCGCCGGGGGGCTGTCGGGAAGGACCCGGGCCATGCTCAAGGCCGAGGACGGTTGCGCCAACTTCTGCGCCTACTGCATCATCCCCTACGCCCGGGGGGCGGTGCGGTCCCTGCCCCTGGACCGGGCGGCGGCCCAGGCGGGGGAGCTGGCCGCCCAAGGCTATCGGGAGATCGTCCTCACAGGCATCGAGATCTCCTCCTACGGCCGGGACCTCCCCGGACGGCCCGGCCCGGCGGACCTCATCGAGACGGTCTGCGCCGCCGCCCCGGGGGTTCGGGTGCGGCTGGGGTCCCTGGAGCCCCGGACGGTGACGGAGGACTTCTGTGCCCGGCTGGCCGCCCTGCCCGACCTCTGCCCCCACTTCCACCTCTCCCTCCAGAGCGGGTGCGACGAGACATTGCGGCGAATGCGGCGGAAGTACGACACGGAACGCTATTTCCGCTCTGTGGCGCTCCTGCGGGAGCACTTTGACCGCCCCGGCATCACCACGGACCTGATCGTGGGCTTCCCCGGGGAGACCGAGGCGGAGTTCGAGGCCACCCTGGCCTTCCTGCGGCGGTGCGCCTTCTCCCGGATGCACATCTTCCCCTACTCCCGGCGGCAGGGCACCCCGGCGGCCTCCATGCCCGGTCAGGTGCCCAATTCCGTCAAGGCAGACCGGGCCGCCCGGGCGGCGGCCCTGGCCGGGGCCATGGAGAAGAGCTGGCTCACCGGCTGGATCGGCCAGTCCGTCCCCGTCCTCTTTGAAGAGGAGAAGGCGGGCTTCTGGCGGGGGTACACCCCCCAATACATGGAGGTCCGGGTCCCGGCGGCGGGGCAGGCCCTTCACAACCGGGTCCGCACCGTGACCGTCACCGCCGCCGGAGACACCGCCGCCTTCGGCGTCATCAAGGAGGATGAGCCATGAGCAGAGCAGACAGGCTGTTTATCGAAAACTGCAAACAGATTTTATCCCAGGGGGTCTGGGACACCGACCAGAACGTCCGCCCCAAGTGGCCCGACGGCACCCCCGCCCACACGGTGAAGTGCTTCGGTATCGTCAACCGCTACGACCTCCGGGCGGAGTTCCCCATCCAGACCATCCGGCGGATGTATCTCAAGAGCGCCGTGGACGAGCTGCTGTGGATCTGGCAGAAGAAGTCCAACAACGTCCACGACCTGACCACCCACATCTGGGACGCCTGGTCGGACGGGGACGGCTCCATCGGCAAGGCCTACGGCTACCAGCTTGGGGTCAAGCACCACTACCCCGAGGGGGACATGGACCAGGTGGACCGGGTGCTCTACGACTTAAAGCACAACCCCGCCTCCCGGCGGATCCTGACCAACCTCTACAACCACCACGACCTGAGCGAAATGGGCCTCTACCCCTGTGCGTATTCCATGACCTTCAACGTCAGCGGGAGGACCCTCAACGCCATTTTGAACCAGCGGTCCCAGGATATGCTCACCGCCAACGGATGGAACGTGATGCAGTACGCCGTCCTGGTCCACATGCTGGCCCGGGTCTCCGGCCTGGAGGCGGGGGAACTGGTCCACGTCATCGCCGACGCCCACATCTACGACCGCCATGTGCCCCTGGTGGAGGAGCTCATCGCCCGGGAACCCTACGACGCCCCCAAAATGGTCCTGGACCCCGCTGTGACGGACTTCTACGCCTTCACCCCGGACAGCGTGAAGCTGGAGGGGTATCGTTACCATCCCTTCGACCACGCCATTCCGGTGGCGGAGTGAGGTGACGGCATGAACCTGATCGTTGCCGTGGACGCCAACTGGGCCATCGGCCTGGGGGGCGACCAGCTCTGCTACATCCCCGCGGACCTGAAGCGGTTCCAGCGGCTCACCACCGGCCACCCGGTGCTGCTGGGGCGAAAGACCCTGGCCACCTTCCCCGGAGGGCGGCCCCTGAAAAACCGCCGGAACCTGATCCTCTCCACGGACCCGGCCTTTCAGCCCGAGGGGGCGGAGGTGTTCCGCACAATGGAGGAAGCGCTGAACGCCGCCCCGGCGGACACCTTCGTCATCGGCGGGGAGAGCGTTTACCGCCAGGCTCTCCCCTTCTGCGACACGGCCTATGTGACCAAAATCGACAAAGCCTTCCCCGCCGACCGTTGGTTCCCCAACCTGGACGAGGACCCGGCGTGGGAGGTCACGGAGACCGAGGGGCCCTTTGAACACGAGGGGCTGGGGTATGCCTATGTAACCTACCGGCGGCGGGGTCTGTCTGAGGCCCTCCGGTCCACCGGACACACCATGGGCTTTGCTCCTGCCCCCGGGATTCCTGTTTCTTCGATTGACTTTTCTTCGGACAGATCGTAAACTATAGAAAATAGAAAAAGGAAAGGAGTCGCGCCATGGAATATACAGCAAAGCTCTTGTGGGACCCGGAAGCCGCCGTGTGGGTCGCCACCAGCGATGACATCATCGGTCTTGTTCTGGAATCCGGCTCTGTGGACGCGCTGATCGAACGGGTGCGCTACGCAGTTCCGGAGCTGCTGGCTCTAAATCACCAGCCGCCTGCGGAAGCGATCCGATTCCTGATCGAGCGATATGAAAGGCTCTCCGCGTAATGGCAGAATATGAGAAAAAGGTTCGGGACCTGCTGAAAAAACACGGATGCACCTTCGTCCGGCAGGGCAGGGGCGACCATGAGATCTGGTACAGTCCCATCACCGATGCACATTTCCCGGTGGACGGAAAGATCAAGTCCCGTCACACCGCCAATGGAATCATGAAGCAGAGCGGGATCGGTCATCGGTTCTGACCGAACCCCCCGGAATCCGCTCCACAGAAAAAGCAACGGCTCGACGCCCGGTTTCGGGGCTGTCGAGCCGTTTTCTGTTTCGGTTATTGTTTCTTAAACTGCCCCCGCAGCACCTTTCCGTTGGCGTTCCGCGCCAGCTTGTCCACGAAATGCAGCTCCCGGAGCTTCTTGAACCCCGCGCAGCGCTCGTTGTGGAAGGCCATCAGCTCCCCCCGAAGGGCCTCTCCCCCTTCATATCCCGGCGCGGGGACCACATAGGCGGTGATCCTCTCCCCCAGGTCCCGGTCGGGCTGGCCGCAGACCAGGCACTCCCGCACCGCCGGGTGGCGGGATAGGATGTCCTCCAGCTCCACGGGGCTCACCCGGTAGCCCTTGGTCTTGATCATCCCGTCGGACCGTCCCCGGAAGAAGAGGAAGCCGTCGGCGTCCATCACCGCCAGGTCCCCGGTGCGGAACACGGTCCCGTCCCACAGGGTGGCGTCGGCCTCAGGGTCGTTGAGGTAGCCCATCATGATCCCCGGGGGGCGCTGGCCGCCGTCGGCCACGATGACGATCTCCCCCTGCTCCCCGGGAGGGGCGAAGGTCCCGTCCTCCCGGAGGATCTCCACGTGGTATTTCGGCAGGACCTTCCCCACGGAGCCCTCCTTCCGGCCCATGTTCTTGGAGTTGGCCGCCACCAGGTTGGTCTCCGACTGGGCGTAGCCCTCATACACCGGCTGCCCGGTCTGGGCGGCGATGCGGGGGGGCAGGTCCGGGGGAAGCTTCTCCCCGCCGATGGCGTAGTTGGTCACCGAGGACAGGTCGAAGTTGTCCATGCCGATGTCCGTCCACTGACGGTACACCGTGGGCTGGGCCATGACCCCGGTGGCCCGGGTCTCCGCCAGGAGCTCCAGAGCCAGCCTGGCCGGAAACCGGTCGTAGTCCAGCACCAGCAGAGCCCCCAGGTTCATCCACTGGCCGTAGAACTTGGTCCCCGAGACGATCTCCCACCCGGTGTCCCCGGTGGCGAAGTGGAGGGAGCCGTCGTGGATGTCCTGCATATACCGGGCCCCGAAGTGGTTGCCCAGGGCGTAGAGGTGGTCGTGGAGGACCCCCTTGGGCTCCCCGGTGGTCCCGGAGGTGAAGTAGAGGAGCATGGGGTCCCGGGCGGCGGTCTCCGCCCGGTCCAGGGTATCGGGCTGGGTGTCCAGCAGGGCGTCGAAGTCCTCAAAGCCCGGCAGGTCCCCCAGGGCGAAGCGGAGCGCCACCCCCGCCCGGCGGGCGGCGGCGGCCACGTTCCGGGGGGTCTCCCCGTCGGCGCAGGTGAGGACGGCCTTGGCCCCGGCCTTGGTCATCCGGTAGGCCAGGTCCTCCTCCGTCAGCCGCCAGTAGACCGGGGCCAGGACCAGCCCCAGCTTGTGGGCGGCCACGGCGGCCACCCAGTATTCCCAGTGGCACCGCAGAACGGCCAGGAGGACGTCTCCCCGGCCCAGGCCCCGGCTGCGGAAGAGGTTGGCGGCCCGGTTGGACAGAGCCGCCACCTGGCCGAAGGTCAGGCGCTTCTCTTCCCCCTTGTCGTTCCGCCAGACCATGGCCAGCTTGTCCGGATAGCAGGCGGCGATCCGGTCCAGCACGTCGTAGCCGTAGTTGAAGTTGTCCGGGTAATGGTAGGCGCAGGAGACCAGGCGGCCCCGGTCATCGAAGGTCTCCGTGATGTAGCGGGCGGGCAGGTCGTAGTTCATACAGGATTCGCCTCTCTTTCCTGTATGGTATCATAGCATCCCGCCCCGCCGGATGCAAGAGGCAGCCCCGCCGCATAATTGCTCTGTTTTTTCCTACACTATAGAGTATCCTGTGGAGAAACGAGGTCCCGCCATGCCTGCCATCATCCTGTTGGAGCTCTTCCCCCGCCTGCGCCCCCTTCTGTCGGCCTCCCTTCCCCCCGCCCTGGGGACGCTGGCCCCCCCGGGGTGGACGGGGGAGACCGACCTGCTGGTCCTGGCCCCGGCCCGGGGGAAGGCGCCCACCTCCTGTCCCCCCTGCCGGGTGGTCCTGGCCCCGGAGTATCCGGGGGTCCTCTCCGCCCCGGCGGCGGTGAGCTACGGCCCCTCCCCCCGGGACACCCTGACCTTCTCCAGTCTGAACAGTCAGGGCATGGTCCTCTCCCTCCAGCGGGAGGTGGTCACCCTGAGGGGCAGCCGGCTGGACCGCCAGGAGCTCCCCCTCCCCTGCCGGGGGGACCCCCTCACCGCCCTGGCCTGGGCGGGGACCCTCCTGCTGACCGGGGTCGCCCCCGGGGACCTGGCCCCGCTGGCTGCCAAGGTCTTCTTCCCTACGCCCCCTCGATGAGGCCCCGGATCTTGCAGCTCCGGTCCCAGGCCTGCCGGGCGTGGCGGACCAGGAGCTCCCGGAGGCAGGGATCCCCCACTACCTCCGCCCCGGCCAGACAGGCGGCCACGGTCTCCTGCTCCCGCCGGAAGAGGGTGCGCAGGGCCCCTAAGTACGAGGCGGGGACGGGGACCTTCTCCGGGTCGGGCCAGCACCGGACCCCGGAGATGAGAAAGTAGGCCGCCCCCAGCTCTTTGGCCCGGCGCTTCTCCTCCGCCCCCAGGGCGGCCAGCACCCGGCCGGGCCCGCCGCCGGTCCGCCGGGCCAGGGCCTGATAGGTCCGCCAGCCCTCCAGGGCCCCCCGGATGAGCCCCTGGAGAAGGCCGGCGTGCTCCAGGCAGGCCTCCCCCAGGACCCCGGGGGCCGGGGGGCAGTCCTCTTCGGGCCGGTCCGCCGGCGGGGCCGCCAGGGCGGGGACCTCCGGGGCCGGAACGGCGGGCTCCGCCGCCAGGGGGACGTCCTCCGCCGCGCCGCTGTGCATCACCCGCCGCCAGACCCGTTCAAAGACCTCCCGCTTTTCCCCCTCCATCCCTCTGGTCACAGCTTCCAGGCTCTCATCCATAGCAATTCCTCCTTTTCCGTTTCCCCATCCTATGCCCCGCTTTCCCCCGGGGTGCGGGGCCGGGAGAGCCTCGTTCGGGCAGATTTCCCAAAAATCCTGGATGAGGTTTGGGAATTATCCTTGACAGAGCGGGCCTTGGGCCGTAAAATATACCCTAGTATAAATGTGCGGACTGGCCGGCGAGGGACCGTTTTCGTTCCCCGCTTGGTTTCTGTTCGTTTTCTGCGGCGCGTTCGGCACCTGGAGCGCCCGCCTTTTATGCCAACGACCCGCCGGCGGGCCCCTCCCTCAGGAGACACGCCCGGGCCGGCGGAGAGAATCTAACCGAAGGAGGTGTGTCCCGAAGCTATGCTGGCAAAAGTACTCATCGGGGTGATCGCGGCTGTGGTCGCCCTTGTGATAGGTCTCTTTGCCGGGTTCCAGTATCGCAAGAACGTAGCGGAAAAAGAGATCGGCAGCGCCGAGGAAGAGGCTAAGCGCATCATGAACGAGGCCATCCGGGGCGCGGAAAGCAAGAAACGGGAAGCGCTGGTGGAGGCCAAGGAGGAGATCCTGGCCCAGAAAGCCAGCCACGAGAAGGAAGTCAACGAGCGCCGGTCCCAGCTCCAGGAGCAGGAGCGGCGGCTCCAGCAGAAGGAGGAATCCCTGGAGCGGAAGATCGAGAACGCGGAGCGGAAGGAGGAGTCCTACGCCGCCCGCCTGGCCGATCTGGAGGAGACCCGCACCGAGGTCAACAAGCTCAAGGAGGAGCAGCTGGCCACTCTGGAGCGGATCTCCGGCTACACCGCCGAGGAGGCCAAGACCTACCTGCTGACCAAGCTGGAGACCGAGGTCACCCACGAGGCGGCCATGAAGATCAAGGAGATCGAGGCACGGTACAAGGAGGAGGCCGACCAGAAGGCCAAGGAGATCGTGGGGCTGGCCATCCAGCGGTGCGCCGCCGACCACGTGGCCGAGGCCACCGTCTCCGTGGTGCCCCTGCCCAACGACGAGATGAAGGGCCGGATCATCGGCCGGGAGGGCCGGAACATCCGGGCCCTGGAGAACCTCACCGGGGTGGACCTGATCATCGACGACACCCCCGAGGCCATCACCGTGTCCTGCTTCGACCCCGTCCGCCGGGAGATCGCCCGGCTGGCCCTGGAGAAGCTCATCCTGGACGGCCGCATCCACCCCGCCCGCATCGAGGAGATGGTGGAGATGGCCAAGCGGGAGGTGGACGCCACCATCAAGGCCGAGGGCGAGCGCGCGGTGCTGGAGACCAACGTCATGGGCCTCCACCCCGAGCTCATCAAGCTCATCGGACGGATGAAATACCGCACCAGCTACGGCCAGAACGTCTACAACCACTCCATCGAGGTGGCTCAGCTGGCCGGCCTCATGGCCGCGGAGCTGGGCGAGGATGTGGCCACCGCCAAGCGGGCCGGCCTGCTCCATGACCTGGGCAAGGCCGTGGACCACGAGGTGGAGGGCTCCCACGTCACCATCGGCGTGGAGCTGGCCAAGAAGTACAAGGAGAACCCGGCGGTGGTCCACGCCATCCACGCCCACCACAACGACGTGGAGCCCGAGACCGTCATCGCCTGCATCGTCCAGGCCGCCGACGCCATCTCCGCCGCCCGGCCCGGGGCCCGGCGGGAGAACCTGGAGAACTACATCAAGCGCCTGGAGAAGCTGGAGGAAGTCACCTCCTCCTTCCAGGGGGTGGAGAAATCCTACGCCATCCAGGCCGGCCGGGAGGTCCGCATCATCATCCAGCCCGAGAAGGTCTCGGAGGACGAGATGGTGCTCCTGGCCCGCGAGATCGCCCAGCGCATCGAAAACGAGCTGGAGTATCCCGGACAGATCAAGGTGCATCTGCTGCGGGAGGTCAAGGTCGTCGAGTACGCGAAGTGATCCCACACAACCGATACCTATATGAAAGCTCCCCTGCCGGGAACCCGGCGGGGGAGCTTTTTCGATCGGTCCGGATTACCTGGCCCGCTTTTCGTATTGTTTCTCGGAAATGCGGATGGAGACCAGCATCAGGACCACGGCGGCGGCGAAGAGGATGGGCTCGTTCCCCGTCAGGGGAAGGTCATTCCCCACCGAGGGAGCGCCGCTGGGGAGGAGCCGGACCTGGAGGCCCGCAAAGACCATCACCGCCACTATGCCCCCCATGGCCAGACGGCCCTTCTCCACCCCCAGCCGGAACAGGAAGGGATAGAGCACCGCCTGGAAGACCAACCCCAGGGCCGCCGCCCCCAGGGCCGCCGACGCCGCCTCGGAGAAGGACGCCCTGCCGGTGAACGCCCGGCCCAGGAACAGCAGTCCACCCGCCGCCAGGGTCAGGAAAAAGCCCAGGACGTACTTGCTTCGCACGATGTCCCGCAGGGTCACCGGGAGCATGGGCGCCAGCTTTTCCCAATGGGCCCGCTCGTCGTAGGCCAGCAGGCTGACGGGGAGCAGGCCGGTGTAAAGAACGAAAAACAGGCTTAAATTGAACACGCCGTCGTTGGGGATCAGGCAGAACACCGCCACCAGCAGCAGCATGGACCACAGCGATTTCCGCAGCACCAGGTAGTCTTTGTACAGCAGGCCTTTCATCTCAGGTCCCCTCCTTTGCCAGAAACAGGATGATATCCTCCAGATTGGTCCGCTCGGTGACGAACCCCGCCGGGATCATGCCCCGGCGCACCAGGGCCGCCCCCCCGTAGGGGCCGGTCCTTTTTCCCGCCACCGCTTCCGGGTCCAGGGCCTCCAACTGTTCGGCGGTGAGCTTCACCAGGGCGTATTCCTCCAGCAGCCGGTCCTTCTCCTCAAAGAGGACCAGCTTCCCCCTGTGGAGGAAGGCGATATAGTCGCAGACCTTCTCCAGATCACTGACGATGTGGGAGGACAGCACCACGGACCGGGTCTCGTCCCGGGTGAAGTCGTTGAGCACGTCCAAAATCTCGTCCCGGACCATGGGGTCCAGGCCGCTGGTGGCCTCGTCCAGGAGAAGGAGCTTCGCGTCGTGGGACAGGGCCGCCGCCAGGGCCAGTTTCATCCTCGTGCCCCGGGAGAGGTCCTTGAATCTCTTGTCGGGGTCCAGGCCAAACCGGGCCAGATACCCGTCGTAGCAGGCCGGGTCCCACCGGGGGTAGAGACGGGCGAAGACCCGCCCCAGCTCCCGGGCCGTCAGAACCTCGGGGAAGCAGGCCTCGTCCAGGACCACCCCCACCTCCTCCTTGGTTCGGACAAAGTCCCGGCTGCGGTTGTCCGTGCCCAGGATGGAGACCTCGCCTCCGTCCCGGGATATGGCGTTCATCAGCAGGGCCAGGGTGGTGGACTTCCCCGCCCCGTTCTCCCCCACCAGGCCCAGGATGGTCCCGGCAGGGAGGGCAAAGCTGATGCGGTCTAAGGTAAAGCCGTCGTAGACCTTGGTGAGGTCCCGGCACTCGATGGCGTTCATAGGGTCAGCCTCCTTTTATACTATTTCTTGATAAAAACATTTCATATGTTTTTATTCCCATGGGCTATGCCCATGGCCGCCGCACGGATGTGCGGCGAAGAAAGCCGTTCAATATCTAATCCTG
>Ga0256405_10011315_pt1 | contig 11441 bp, 14 predicted proteins | sample RumenRJG_02DNA_FD_189096 | JGI IMG/M metagenome (GOLD analysis project Ga0256405, IMG submission 189096) | Bovine rumen microbial communities from Lethbridge, Alberta, Canada - RJG_02 | ecosystem: Host-associated > Mammals > Digestive system > Stomach > Rumen | place: Canada: Alberta...
CAGCCCAGAAAGGATGAACACACCTATGATCAACCTTGACATCATCATAGAATCCCTGGAATTTACCAGTGACGAATCCACCTACTATTTCGACCGCAAGACCAATGAAACTGTTCTCCTTTCGGAACATGCCGATGATTATCAAGAGGTCTCTAAGGCCATCGACGAGGATGAGGAGGATCGATTCATCCCCCTTCCCACCCAGCGCGAGATCAACGAATATGGGATGATGGAGGATTTTGTTGAGGAACTGCCGGATGGCGATCAGAAATACACTCTCGCTGTGGCTATATCGGGGCGCGGCGCGTTCCGGCGCTTTAAGGACACCGTAGCTCGCTTCGACCTTGAAGATAAGTGGTATGCCTATAGGGAGCGTTGTTACGCCCGCGTTGCCCGCCGGTGGTGTGAGGACAATGACGTGGAGTATTTCCAGAAGGGGAAAGGCGTGAGCTTAGAGGAAGTGCTGGAGGATATTGCCGAGGATGAAGATGAGCCTGTGGACATCGTAAAGATTGATGCAGCGTCCTTGAACAGAGCTGGCGGTGCAAAGGAGCTGCTAAAGAACCTCTTCGGCGCTGAGGTTGAGCATGTCGCTGACGAGGAGATTACCGAAGAGGAAGCTGCAAACTCCCTCAGCCCTGCCCTGGCAATCAAGCTCATGTTTCTCCACAAGCAGATGACCCGCCTCAAAGAGGGGCTTGCCAGTCTTGCGAAAGATGTGCCAGCCAGTCTCGGTGAGGTGCTCACAAGCTGCTCGGAAGATGTGTCCACCGCACTAAACCGCCTGGAACAGGAGATCGGTGAGGTTGAGATCCTCGCAGAAGATGAACAGATAGTTAAGTTGAAGGAAATAGTTGAACTGCTGAAGAAGCATGCGAAGGGTGAGGAATGATTATGAACCGCTATACCTTTGAAAAGATCGTTAAGCGCATGGCCGACCAATACGGCAGGATCGAACGTGGGGAAGAGGAACCCTATAATCCCCTGTTCTTCATCATTGAGAGCAATGCGCTGAAGGTTCACCGCGCTAATCCGAGGGCTAACAGCCGCAGCTTCCGGGAGGCGCTTCTCCTCGGCCTTCACACAATCAATATGCGTTTGAACGGCCTCCAAGATGACCTTTCCTCTTTTGAAACGCCGGAGAATAAAGAACTGCTCCACGCACTGCTCTATGCCTTCGACCCGTACGCAAATGAAGGCCTGGGTCAGCACGTCAAGAAGGATGCGGCCATCCATGCCGGTGTGGATGAGATCGACGATTATCCCGCCGACTACCTACGGCTCTATTACACGATCCCCATAAGGTGCATGATCCGTCTGGTTGACTCCATTGATACCTGGACGAAGGCTCTCGGCTCCGATGGCTATTTCAAGTCAATAGAGAGCACAATCGGTAAGAAAGTGGAAGCAGATGACACAGAGCTAAACACCGTCGCTCTGTTGCTATATCGACCTGTCGCAGATGATGACAATCCCCTCGCCCATTTCGTAACGCGCATGCTTGTGGTCTGGGAAGTTCCCAATGAGGATCAGGAGGCTGTGGCTGCTACATTCCTGGAACTGTGGCCTTCTGCTCGGGACGAGTTGAAAGCTATGGATGTACACACGCTGGATGATGTCGTTGTGAAAGACAGCGAGGGCGACCTATCCATCGATTTCTTCAACATTGTCCAGACCATGGATATGTACCTGAACAATACAAAGCGGTACAAAGAAGTAATCGCCTACTGTGATGACCTTTTAGAAATCTTCCCCAAGGATGAAAGCATCAGCCGTTTCCGAGGCGTTAAAGGTGAGGCGATACATGATGACGGGCAGAAAGAAGAGGCATATCGGTATTTTGAAGAGCTGATGCAAAGCAGTGGGGACGAAGAGATAGTCGCCTCCTATACCTGGATTCTTCTCATGGACAAGAACTACGTCAAAGCGCGAGAGGTGCTGCGTGGTTTTGAGGAAAGTGAAAGTGGTCTGATCCAAGATCGTTTTGATTGGCTGAAACGAGAAGCGCCGGAGGTAATGTGATGGATATCAACGGCCAGACTATTGACGAATTCCGTGCAGACTTTAATGCCGCTATTGCGCCGCTCCAGGAGAAGTATGGCGTTACGATCACCCTAGGTCATATCACCTACTACAAGGAATACTTCTCATCAAGGCTCAAAGTCGTCAACGGCACCGATGCCGAAACGACAGCGATACATAATTTTGATGCTGATGTGTGGAAGTTTAAGCATCTTGGCCTACGCCCAGGAATGTACAAGAGGATTTTCAAAGGGACTGACGGAGAATTGTACTTCATCCGCGGCTTCAATCTCCGGGCTCCCAAGTATCCGATCATTATTTCGCGTGTCTCTGACGGCGAAGAAAGCCGCTGTACGGAAGGCTTCATTGAGGAAATGACAAACGAGTATTATCTTGATGCCGAAACAACGATCAGTTACCCGGAGGATTGAATATGACCCAGAAATCATACAGTCTGCCGGGCGAGCAGTTTTTCAAGGATCATCCGCTCAATGAATTATCCACAGGCATGATGCTCTATATCTCTGCAACCGCGCCGGAATTGCGTGAAAAAGCAATTGAAGTCTCCGATTCCATGGCACCGATGGGCTTACAGCTACCCGACAACTCCGAGTACGTTGAAAAGCTGAAAAACGAAACGGATCTGAAAAAGCTTCTACGGATGATGCGTAACTACCTACCTTTGGAAGCAACCACACTGATGATGGAAAAGCTGAATGCCAGGAAAACTGAAGCCGTGCCCGAGATTGAAAACATTCTGTTGAAAGCGTTCAATTCCTCGACGATCGAAAACTGCACTCTGTTTTTAGCGCAGTGCCCCTCCGATTGCTCCGACTGGATAAGGGAGAATTACAACCAGGTAAGGGACGATTACGCCCGGTCAAGGCTGTGTGTGGTTTTAGGTCTTAAAGGCGATTTACAGGACGTTCCCTTCTTCGTGGAGCAGATGGAGTATTTCAAAATAAGATGTCCTGAAACGGATTATGCGCAGGCACCGCTTGTCGCGTTGTACCATTTGAAGAAGAATCAATAAGAAGTGCTGTGGGAGGTAATCACACGATGTACCTGAGATTCCCAGCCCCCACGAGGGCAGAAATGGTTGAGTCCATTATCAAGCAATACTATCCGCAGGATCGCGTCATGACCTATCAGGCCCTCGCCGAGGAAATCTGCCAGCATATAAGGGCAAACAGCTCTCTCGATACCGTACAGAAAGTGCTGGAGGACGTGATGGGCGAGGTTAACCTAGAATGCGCCATGAGGATTTGGAGCTATATGCAGTCGCAACGAGCTGCGAAGAAGAAGCGGTGAAACACATGCCTCTATCTGAATTACTTGATATCGTGAATTCTGGAGGCCATCCACGCCAAGGTATGTAAGCTCCATGAAACTCCAACGCACCATCGTTGAATTTGGCGACCACCTCTGCCGAAGGTGCTTTGATGCCAGGTATAAGGTGCATCTCAGTCACCGCGATGTGAAGGAAATCCCTGGGACGTGTCCGTGCTGTGGAAAGAATGGCAAGCTCGTCGTTGATTTGAAAATTCCTGGCCGCCTTAATATGATGGGGAAGTGGTAAAAAGATGAATCAATGTCCACACTGCCAAAAGCGTATTCCCTCCGGCACGAAAACATGCCCGGAGTGTGGTCGCCCTCTCCCTCTCCTCAACCGCGCATTGGATACCTACGGCGGGACGATCCCCGACCTGTTTGCATTCGTTCATAAGCCTATCCAACGCCTTATCCCCGGCAAGATAGGTGACATCCTCGGCAGCATTCTTGGCTTTGCCGCCGTCCTTGTCCACGTCAGTCTGATGATTGTTTTCCTGCTGACGCTGGTTGTCGCCGCCAATGCTCTGCTGACAGGGAGACTTGATAGCGTAGACTGGTTCGCTGAAGTCGCCAGTCTTATCGTTACCCTTGGCCATCTGACCCTGATTTACCCTGCCATCACCCGACATATAGATGAGGATGAGTAAATGGATAACATCATCACGATGCTTCAAGCACAAGGTATCAAGCTTCTCGGTGGTATCATCGTCCTGGCAATTGGCCTTTTCCTGACGCACTGGATCATGAAGTTCCTGACGCGGAAGGATTCATTCACAAAGATTGAGCCGACGCTGAAGGGCTTCCTCCAGAATCTTCTCAAGCTCGTCCTATACATTATCACGATTCTCACCGCGGCCAACGTCATGGGCATACCGCTCACCAGCTTTGTGACAATCCTGGCCTCGGCCGGCGTCGCCGCTTCCCTCGCCATGCAAGGGGCGCTCAGCAACTTTGTCGGCGGCATCACCATACTGCTTTTGAAGCCATTCAAGGCGATGGACTACATCAAAATCGGGGATACGGAGGGCACCGTGCAGAGCATAGGTCTGTTCTACACGGAATTGACCACGCCGGACAACCGCCATATCTCCCTGCCGAATAGCAGCCTTACGAACACGGCAATCGTGAACTTCACGCGGGAAGGGACGCGGAGATTGGATGTAGAATTCGGAGTGAGCTATGATGCCGATATGGAGCGAGTCAAGCAGACCCTCCTGTCCGCTGTTCAAGAGACGAGGGGTATAATAGATAGCCCGTCGCCGATAATAAAGCTCACAGCCTGCGGCGACAGCAGCCTGACCTTTATGATCCGCGTCTGGTGCAAAAACGCAGATTATTGGGATGTGAACTGGGACCTGCTGGAAAACGGTAAGAGAGCATTGGATCGGGAGGGAATCGAAATTCCCTATCCACAGATGGACGTACATATGAAGTAGCCACACGGCTCGGAATCTCTTCAAACCACGCTGAGCGGATACGGGTGCATGCTCTGGAAAGGCTGAGAAATAATGGTTCTTAACCGCTTTCCCACGAAAGGAGTGGAACCCCCACGCCCCGAAAGGATAGTCTGCAACAACCCCCAACTGGGGATACAGCTTAGGCGCCTATTGTACAACGCCACCGCGCCGCTGAGATGATTATCCATGCCTTCCGCAGGCAAACATTACTTTCCGAAAGGAGTATCACGATGCCCAGACCCCTACCGTCAAATAACATGCCGTGGCCCGAAAATCTTATTTTTGACTTCAATCTGCCAGTGGATACCAGTCCGGAGGATGCTGAGCGGTTCATCGCTGCCCTTGAAACAAGTGATCGAAACAAAGCCTTCCTTCGCCTGAGGTATATCGACAGCAAAACCTACAAAGAGATCGCCGCCACCTACGGGATCACACCAAGCGCCGTGCGGATGGCAGTGAAATATGTGCAGGAGAAGGCCAGTGCCACCTCCAATCACCTCGATGACAGTGGATCTCCGGGAGAAGGTCATACCGACGAATCGCAGCTGATCGTTGATCCGGCGAGGCTGAACGGCGTGGCATTGATCGAGACGATCCGGTTACTTTTCCGGAGGGTTGGCCCCTCCAACTTTGAGGAAGCTCTTAGTGAGCTGAGGGATGCGCTGTGTTCCTTCGCCACTCAAAACTCAGATCAGCGGGGGAACATATAACATGGGCCGTTTCATTACAATCGGCAAGGCAGCACACCCTGTCACTCCATATACTGCCACTATAAAAACCATAGGGTAGCCACACGCGCCGCCCGGAAAAGAGTAGAATATGACCCGCAAAGACCTCGCACAGCTCCGCCGCCGCTTTGCCCCGGAGAAGAATGATATCAATGTGATCCATGGTTGCTATGTAAACGAGAAGGGGGAGATCGTTTCAAGCTTCGCTAAGAGTCCCCTGAGTTTGCCTACATCAGAGGCCGAGCACTACCTAAGTCTCTTCAAGAAGGTGCTGGGAGGCGCTCCGGGGCGAAATCAATTCTCCATCGATGTCCACACCGATGATCCGAAGGGGCAATTATTACGTCGTCTCCAGATGAGTGAGTTGAACGACGAGAAGAGCATGAATGACCTCTTCCAGGCCATTATTGAAAACACTGAGCTTGAAGGATCCTATCTGATCCTCGCCATGCATGACACCTTTTCCATACCGAAGAAGAACAGTGGTGTGCATGGGGATGCCCCGGACCTGTCCGACAACGTGTTCTCCTATATCATGATAAGCATCTGCCCCGTAAAGCTCACCAAGCCCCTCCTGACCTTCTTCAACGATGACCGCGATTTCCACACGGTTGAGCCGGATCTGGCAGTCGCAAGCCCGGCGCTGGGGTTCATGTACCCTGAATTCTCTGATGGCGGGGCGAACCTGAGTACGGCATTGTATTACACCAAAGACACTGAAGACCTCCACGCCGATTTCATCGACGGTGTGTTCGGGGCCCAGGCTCCGGAGAGTGTGAGCGACATCAAGCAGTCTTTCTATGACGTGCTGGGCGACAGCCTCGACACCGGCCTGACCTTTGACGTTGTTCAAACCATCCACGAAAACCTGACCGCGCAGCTTGCAGATCGGAAGAAGGATGCTGCTCCGCTCCAGGTGAGCCGGAAGGAGATTGGCAGCTTACTCTCTTCCTGCGACGTGCCAGAAAAGACTGTTGCGGCCTTCGACGAAGCGTACTTGGAGCAGTTCGGCGCGGTAGGGATTGAAGCCGCGACGATAACGGATCAGAAGAGTTTTGAAATTGAGACAGAAACAGCGAAGATTTCTGTTGATCCCGAGAGAAGCGACCTGGTTGAGATGAAGAAGGTGGATGGCCGCCGCGCTATCATCGTCTACGTTGAGGGCGACGTGACCGTTAATGGAGTGGAAGTGAATATATAATGCTCTATCTCAATTACTATTACCGCATCACGCATTCCAACGGCAAAACATACGACAGTGCGCCGAGTTCCGGTTGTGTCCCTGTCACCGAGGAACAGTACAAAGAAATCGTCCGAGGTGTGGCAAACGGCGTCCCGCTTGAAGATATTGATACCGTGAAGCAATTGCATGATCAGATTGAGGATAATGTCCTTGATAACGAGCAGGGCAGGCTCGGCAAAAGGCCAAAGGGGTTCAAGGCAATCTCGATCAGGCCAACGGACTATGAGAAACGCACTATGTCGAAGATGAAGGATCATCTGGATATTCTGGATATGCCGAAGGAGAGCATGAATATTTACCGCTCCGATGGAACTATGGTCACACTCACATGGGAGCAAGGAATTGTCGAGTGGTACGACAGCAGAACAGGCTATATGCGGAGGATGAGCGCGGACGATTTTCTGAAGTGATGGTGCGGCTATCCTCCAGGACTGATGTGGCCACCCACCAGGGATATTGTATACAAGTATACAGAGGGATATACACAGGCTTAGCCCCGGTTTCCGGAACTATAGAGCGACAACTCGGAGGAATCATGAGGAAGAAGAATAAGCAGACGCTTTCCAGCCTGGAAGAACCGACGATGGACAACACCTTTGCCTTCATCGCCGGCCACACGCCTGCCGGCATCCCCTACGGCACAACGTGGGAAGAGATTGGGATTGACCCGACGTTGCCTTTTGAAGAGAAGAAGAAGTTGTATGCAGAGGGCCATCACAAGGGACGCAAGGCCCGCCCTGGCCTCACTCCATCCCATATAGCCGACCTCAAGAACATCTTCGCAACGCTCAGTTCCATCCAAACCGAGCTCGCCACAATCGGTGAGGAAGCCCTCAACGCGGATATCTCTGTTGCGGCAGAGACCGTCGGGGACGCGATGGGGTATATTGGGGATTGGCTGAACATGGCGGAGAGTAAGATAATGTATGAGGATGAGGTCGAGATTGACGAGGAAGAGTTGCCGTTTTGATTGGTGGTCTATGCTTTAGCGCGACACCAGGCTAAAGGATGGTTAGCCACACCCGTCTCCCTTGCCGGTAGGCCTCCAAAAGAGGGGGAGACGCATCTCCAAACATCCGTTTCCTTGCATACTTGTATACATCTCGATAGCCACACTGCCGGGGCCCCTCCCGCCGCCCTCTGTGGTAGCCGCCGCGAGAGAAGAGAGCCACGCTGCCGGGGCTGTACGGATTTGGTTACAGCGCTATTTTAGAGAGGCAGGACGATAGCCACGCTGCCGCAACTGTATGGATTGGATACAGGGGGATTCCAGGGATGGAGAACGACCCTGTGGGCATCGGAGACGGTTTCAGGCTGTCACAGCGAAGAGCTACACTGCCCTCTTCGCCATCTCCATATACTCGCCGATCCCTTTCTCAAACACATACCTTGACTGGGAATTCAATCCGCCGCCAAATGGCATCGTAGTCCGCGTCTTCAATCACTATAATGTTCTCATCATCCACATTCAGCCCAACCCGGAAAAATAAGAGCATCTCGTCCTCGTATATCTCCAGTCTGAATCCGTAGCTGTTCCCGGAATGCAGGTCTTCCAGAAACTCGTCTGCAAGCTCTATCAGCCCATCATTGACGAGGAGGCGGTAGGCAACATAGTGTTTGCGGCACGGTGCACTGCCCGGTTCTTCGATATAGGAGCACACGGGAGGTGTAAACGCATCCAAGAACAATAAGGCGTCGTTCATCGCTCCTCCAACCACTCTTCAATGCTTTTCTCATCTGCACGGATGACCAATGCAGCTATGAACCAGCCCCTCCGAGAGAGGTATGATCTCCACACTCCCCAGAGAGGCTCCATATTCCTCTACGCCGTCACTTTCAAGTTTTCAACCGCTTTTTGAAACTCCTGGACGGTCATGCCCAGCTTCTCAGCCGCGCGTTCAACGGTCAGTGTGCCGTCATCGACAAGGCCTGCAAACGCCTGAATCTTGCCCTCTGTCCGGGCAGATTGCTCTTTCTCGCCGATCTCGTCCTTAAAGATCTCCATCCACTTTGCTATCATAGACTTATCCCTCCCTTTGATCTCCTCGATCATTTCAGGATGCTTTGCCGCTACAAGATTCAATATAACCCTCAGATACTTACGCTTTTGCTCGTCCACTTCGGCTGCATCGATCAGGTATTCAATGTCATCTTCTTTCGGCTTGTTGCTCAGGGCCCTGTAGGGAGCGTACCTCTCACCCTTCAGCTCATCCGTCAGGATGATGCGTGTGGGCAACCTCTCGGCGATGTTGTACACACCCTCTGTCTCGCTTTTGCACAGCTTCCCCTGCCCCTCCAGCCGCTCAAAGAATTCTTCGTTCTTTCTCGCCCGGATGATGGTCAAAGTCACGTCCTTCTCTTCCACGCCACGCTCTGCAATATACAGCCCGGCATAACCGATTGTTTTCCACAGCACCTTTTCACTCAGATCATCATTCGGATTCTTGTATTCGATGATGTTGTGAGTTCGGAAATGACTGAAGATCGGTTCGTCGAGCTTCTTCTCTCCATTCTCATCCACAACAACGATGAAGTCTGCGCGCGGCGGCTCAATCCCCAACTCCTCCTCCACGAGAAGCTTGTACGCTTCCTCATAGCCAATGATTGTGCAATGCAGCGCCGCTTCAAACGCGGCATGCCAGTCAGAGCGAAGCATGGAGGAGCGGAGGGTTTTCAACATTTGCACGCAATACTGGACGAGGGATTGCTTCTCTGAGTCTGAGAGAGACGCGATGTCCAGTTGCTCTTCGAGGTTGATAGTCATATTGGCATCACAGCCTCCCTGGTGCTAGCTTCCCCGAAAGACTCATATTGCCTTTCTCTACAACTTTAGTTTAGCACAGCGGGAGGGGGCTGTCAATGGGGAAATCCTATTTTCAGCGTGGTGCAAAACAGTTCTTAGAAATTGAGGCTTTATGCAGTTTTTCTGAATAATACAATATGTCAGCACGATATTTTTTCCCGCCTATTACTCCCAATCTCTATACACCTTTGGCAAATCTTTCAAGTTCTCTATTAGATTCCTAAAGTCTTTCCCTGCATCCGGATATCTCTCATGTATGCTGCTATTGTATTTTGAAATCGTATCGTAAATTTCATAGATTGACATGCCTTTCGGAAATCCTAGCGCATTTTCAGGTACAGTCCAGAACAGAAATTGCAGAAGTATTTCTTCCTTAGTCTCTGCTGGAATATGAAACCATTCGTATCCTGAATTTAAAAGCCAAATCAAAGCCATAGAAACTACCTTTATGTCTTCAACGGTCTTATACATAGAATATAGATATAGCAGTATCATAAGATTAATATCTCGCAATGCATTCGCTCTTCGGCGAAACACTTCAAGCATTTTTGAATTATTGGATTCAGTATATATCGCTGAGAGTTTTCCCTGTGCCCATGCTGCTTTTATTCCGAACCAGATGTGTTTGTAGTCTTCTACGTGAAATGGGCTATCATGCAATGAATCACTCCATGCAAGCATATAGTAATACATACTTTCCGCTGTAAGTAGTAATACAATGTCGTCGCGTAGATAATCTATTCTTTCCTCCTCATATTCTTTTAATATTCGATTACACATTTCATTTATCAGAGTTACGTCCCATATCCTATAAATACTACGTTTTGCTGTATGCGAAAAAGCATGTACACTTTCCAGGGTTGAAAAATATGCCAATGATTCAGAAAATCCGACGCTTAGTGCTTTGCTTATTATACTATCGGATATATTTATATTATCGTCTTTGAACATGTTGAGGTTGTGCTTGGTTGTTTGCTCCAATAGAAAAATGAATTCCGTGAATTCTTTCTGATTGATAACAGAATAGGTGATCATAAATAACTCCATTTCTATGGTGGGGTTAGAATATGGTGGTGCAATTCTCCTTATTTCTCAGTATCAATAATGAATTTTATAATTCTTTAAGCCTATTCCTTTCTTTTACATCGCATATAAATCAGAAATCATATACTGATCATTAATATTTTGATATCATGGAAGCCAATTTATAAAATCCTCCACATCTGTTGGTTCGTCATATTCGTAGTATCTCGACTCTAACATACTTAATCGCCTATCTATCTCATAGCTTTCCTCTGGAGTGGCATGATTCTTCGCATAGTGAGCAGCACTTCTCGCTCTTGACAGCGCATCTTGACGCTCTAAATATTTCTCTCTAAGTTTTGCCTCCTCTTCTTCTCTTTCATTCTGAATTCTATATAATTCCGCTGCTGGGCTCTCTTTTTTCCTTTCATCCCTCGTCTCATTTCCCCCTTCTGTTATAATGGCAAAGAAAGAAAACCCCAGGTACACAATCAAATAGACTACAGGCATGAGCGCACCGCTAAGAATGGTCATTGCTATTAATGTTAGTGCAAACTTCTTCTTGCTTCTGTTCCAATAATAAATCATCATCGCCGAGCATATAAGAATTATAATTCCATATATTACAAATGGAATCTCAACTTGTCCTGTTCTATGATGTAGATCTATTGCAGGAGAGAACCATTTATAAAATACTCCAAAGGCTATCAATTCCAGCATGTTAAATATCCTCCTATAGCAATCTTCAAAAATCTCACCAACACGAGCAAGAGTGAAACCAATGCAGACAATCAGAAGGAGTGACCATCCCAAGGGCCTTGGAAACGGAATCG
>Ga0256405_10011316_pt1 | contig 11440 bp, 14 predicted proteins | sample RumenRJG_02DNA_FD_189096 | JGI IMG/M metagenome (GOLD analysis project Ga0256405, IMG submission 189096) | Bovine rumen microbial communities from Lethbridge, Alberta, Canada - RJG_02 | ecosystem: Host-associated > Mammals > Digestive system > Stomach > Rumen | place: Canada: Alberta...
CAAATTGATTCACGTATGTCACGAAATCCTCATCAGCGGCCATGTAGTTCATCTTTTCATCATAGGTAATATGATTGAGATATTTGAATGTCTCACTTTCAATGAGATCAGTATCATACATGGAGAATCTAACTTTCCTAACACTGTCAGCAGTGTGTTCGTGAATCTGCATAGAGGAAAGGAAGAAATAAGAGAATCCTGTAAGTATAAATGTACATGCAGCACCCACTGAAATCAAAGCGGTCAACTTAATTGTTTTGAATAAAGTATGGTGGGTTTTCTTTATTTCTGTTTTACTTTGTAATTCTTTATAGCCCTTAGGGGCGGTTACTTTCTGGCTGTAAGCTTCTTTTAATTTGTTTTTAAAACTCATAAAAGTCCCTCCAAAAGTTTTTGCGCTTTTTTCTTTGCTCTGAAGTAGATGCCACGCATTGAAGATGCTGTGGCTTTATAAACTAGAGCAATATCGTTGAAGGGATACTCTAAGACCGCTCGCATAACGAGGATATTATATTCATCCTCTTCTAACTTACCCTTTAAGATATCAAGGATGTCATCCTTCTTTTCATCAGTGGACATAGCGATATCTTCGTTTAGTGATTCATATCTATTTCTTTCTTTTATCATGTTTAAGGATAAGTTTTTCGCAATAGCGCACATATAGGCAACAAAGTTACTATCGTTATCAACTTTTCCTTTTTCTAATAACTTGATAAATGTTTCACTGACGATATCGTCCGCTAAGTCATTATCATGGAGTATTTCAAAAGAAACATGCTTCACTAAGCGTGAGTAATAGGAATAGACCTCTTTAACGGCCCAATCCTCTTTTTTAAAGAATGAGGAGAATAGAGTTTTTGCCATGGTTACCCTTCATTAATAATACAATCTAACTACTTAAAACGTTCGGAAAAATTTAAATAAATCAAATAAAGTGAGATTTTTTCAAATACTTTTTGGTATATAATCAAATTGAGGTATATACATATGAATTTCAAATTTTGGGGCGATGGCTCACAAGGCGCCAAGGATCTTGTTGATGCCATTTTAGTGCGCGACACAAACAACTTTAATTGGACGTTTATTTTCATCTTAGCTGTAGTCTTCTATGTCTATTGGAGCGAAATCCATAAGAAGAACTACGCTGCTGTTCAAGCAGGCTTAGCTTTATATGGCGTTCACTGGTTATATGAAATCGCTAATGCGATAATTGCTAAAGCAAGTGGTTATCCATTATGGGCAGTATCTAATCAGTCCACAACATTTATTCTTTTAATTGGTGTTTCTTGGGAATTATCTATGATGTTCTCTTTAGCGGGTATTATTTCATTTAAGATGATGCCTGCTGACCGCACAAAGAGATATTTTGCTAGAGGTAAGTTCAAAGGTATTAGCTGTAAATTAATGGTCGCGATTGAAATGGCCTTGTTATTTGCCTTGTTTGAATCTTTCCTAGCGGGTACTTCAAATAACTCATTTATCTGGGTTTATAAGTGGTGGGGTGTTATCCCAGTGTTTATTACTACCTATATCCCATTCTTCCTTGCTAGCAACTATGTACCAGATATGAAACCAAAGGCTCGTAATATCTTCTTAATTGCAGAATGGGGACTAGTGGCCCTTCTTCTTGTCATACTTATTCCATGTGGAGTTATCTAAATTGAATATTAAAGTTATTTATCAAGACATTACAAAAATAGGACGCACCGCTGATGCGATTGTTAACGCTGCTAATGAAACATTATTAGGTGGCGGTGGTGTTGATGGCGCTATTCATAGAGCAGCGGGCCCTCTTCTTTTAAAAGAATGCCGTACTTTAGGCGGTTGTAAACCAGGAGAAGCTAAAGCCACTAAAGCATATAACTTAGATAACAAATATATCATTCATACAGTAGGCCCTAGATATTATAGTGATCCTAATCCTCCAGTAACCTTATACAACTGCTATATCAACTGCTTAAAACTTGCAGAAGAATTAGGTTTAGAATCAATCGCTTTCCCATCTATTTCCACAGGGGCATTTGGTTATCCAATCAAAGAAGCCGTAAAGATTTGCTATCAAGCCTTGCATGATTACAAACCTAAAACATTAAAGAATATCTATTTATGTATCTATCCTGATATCAATAACCTCAGGGTATTTGAAGAAGCTTTTGAAATATGAAAAATAATGGTCTAGCGATTTTCTTAACAGTCTTATATTCAATGTTTTGGTTTGCGTTGTTATTTCTAATCGTTGGTTTCTTTATGACTAAACCTGTGGCCTTTTATAACAAACTTAGAGGCAACTATCGATATACATCAAAAAGTAAATCATCTTCTAAATATGGTTATAGTGATGATCCAGTGGAAGATGAAACGATGTTCATAGACGATATGGATGAAAACTAACTAGCCTTTATATTCAAATTCGTAAATATCAAATGGGTTACCTAAAGATATAAGCCTACCTTTATCGTTAAGGGCAAGGTGTTCAAATTCTGTATAAACCCCAAATTGTTCACCCAAGTTTTTATATTCTTTAATAATGGTTTTATTTCTTAAATCCACAACCCTCATAACAGGGGCTCTTAGTGGATCTGTTTTAGAACCAAAGGAGAATGTTTGATATAAGTGATGGTGGGAAATAAAGCCACCCTGTGTCGCTGTTTCACTAGGAAGAGTAAAAGCATCAATCGCATTATCTGTATGTACTTCATAGTATTCTTCCCTATAGCTTGGCATTGGGAAAGAATAATACTTTAACTTATTAGTGTCACTTCTCATATAAGAGTTTTCAGTATAGCCACCATAATAGATAAGACCATCATCAAAATCATAATATGAGTTTGGATAATAGATGGTATCTTCTTCATAATCAAAGACTAGATTAATAGTTTGTATTTCTTCTAAATGATATGTTCCACCTTTAGTGTATATCCTAAAAGCAATCGTGGAATGCACATTCTTATGTTCCATAGAAACATATAGAAGTGGATATTCATCAGTTATCTTATAGTATTGATCACCAAAGAAAGCTTGGTTGCAGTGCCATTCTTTATTAAATGTGCCATTTATATGATGGAGCAATGTCATATTATTAGAATCATAGATTTGAATAGCCTCTAAGCCATCTAAACAGACAACATATTTATCTTTATAACAGGCTGCTCCTTGATAGGAAAAGTTAGAGGAACTTTGTGATACTTTTCCAATATGTTTAATGCCAGTAATTTCAAACTTACTATCATCAACCTTTAATTCTTCACCTTGATAATAATCATTATGGAAAGCTCCTTCCCAAGAGAAGATATATTGACCTATTGAAATAGAAGTAGGAATAACTAAAGAGGCCACTAAGATGACAGGATATTTCTTAAAGAAGGAGAAAAACTTATTCATGAGTTTCTTCCTCCTTTTCTTTCTTCTTCATCGCGCGCATCATTATCATTAAGATAATGAACATAAATAAATACATCGCTAACTTCATTGCTAATGAGCCATATCTAAATATCGCTGCGACTAAATAATTAGTCTTAATTGCGTTAAAGCTACCAATAAAGGCCATTAAGTTAATAAGGATAGTCATAATAATGACATAGAAGAAACCAAATTTACATCTTTTCGCATTTCTTTCCATACCTTCTTCAATAAAGTGATCCTTACAGCCTAAGAAGAAATAAGCATAGGCGACACATATCAAAATCGTGGCAGAAATATCCATACCACGTGCCCACGCAATAGTGAAGTCTTCTGTAGATTCACTGCCTACTGACGCTAATAAAGAGGTAAATAAACAGATAATAGAAGTGACAAAGGCATAGAAGAAGTTCTTATTAAAATCATGTAACTTCGTCGCTGCCGCAATCATCATGATAAAAGCCACTAATTGGAAGATGACAAATATCCCCATAATCTCTGATATGGCTTTAATGTAAGAACCATACTCAAGTAAGCCCAATATCATGAAGAACTGTGAGATAGTAAATAATGAAAATGCTTGTTTATATTTCTTTTCAGTATTATCCATATTAGAAAACATCCGATGTTTCGATATCGTACATCATTGATTCAATCGTGCCTTTAAAGTTAGGGAACTTTTCTCTTAAATATTCCGCTTCACCAATGGAGTTCATTTTCGCCGCCATTGTTTCATTAGTAATGATACTAATATTTGTTTTGATTCTTCTTAAAATTGGACCTAGATATTTACCAGTCTCATCATTAATAGCAGCGTGAATAGCGCCACAATGTGTATGACCTAAAACAATAATACGTTTCACTTTTAAGTGTTCAATCGCATATTCCACAGTGGCTAACTCGCCTTCATTGATGACATTGCCCGCAGTTCTAATCACAAATAATTCCCCTAATGAGGCATTAAAGATATATTCAGGGACCACTCTAGAATCAGAACAAGTGATGACTAAAGTATCAGGATGTTGTCCTTTTACTAATTCGTCCCTTCTATCTTTAAGTTCTTTATTGTTTTCTAAGATATTTAAAAATTCTTGATTACCTTTTTTGATATTCATGAGCGTCTCCCTAGCAACATTTGCTATATATAGTTTACCAAAAACAAAAACATAACTGATTTTTATTTTGTTTTTCTTTATTAGTCATTATAATCAAAATTGAAAAAACATAGATAAGGAGTGATTATTATGGCAAATACTTATCAGTATGGTGACAAAGAATATACAAGACAACAAGTTATCGATTATGGTAGAAGTCATTACCCAAAGTTATATTGGATTCCTCGTGGTATTGGCATAAGTGCACTTGCTGCTTCACTTTTATTAGTTGTTATTATGCTTGTGGGCGCAGGTCTTATCGTAAGAGAAGCGGGAGAAGAATATCTTGATATGTACTTTAGTGATCCTAGAATGGTAGTCGAAATTGTAACTACAGTCATTTTAGCGATTGCTGGTATTATTGCTATAATCGCTTCCTTTGTTAAACCTACTGATGAACAATGTTTCATTCATGGTGAAAAGTGTCTGAGACAAATTGCCCAAGATAGAGCGTATTTCCATAAAAGCAGCGATGATAGACAAGATTTCTAGATAGAATCTTGAAAATAATATAAAGAGCCATTCATTCATTATGAAATGGCTTTTTATCAACTAATAATTTTTTGTATAATATTCTCATCCAGAAGGAATACTTTATGAATAATAAGAAACATCTTTTATGTTCTGTTGTGTCTTTACTTACCATCTCTTTTTTAGTGGCTTGTAACTCTAACAAGAACACCACTAGTGAAGAACCTAAACCATTAGAAATCGGTGATACCGTTAAGGAATGGAGAACTAACTATGATTTAGATTCATTACCTCTAGGTTTAGCGGACACCAATAGCAAAGGTGAAATTGTTAAAGATTTTGGTAACTATGATAATTCATCCTTAAAGTATGAAGTCAAAAAATCAAGTAACATGTACCTCGGTAGTGACTTATTAGAGGAACCATATTTCGTAGAAGATGACGCAAAGAATGGTGACATTATTTCCTTATATGTTTATGTCCCAAGCGAAGGTAATATCTCTTCTTTACAGTTAGAGGTTTTCCCATCTTCAATGAATAGTAGCATTAAGAGTGATTTATTAGAAATCGATAGTAGCCTTGAAGAATCATGGAATAGATTAATGATTTCCTTTGATACTTTAGAAACATTAGGCGCTATTCGTTTAAATTACCAAATTGCTGATGGCGCTGATTCTGCAACCTTCTTCGTGGATAATATCAACATCACCTTAGGGGAAGAAACAGTTAAGACGGGATATGAATATAATGAAGAAAGCTTATATAAAGCCTATGAACCATATCTCAAAGTTGGCACCTGTATGTCAGGAAGGATGCTCGCTAATACAGAGCTTAGAAAGATTACTCAACATAACTTCAATTCCATCACCGCAGAAAATGAAGGTAAGCCAGAACAAATCTTAGATCAAACAGCTTGCCAAGAATTAGCGAAAACTGATGAAACACAAGTAGCGATTAAAACATCTCCATTTGAAAAGATTTATAACTACGCTGAAGCACATCATATCGGTGTTAGACATCACACCTTTGTGTGGTTTGATCAAACACCACAATGGTTCTTTAGAAAGAACTATGATCAAAATGGTGCGGTCGTTTCTAAAAGTGTGATGGTTGCCCGTATGGAAAACTTCATTAAAACCGCTTTAGAAACAATCAATAGTAGATGGCCTGGTTTAGTGTACGCAATCGATGTATCTAACGAAGGCGTCCAAAATGGTGGTATTCGTAAAAAAGATAACAACAATATGAATCCTAACTATTGGTATGAAACAATTGGGGATGACTTTGTTTATTATGCCTTTAAATTCGCTAGACAATACGCTGCTGAAGGCCAAGAACTTTACTATAACGATTATGCCTTTGACTATGACACAAATAATTGTAAGTTCGCTCTTAATACATTATTAAAAGATGCTATCGCAGAAGAACTTATCGATGGTGTTGGCATTCAAGGTCACTTAGACACAAATAACTTTAGTTTAGATGCTGTTATAAAAGATGCAGAAATGATTAAAGAAAAAGGTCTTAAATGCCAAATCACAGAATTAGATATTACTATTAATAGTGAATCAACCGCTGATTTAAATAATCAAAAGAACGCTTTTAAAAGATTAGGTACTAGAGTGTTAGAAAGTAACGCTAGTGGTAAAACAGAGATCAATGCAATCGTTTTCTGGGGTATCAGAGATGATATGTCTTGGAAGCGTAATCAACATCCATTGTTATTTAATGCAGACTACGCTAAAAAGCCGGCTTATTATGGCTTCTTAGAAGCAGTGCAAGAAATGTATCCAGCCGAAGAAAGCGAGGCCAACGAATAATATGGTTATCTTTACTTATCAATTGCCTTCTTCATTATCTTTTGATAATTATGCAGAAGTCGAAGCCGACATTTTTAAACAAATAGAAGGTCATGGCTATGATGAAATCGTCTTAGATGCACAAGGAATGAAATATATCTCAAGTGCGGGTCTTCGTGTTGTTTTAAATCTTAAAAAGAAATTTGAAAATGTATCCGTTATTAATACTAGTATCGCCGTCTATGACATCTTTGAAATGACTGGATTTACTAATATCGTGACCGTAGAAAAAGCCTTACGTCAGGTTTCAGTTGAAGGCTGCAAAATTATTGGAAAGGGCGCACACGGTATCGTATATTCTACCGCTCCGGATACCATTGTTAAGGTCTATGAACCAGGTACCTCAATGGTGGATATCAATAGAGAAAGAGAACTATCTAAAAAGGCATTTGTATTAGGCTTACCTACCGCGATTGCGTTAGACACTGTTAAAGTGGGTGACCAATATGGTACAGTCTTTGAATTATTAAATGCAGCGTCATGTGTTAATTATGTTAAAGAAAGTCAAAAGAACTTAGACGACTTCTGTGATAAAGCAGTTGCTACTTTAAAGAAAATCCATAGCACTGTTTGTAATGACAAATCATTACCAGATATGAAAGCCAGCCATCTTAAATATGTTGATAATATTAGAATCTTTTTAAGTGATGAAGAATACTTAAAACTTAAAAAGTTCATCGAAGATATTCCTGACGCTAAAACATTAATTCATGGTGACTTCCATCTTAAGAATCAATTATTAGTCGGTGATCAATTAATGCTTATTGATATGGATACCTTATGTACAGGTAATCCAATATTTGAAATCGCTAGTGTCTGTAACTCATATTATGAATTTGGGGAAATTAGACGTGAAGCAATTGAAGACTTTTTAGGTATCTCTTTAGAGACCGCAAATTGTTTATGGAAAAACATTTCTAGAAAATACTATAGCGATTTAAACGATAAACAATACCAACACGCTATTGATAAAGCTAGATTAGTGGGTTGTATCCGCGCTTTACATTATCTTAAAAAACGTAATATGCCAGAAGAAGATAAGAAAAAGTGCCTTAAACATATTAGGGAATTACTTAAGAAAATCTAAATTGTTATCTCTTAAGTGTAATTGCACTTTAAAATTGCACTTTAAGACATATTACTATAAAATAGTAGTATGAAGAAAAAGTATAGTAACAAGTACCTTATTAAGACTGGTATTGGTTTACAAGATGTCGACCATCTTGAAAACTCAGACTACTTTTTGCAAGAAAGCGAAAAGTATATTTCTGGTGAAATAAGTCTTGATGAATTAAAAGATAAGATTGATAAGTACTATCAGAATAAGCCAAATGAAAAGCCTAGAACTAAAGAAGCCGATGATGTCTCGACTCGTATCGCGGATCTCTTATCTGATGACTCTTTTTCTTTTACTGTTGGGCAGTTGCTATCTATCCATCGTTATCTTTTCGAAGGCCATTTAGATCATCCTGGTCAATTAAGAACATATAACTTCACAAAAAGTGAGTGGGTTCTTAATGGTGACACTGTTATCTATGGTGACTATCGTGAATTAGAAGAAACATTACAATACGATCTTAAAACCGAAAAAGAGTTTAAGTATAAAGGTCTTTCAATCAATAAGATAATTGACCATTTAGCGGTCTTTATCGCTAATCTATGGCAAATACATCCTTTTGAAGAAGGCAATACAAGAACCATCGCGGTATTTGTTATCAAATATCTCCGTACTTTAGGATTTAATGTTACTAATGATACATTCGCTAATAATGCTTGGTATTTTAGAAATGCTTTAGTTAGAGCAAATTATAACGACTTTAGAAGTGGCTCTTTTGAAGATAAAAGCTATTTAGTGCTATTTTTAAGAAACCTCTTACTTGGTGAAAATAACGAACTAAAAAGTAGAAATCTTCATGTCATATATGGTGAACGTCTTGCAGAAGATACACGTGAAAATAAAATAATCGCTCTAATGAGAAGAGATCCAACAATTACAATTGAAGAAATTGCTTCCAATATTGATTATTCAGTCAGGACAGTTAAAAACGCTATTAAGTCTCTAGAGGAATTAAAACTTGTTCGTCGTGTGGGTGGTAAAAAACTCGGTCACTGGGTTGTTAAGGATTAGCAATGAAGAAAGAACAAACAGAAATTGAAACCCTAGCGTACATCATTAATTCTGTTGGTGGCGTGGAGCCATCTCATCAAGCAAAGAAGATTATTCATTTATTCGCTACTGGTGAGATTGATTTAGATATCACAAAGAAAAAGCTATTAAAGGAATATCATTCATAAAGATTGATATTTGTTTAGCAGTTTTCTATATTTATTAACGTCTAATAAGTGAAAGGTGGCAAACCACTATGAGTAAAAAGGCGTTATTTTTATTACCTATTTCCCTTATTGTTATCTCCACAGCGTCATGTTCGTGGCTTTTTGGCAGAAGGGACTACGTTTCAGAACGAAATCCTAGTCGCATTCTAACAAAGAGAATGGACTCAGGTGAACACTATATTAGATATAAAAATTACGATTTAAGAGGGGATATAGTCGATAAAGTTATTTATGAGGTCGACTATACCGTTGAATATACATATCTCAAAGAAACTCCGGATACAAAAGGAAAGTCATTTGTGTTAACTTTACAAGTACCATCCTTATGGGCTCCTTCTTATGAAAGGATTTGCTTCTATGAAAATGGATACGCTTCAACAAATAGATATGATACTAGAGCGGAAAAATCCTATACCTATTATTATCAATTTGATGAAAAACTAGCCAAAAAAGTATGTGACCTTGTTGATGATGAATATAAATACATCAAAGAAGCAGAAATAAGAGAACAAGAAGACCGCAACAACGTTGAACGTGAATATAATGACATGATTAACAAAATGACCTTGTTCTCTGTCATCGACAAGATGAATGAAGATGAAAACACCGATTTGGAATTCGTCTTTGTTACTGACGAAACACCCACAAGGCGCTATGATTTCACATTCAAAGATGATGGTTCTATTTGTACCGCTTTGAAGGGTGCGACATTTGAGAATTTACCTGTTGGCTTTTATAGACACGGTTCAGAAACACGCCTTTATATCAGAGGCTCAGATTGGACAATTGATGTGTTCAAAGAAGATAGATTTGTAAAAGCCTATTACTCAACACAAGATAAATATGGTAGAAATTACTCTGCATCTTTTGAAAAGCTCATTGATGAAGATTCATTAAATACAGTAATGAATTTAGCCTATGAACTAAGTGCTCCTAAGAATCCATTTAGCAACGATAGTTCAAATCCATCTTCAAGCAGCGAACAAGCATAAATAGTTAGCGCGTATACGCATTATCCGCTATAATATATGCAAAGGCATACATATATAAGGGAGATAATATATGCGTTTTGAACTTTCTGATAATTTACTAACTTTATTTTTTGAAGGAGAATTAAACTCCTATAATGCTGATGTGATGGAAAAAGAAATTGATGAAGTTCTTTCTTCATCTAAATTTCAAATACTCAATTTAGACTTCGCTAAACTCCATTACATCTCCAGTGCAGGTCTCCGTATTATTTTAAAGATTAAACAAAAACATGATGATTCACATGTTATAAACGCTAATTTGGATGTTTATGATGTTTTACAAATGACTGGTTTTACTAGCATCATGGATGTCAAAAAAGCCATGAGAGAAATGTCTGTAGAAGGTGCGGAAATCATTGGTGAAGGTTTCTTCTCCACCGTTTACCGTATTGATAAAGATACCATCATTAAGGTCTTTAATAGAACTAGTGATGAAAAACAAATTGAAAGAGAATTAAAACTCGCTAAGCAAGCATTTGTGCTAGGTATTCCTACAGCGATATCCTTCGATATCGTTAAAGTTAAAGATAAATTAGGCGTACGTTTTGAAATGCTTGATTGTATGTCTCTTAAAAATGCCTTTATTAAATATCCAGAAAAATATGATGAATTATTGAATAAATATGTCGACTTATTAAAGAAGATTAATACCACTGAATGTTTTGATCCTTCAGTGCCGTCTATCAAGAAATTCTTTATTGAAAAAGTCGAAGCTATTAAACATCTTCTTGATGAAGCCCATTATGAAAAACTATTAGGCTTAATGAAGAGTGTTCCTGAAAGAAGTACTTTTGTCCATGGGGATTGTCACTTTAAAAACATCATGGTCCAAGGTGAAGACTTCTTATTAATTGATATGGATACCTTATCCGTTGGTCATCCAATATTTGAATTAGCTAACTTACGCTGCCCATATGTCGCTTTTGAAGAAGACGCTCCAGGTAACTGTGAACAATTCTTCGGTATGAAAGCGGAATACTGTGTCAAACTATATGATGATATTGTTCGCTTATACTTTGGTAAAGAAGATGAAGTTATTAAAGATAAGATTGCTTTAGTTTGCTACGCTCATATGGTGTGGTGGACATTAACTAACCAGAAAGATAATCAAAAGAGATTAAATGGCTGTAAGGAAAGATTAATTGCCTTATTAGACAAATATAACGACATTGATATAGGTATCTAATTATGA
>Ga0256405_10011317_pt1 | contig 11440 bp, 4 predicted proteins | sample RumenRJG_02DNA_FD_189096 | JGI IMG/M metagenome (GOLD analysis project Ga0256405, IMG submission 189096) | Bovine rumen microbial communities from Lethbridge, Alberta, Canada - RJG_02 | ecosystem: Host-associated > Mammals > Digestive system > Stomach > Rumen | place: Canada: Alberta | collected...
AACCGCGCTTTCGCGGAATATACGGGCGCGGCTGGGTGTGCCATGATGGCCAATGGGACCGTGACGCTGGAAGTCGCCATGCAGGCCATGGGGATCGGGCCCGGCGATGAGGTCATAGTGCCTGCCCATACCTGGCTGGCCACTGGCGAAGCGGTGGTGGTGTGCGGCGCCACGCCGGTGATCGTGGATATCGAGCCGGACACGCTGTGCATGGACCCGGATCGGATCGAAGAGGCAATTACGCCGCGGACCAAAGCGATCATCCCGGTTCATCTCTACGGTTCCATGGCGGATCTGGACCGTATCCTTCCGATCGCCCGCAAGCATGGGCTCAAGGTCATTGAAGACTGCGCGCACATGCACGGCGGCGAATGGAACGGAAAACATGTCGGCACATTCGGCGATGTCGGTTCGTTCAGTTTCCAGCAGAGCAAAGGACTCTCCTGCGGCGAGGGCGGCGCGTGCATCACCATGAACCCGGAACTCTGCGAGACCATGGGGCGGCTTTCCCATATCGGCTATCAGTATGCCTCGAAACAGGGGCAGGCCAGCACGCCGCCGCCGATGGGGCTGATTTGCCACAATTACCGGATCACCGAATTTCAGGCGCTGATCTTGCTCTCCCAGTTGGCTCATCTGCGCGAATACACCCTCATCCGGGCCAAAAATGCGGAATTTCTGCGAAAAAGGCTGAATACGATCGACGGCATCCAGGTCCAGAGTCCCGGCCGCTGCGCTACCTCGCAGGGGTATTATAATTATGCGATCAAAGTCGATCCGGCCAAGCTCAAGGACGGCATTACCCGGCAAGAATTGCTGGCCGCGCTTCAGGCGGAAGGTCTCTGCATCCGGACCGGCTGGGGCAAGGTCATGTATCGCCAGACCTTGTGGAGCGTGCCGGAACATCTTTACCGGATTTCCAGCAGCGCCGTAGCGGAACGGATCGTGAATACGGAACTGATGTGCATGTCGCTGAGTTGGCTGATGCTGACGCAGGAAGAAACCGAAAAAATGGCGGAATGCTTCGAAAAAGTCATGTCCGAATATGGACGCTGAGGAAGGGGAAAAATGAAATTTGCTATTCAACTTTTTAATTTCCGCAAGGAACTCAGTGAAGATTTCCGCGGCACCCTGAAGGAAATTTCCAAACTTGGATTTGATGGGGTGGAATTCGCCATGAACTACGGTCAGACCGCTCCCGACGAACTGGCCGCATACCTCCGGGAACTGCACCTGGAATGTGCCGGTACCATGTTTCAGCAGAAAGAACTGGAAGATGCCTCCAGTCCGGTTTATGAATATGCGCGGAAATTGAATTCGCCCGCGGTGACGATCAGCGTGTTCTGCGATTTTGCGTGCGAGTGGGAGCATGTGGCAGAAACCTGCCGCAGGATCGGAGACAATGCAGCGGCGCGCGGAACGGTTTTTTCCTATCACAACCATTGGGCCGAATTCGTCGATGCCGGCGGGGTGTGCGCAATGGACCGCATTCTGGCGGCCACCGATCCGAAACGGGTGCTGATGGAACCGGATGTCTGCTGGCTGATCCGCGGCGGCGTCGATCCGGCGGTTTTTCTGCGCCGGTATGCCGCCCGAATCCGGCAGGTGCATATGAAAGACAGCCGTCTTCCGGAGGATAAGCAGCAGTTGACCGAGCTCGGCGGCGGGATTGTCGATCTTGCCGAAGCTTACCGTGCCGCGGGTGAAATCGGAGTGCAATGGTTGATTTACGAGCAGGACGTCAGCGCCGATCCTTTCCGCAGTGCGGAAATCAGTCTGAAATTCCTGAAGAAACTCCGGGAAAACGCCTGAATCGGGGCAACGATTCGCGAACGGATTGATATTATTTTTCAAAGGTAAATTTTACCGGGCAATAGTGAAAATTAAAAAACAAATAAGGAGACCATCATGAAAACAAACTCAAAACCGCACGACATAACGCATGGAAAGCGTCCCTGCTTTACCCTGATCGAACTCCTCATCGTCATTGCCATCATCGCGATCCTGGCGGGAATGCTGCTTCCGGTACTTCAGAAAGCCAAAGCAACGGCCAACAAGATCGATTGTGTCAATAAGGAAAAACAGATTGGGTATGCTTTGATGGCCTACATTAATGACAACAAGGAATATATTTTGCCGGCCCGTCAAACCGGACGGGAATTATCCTATTGGTTCTGGGTGCTGTCCGGAGGAAAAGATGGTAAGATCAACGGCGTCGATTCTTTTGTTTCCGATCCCAACGCGGGTTACGGGGGCTTGCGGCATTATTCCGAAATTGAGCCTCAGAAAACTTGGAAAAGCAGTTTCAGCTGCTCTGCAGAGAGCGTGGAATTTGGTCCCTACACCGCAGGGAAATATCGCTTTACTCATTTTACAGTGAACAGATACTGGGCCGGGAATCAAGGTACAAATTTCCCCGCCAATAAGATGAGAGCCGTCAAAGTTCCAAGCCGGGCGGTATATTTGGGGGATTCAAAAATGAAAAACCAAATCAGTAATGCTACGGCCTATGAATTTTCCTTCCGGCATCAATCTCCGGATAATAGGAATACAACGGTCAGCCCCATTGCATCAAAGGGGGTCAGCAATTTTCTGTTTTTGGATGGGCATGTGGACAGCATGACCGGGAGAGCGGTTGTAAGTGTCCCCAAAGACGATCACGCATACACGAGCGAGGAAACCAGATTCCTGACCTGCGGAAGGGTATTCTCGTTTGTGTCTGCTGAATATCGCTGAGAAGGAATTGAAAAATGAAATGGATTTATGCCGTCTTATTAGGTTCCGCAACAGTTTGCGGAGGAGAGTTCTCACTCACATTGCCGGGGGATTTGGACCATGCGGTCCATGCGAAATTCTACGATGGAAAAGTTCAGGCAAAAGTCTTTGACCGGAATGCGGTATGGCTGGAAAAAGGTCGCTGGACTGCCAAAGACTTTACCACGCAGAAAATATCGTTTTCCGGGAACACCATTGACTTTTTCCAGAACGCCCGCAGGGCAATGATCCAGTATGAACTGGACGGGAAACCGGAAAAAGTCAGGACGACCGATTTTTGGCTCGGGGTCACCCGGGTTCGTATTCCGAACGGACAGCATACGCTTCGGCTGCTGGATAAAAACCCGAAAGTCGTTTCTGTCTGTCTGAAGGAAGTGGTCCAGCAGACGGCTGAACTGACCAGCCGGAAGATTAAACTGCCGCCCGGTGCGAAAAATCCGCGAGCCGTATTTGACGGGGGAACGGTGAAATTGATCCGCTCCGGCGAATATGTGTTGCTGAAGGCGGAGACAACGGGAACAGCGTCCAACCTGAAATTGCTCTGGGACGGTGGCGGTCAGGCCGAACTGCTTCCCCGTCCGCAAGGAACGTCAGCCGTAAAGGCCTGGCTGGTCGATAATATGACCAAGATACTGCCGGCAGGGAAGGTCCCGGAACATCCTGCGGGGACTTTGGAACTGACCGGAGCGCCGGGGGAAGTGATATCGTTTCAAGTGGCACTCAGCGGGAACGGGGACGGGGAATACGTTTCGGTTTCCGGAGTCAGCTCCTGCGGGGAGATCAAGGCGGCGGTTCAGGAAAGTGTGGTGGTTCCGGCCACCGCCAACCGTCAAGGTGTCAAACAGGCGGTGGCATTCCTCCCTGCGGAAATCCCCGATCTGCTGGATACGGACAGTCATGAGCAGTTTCTGGAAAAAGGGAAAATTTCCGCATTCTGGCTGGCTTTGACCGTGCCGGAAGATGTCGCGAAAGGGAATTACACCGGAAAAATCAAGGTGCAAACCTCCACGGGGATCAAAAACCTCAATTTGAAGATCCGGATCTGCGGTTTCCGGATGCCGGCCGCGGCAGAATTGCCTGCCAATGTGGGGGAATCCACTTTCCGGCCCGGCATGTATGCCAGTTTTTTTGATATCAAAGACGGGTCGCCGGAATATTTCAAGATGTTTGACCAGGCGCTGGAAATCATGAAAAGATCCCGCCAGAATCTTGTGGAATGTTCCTGGGATTACAGCCTTTTCAGAATAATCACCGGAAAAAAAGGAAAAGATGGCAAATGGGAATTTGATTTCACCCTGTTCGACCGTTATCACGGGCGGGTGCTGAATGCATTTCGGGATCACCCGGGTTTTCAAATGGTCATTCCGTTTGATCTCGGAATCCGTTTCCCGAAAAGGAATTTCACCCCGAGCCCCGGCATGCCCGCAATTTCATTCTGGCAGGATTATACCAAGGGGATCATAACACCGGAAGCCGTCGAATACTATCATGCCCTCCTGCCGGCTCTTTTCAATCATCTGGACAAGTACAATGCGCGGCATAAAATCTATTTCCGGATCGGCGACGAGCCCAGCCGGGATCTGCTGACCCGTTACAAAAGTGGGTTGAAACTGATCCGGGAAGCGGCTCCGGATGTGCATATTCAGGAGGCGTTCACTCATGCAGATTCCTTCCGGATCATGGACAGTCTGATAGAGCGGCCGATTATCAACTGTTATGCCCTCTATGAGCTGGTCGATGAAATTGAACAGCGGACCCGGCAAGGAAAAATCTCCGGCATGTATATGGCCAGTTCCGGCCCGATCGGAGCCTGGATGGATATGAAACTGGCTCCAATCCGCCTGGAACCGTTTCTGGCCTACCGGTATGGGATCACCTATATCTCGCATTTCGGGTGGAATGAATATTTCAATATCGATCTGCGTGAATATCCGTCCAAAAACATCGGGGCCTTCACTACGCCGGGCGACTACGCCAAGGTTTATCTGATCCCGGAACGGAAAAAGATCCTGCCATCACTCCGGCTGGCTGCCATACGGGATTCCCGGCAGGATTTTGCGCTGCTTTATCTGCTGGAAAAACTCAACCGGGAGTCCATGCGGAAACTGGGGGTCAAGGGTGATCCTGCCGAAGAAGGCCGAGAACTCTGCCGCATGCTACGGGATGTGCCGGATATGTTTCAGGCCGACAGTAGTCAGATTGCCAAGGTGCGTTCTTTGCTTTACACCATGGTCGAAGAGCGGTCGGGGAAAATCCCGGCAGTCATTACTGCGGAAAGGAAGGAGAATTCTTCCGCCATTGATATCTCGGTAAAGACACTGCCGGGACAGACAATCCGGATCAATGGCAAAAATGCTCCCGCCGGCAAGGCGAAAGTATTCCTTTCCCCCGCGAAAAACCAGGTGGTCATCGAGGTCGGAGGACAGAAATTCACCCGGTATTTCCAAGTGGATAATGACAAATCCAAATACCTGGAATCGCTGCTGAACCGACTGCGCCAGTTCTCCCGGAAAATCCCCGCGGAACTGCTGCAGTTCTCGGAAAAATTCCAGCAGGCATCGGAACAGAATTTCGATGAACTCGCTGCCAGATTGCCGGAAATGGAAAAACAGGCGGAAGCGCTTTATATCGACGAGCATCTGCGCTGTTTCCTGAATAACCCCGGATCACCGGAACTGCAGGATGTCGTGACGCAGATTGGCAGGCTGAAAGCTGAAGGAAAAGCCGCGACGGCAATCCGGCTGATCGATATGGTGATGCTCGTGGAACCGCCGAAGTTCCGGGAGAAAAACCCACGTGTGCTGATCTACCCCACGGAAAAAAATGGAAACTTCTTCTGGAACCTGCGCAATGCAAAGGTCCACGCTGTTTTCCAGGCCGATACCATGCGCCTGATTTCCCTGAAACGGGACGGCAAGGAATTCATGGGCAGCGGCATGGTCGAAAAATTCAGTTTCGATTTGGTTTCCGACAATCCGAAAGACTGGAAAACGTCCATTGGGGAAGACAGCGGAGAGAAGATTGTACTTTTGGCCCGTCGCCAATTCAACGATGAAAACATCCTGCGGAGGGTCATTCTGACTGCAAATTCCGACCGGATTTATTTCCGGACCAGGATCCAGGCGGAAAATCTGCCCAACTGGAACTTCAAATGGCGGACTCATGCCAGCTACCGCGGTACTGCGGTCAATGGAATGAAAATTTCGGAAATGAAACGACGCTCCATTGCTTATCCGGCCGAACCTCTGGAAATAGCAGATGAAAATGCGGGCACAGCATTGCGACTGATTCCCGGCAGAGGAATCCAGAAAATCGTATTCTGGCATGAATTTGAAAGGCATACTCTGGATATGTTCGCGGAAAACATGTATCAGAACGCCATCGGAAAGGTCATTGAAATCGGATATGACCTCCTGCCCGGGGAAAAGGGGGAAAAATTACGGGATGTCTCCGGATTCCCCGGAGAGAAGACCACGTTCATTGATTTGCGCAAGACGCCCGAATTGCCGTTCCGCACCCATGGCGAAGTGGAATTCACCTCCGAAGGACTGAAACTGGACGGAAAAGGCTGTATTGAATTCAAGTCGAATCCTGCTTTTGAATGGCAGCTGCCGTTCCGAGTGAAGATCGATTTCACCACCAGTCAGGGCGGTGTCCTTTTCAAACGTTCCCGCCGGCAGGGCGAATTGTATATCAATATGCTGCCGAAGTATTATATCTGGAGATTGATTGCCCCTTCACGGATCACTTCAGAACCCAGATATATTTCGCTTGTGACGGAAGCACCACCACCGGGGCGGCATGAGTTCGAAATGCGCTGCGACGGAGAACGGGTGCAGCTGCTGATGGACGGGAAGGTGCGCAAGGAACTTTTTCGGCCGGGTCCTTTTGATGAAATCGGCGGCAGGAACGGTCTGTTTTTAGGTGCCTACGGGGTCGAAGGAAAACAACCGAGATCTTTCTTTAAAGGCATCATCCATTCGGTCACCATCACGCAGGGAATGCCGGACCCGACCGGCCCGGAGAAATGAGCATTCCCAGTTGCGGGGAAATCTGCATCGGCAACTTTTTTCCTGACGCTTCACTGACGGATAACCGACACTTGGATCAGCCTCATTATGACGCTTCTGACACTTCTTTTTAACTCTTAGAGTAAGGGCGGGAATCTATGAGAAAATAATATATTATAGTCGTATATAATATGGAGTTGCAAACATGCGTCAGAAGTGTCGGTGCCCCCCTCCTGCCATGTAAAAAAAGCTGGAAGGAGACCCCTCACAGGAACCCTCCCTCCGGTCCTTTGCTGTTCAGCCTTGCAGAGCCCTCGGAGTGCCCTTTGCAGCTTCACCGAAAAACTTGTTTCTGCCACCCGGAGTTATCCATTTTTCAATTTACATCTTCGATAATCACCGGGTGTCATGCCTGTGAAGTTTTTGAAGATCCGGATCAAGTGGCTGGCATCATAAAACCCGGAGCAGCAGGCGACCCATGAAATCGTGTTTTCCGGGTTTTCCAAAGCTATTTTTGCCTGTTCAAGCCGGAAACGGAGCAGATATTCGGTAATGTTTTGTCCAATGGTTTTCCGCAGCAGCTCATTAAGGTAATTCGGAGAAACGCCGGCGGCTTTAGCCAAATCGGCGATCAAAAGTTTTTTCGCATAGTTCCGGGCAATGAAGTCAAACAACAGGCTCAGCTGCCGCTCATGTTTATTGTTGGAGTTTGAGGGTGAAAGGACACTTCTCCGCAGAACAAAAAAGATCAAACGCAGAAACAGTGCTTTCCGGAGCAGGCAGCTTTCCGGTTTCCTGCTTTCGCATTCTTCTGCCAGTTCAGAGAACATTTCTTCGACCTTCGCTGCCTGAGCCAGAGGGATATTGATTTTTCCCCGATTCGTGCCTTGTTCCGTCCTCCACTGCATCAGCAGCGGCTGGTTTTCTATGATTTTCATTTCTTCCGGGAAAAAGAGTTCATCGGAAAACAGCAGATTGTAATATGATAGCGGGCTGGCAGGAATGAATTCGTGAACGTCCCCGGGATGAAAAAAGAAAATATCACCACGCAAAACCGGATAGCAGGTCTGATTCATAATGCAGCATCCAGCACCTTTTTCAATGTACATGATTTCCATGCAGTCATGCTGATGGGGTTCCTCGGACCGGATGCGGTCCTTCTCATGCAAAACCCAAATCGGCAGGGATTTTGCGGTATTGACAAAATCGCTGATATGGTAAATTTTCATGATATCATCCTGTATCAGAAAGCTTCAGCCGGATACCGTAATTCTGAGAAATATAACGGGAAAAATCCGCATTTCAAATGAAAACATAAAAAAACTTGAATTTTACAATTTTTTTCAGAAATCATACTATACATTCATCATAATCAGTAGTATAGTATCAGTAAATCCGATTTTGGATATAGGACATTACATATTCCCAGCATAAATTAAAAACATGATTTGAACCATAATATAGGGAAACAGACATGACAAAAACAATGATCTTCGGATTGGGCCTGGCAGCGCTGCTGCAAGCAGGCTTCGCCCTGGAACAGCTTCCGTCCTTCAAAGCTCCTTTGAAAAAAACCGAATCGGCGCAAGAATACACAGGAGCAATGCAGTTCGATTCCAAGAACCTGACATTTCACAGAGGAAGCAAGAAAGTGGTCATTCAGCCGGATGGAACGATCTGTATCTATTCCGGAGCCCGGATGCTGGGAAAGGCGATGCTGTTCATTTCCACGCCGTTCAAGAGGTATCAGTATACCAGCGGGATCAAAAAGGTTTCGGGAAAATATGACGGCAAAGGGATGCAGGTCCGGGAGATCCGGACCACTGCCGATTCCGTGGTCATCGAAGGCGTGACCCCGTGGAATGCTCCCGGAAAGCCCCTGATCGCCAAAGGCTGGAAAATCGAGGCGAAGATCCAGAACGGCAAACAGGTCCTGATCCAGATAGAATTCGAATCGCCGACGGACATGAAATACAACTCCGATTCCGGAGTGTTTGCGCGTTTCCCGGAAGTGCAGGAATTTTCCGCGGGAAAACTGGGCAGCTGGCTTCCCGGGGAAAAGGTGACGACCCGTTCGGCCAAACCGGCCCCGATCCAGGTGAAATTCAAATCGGAGACGGATAATTTTACGCTGACCCCGTCCGGCTGGCGCGCCTGGAGCCTCGGGGCCAATCAGCTCCGTCTTGATTTTGTCAAAAACCCCGGTCTGGCCAAAATGACCATTGTCATCGACCCAGGGAAGGGGTTCGAGGAACAGCAGATCGGAAATGCGTTCGAAGTCATGAAGGTCATGGATGATCTGGTCGTTCCGGCGCGGGGAAAGAACCTGATCCCCAATCCGTATTTTGCCGTGCCGCACCGGTTTTCGCTTCCGGTCGATCTTCCGGACAACGGGAAAGAGGAAAGTTACAGCACGGACGCCAAATTCGGCCGTTATTCCTGGAAACGGACTGGCAATCACCGCGTCCTGGCCAATATCCCGCTCGATGCCGGCGATTATGTGTTCAGCTTTTATGCCAAGGGCAAAGGCCGTTTCACGGTTACGGTCCAGTCCGTCGGCAACGGCGCCATCCAGTATTTGCGCGCCAAGGTGAATTCCCCGGATAAATGGACCCGTTATGAACTGCCGTTCCATCACGCCCGGGAAAGTGCGGTCTATATGCCGTTCATCATTTACCAGCCGGGTCTGCTGATCGACGGGGTCCAGCTGGAAAAAGGGAAAAAGGCGACTGCATTCGAAGCGCCTGCGGTGGAAGCCGGGGAAGCGAAGGAATTTTTCTTCCCGAGCGGAAAGAATGTTACGCTGGAATTCGAACTTTCCACGCTGGAAAAAGCAGTTTCCGGAACTGGCGAAATGAGTCTGAAAAACTTCTTCGGCGAGACCGTGGCGAAACAGAAGTTCAAATACAGTGTTTCGGCGGGAAAATATCCGAAAATCAAGTTCGAACTGGGTAAGATCCCGGACGGGATCTACGTGGTCCGGCTGGATTACGGCGGAAAGGCCCCGGAACAGTTCTACCGGATGGCGGTCATGCCGTTCCTGAAAAACACCCATCAGACCGCAAAGGCGTTTGCTCTGGGATATGAAGGACACATGCAGATCCAGGACCGGGTCTGGGAGCCGTATCTGGCGCGTATGCAGAAGATCGGCGTCGCTTCCAAAGCCCACTGCCGGGCTATGACGCCGGCCGTGCAGAAGACCTATTATAAATACGGTGTGGTCCCGTTCGACCTCGGGATCGACGGACGCGGGAACAATAAAATCCTGGAGCTGATGTTTCCGGATCTGAAAAATCTGCCTGATGGACATATGTGGTCCTTTATCCGGGACAAGTCCAAATATTTCCGGGTTCGCGGCGGCGGTCTCATCCCCCACTACAAACTGATGGGCGGCTGGAGCGAAGAATACCGGAAGAAATTCATCGAGGTCGTGAAGAAGGAGATCGCCAGATACCCGAAATATCCGGCGTATTACTTCGCCAGCGAAGGCCCGCACGAAGTCAAGGACGACGAGCATTATCCGGACTGGTTTGCCGCCTATAAGGAAGCGGTGAAGAGCGTTTATCCGGACGCGTGGGTCTATGACGGCGGCGAACCCGGCATGGGAGTCTACACCAGGGTTGCCTATACGGAAAACCTGCTGCGCCGTTTCCGCGGCAAGGTCGTTTCGGACTTCGTCAATGCGCACACCTATACGAAGGACCTGCGGGAACTCTATCCGAATTTCCGCGGACTGGTTGCTATGATGAAACGGAATCCGGAATATGCGGACAGCAAAATCTCACTGGCCGAGGGGATGCATTTCTACCCGTATCACATTGCCCGCTGGAATACGGAACATATCTGCTGGAACGGTGAAAACTGGAAGGGCGGTTCCCCGAGTTACGACCTCGGCTGGCACGAAAAACTTTCGGCTGCCTATTACGCCCGTGCCTGGCTGGTCTTCCTGACCGAATACCACCGGCTCTGGTGCGCCTGTTCCTCCGCTTCCAATACCGGCAATTTTATCGTCGATGCAAATCTGGCGCCGCGGGCGTTCCAGAAGATCCCGAACACGCTCGGTGTTCTGCTGGGCAATCCGAAACGGTATATCGGCAACTTCACTTTCGCGCCCGATACCAAGTGTCTGGTGTGGGAAGATGAAAAGGGCTGCCCGCTGGCGGCGGTCTGGAACGAAGATCCCGCAGTGGACAGCGGTTTCAAGGATGCGCCGATGACCAAGCTGAATTACTCCGGTGCGGAATTCATCGACCTGATGGGCGTGAAGCGGAAACCGCCGAAGGACGGCAGATTCGCCCTCTCTTCGTTCCCGCTGTTCATCCGCGGCAAAAAGGGCGATTCCGAGAAATTCACCAAAGCGCTGGCAGCTGCGGTGCTGGATGATCCGGACCGTATCCCCTGCCATATCGGATTCGAGATCATGCCGGGGAACCAGGTCAAACTGACCCTGGTCAACCAGGTGGCCCGCGAATTGAAGGGAACGCTGAAGATCTTCGGCAAGGAGCATGCGTTCAAGATCCCGCGGACCGGCGAGACTTCGCTGATGATTGCCCTGCCGAAGCCGATCCGTGCCGACCGGGTGGAAGCCATTCAGGTTCCGTATGTCTGCCGGATCGGCAGCCAGACCTTCAGCAAGCGGCTGGACCTGCACTGCT
>Ga0256405_10011318_pt1 | contig 11439 bp, 14 predicted proteins | sample RumenRJG_02DNA_FD_189096 | JGI IMG/M metagenome (GOLD analysis project Ga0256405, IMG submission 189096) | Bovine rumen microbial communities from Lethbridge, Alberta, Canada - RJG_02 | ecosystem: Host-associated > Mammals > Digestive system > Stomach > Rumen | place: Canada: Alberta...
TCAAGAAACGCAAAATTAAGTTTTCGGAACTCCTCAACAACTTGCTTTCGTGGATTGAAGAGGCGGAAACACACAAAGCGTGGACGGGTGCGGAAAAGAAAGATTTTGTTGTCAATCGCGCGTTTCAATATTGTTATTCAAATCATATCGCATACGACGCTGACAAGATATCCGATCAAATTGAACGGCAACTTGCGTTTTCGAACAGCGTCAACGTAAACGGAAAAATCGGCAAAGCCGAAAAAATAGAACAACCGCAATTTAATTAAGGAGTGAACAAATGGACGAAGAAAAGAAAGAAGTCGAACAACCGACACCGGACGAAGAGCCGAAAAAGGAAGAACAGCAAAACCCCGATGACGCCGAATTTAAACAAAAGGTGCTGACGTGGCTTGACCGCAATAGCAAAGATATTGCGGAAATCAAAGCGGTATTGGACGCTAAACGTGATGAGGTGGACGATGAGGAAGAATACATCGAATTCTAGCACCGTATCACTTTCAAACGTGCGCCCGCGCCCGCTTACAAAACGAATTACGCACAAGCGCGGAAACTCCGTCGAAGAAGAGCGTGTAAAACTCAATGACGGCGAAACCGTATCCGTCGCACTCAAAGCAATTGACGATTATACCAAAACCAACGGGCGACTCCCGGCAGGTATTGACGGTAAATTCGTACAATGGCTTAGGGACGTCAACAAAGAAGTCAAGGGCGGCGCGGATATTGTCGCAATCAAGGGCGCGACCGTTTCGCGTATGGTAGACGATTATTCAATGCTCAAGGGCGTTGATGATTGAATAAAATCTTGGAGAACAAAACAATGGCAATTACATTGACCGACAACGAATTCTTTACAGGGCTTACCAACTTGGCGCTCTTTATGAGAATTTACGCAACAAACACGTCCACGAAAGTGGCGGAATTTGTCGATTCGTTTATGACGGATAAACTCGACAAAGGTAATCAAAAACTTTTCCCGTGGGCTGACTTGCGCCCGGTTGAGAACTATTCCGAAACGTCAACCCTTTTGCAAGTGAACAAGGCGACGCACGGCGAGGAAGCGCTCCGAATCACCGAAAAGAAAGTTATCAAGTCTTCGTATTCGGCACAAATTTTGGATTCCGCTTTCACTTCCGAATATGGTATGAACGATTTTATCGGTTATATCCTCGGACAAATGGAATCCGCAAAAGAGGCACACCTCTACGACGTCATTATCAACGACCTTTACGGACTCGATTTTGACACGCCCGGCGTTGTTTCCGCAAAGCAAAAGCACGAAATCGCACTCATCGACACAACCGGCTTGACGTCCGTATCCGATCGACTCGGCGCGAAAACCTACAATGGCGAACAAATTGCAAAGGCTATGCAAGACGATATTCGCAATATACAGGTTTACAACCGCCAATATAATGCGCTCGGCATTGACGAGGCTGTTAAGTGGGAAGAACTTCGCGTTGTCATCAACAGCGACTACGAACTCAACGAGGTCGTCAACGTTATGGCGACACTTCTCCGTTCGGACGTTATCGACGATAAATTCGACAAACCCGACAAACTCGTCATTCCGTCTATCAAAGTGCCGGCAGGTCAAGAAGCCGTTATCGGTTGGATTATGCACAAGGCGTTTTATCAAGTCTTTTACAAATTCTCGATGATGACGTCTTTCTTCGACGCGTCCAATCTTTGCGTGAACAACTTCTTGCACTTTTGGTATGGTAAGGGCGCTTTGAAAGCGCTTCCGTGCGTCAAACTCGTTGCAACCGTCGAAGCCGGTTAATAATGTATGAAATTTAAAATTTGCCTAACCAATTCAATATTCGCTCCCGACTATTCAAATGCACGTCATTTTGATAGTCGGAGCGAACAAGAGTCATATTTTCGTGTAAACGAACTTTTTACGTCCGCCGTACCGGAGCGAAATGTAAACTTCGGAACGCTTGTCAATTTACAAGTTTACGTCAAGACGGGAGAGTCCGGAATCGGCGATATAATGTCGTCGAATTATGCGATAATCAAGGAATTGGCGACGGGCAAATTTTATTACTACTTTATTACGAATACGTCGTTTGACTCGGCGAATCAAGTGCGTTTAGACTTGCAAATCGACGTCATACAAACGTATTATTTAGATATGACGTTTAACGAGTGCTTTATTGAACGCGCGTCGATTAACCGTTGGACAGGCGACAATCTTGTTGCGAATAAAGATAACTATTTTTTGGAGCGGGATACAAACGTTCCTTTGCCGAAGTATATCAAAAATACGCACTCTTGTCGTGTATCACCGTTTTCGTATGACGACGCGCCGGACTTGGCGTTTTGGCTAAACTCAAAATTGATAGGGTGGATATATGCGTTTTTAGACGAGGGATCATATTCTTATGATAGCGTCAATTTTGACGATAAATTATTTTATCAATTTTTGAATTTAGGCTCATCAATTGGCGGAAATGTTTCCGAAACGCCGTATATTGTTGCGTTTGCGCCGATTTTTAACGACGCAAACAATACGAGGATTACGATTAACGGCAAGGAAATCAATATTGCGAACTTTAACGAGTTTATTAAAGCAAATGAGGGACACGTCTACAATTTAAAATTTAGCGCCCTTTCACCGTTTAATAGTCAATGCTCATACTCAATAACGGTTGATAACACAACACTTAATATAACCGCTTCGGCGACTGATATACGCGTTGTTGGTACAAACAAAAATATCGGCGTTTTAAAGCGTCAAATTCTTGAACCCCATTATTTAACGTACACGCACGTATTGCCACAATCGGCGATTAAAAAATCAACCATATTAGCGTATGACGACGATTTAAACGCAAATCCTAAAATCTTTAACGAGGATTATCAAGATTTAAAAATAATATACGGAGCGTCCGAATATAATTATTCTTTGCAAAAATTGTATAGTACGGGTGATCGTATTCAATTTTCATATTTTGAAATCTTAACGGGCGAAATTGCGCCGACGATTATAACCGCACGCACGAGTGGCGGACTTTATCGTGACGCATTTTATAACCGTCTCGGATATCTCGGCGAAAACGATTTTGCGATACCGTTTTCAAAAAATCAATTGTCCGTTTTTCTTGCAAATAACAAAAATTTCTTTAAACAAAAGGAATTACAATATTCACAAATGCGAACGAATTATGCTATAAATTCGTTATCTACCGCTTCGAATATTATAACGCAAGCCGGTACGGGAAATTATTTAGGCGCAGTAAGCGGAGCAGTCGGAATCGCTCAAGGTGGCATGAATTTATATGCGAGCGTACAATATGATCGCGCAAATACGACTTTAACGGTTGATAATATGAGAGCGGGCATTGACCAACTTGTCGCGTCAAATTCGAACGTATATTTTAATATCGCCGTAAATACGTGCGCAATTGTCCTGCAAGAAATGGACGCTGTCAAAATTGAAAAAGACCGCGCGTTGCATCAAATGCATCACGACGGCTATGTCATCAATATTGACGGAAATCCGAAGGACTACGATAATATTCGCACAAATTGGAATTATGTCAAGGCTCAAATTGACATAATCAAAACGCCGGTCAAAATCCCAAACGAAGTGCGTGATATCATCAAAGCAATATTTGCGCGCGGAATCCGTTTTTGGAATACGGATAACATTACATATCATCAAACAAACTTGGAGCGATAACAATGGCGATCGGAAAATATAAAGCACTTTATCAAAAATCCGTGCTTGAAATGCAAAAACTTGTTGACACAATCAACAATATCACGTTTAACCCACATTTAGAGCTGAGCGACACGGCGAAAGCATACGGCGAGGTTTTGTCGGCGAAAGACCGCGCACAATGTTCGAATCGTTATGTATGGAAGAATCTCCCGTTGAATCTCACGTCGCAACAACTCGAAACGTTTTTCTACAACTACGGAAGTTTATGTTTTTTCGTTCGTGTCGATAAAAATATGCGCGAGAAACTATTTATCACGACGTACGCAAAGGGTGGAAAACTCAACTCAATGGGTACGCTTTCGCAAATAAAGCCGATCGGATTCAACGGCAAATCGTACAATATCGCGCTTAACGTTTTGCAACCGGACGGAAATATCGCGCAAGGCAACGACGTCGCGGTTATCATCAACGATTATACGGGGAGTTATGTTTGTGACGTGGAAATCTCTCGTGCGTATTTGAACGCAAACTCGACAATCAAAGACCAATGCACCGTTTATCAACAATTGATTAACAACGTCATCGTGTCCGGAAAAAAGGCAATAGCACTTGCGGACAACGAAGAACAGGCGACGGCAGTCCGCGCACAAGCGAATCAAATGCTTATGAGTGGGCGTCCGGTTGAGGTGCTTTGCGGGCGTGATAAACCGAACGACGCGCCTATATCAATGTTTAACTTTGCAAACAACTTCGATTGCGGAAACTATCAATCGCAACTCGATTACTACGACAAAGTACGCGCGAACTTTAACGGAATTCCTACGACGCCGACGGCTGAAAAGCGTGAACACCTCATAAATGCAGAAGTGGAGAACGCGAATTCAATCTCCGATATTATGCTTTATGACGGTTTAAAGTGCCGTCAAGACGGACTCGCGCTTCTCAAAAAGTACTATCCGAACAATCAAGAGATACAGGCGATCACCGTCGAACTTGCGGAGTGCTTGAAACCGATTAAAGTCGAATCGCAAAATAAAGACGAATACGACGAGGACGGTGATGACAATGAGTAAATTGACTTTCTTTTTCAAAGATATCTTTCCAGACTTCGCGACGTTTAAGTCGGCAATCGAAAATCAAACGGACTTGACGTCAACGGACGTGATTCATCAATATTTATTCAAGAGACTTTATAATAGATATTGCAATTCTAACGTTTGCTATATGACGCAAGAAGCGTTCGTCCGTCATTTTATGGAGCGCTACGACAACGTATTCGACGAAATGAAAATGCGACTCGCTCTCGTCGGCAAGATGTACGCAATCACGGACGATGACTTGACGCTCTTAAACTCGTCTTTGAACGCCGTCGCGAATAACAGCGACACAGCGCTCGAAAATCCGCTCGACAATCTCGCGCCGTACGTATCAATGCAAAGTGGCGTCAAAAATCGCTCAAACAAATTCGAGGCATATATCAATGCGCTCGAAAAAGTCAAAGACAAATATTTGACGGACTTTCTCCGTCAATTCCAATCGCAATTTTTCTTTTATGCGATTGACGATACAAGATTCAAGAGGTGAAAAATGTTTAATCTTTTCAACTTTGGCGACGAACTCACGTTGCCGGAACAAGTCGAACAAAATAAGCAAAATATCGAATTGCTTGCCGAAGAAGTCGAGAAACTTGGATTCTCTCCAAAAGGTGAATACGACGCTCTCACCGAATACGTCAAAAATGACCTCGTATTTTACGACGGCAAAATGTACGCCGTGAAGTCTGACGTCGCCGTTGTCGGCGTCGTTCCTACGAATACGGAGTATTGGCAACAAATCACGGGTGACGTTCGCGGACAGGCAGGCGCTCCCGGCGCTCCGGGCGCACAAGGCGAGAAAGGTGATGACGGCGCGGACGCTTTGGAGTGTATTGCAACGCAAATTGCAAGTCAACCGCCAGTGCTTAACTCTACGCGTTGGCTCCCTTTTTACGCTTTCAACAGAACTCCAAAAGTCAATGACTTTTTCGTTATGTATTTGACCGCTTCAAGTGGTGGCGCATATATTTGTATGTACAAAGTTATTGCTCTTGGCGGTGAAAATCAAGCACAATGTCAACTTTATCAAAATCCTATTTTGTTAAGTGGTGAAAAAGGCGAACCCGGCAAAATCGCTCTCATATACGACAAGAACATCGACAACGGGACCTTGGACCCGTCGCAATCCGAACAACTCTTACACGTTGTATTGCCGTTTGCGAACTTTAATCGCACGCCGGCGCTCAACGAGGATTTTGTTGGTGTTATAAACGGCGGACAAAATATTCAATATCTCGCTCAATGCGAAGTGCAGTCTATTATCGACTCGAACGTTGTTTCGATCGTCGTATCCGACGTGAAGAGGCTCACCGGCGAAAACGGCACAAACGGCACAAACGGTGCAAACGGACGCGACGCTTTGCAAATGACGTATGCGGAAATCGTCTCGGCAGTCCCGACACCGACGCAAACGCTCGTTATTCCGAACAGCGCTTTTAATCGCAACGCGCAACCGAACGACGTCTTTACAATGATTGCGGATTATTCAAGCGAAAATCGTTCGTTCCTTTGTATCGTCCGCGTAGATAGTGAAGTCGGCGGAGACCCAATTCAATGGAATTGCACGATTCTTTCCGTCGTTGAAACTACAGGACAAGCGGCGATGTCGCAAATTCTTACAAGATACCGCGTGAATATCTCCGCAAGTCAATCAGATAGGGCAAAACTATATAGAATTTTAAAAAACGCAAAATCTGTTGTTTTTGTCGCCAATACGTCCTATAATTTGATTTTTCAATTTATGACTTATTCAAATACCGCGTATTTAATCGGTATGACATCTGAGGCAACTCAAATGCGTTATAGCGCAATATCAATAGGCTCGGGCGGTACGTTGTCAAATTGGTTTTCATTTAAAATTAATACGGATTACTCAATAACCGCCGGCGACGCATTTTATCCGAATTATGTCGAATACTTGAACGACGTCGAAATCTTTTAAACTCCTTAATGTCATATCGGTTTTTGAGGGCTGTCCGATAACAACCCTCTACCATAATGTGATTGCATAATCTTGCGTATGTCGTCATAAAGTAGATACCTAACGGCGAGAAGTCGGCTACAATGATACGTTGCGGGGGCGCAATTCGACACCGCTCTATGCAATCCACCGTGTACGCGTCCGCGTCAATGTCGCGGGCGCGTGCAAAAGGATTTTTCAATGCAACAATTTATCCCCTATTCTTTTGCAAATACATCGTCAAAATGGTACGACTTACGCCCTATTATGTCATACAATCTCCCCGTTATGATTATCGTCGGGGCGCGTTCTATTGGCAAAACTTATTGTGTCAAAAAGCACGTAATCAAAGGCAATATTTACGACGATAAAAAATTCGTTTTTCTTCGCGACAACGACGAAGCCCGTAAAAAACTTACGGCAAACGACGGCTCAAAATTCTTTGCGGACGTTAAAAAGGAATTCAACAAAAATTTTGACGGCAAAATCCGCGGTGAAACGATTTACATCAATGGCAAAGAGGCGGGCGGGATTATGTCCGCGTCCCTCTTTCAAAACTTTAAAGGCAATTCGTTTGAGGACGTTGACACAATTATTTACGACGAATTCATAAACGAGAAAGGGCGCTCAAAGAATCAATATCAAGGCTACGAATTCATCAATATGCTTTACACGATCGCCCGAACGCGAAAAAACGTTCGAATCTTTTTACTTGCGAACGCTCTCGACCGCGGAAACGAGATTCTCGAAATCCTCGGAATAAAAATCAATCAAGGATTCGGATTTTATATCAATCGTGAAAAAGGCGTTATTTGCCACTATTGCGATAATAACCCGAAATTCAACAAAGAGCGCGACGAATCCGTCGTCGGAAAAATCATCAAAGGGACGGTTTACGAAGAAAACTTATTCAACAATAAATTCGTTGACGATGAAAGTGAATTCTTTGCCAAAAAGCCGGACAAACTCCGCTTGTATGTGATTCTCCATAGCAATTACAACGCAATCCGCGTTTATATCGGAGACGACGGCAAATTCTACGTCACGCGCGATATCAATTCGGACGCGCACGCGAACGTGCGTTTTGTCAACAATATCGAAGACGTCAATTCACGGCTCGCCTTGATTCCGAAGTACATACTTGACGTGCTTATAAACGGATATAATAAATCGTTGTTTAAATTCGAAAACGCAAACTTGAAAAAAATTTTCATAAATTTTATAAAAAAGTATTGACAATCGACTTTTTCAATGCTATTATACTCTTGACAATTGAAACGCGACAATTGGCTCGACACTACGTCTCTATCCTAAAAGAGGAGAAATACAAATCCCGGAGTCCAATAATTCGCGTTTGAGGACTTCGGGATTTATTTTTGAAAATGGCAAACTTAAACAAATTACAGCAAATGTATGAGCAACTTGAAGAACTCGTCGAAACGCTTGAAGAAATACGTGATTCAATTTATGACGAAATTGACGACAAAATCGACGAAATACGCGACTACCTTAAAAATCTTAACGAATATACATGGGGGTAATATATGAAACCGTTTAATTATTATACCGCAATCACCGTGGCACTTGCGGAAATTTTCGACAAATATCGCTCTGAGATTCTATTCTATGAACCCGTCGAAATCAATGACAAGGTGATCGCCGTCCGCGCGATTCTCAAAAATCATAAGTACGTCAAATATAACAACTACGACAATACGGTTATACTAATCCTTGATTATATCGAGTTTTGATTCTCATAATTTTCCTACCGCGGTTTTTGGGGGCTGTCCGTCATCAACCCCCTACCAAAAGGCTAAACGCCTAATAAACATAAAGGAGTTTTCGAAAATGGACGAAATCAAAGCATTAGCAACCGATGTTTACGAAATTAACATCACAGCAAAGCGCATTAAGGGCGAACGCCCGGACGGTAGCAAATATGACTTCCTCGCGTGGACGGGGTACGACAAGCATGGTCATAAGTGCAAGATGAAATTCACGCGCGACGTGAAGAATCTTCCGCAAGACGCCGGCGAATACGTTATGATCGTCTCGAAAGGCGCTATCAACCGCGACAACTCGACGAGATATCTCGAATATTGGGTGCGCGACGTGGTTGAATTCAAGCCGTACGAACCGCACTTCGACGAGAACACGGAAGACTTGCCGTTTTAATGGCGACGCGGACGGCGAAAGCCGTCCGCTTTCTTTATGAGGTGAACGATGAAATATACACTAATAAGTTATGAGTACATAACAAAAGAGACAAAAACTATTGAAAATCCGACTATTGATGACTTAATAAAAGAATTAAGCAAAGCGGGTTGTGTAAATGTAAATATTTTTGACGAAAATCACAATGTTGTATTCAATAACTATCACGAGAAATTAGGTTGAGAGGTGAACGATGAAAAAATTCTCTCATTATCTTTATCAAATCATAATGCCGGCAAAAGACAACAGCCGTCATATATTTAACTATCCGTGCTATGACAATTTAGGGCTACACGTTATCGGTTATTATGTGGCAAAGGGTGCGACCGTAAGACTTATTGACGTTGTATATGATGAGGTAGAAAATGGCGAAGAAAACTAATCAAAGGCGCAATCCATACGCTTTTCAATCAAAGAAAATGGAACAACAGTATCAAGAACTTCGTTCGCGATTCCGTCTTACAAGAAACGAATTCGAGCAGTATTATAAAGACGTTCGACGGGCAAACAAAAAGGGACAAAACCTCAAACGATACGGAAATGCTTTGTATCGTCCGCGCTATTCGACGGAAGTCGGCTCAATCCGAAATCGTCAACAATTCACGCAACGCAAAAAATCCCTCAAATTTGTTTTGAGTAAAGATTTTCGCTCGGCTAAAAATCAAGAATTGCGCTTGCGATTCTATGGCAATTTGTCGTATGCCTACGGCACAGACGCCGAATCCGTTATAAATATATTCAAGGGATTTAGCGACGCCGAAATGACGTCGTGGATTGAGGAAAATAGTGACCTCGAAATAGTTTACTACGATAGCGACGCGCAATCCGTTGCGATGTATCTCTCCACAATAGGTATGAGTGCCGAAAGATTTATCAACCGTGCAAGAAAATGAAAAAACCCGCCCCCGTTTATGTTGCCGACTTCGAATCACGAAACTCACAAAAGGACGTTGACGCAAGGTCAACGTCTATTTGGCTATGGGACGTTTGTGATATTGACGAATACAATCACACAACCGGCGACACTATGCAAACGTTTATCGACCACGTCGCACGCCTTGCGCCTTGCACGATTTACACGCACAACCTAAAATTCGACGGCTCATTTATCATTGACTACCTACTTAAACACGGGTTTACTTACACCGAAGAAAAGGCGCTTAATTGCTTTGAGTTTTCAACACTCATAAACGCTGACGGTCAATTCTATAATATCCGATTTTGCTTTGATACAAAGTCCAAAAAGAAAAAGCGCGTTGTTGAATTCCGCGACTCGTCAAAGAAAATCTCCGGGAGCGTCCGACAAATCGCCATATCGTACGGCTTGCCAATCCTCAAAGGTGAAATCGACTACACAGCAGAGCGCCCGGACGGATACGTTGCAACGCCCGAAGAGGTTGCGTATATTCACAACGACACGGAGATCGTCGCGCGCGTCTTGCATACACAATATGAAAAGCAAATGACAAAACTAACCTCTTCCGGCGACGCTATGTTTTTGTATCAATCAATCGCCGGCAAGTATTTTAGGATTGTTTATCCCGAACTCCCTCTCGAAGTGGACGACTATATCCGCGAATCGTATCGCGGTGGCGTTTGTCAAGTCAACGAGAAATTCAAAGAAAAACAAATCGACGTTCCCGTCTATTGCTACGACGTCAATTCTATGTATCCGGCTATGATGTCTAAACGCCCGCTCCCGTACGGGACGCCAATTTTTTATTCCGGACGCTACAAGCAAAATGACGGATACCCGCTTTATATTCAGCGTATCCGCGTTTGTTGCGCAGTGAAGCCGAATCACCGCCCTACAATATTAATGAAAGCGTCAATCTTTTCGATGAACACGTATTTATCGGACACCGCCGGCGAAATGATTGAAATGACGCTAACAAGCGTCGATTTAAACCTCTTATTCAAGCACTACGACGTCTATGATATTCAATACATTGACGGCTATATGTTCCGGGCGTCCGATAGTCTTTTCAACGCCTACGTCAAGCCGTTATACAAGCGTAAATGTGAAACCAAAGGTGCGGAAAAGCAAACTATTAAAATCTTGCTAAACTCACTATACGGCAAATTTGCAATGAATCCGCGCCACCGTGCAAAGCGTCCATATCTTGACGAAGAAACGGATAGCGTGAAATATGAACCGTGCGAACTGCAAATCGATAAGCCCTATTATACAGCCGTCGCGTCTTTCATAACCGCGTGGGCGCGTGAATTGCTTTTTACGACGATTCAAAATAACATTGAATATTTTGTTTATTGCGACACGGACAGTGTCCACACGACCCGCAAGGAACTCGTGGGAGCGGAAATCGACGACAATGAGTTAGGCGCGTTTAAACTTGAAAAGGTTTATATCAAATCAAAATATCTCGCTCAAAAAACATACTACGGAATCAAGGAAACCGGCAACGACTTGAAAATCGCCGGCTGTCCGCAAGATGTCAAAGACACAATATCGTTTGACGAATTCGACTTCGGACTCGTCC
>Ga0256405_10011319_pt1 | contig 11439 bp, 7 predicted proteins | sample RumenRJG_02DNA_FD_189096 | JGI IMG/M metagenome (GOLD analysis project Ga0256405, IMG submission 189096) | Bovine rumen microbial communities from Lethbridge, Alberta, Canada - RJG_02 | ecosystem: Host-associated > Mammals > Digestive system > Stomach > Rumen | place: Canada: Alberta | collected...
GCGATGAAGCCCGGACCAAGCGCAAGAATGATATAAAACGACGAGTTTGATGCGTCAGCAACAAGGGATGGCTTCCGCTCAACTCAAATTGAAAACATTAAACGACAATCCCTAATTAATATTTGTTTATTTGGATAAACCACCTGGCCAGTTTTTCGCCTTGCACTATTTTTGGTGCGATTTTTACAAAAAACAGCACTATTTTCAGTGCAAAGTGTTATATTTGCAAAAAAAATTAAGCTCGTATGGAACAGCTATACAATACTTTCCGCCTCAAACTCTCACTGACCCCGATGGACTATGTCAGAGAATTCCATGACAAAATCAATTGGTCCAACCGTCTCATCTGCATCATGGGGCAGAAAGGTGTCGGCAAATCCACCATGCTCCTCCAGCATATCAAAATGTTTGATAACCTGGAGGAAACTCTCTATGTTACTGCTGACAACATCTATTTCTCTGGCCATACCCTTTATGATTTGGCGCAATCTTTTTTCAAAGCCGGAGGGAAACGGCTATACATTGACGAAATCCATAAATACAAGCCCTGGTCCACTGAAATCAAGAACATATACGACGACATACCGCTTCTTCAAGTAATCTATTCCGGCAGCTCACTCCTCGCCCTTCAGAAAGGGAACAAGGCCGACCTCAGCCGCAGGTCCATCCCTTACACCATGCCCGGCTTGTCCTTCCGCGAGTACCTTAATATCCGTAATGGTTGGTCGTTGAAGACAGCCTCATTAGACGAGATTCTGCACGGACGCATCGACTTCCCGTACGGGGAACATCGGCCCCTTGTTTACTACAAGGACTACTGCAAGACCGGCTTCTATCCATATTTCCAGGAGGGTGACGCCCCTATTCGTCTTGAAAATGCCGTCCTCAGCACCGTGGAAAACGACATCCCTGCTTATGCGGAAATGACTGTTGCATCTGCAGTCAAGCTGAAAAAACTGATGTACATCCTTTCCAAGAGCGTCCCTTACAAGCCCAGCAACGATACGCTGGGCCGCGACCTTGGCATCAGCCGCAACATTGTTCCTGATTACATCGAGTATCTCACCAAATCCGGCCTTTTTGGCGCCCTGCACGAACCCGGTCACAGCGACAATCTGCTGATGAAAGTGGAGAAACTCTATCTTGGCAACAGCAACATCGCCCTCGCCCTTTCCGAAGATGGAATCATCGATTCAGGCAACATGCGTGAGACCAACTTCCTGGCCTGGACCTCGCAGGTACATAAAGTCACATCTTCCAAGATCTCCGATTTCGAGATTGATGGCATCACCTTCGAGGTAGGAGGTAAGAACAAAAAAGGGAAACAAATCAAAGACGCCGAGGTTGGATACCTCGTAAAGGACGATATGGAATTTGCCGCCGGCCGCACTATTCCCATCTGGATGTTCGGCTTCATCTATTGAGGTATTCTGCATTAAATAACTGATTATCAGCGTAGTTAGCAACACAGAGAATTAAGTCCCTATCTTGACACGAAGAGAAGGGCCTTCATGGAATCGATGGAAACGGGGAGAGAATAACCCGTGCCGGAGGCAGTGCTTTCAACAGAGGAAATCTCCCCGCCGTCAGGGTCAAGCACGCTCCAGCGGCCCTTGGAAACGACTCCGAGAGAGCCCTCATAGCGGCTGTCGGAAGTATTGACAACCAGATAGATGGTCTTTCCCTCCCGGGTAAACTTGCCATAAACGAGCCAAGGCAGCGCAGGAGTGAATATCTCCTTACGGGGAATCGCTTCTGACAGCGCGTCGGGCCCAACCCCCACTGGAGCATTCACTACATTGCCCCCGGCCTTGCGGAAATCCTCCACCAGCGCCTTCACTTTCTCCGGAAGCACCACAGCCTCAGGAAGTACAAGGGCGTCAAAGCCATGCGAGCCGACAACTATCTTTCCGTCCTTCACCGAAGCATCCTGCAGAACGAGGTAATCGGCGAACACGAACGGAATCTGGGCCTGGGCAAGGGAGCGGCCCGCATCACGCAGCGAACCTATCACGGCCTTCATCACTGGACTTTGGTTGGCCTCGTCATGAAGCGGCTCCGTCTCAGGGATGAACTCCCGCTGAAGGTCATAGGCAGGATAATAGAGAAGGACGTCCTTCACCATGTCCGCATCCCTCACAATCGAATTGATGCGACCGACGTATTCACAATAGCTCTTGTATCCGGCAGGGGTCCTGTAAGGATACCTCGGGGCATAATTCTCCGCATAGAACAGATTGAACTCGGTGACGCCGCCGGCCAGCTGGCAGGCAGCCGTCCCTTTCATGGACTCAACTGTAGCGGGGCCGCCATAGAGATTCTGCTCATGGTCGCTGACCTCCGTGAAAATACGCCTTTTCCCATCAAGATAGGCGGCGGATTCAGGAAAGGCCGCATGGACCCAACTCTCTTTGTTCCATACCGGTGGATCGGTATTCAGAAGGTCAAGGCCGGGAATGTCAAGCCCCCTCTGGGCAAGGAGCATGTTCCCGTAAATCGGGGTATGCCTGACGAACGTCTGCTCGCTGAGGAAATGCCCGGAAGAAAGGGTACCGGCATCGGAGCTCCATTTCTGGATGACATCGCAGTAGTTGTGCCTGAAATGCTCTCCCATGAGCTCCCAGTAGCGCTGGCGGACAATCTTGTCGGCCTCGCTGTCACCGCCGAAAAGCGATTCCACCCGTAGATCTTCCCCATAACGCTCCTTATAATCAGCATCTATCCCCTCCGTCCAAGGCAGCATGGGAAGGAGTTTCTTTGATGGGTCCGGCTTATCGACCATCCTCACTCCCCCGCGGGCGACCTCGGGAATAAGTCCCAGATTGACTCCAAGATATGAGGGCTCGTCCGTGAAGAAAGCCTCGATATGAGAGAAGAGTTCCTCTCCGAGACGGTCACGCAACGCCTGATGCGTCAGCTTGGTAAACAACCTGGTGGCCTTGACGTTGCCAGGGTCGGGATAGCGCATCTGGGCAGCATAGTTGTTGCTTGCGTGGGTGTACTCATAGGAATCACGGACATAGTACCGCTTCCCGGCGGGCAGGGACTTGTCATAGACCAGTTCCCTGGACTCCAGCGAAGGGTCCTCTTCGAGCACCCTCCCGCCTGCCGCAAGGCTGGGATATCCCTCTTCATCATAGAACCAGACCCGAAGGCCGGCCTCGGTGGTACGGCGAATCTCATCGGCGACATGATCCCATCCCTTCTCATCCTTAAGGTACTTTCCTCCCGAGTAATTGAAGACAATCCCGCCCACTCCGCACGAATCGCGAAGGAATTCAACATAGTCGCCGCCTTCCCCGGCATCAGGGACGCTCATGGCTATCTTCAAGGGGCGGTACTGCACGGGGATTTCCGTCCAGTCTTTGAGCCAGTCCTTGGGGAGGTCTCCGGAACAAGAAGCCGCCGCGAAGGCAGCAAGGGCGACGAGAATAGATGGCAAACGCCTCATAATAAATAAGATTTCTCAATATCGAAAACGCTGTACCCTTTTCGAGGACAGGCCTGCCTGGTTAACGTTTTCCACGCAGACCAGGGCTTTTCTGCCTGCCGGAGCCGGCAGCCGGACCTTCATTTCCTGGGGAACGACCGGTACCGTATTGTCCCCGTTCCTCATAAACGACTGATACTCCCCTGTCTCGGGGACACGGGCAAGGAGTTCTCCGTCCAGATAGACATTGAAACAAGAAATGCCAGAATCCGGATCCGCATCGCAGCGCCAGGAAATGGTGAGGGAATCCCGCTCTGCTGCAACATCCACTCTGCACGGAGCCGGAGGTGCCGTCCTGTCCAGGACGTCGTTGGTAATGGCATACTCCCTCCACGCCTTCGCAGAAGATTCATCAGGGAAACGGCAGCAAGCCGACTTGTCGCCAGAATACCCCTTCTCCGGGAATATCCTGAATGTCAAGGTGTCACCAAGCCAGGTACGGGAAGGATCCGCCTCCCGCATCCGTCCGCGGGAAGCCAGGCGCTCCCGGATGGCACTCTCGAAAAACGGGAGCATCATATGACGGAGCCTGGTGTAATTGTGGGTCTCCCCTTTGTTCTCTACGATGGAGACGGGGGCGCCGATTGCCCGTAATTTGTCGAAGGCCTCCCTGGCCGTCTCCCTGCACCCGGGAAACTCCTGGCGGTCTCCGTAACGGAGCAGGACAGGAATCCGTTTGTTTTCCTGGGAATAATCCCATTGGGGCTGGAATGCGGCTGAGTAGCAGACTGCGGCCAGGATCCGTTCAGGATACTCATGCAGCATCGCCAGGGTCCAGTGTCCGCCGCCGGAATGGCCCCAAATCAGCCAAGGTGCGGATGTCAGCTCAGGCCTTCCCGTGGCTCCGGCAGCTTTGGAAAGCACTTTCATCAAGGCCGCGGCGCTGCCGCTTTCCGGGTGGGTCCACACCCCGCAATCCCCATGAAGGGCCGTCTCCAGGACCGCGAGGTTCCATTTCCTGGCAAAGGAACGGTACTGAAGGTCGTACGGTTTGGTTATCCCGAATCTCTCCATCCCGCACCCATGCTGAAGCACCATCACTCCTCGCAGGGGTTTCCGTCCGCCAGGAATCCAGAGACCGTATTCCGCAAAATCAGCAAAGGAACATTCGTCGCCGGAAATGACGTACCGGAGAACGGTATCCTTCTGATGGACAGCCCCGAACAGGGAGCCTGCAACCAAAAGGACCGCAAGGGCCGATATCAGTATCCGTCTCATCCGACGAACTGCTTTCTGAGAGCTTCTATCTTTGCTTCGGCATTGTCTCCTACGGCTCCGAAATAGAACTTTATCTTCGGCTCGGTGCCTGAAGGCCTGACGGACACAACGTCGCCCTCGCTGCTGAAGAACTGGAGAACGTTGGACTTGGGAAGACCGGTCTTTTCAGTTTCAAGGTAATCGACGACCTTCACCACAGGGGTGCCGGCGAGGGCCTTGGGAGGATCCTGCCTCATGTCGGTCATTATTTTCTGGATTTCCTCCGCGCCGGTCTTGCCCTTGCGGACAAGGGACACGAGGCCCTCACGGTGGTAGCCGTATTCCTTGTAAATCTCCTGCATCAGCTGGTATAGGGTGAGCCCCCTGTCGGCCGCCCAGGCCGCACACTCGGCGATGAAGCAGCATGAAATCGGGGCATCCTTGTCCCTGACATACTCGCCCACGTTGAAGCCGTAGCTCTCCTCTCCTCCGCAGATGAACTCTCCCTTGCCTTCATTCCTCCTGACCACGTCGGCGATGAACTTGAATCCCGTAAGGACGTCATAGCACTTGATGCCGAAACTGGCGGCAATCTTGGCGATAAGGCTCGAGGTCACGATGGTCTTCACCACATATTTCGTAGAATCGAGCTTGCCGAGTTCCTTCCAGCGGGTGAGGATGTAATATGTGAGCATGGAAGCGGTCTGGTTGCCGTTGAAGAGGACGATTTTACCGTCATTGTCCCTTACGGCGATTCCCACCCTGTCGGCATCGGGGTCAGTGGCCATCACGAGGTCGGCCCCGTTCTTCTCGGCCACGGCAATGGCCATCTCCAGGGCGCTGTGCTCCTCCGGGTTCGGGGACGCTACCGTGGGGAAATTGCCGTCGCTGACATCCTGTTCGGGGACATGGATCACATTCTTGAATCCCAGACGGTCAAGGCACTCGGGGACTATGCGTACACCGCAGCCGTGGAGGGGGGTATAGACTATCTTGAGGTCGCTGTGGCGGGCCCTGGACCCGGGAGAAAGAAGAAGGCCGAGAACGTCATCCATATAGGCCTCGTCCATTTCGTGGCCCATCATCTCTATCGTGCCTGCTCCATCACCCGGAGTGAATTTCACCTGCGAGGGGTCGGTAATCTTCGCGACCTCGGCCACGATGTCCTTATCGACCGGGGAGGTAATCTGGGCTCCGTCGGACCAGAACACCTTGTAGCCGTTGTACTCCTTGGGGTTGTGGGAAGCGGTGATCATGACGCCGGCCGTGGCCTTCTTGGCCCTGACCGCATAACTCATCAGGGGCACCGGATGGATACTGTCGTAGAGATATACATGGATGCCGTTGGCGGACAACACGTTCGCGGTAATCTGCGCGAATTCATGGCTGTTGTTGCGGCTGTCGAACGAGACGGCGACGCTGAGTCCATCACCTCCGACATTGTTTTTCAGATAGTTGGCAAGTCCCTGGGTGGCCATCCCGACGGTGTAGCGGTTCATCCTGTTGGTCCCCGCCCCCATCAGGCCCCTGAGGCCTCCGGTGCCGAATTCCAGGTTCTTGTAGAACGCATCCTCAAGTCCTGCGGGATCGGTATCCCTGAGCCTTCTTATTTCCTCCTTGGTCTTCTCGTCGAAATCTCCGTCCAGCCATCTCTGCGCGGCTTCCATATAGTCAAGTGTCATAAAATTATGTTTTAAAGGTCTGTTTTGAAATGTCCTCAAATTTACGGTTTTTCCGTTTCATGCACAAGACGGAAGGCAAAAAAACCGGCCCGCATTCCATGCGGACCGGAGTCATTCAAGCCAAAAGGAGGACTAATAGGCTAAGGGATTGCCTTCGTTAGAACTATACAGCGTCGCCGAGGAAAGTTCATAGACCTTTCCGGGTTTGAAATCAAATTCAGGCAAGGTATAAACATGGTCAACGTCGCCAGCGGTCCTGACATTGACAACCAGCTGGTGAGCTCCCCAGCCGTAAAAATTGAACCACACGGCGTACACATCCTCTTCCAAGGTACAATTCGTCAGGGGGGCATCCAAAGAGTAATAATAACCGAAGGAGACACGATTGGTGGAAGCTCCCACCTGATACGGCAGTGTATACATCCGAATGCCCATCTTGGTGTCTGAAGTACTGTTAAGTTTGATCGTCGCCACTTCGCTCTGGATCCCTTCGAGGAGCTTCAATCCTTTTGGGAACCTCAAAATGACCACGCAAGGACTGAATGCAGTGACAGGGTCGATGGTTCCGTCTGCATTGATTTGGGTTCCTGCTGAAACAGCGCAGTAGTCCGGAAGGGAAGCCAGGGTCCCGTCAAAATTCCCAAAATCTACCATAGGTTGACCGTCAGAGAGTATATCAGAATACGGATAAGTTATACGCAACGAAGTATAACTGTTCTTGACTGCGGTAGCGATATTGCTGGCATCGCAATGGAACACGGCGGAACCGTCGGAATTGACTTCCGTACACACGAATTTCTCATTCTGGTATTCGTCAAAGTCCTTATGGGAATAGACAAAGGAAAGGGCGTCGCCGACCTTCCAGGCCTGCTTGAAACCATAGCCGTCGGCAGTAAGCACCGTTTTGGTACCGTCGGCGGGAGCCCCGAGGGTAATCGTCATGGGTGAGGGCTGAAGTCCAGCCGGAGTCTCATTCTTGGTGCAGGAGGCCAGGGCCGCAAGTCCTGCAATGGCAAAAATCAAAGTCTTTTTCATTTTTCGGTCCTCCTTTTTTCAGATTATTTGACCGGGAAGGTCTCCGGGAGCAGGAAGGGTTTCGTCCCTGCTCACAGCAATGACAGTCTCAAGGCAGAGCCCGAGTTCTTCGCACTCCGGTGCGAAGTAGAATTCTTTTCTGTTCATGGGTTAAATGGGATTATGGGGTTATAATTATTTGATACACAATAAATTACTACCCCCCCCGCATAATTCGGAGGGCGATCGTCAGTAGCGAATTTAAGAATTATTCTTTTGAATACAAAAAAATTCAATATCTTTGCAATCCCGAACCCGGGACCTTAGCTCAGTCGGTTCAGAGCGCTTGCTTCACACGCAAGAGGTCGGCAGTTCGAATCTGCCAGGTCCCACAAGTAGTCAATAAGATACATCTCAACGAGTTGAGCAAAAACAAGCCCTTTTTCCAAGCGAAAAAGGGCTTGTTTTTTGCAACCTTGCAGAACTCGAAATCTGATTTTTTGCCGATATCGGCAAAAATTGCTATATTTGTAGCCGGTCCAACCCTTTATTTGCCGATGTCCATGGAAATGTTATCCGTAAGTCAGTATGCCGAACAGAATGGAATCTCTGAGCGTACAGTCCGTAACTGGTGCGCTACGGGAAAGATGGAGGGGGCGATCCTTGTCGGCAAGACATGGAATATCCCGGCCGATGCTCCGCTTCCCAGGAAAGGAAAGGCCAAGGAGAGTCCCTTGCTGAAACGGCTTCGTGAGGAAAAGGAAGGAAAGGTCAGCGGCGGCATCTATCACCGCACGCAGATCGACCTCACTTACAATTCCAACCACATCGAGGGCAGCCGTCTGACCCATGAACAGACCCGTTTCATCTTTGAGACGAACACGATCGGCATTACGGATGAGAGCGTCAACGTCGATGACATTGTCGAGACGACGAACCATTTCCGTTGCATCGACCTCATCATCGACCATGCCGGCGACAAACCAACCGAGTCTCTTATCAAGGAGATTCACCGGATCCTGAAGACGGGGACTTCTGACAGCCGGAAATCCTGGTTCAATGTAGGGGAATATAAGAGACTTCCCAACGAAGTGGGCGGGAACGCCACCTGCCCTCCGGAGCAAGTGCATGCCCGGATGAAGGCCTTGCTCTATTCCTATAACTCAAAGGCTCCAAAGACGCTGGAGGATATTCTCGACCTGCACCAGAAGTTCGAGACGACCCATCCTTTCCAAGACGGGAACGGGCGTGTGGGAAGGCTCCTGATGTTCAAGGAATGCTTGGCAAACGGAATAGTGCCGTTTATCATCACCGAAGAGCTCAAGCTCTTCTATTATCGGGGTTTACGGGAATGGGGGCATGAGAACGGCTACCTCACGGACACCTGCCTTACCGCACAGGATAACTACAAGGCACTGCTGGATTATTTCAAGATTTAGCGAGCAGGCTTTTAAAGGATTGTTGTATCTTTGCAAGGTCCACAATCCGGAAAGCATGAAACTGCAAAGAAAATTCGATTCCCTTCTGTCCAAAGGCCGCGGATCCCAGCTTATATGGCTGGCAGCCTTGCTGTTGGTTTTGTTTTTCATGTTCTGGGGCCTCTCCGCCCTGTTTTTCAAGGACGGTAGATTCACATGGCAGGATATCGCAGCCTTGATCCTGGACCCGGGATCTTTTGGCGGCGCCGGCAGCCACGACATCTTCCGCCTCGTACTGTCGATCCTCGGGGCCATAGTCTTCGCCTCCCTTCTCATCAACGTGATCGGGAACATCTTCGAGAACATCATCGAGTCATACAACAAGGGGGAATCGCGGTACTCCTTCAAAGGCCACATCCTCATCCTGGGCAGCAACCGCCTGCTGCCGTCAATGCTCAGCAGGCTGCTCCAGGAAGACACTTCCGGGATGGACCCGGAAGAGCTGGCGATGACCGGACGGGACATAGTCATCATGACCTCCAGCCCGGTGGAGCAGCTCAGAGGAAGCCTTGAAGCCTTTTTCGGAGAATCCCGTCTCAAGCAGTTCCGCTCGAAGGTCACTTTCTATCATGACGACAGGGACAATACGGCAAACCTCGAAAGAGCCTGCGCCGGGGATGCCTGGTGCATATACCTCCTTGGGGAAGAGAACGAAAAAGGTCATGATTCCATCAACATTTCCTGCCTGAAAAAACTCGAGGCGATCTGTCAGGACTCTCCGGGAACCGTAAGGTGCTTCGTCACCATGGAGTCCGGTTCGTCAGCCGATATCCTTCATTACGTATCGATGCCGCTGACCGGCGAAAAGAGCCGCAAGAAGCTGCTCGTGAATACGATAAACCTTGACGAGTATATAGCCGAGCAGACCCTTCTCGGTGTCGGGGGGAAGATTCCGATAGACGGCGCGGGGCAGAAGGCGGGGCGCTGGAGCGCTGTCCGCTTTGTCATAGCCGGGATGTCGCCCATGGGCATGGCAATGGCGAAGACAGCCGCGCACCTATGCCATTTCAAAGGCGAAGACAAAAGTGTGATCACATTCATCCAGAGCGGGATACGTCCATCGATGGAAAAATTCATCGCAGAGAATCCCTGGCTTTTCCGCCTCTCGCACTACACATACATCAAGCCGGGAGGAAAGCCAGAAGTCCATCTCCCCGACAAGGAATACGGTGATCTGCTTGACATCAAGTGGGAGTTCATCGACGCCGGCCTTTCTTCGCCCGATGTCGGAAAGATGCTGGAGACATGGGCCAAGGATTCCGGAATACAGCTTTCCCTTGCCATCTGCACGGACTCTGACGAGGAGAACATGTCCGCCGCCCTCCATCTTCCGGGAGCCTTGTACAGAACTGATATTCCGATATATGTCCACACTGAAAGCGGCAGTTCGATGATGGGGCTCGCAGCCCGTACAGGGTTGTTCGGAAGCATACGGGACTTCGGAGCCGGAACCTCTTCTGACAGCGATCCCCTGCTGACCCGGAGGAGCATCGCGGGACGCAGGGTCAATTACGTCTATTCGAGACTCTACGGCAATTCCGACGAAGATCCTGATTCCCTCTGGTACTCGCTGAAAGAAGCCGACAAGTTCTCAAGCATATACTATGCAAACTCCATCCCCGTGAGACTGCGGACGACCGACATTCCCGGCCCCGGCTCGACACTTGACAAAGAATCAGCCTACGGACTCTGCCGCCTCGAACATGACAGGTGGATGATGACGGAACTTCTGATGGGATTCAAGCCATACTCCATAAAAGAACGGAAAGACCTGATTTCCAAAGTATTGAAAGAAGTTCCAAAGAGAGAGTCCCCTACCTGGAAGAGCCTGAGGCAGGCCAGGAAGCAATACTTCACCCACATTGACATCGCACCGTTCGACGAACTTGTCGACGAAGAGGAAAAATTAAAGGATATCAACCTGATGGTCAATATCCCATTCATCCTCGGAGAGACCTCCGATATCTACCGTTTCGACATCTCCGAAGGAAAGATCGTCAGGATTTGAAATCAAATCCGCCATCTTCACTGATAAACCGGTGCAGATTATCCAAAGTCTTGAATGTCCGGACGGTATCGGGATGGCTTTCTCCCAGGGAGGATTCATACGCATCGGCGGCTTCCTCCAGATAGCCTGAAGCGCAAAGCACATGGATCAGCCCGATTTTCCTGCCCAATTCAGCCAGTGACGGAGAGTCACTCTCTTTATAAATCATGGCTTTGATTGAATAGGACTTCATGAGACTGTCCAGCGCGGAATCATAGTCTTCCATGGCCGCATAAATGCAGCCTTCCGTTTCCAACGCGTCGGCTCTGTGCAAGTCGATTTCAGGATAATACTCATCGAATATGGTTTGGGCCGTTTCGGCATAATCCAAAGCGGGATAGTATCTTTTAACGTCTTTATAGGCACCTGCAAGGCAAAGATATGATTTTGCCGTTTCAGGATTATTCTTCCCATAGACGGCCTCGCGGAGCCGTACGGCCTTTTCAGCCATCCCGACAGCCTTATCCTTCTCGCCAATGGCGCGGTACACATCAGCCAGGTCAATATAATAAAATGACAGAAGCTCAGAAT
>Ga0256405_10011320_pt1 | contig 11435 bp, 2 predicted proteins | sample RumenRJG_02DNA_FD_189096 | JGI IMG/M metagenome (GOLD analysis project Ga0256405, IMG submission 189096) | Bovine rumen microbial communities from Lethbridge, Alberta, Canada - RJG_02 | ecosystem: Host-associated > Mammals > Digestive system > Stomach > Rumen | place: Canada: Alberta | collected...
TTTCTTTATAAACATGGGGATTGGGGATTGGGGATTGGGGATTGGGGATTGGGCCCAATCCCCAATCCCCAATCCCCAATCCCCAATCCCCAATCCCCATTTATTAAATAATTTAAATTTTATTTTGAAAATTTAAACTTCTCTTAAAATATTTGAAAAATTATTAATTTAATATTAAAACTTACATTTCAAAAAATGATGAAAAGTAGTAATTTATCATCTCGTTCAACATTTTTCAGTTCAAGATCAATGAAAGCTTCATCAAAAAAGAAAAAAGCTACTAAAAAAATACTTACCCAGCGTACACCACTATCTGAAACAGAAATTCTCACCAAAAAAATTATTCATGATATAATAGAATGTTCAATTCAAATAGCAGATTTTCATATCAAACACAAAAAAAATCAAAAGACATATGAAAATCGCCAAATAAAAAAAGTTCAAAATTTTATAAGTAAAGATTCTTTATTTATTGGAAATCTTCCTCAACAAAATAGAGAAAGTAACAATTGGACCTTTATTTCAAAATTATTAGGGAAAATAATATATGTCGAAACAAATACTAATATATTAATGATATATAATTTTGATACAAATAATGAAACACCATTACAATTTAATTTGGGTTTCGATGAAAAAAAAATAATATCAGCTGAATTATATGAGAACGAAAAAAATATGAAATGTATTTTATTATTATTATTTCAAGATTTTAGTTTTATTACTTATGATTTATTTTCATTAAATCAAAATGAACTCGAAGGTGATGAGGCTGTTTATAAATCTAAAATATCTGAATTTGATTTCAAACCTTATTTGAATATACCAAATATTGATGAATATTTTCCTAATTATTCAAATGGTATAAAAATAATAATATTTCCAAAAGTATTAAATAATTATGGAGCTGATATTATTTTAAATTTTACTCAAATTGCTGGGAAATTCCTTATTTTTAATATTTTGTCGAATTCTATTATTGGTAATTATATAATAAATCAAAAAGATTATGTAACTACTGAGTCAGAATATTTGAGCAAATTAAGAAATTTAATAAATGTGTTTTTTACGAAAGTTTGGTCTATTAAACAATATGAATGCTTAATACAAATTATAAATTCAATATGTGGTGATAATAATAGTAATATATATGATGACTTAAAAAAGTTAGCTGTATTATTAAATATGTCATCAAATGATGAAGGAGATAATTTATCTTTATTACTACATACTAAACAATATACTTTTACTCAAATAAAAAATGTGAAATCATGTAAAGAAAGAGACATCGAAGCTGAAAAATTATATTCAAATATTCTTTTGCCTATATTAGCCAAATCTAATTCGGATTCTTGCATCATAACATTAAAAACTTTATTAATTAAAATAAAAAATTTTTTCGAAAAATTATATGGATGTTCTATTGCAGTAGGAAAAGCTGATTTGACTTTGATTGAAGGAAAATTCAAAGTTTATCAAAATTTATTTTTAAAGTGCTATAATCGTGATATTAATTTAAGACAATTATTTATTAATAAAGATATAGATAATAATGGTTATGTTGATAAAAAAGACGCTGTAGAAATTTTTAAGGATTTACCTATAGGATTAACATTGGAAGAAATTGATGAATTATTAACAAAATATAATATTTTTGATGAAAATGGTAAATATATGTATGAATATTTATTTTTATTAGATGAACAAATAATAACAAAAATAGTTTTTTCTACTCCTTTGAATTTATTAGATGGAAATAAATTTACTTGTGGATATTTCATTAATAGTAAAACAACAAATAATATAGAATTTAATAATATAAAAGGGAAAATGTCATCTCCAACAAATCCAGGAAAAGGAGAATTAGTATCAATAGATACTGAATATGATATAAATAAAAATTATGGAAATAAAATCCAAGAAAAATGTGATTTAACTATGCCAGAAAAAAAATTCGATTATGAATATTTATTAGATTATATTATAAATAATTGTCTTACTATAGAAATAGCAGATATGGTTATATTCACTTCTCTTAATTTGTTATTTATTGTAACACCTTTTAATCAAAATATTCCGATATTTAAATTAGATACTAAATTTTCAAATCGCCCTAAAGTATTAGAAAAAATCGGAATGATCAATTTAAATTCATATTATAATAATTATCCTGGGTTTTTATTCTCTATTGAAGAAAGAAATTTATTGATAACTCAAAGAACTACTAATAAATCTACTGAATTAGTTTTTATTGATATAAGAAAAGATCTATTATTTCCTTTCAGAGATAGTAAAGAAATTGTTTATAATATTGTAGAAAATAACATTGATTCGAATAACAGGTGTAAAATTGTAGAAAATATTATAACATTTGATCCAGGCAGGAAAAATATGAAATTAATAAAAAAAATTGTATATTTAAAAAAAAGTGAAATTATAGCCATTGCAACAGATGAAGATTTATATTTAATAAATCCTAAAAGTCATCATGTAGAAATATCATTAAAAATGCAAGAAATAAAAAAAACAGCTTACACAAATATATGCAGGCAATTCTGTGAAAATCCTGAAGAAGAAACTGGTGAAGATAAATTTAAAATACTAAGGAAAATAAATTTAAATCAAAATTTAAAAAATATTTATTCGTTTTTCTTAGGAAATGATTGCTTATGTAATGAACAATATTATAAATATTCAAATACTGATTGGATACTTTTATTATTTGATGAAGGAATTATAGGTTGTTTTTGTGTTAATTCAGTTATTTTAAACCAAAAAGCTAAAGAAATTGATACACCTATACCAGAAAAAGAAAAAATACAAATATTTAATTTTGTGACTAAAAATAAATTAAATTCATTAAAAGAATATGAAGAAGAAAAAAAATCAATAGAAAATAGTTACGAAAAAAATAAATTGACAAAAATAAAAAATATAGATCAAATATCCCTAAACATAAAAGAAACAATGTTATATCAAAAACCATTCGAATTAAAACGAGATTCCTTCGAAATTAATAGTATTCATCAATTAATAAATTTAATAAAACATTTAAGATTAAATTATAACACGAATCAAATCTTCGAAATGTTTCCTTATATAACATTCGGTAAATTAAAATATGAAACAGACGCAGACTATTTTAAAACAGAGTTATTCCCAAATGATAAAAATTATCAAGAATTTGGTACAAGTATTGAAGAAATGCATTTACCTAAAAATAAAAACGAATTAAAAAGTGATTTATCCTCATTAAATTCCCATTTAAATATAATCGATTCAGCTATTAAAAAATTAGCTAAATTTATTGTTGATAAAAATATACCTAATGATTATATATATAAATCTTGTGTAGTAAATAATGAAGAATTACTCGATTATGATCAATATGTTGCAGGACTGAAAAAAATGGGATTGTTTAGTAAACTATATTTAAACGAAGAAGAAATGAAAATAATATTTAAGGCCATAGATGAAAATAAGTCAAGTATTTTAACATTGGATGAATATAATAGATTTTTAGAGAAAATTGATATATATAGCATTAAATCAAATGTGGAAAAAGAAGCTCAAAAAAAAAAGAAAGAAACTTTATTTGATTTCGATATTGAAAAATTTGTAAATTCTTCTGAGGAAGAAAAGTTACAAATAATCAATCCTGTTTTAGAAAAAGTTAAAAATTTTTATATGAATATACCCGATGTTTTATTCAATGAAATAAAAGCAAATATAGATTTAATAAAAGATAAAATAAGTATTGATGAAATTAATAATAGATTTAATCAAGGTTTTATTTTTTATGAAGATTTTCATGATTTAATGTATGAACTAATTCCATCAATAAAAGAAGAAGAAATAAATAAATTATTTGCTTATTTTGACCAGAATAATATGAATTTATTCATATACGTAAGAGATTTTATTAAATATCTTAATCAAAACAATAATACTTTAGATATTATAAATAATAATATAGAAGAAACTGGTCAAATTAAAAAGTATATGACAGATGAACAATTTATATTAATATGGATAGGCCTTATGAAAAAAATATTAAAATTATGTATATTAGATATAGGTATATTCCCGGAAGAATTTAGTGAAAAATATATATTTTTAAAAAAATATAATAATCATTTAATTGTTCTTAATTATATTCCGAGTGAAATTGCAATTGAAAAAATCAAAAAAAAAATTACTAATTTTTTACCTTTAGAAGAAAAAATATTATTCGAAAATTATTTAGACTATTATAATTATGGTATTCTTTATTATAATAGTTTCAAAGAAATATTAGATAACATGATGAAATATATAAATGATTCAGATCTTTTTGATTTAACAAAATTTGACACATTCGATTTAGATAATGCTAATCAGTATATAAATGTTCGTAAACATAATATAAATAAAAACGAAAAAATTTTAGAAAAAAATTTTATGGAAAATTTATTACCTATATATGATAAAGTAATTATGAAATTTGCTTTTTATACTCAGAGTAAATCAGGTATGAAAAATTTGACTTTTCTTTATAATTATTTACGTGAAATCGGCGAAGAAAAAGATTTTTTGACACATAAAGAATTTATGAAGATATTAAAAGATTTTATTCCTCAAAGAAATTTTAATGCGAAATTCGCTCAGAATTTAATTAGTCAATTAACTGAAAATGTTAAATTAATTAATGAACCTATAAGACCTGTTATTTCTATATCGAGAATTATTTTGTTTATTATTAATGTTGTAAAAAAATCACAATTCTTGGAACATATTGTAAATACACAAGAATTAGATTTCATCGAAAATAAAATCATTTTAGAAAATTGCAATAGATGCATTTGCACTTTAAATCAATATAATTCTGTTATGAATGAAATAAATAAATTATCTGAAGACTATTTAAAAATTATTGAGGATAATTCTTATAGTGGATTAATTATATTAAACAAAACGTTAACAATTGATCATATAATGGATTATTTAACTTCATTAGATTCAGTTATTTTCGATTATTGCAATTATTATATGAATCTGGGAAATAATATATTAGTTCAAAATTTTAATCAATTAATTAAAAGTAGATCAATACTTAATTCAGACGAGGATATACCTTTATATAATAACTCATTACCTCAGAATTTCTTATCACAAATAGAAATTCCAGAAGTAAAAATAAATGTAATAAATTTAAAAGACATGATGAATTTAAAAAAATATCAATCAGGTATGATAGAAAATTTCGACTTTTTCCAACCTGAATTACATTGTGTTGTTAATGTCACAAAAATTAGGAAATCATTTTTATTAAAACACATATCAAAAGATGGAAATAATTTATTAAATTATATTTTGGATTGTCTTAAATTAAATCACTTTTTACAACAAAATTATTTATCGAAATCATTAACGAAACCTTTCGATAATTTCTTATTTTTAAGAAACTTCGGTATTTCTACTAAGGAAATCACAATAAATAAAATATTAGAAGAAGAATTATATATAATTAATGAAAAAATAGACGAAAAAGAATTTATCTCTTTGCAATCATTAATAAGAACAAATGGTGGTTTATTTTTTATTCCTGAAATATTCGATACGGGTATGGGTATATTTATATTAAGAAGTTGGGGTAAATTTATTCTTAATACAATTCAAGAATTAAATAAAGTTAATCGATGCTTTAAATATTTTAATTCAAATGATTTCTATGGTTCATATAATGGAAAGAAATTAAAAATGGCAAATATTTTTAGTATTAGTTTATTTAATGAAAATGGTGAAATGACTTTCGGCCCTGATGTTGCAAAAATTTTAATGCTTTTAGATAAATTACCTACAGGTGTTATAGATGAATTAACTTTTGATAAAATGGAAAATATTTATTTAAATGATGCATATATTGCACCTGAAATTATAAAAAAAATAAATTTGGAAACACCTAGTAATAAAGTTGATTCTTGGCTTTATGGAGTTTTATTGTTTCATATTTTATTTGGAGTAACACCTGAAAGCTTTTATTCACAGTTAAAAAAATATTGCGATAATTATTTAGAAAATTGTAATATGGAACAAGTTTTAATTGATGATGAATTTGATGTATTGAAAACTAATTTCTTTTATAATCCATTTAATAATATTAAAGTCATCATGGAAGATAAATTTTATTTTACTAAAATATTAAGAGGAAATTCTTTCTCTGCTATTATTAAATCTAAATATAATATTAAAAGCAAAGATAAATATTCTTATGATATAAGTGAATTTATAGACTTAATAAATGCTTGTTTAAATATAGATCCTGAAAAAAGACCATCAATTTCAGATTTAATAAATTTCAATTTATTTGAAATTCCTTTTGATTTGCAAGAAAGATTTAGTAAAACATTATCAAATGTAATGGAGTATTATTCTCCTGATAGTGTTATAAAAGAAAAAATTGTAATACCTTTAAGAAAAATATGTTGTGATGTTATGAGAAATCAAGAAACAAAGCCTATTGTTATTAATAATTATCAAAATTATATTTTAAGTGTCATAAATGATTTAAATGTATACATGTTTCAAAAATTCGATAATTTAGAAAGCAACTTAGATAATGATAATAGAAGTTTATCAAGTACTGAAAATTCATATGATAATAGAGATGAATTTATGGAAGAAAATTCTGAATTTAAATTTAAAAATACAGTATTAATTAAATATGTGGTAGAATATAAAGTTATTGATTTATTAATATTTTTAGTTTTACGTCATTTTAACACAAATTTGAAATTATATAAACAAAAAATAAAATACGAATCTAACGAAGAAGAAAAAAATAATAATTCTACTGGTAGTTCAAATGTAAATATATTTCCAACAAATACAAATTTCGATAATTTGATAGAAACATCGAATGCAGTATTAAATACCAATGCTACATTGACTGAAAGAAATACAAATAAAAGATATTATGAAGAATTGAATAATAATTATGGTAAATTAATATCAGCCTTAGTAGAATTTTTACGACATTGTGTTCAGGCCTTAAATGATTATAATAATATTTTATGTTTATACGTTGAAAATGTATTAATATGGATTCTTAAATTATTCGTTGGAGAAGAAAATCAATTATTAGGATGCAAATATGATTATAAAGTTTCAAATGATAGAATAAAACAGTATATAATAAATAGAACTTTTATGAGGCATGAAAATATTGTAATAAAGGATGATTTCGAAGAAGATGATGTAGATCTGTTATTTAGTGTATTAAATTTAAATAAAAATTTAATTGATGAAAAAAGTTATTGGTCACCTGAATTATATTATTTCATTAATCCTTTATTCAGAGAAGCATTTGGAGAAAATTGTTCAGGAAATTACCATTATCGAATGATAAAAAATTATTTCTTAGTAGTAAATAACACATCAGGAAATACTAATAAAGTAAATCCATTAAGTGATAATGGTGACACTGTGAAAAAAATATTTATTCCAGAAACAAAAATGGAAATTGAAATAAAAAATAACTTTTTAAATACTGAATATGTTAGCGAAGTATTTACTATCGTAGATATTCTAAAGCAATTATCAAATAAACAATTAAATCACAAAAAAAATGTTGAAACAAAAAGAAAATCCCTAAATTATTTAAATATAGTATTAAAAAGTAAAAACAGTTCTAAAATAAGAGGATGTCTCGATTGCAAATTTCATTTAATAATTCAAAAATATCTTTTCACAAGTACTGATGATTTAGGTATAAAAAAAGATTTATTTAATATTTTAAAAGAAATATCACTAAGTTTAGTTGATATGAATGAAATTAGTTGGCAGTTTGGAAATAATTATGAAAAAATTTATGAAAAAAAGAATAATAGTATAAATAAAATTCCTTCGAATATAAATATAGATTTAGAAAATAATTCTTGTGTGAATGATTCAAATTGGGATTCAAATACTTCCTTAATCGATTTTACTAATAATATATTAATACAACCACATTTATATATGCTTAATTATTCAAATAAATTCCTTAAAGTGAATATCCAAAAAAGTTTTAGTACTTATCATGCTCATATGAAAGAATTCGGATATATTTTTTCATCACCTCTTATATTAAAGCCTATTATGCGATGTTTAATAAGAAGAAATGAAAATTATTTTATCAGACAAACTTGTTTGGAAATATTATTTAATATTTTATTAAGTAATGAAATAAGAATCACATCGAATTTAAATATGACAATGTGTAATTTTTATGAATTATTAATCGAAATTGTATCTTTAAATAAAAACGATAATGATTGGGAAATGGCCCAATCTGGTATGACGGGGGTCAAAGATGATTTTGACTTTGGTGAGAAAGAAAAATATTTTATGGAAAGTGTATCAAAAGTTATTAAAATAATTATCGAAATGCAAAATCCAGATATAAAACGACAAATATTTAATTGTCCTATATTTTTAAAATATATGGAAAAAAATAAATTATCTTTTATTCCAAGATTAGAATTAGAAGAAATCGAGGAAGAATTTAATAAAATTAAAGATTTACTAAATTTCGAAAATTTAGAAGGGAAAATTATATTTTTAATAGATGCATTCAAAGTATGGGTTTATGAGAATAAATTAAATAGTATAAATGAAAACTTACCAAAAATACGAAATATAATGATATCATTACATCATATATTTAATAACGAATGGAATAATGGATTAAAATCATCCAAAAAAAATTGTTTAATTTTTAATATAGTAAAATTATATGAATGGATTATTGTCTATGATCATAGAGAATTTCTTTTTCCTAAAAACAGCGAAAGCTTTACTTCGACAATAATTATAAGTTTCATGTCAAAAATAAAAGATAATAGTGAAACAATGAAAAATATAGCAAAAGAATTAAATAGGATGGTTAATACATCAAATTTAGAAAAAAATAAAAATAAATATGGTATTAATTTATTCGCAGATAGTTCATATACATTGAATAAAATGAATAATTATATTTCATTAAAATTATTGAATATTATTTATTCCATATTTTATTTAGGAGATAATTATTATAATGCTATTTTCAATAAATTAAAGATAGGTCTATTAATAAGCGAACTTTTTATAAATCAATTAGAAACTTTAAGTCTCTTTTTAAATTTGGATAATATTGATATATCAATATTAAATAATTACATGGCCGAAGTAAAAATCCGTTTAGGTTTTATTGAATCAATATCATCTTTGCCAAAAAATTTCGACGATATTAAAATGCAGTTTCTTCAAAGTGATTTTATTAATTATATTTTTAAATACATGATTGATGATATAAGATATTTCAGAACTAATTCAAAAAAATTAACTTTGGAATTTATGCAATATAAAAATTCGTTCCCTCTTAGAAATGAAGCCATGGCATTTTTGGATATTATTTTCAGAAAATATTATAATGTTCAAAAACGTACTGAAACAGATTGTTTCATTTTTGATGAAATTATTAGAAATGTTAAAGTATTCCATTTAGTGCAAAATCAATTAACTATTATTAAAACTAAAATTAAAGGAAATGAAGTTTTATCAGTTTTGGGCTTTTTTAATATGGTTTTAAAAAATAATGAAAGAGAAATTATTAAAATAATGAATTCAGAAAATGCTAAAGATTATTTTATTTATGCATTGCAAAAAGAAACTCATCTTAAAAAGTTGTTCCCACTTGTTGTTGAATATATTAGTAAATTGCAAGCTGGAATTGAAAAATAAATGAAATATTTATATACATAATAATATATTTTTTTGAGTTTTTTATTATTTTTTAATTAAATAAATTATAATATTTGAATTATATTATTTATATATTGATTATTAATCAGAATATATGGGGATTGGGGATTGGGGATTGGGGATTGGGGATTCGCCCCACTCCCCAATCCCCAATCCCCAATCCCCAATCCCCAATCCCCATGAAAGATCATAAAAGTATTTTTAATTTATATTTATTGATTTTTATATTAAATTATAAATTATGTAAATAATAAAAATGTCGCAGAGTCCCATAAAAAATAAGCATCCTCAAATAAAAATAAAAAGATTCCATTTGAGAGCTTTAAGTATAGATTCAATGAATCAATCTCAAATACAGGAAGAAATAGCCAAAGAAGAAAAAATCCTTAATAATTTTTTGACCAACTATAATTATACCAAAGCTGAAAAATGCGACAAAAAAATCACAGTATTAAAAAAAGTATTAAAAAAGAAAAAGACTAATGAACTTAAAAGACGTCATACACTAGAAAAAGAAAATTTAAAAATCGACGAATTTTCTGATATGAATAATCTCAAATATTTTTGGGATCAAAAATTAGAAGAACTCAAAGTGCGTTCTTTAGCAGCTTTAGAAGAATTAAAAAAAAATCAAAAAATGGAATATCAACAATTAATGTCACAAAGAGATAAAATAATAAATGTGAAGCCTTCATCACTGTTTTTAAAATTACAAAAGGAAGAAGAAGGTCTTGTTAAATTAAGAAAATTCAGAGAAGCTCAATATGTTCATAAACGAAAAGAAGAGCAAAGAAAAAAAGATATTAATAGATCAGGAAAAAATCAAGAAAAAACTTTGAAATTCTTAGAAAAAAAATTGTTACAAAAACATTCCAATGAAGAGTTATATTTAGAAATTAAATTTCAAACTGAATATGATGAATTAATGAAAGCAAAACAAATGCAATTAGAATCTATAAATAAAAAGTATTCAGTAAAAAATAAAGATTTATTAAAACACCAAAAGAGAGAAGATAATATTAATCAAAATAATAATTATAGAAAAAGAATAGGACAATTACTCACTAAATATTATAATAATTTCGTCATAGATCAAAAAGAATATCCACCACAAAAACCATTAGAAAATATAACTCATATTTATGCTGATTTAAGCGATCATAACCTTATTGGATCAGAAATGGAACATAGTCAAGAAAAAAGTGAAGGCAATAATATATATGAAAATAGATTTATTAGAGGAAATAATAATTATTCGAATGATCAAAAAGAAATATTACAAAATGAAATAAATAAAAATGAAGAGCATTAAAAATTAAATGTAAATAACTTATGGTAAATTTTATTGTTTGTATTATTCTGACAAAAATTATTTTTGTTTTTATATTATATAGAATAACTTTCTATTATATTTTTATTTTTTTGATTAATAATATATACAATTACACTATAATGTAATTTGCATATTTTTTTTGAATAATGAATGAATAGGTTTTATTTAATATTTATTAAATTTATAAAGTTAAAAAAATATTCTTATAATTTTTTTTTCTGTTAATATTTAATATTGGGGATTGGGGATTGGGGATTGGGGATTGGGGATTGGGGATTGGGCCCAATCCCCAATCCCCAATCCCCAATCCCCCATTCCCAAACCCCAAACCCCCATT
>Ga0256405_10011322_pt1 | contig 11434 bp, 8 predicted proteins | sample RumenRJG_02DNA_FD_189096 | JGI IMG/M metagenome (GOLD analysis project Ga0256405, IMG submission 189096) | Bovine rumen microbial communities from Lethbridge, Alberta, Canada - RJG_02 | ecosystem: Host-associated > Mammals > Digestive system > Stomach > Rumen | place: Canada: Alberta | collected...
AAAAGTGTTTAGGCAGCACCATGGAGAAAGTCAATGGCCACGACCAGCCGAAACGCCGTATGCCGAAAACGGCACGTACGGTGTTGTGGGAGGACGGGGGTTAGTCACCCCCTCCTACCCGATTGTTCCCGGGCCTTTTGACCCTAACCCTGACCCTAACGGCGCAGATTCGCAGCTCTTCGCAATGGAACAATACGAACCTGTTGGACACAGCGGGAAATCAGCCGGTGACGCGCTGCAGATATTGCTCCATGCGTTTGGCGCTGTCCTGTTTCATGCCGCCGGTCACATGGGCATACACGTCCAGCGTGAAGGACGCGGTGTGATGGCCCAGGTTTTCCTGCACAGTCTTAATGTCGTCGCCCGCCTTCAGACTGTTCACGGCAAAGGTGTGGCGGAGATCATGGAAGCGCACATTCTCCAGGCCCAGAGATTTCACGACCTTTTTGAAGGCTAGATAAACCGTCTGATTGCTCAGATAGCGGCCAAGCTCTGTCGTAAAGACCAGATTATCCGCGTTGTTCCAGCCATCGCCCGCCAGCTCCGTCCAGCGCTGCTGACGGGCTTTTTGCTTTTTCAGCGCATCCATGACACCGTCAGCCGCCACGATCATCCGGGGCTTGTCGTTTTTGAGACTGCTGAATACATATTCCTTGCCACCTTTGACCTTGCCGTGCTGCTTATTGATATACAGCGTGTTCTGGTCAAAGTTCACACAGTCCCAGGTCAGACCGAGGACTTCGCCCTGGCGGAGTCCGGTAAAGACGGTGACAAAGAATACCAGCTCATAGGGATTGCCTTTGATCGCCTTGAGAAACCGGGTTAGATCCTCTTCCTCCATGGGCTTGATCTGCGCCTTCTCGATTCTGGGCAGCGTCACGGCATCCAGAGGATTCTGCCGGATGTATCCCATTTTCTGCGCCTGCGTCAGCGAGCGATGGAGAACGCCGTGCACGTTCTTGATCGTCTTGGGGGACAGCCCCTTTTCGTGCTGCAGGGTGTTGTACATGGTTTGGATCATGGCGGGAGAGAGCTTGCTAAGCTGGGTCTTTCCGATATAGGGGATGATATTCAGCTTCACATGGTCGGCATAGGACTTGACCGTGGCCGGCTTGACATTTCCGATGTAGTCCCGGAGCCAGACGGTGAGCCATTCGGAAAGCTTGATGGAATTCGGTTCAATATAGGTGCCTTCGTCGATCTCACTGGTGATCTTGGCAAGCTTCTGGCGGACTTCCTTCTGCGTTTTGCCGTAGACCGACTTCTGAATCAGCTTGCCGGTCTTGGGATCAAAGCCGTTGGAATACCGGGCCTCCCAGCGCCCGTCAGATCGCTTGCGGATGTTTCCGGCACCGTTTGCGTTTTTTCGAGACAACTGTACCTCTCTTTCTACAGAATGGAACAGGTATCAATCCGTTCGTCTGAATGCATTATATCACTTTAACGCTTTAAAGCAAGAGATTTCCTTGAACTCTTCCTCGTGGGATGAAAAGGAACACAAGCGCGTTCAATGAAAAGGTGACGCTATGACGCTATTTGGGGGGTACCCAATAGCGTCATTAGCGTCATAGCGTCATCATGAGGCTAAGGGGGAAAGGGTGATTTCGCGGGAATCCTTTGTGCGATGGGATTGGTACTGAACGCCGTATTGCTGGGCCAGGGCCTGGCTGCTGGCGTTCAGCCTGCGGGTCAGAGAGTGCGGCTTGGTGTCCACGGGGAGAATGGGAGAGAGTGCGCTCACCAGCTCGGTGGGCGTGCCCCGCCACTCCCTGCGTTCGGACACCAGCTGCTGTACGGCCGAGAGAAGCTTGTCCGCGTCGTCGCGCGGCTCCTCCTTGCCGTACTCAAGGAACTGCCAGTGCTTGGTATCGTCGAATTCCAGCCTCAGCTGCAGATCCGCCACCTCGCGTCCGGTGACGTCCAGCGTGGCCGTCTTGCCGATACGCGAGGGCTTTTGCAATACCATGGCTCCGTCCGCGCAGCCCATGAGGCCGTTGGTGCCGGAGATCATGTTGAACGCGTCCTCCGACTCCTCCTTGCGGGTGTGGTGCACCACCAGGATCGTGATGTTGAAGCGGTCGGCAATAGATTTCAGTGCGGTCATGACCTCGTAATCGCCGGAATAGCTGTACTTCTCCGACTTCATCTGTCGGATGCGCTGCAGCGTGTCGATGATCACGAAGCCAACGCCCGGATGGGCTGTGAGGAAATTGCCCAGCTGCTGCTCAAAGCCGCTGCCAAGAAGCTCCGCCTCTGTGGCGATCCAGACCCGATCGGCCTCGCCGCCGGTCACCTCGCTGAGGCGACGCTGGATGCGCTGGGCCGTGTCCTCCAGACTGACGTACAGCACCTCGCACGGCTGGGTCTTGAAGTCCCAGACCTTCTCGCCCTTGCTGACCCGGTCGGCCAGCCACAGGACCAGCCAGCTCTTTCCGATCTTGGAAGCGCCGGCAAGGAGGTAGACCCCCTTGCCCAGCAGCTTTTCGATCAGCCAGCCGGTGGGCTGAAACTCCATGTCCATGAGCTCGTTGGCGTTCACGGCGTCCAGCTCGGTGATCCGCTCACCCAGTGTGCGCTGGATGTGGCGGACCGCCTCGACAGGCGTCATGCGCGGATGGGAACACAGCACATAGTCCAGCAGGTCGCCCCGCCGGTCACAGTGCATGCACAGCCAGGTGTCGTCCTTCATGAGCCCGGCCAGGTCGCCGCAGATCGGGCAGACCGTGGTGATCTCATCCTCGGACAGCTCCACATGCGCGGCTTTCAGATAGTCCCGCAGCCGTGGCTGTAACCGCTCTCGGAAAACTTCGATTTTCTCGTCGGTCATGGGCGGCACCTCACTGCGCGTTGCTCTGTACGTCCATCCACTGGACGAGCTTGTCGCGGGAGACCAGCATCCGCTGGCCGATGTGCAGCGTGGGAAAGTCCTCCCGGTGCAGCAGATTGTAAGCGTTGGCACGGGAGATGTTCAGCACGCCCGCCAGCTGCGCAGCGTTGAGAACAAGGGGAAGTTCGTTGAAAGAAGAAAAAGAATTGGTGGTCGTCATGGGCAACACTCCTCTCTGGCAGTTCGTATTCAGTTGAAAAGGTACAAAGATGGTTTCCAATGGTTCGCTATGGTGTCCTCCTTTCTTAATTCAGGTCCTTGATGACCTTGACAGCCACGCCCTGAATGAGGCAGCGGTCTACGATGATGTCTTCATAGCGGTTGTTTTCCGGATGCAGGCAGATGTGATCCTCCTTCGGGCGGAAGCGTTTGAGCGTGGCCTCGTCGTCAACCAGCGCCACCACGATCTGATTGTACTCAGCCGTGCTCTGCTGGCGGATCAAAACAAGGTTGCCGTCCTCGATGCCCGCGCCGATCATGGAATCACCCCTGGCCCGGAGGAGGAAAAACTCGCCCCTGCCGAAAAGGCTCTCCGGCAGGCAGACGTATTCCTCGATGTTCTCCTCCGCGAACTTGGGGATGCCGCAGGACACCGAACCCAGAAGCGGCACATAGAGCATGTTCATCAATCCCTTGGACTTCCGGGTGGTGATATTGCGGTGACCGTCATAGTCCAGCACTCCGTTTTCCCGCATATAGGACAGGTACTTGGAAACAGTGCCCACGGCGAGACCCACACCGCTGGCGATCTGTCTTACGGAGGGCGTGGAGCCCTGCCGGTTGCGGAAGCTGTTGATGTAGTCCTCGATCATGGCGCAATACTCCGGTTTTTTGTACTGCATGGAAATCCTCCTTCCTTGCGGGCGTGCAACGGAAAGCTGCCGATTGGACACCCGCACTCTCGTGAACGTTTGTTTCCGATACCAAATATATTACAGTTTGTTACCGGGCGCAATAGCGCATTTGTCGCTAATCAGGCAGGTGCAGTCAATCGACTGCACCTGCCCGACACTTACACATATGTAGACTTGACAAGCGAAAAGAGATGTGATAGATGCCCGCAAGCATCGCCGATTGGGGACAATCGGCAGCAGGTTGGGGAAAGCCCAAGCCCTGAAGAGGTTGCAGGAATCTCCTGCGGTGGTGGCTGGGGTATCACAGACGCGATGCTTGCCGGTATGCTGCAGATCGGATGCTTGCAAAATGAAAGCATGGGTTTCGTGCAATGCTATCAATTTGAAAGCACCGTCGGTAAAGAGGTTCAGGGGAAGCACAGCGTCCCCTGGCCCACGGCACTTTGCAGACGAAGGCTGAAAGTGTCATAGTGGGTTACGCACTTTCAGCGAAGTGCGTAACCCACTATGTCTTGTCTTATCATCTCGAAATATAAAGTGTTCAATGTGAAAAGCTTTTCATTTGTGTGTTATCTGAGATCACAATGCTTAAGACGATATGTGCGAGGACTTACGCCAAACTGCTTCTGAAACTCGGCGTAAAAATAAGTGCGATTAGAGAAACCCAGTTCAACGATAATATCTGAAACTGTCCGGTCGGTCGCGGTCAGCAGTTGAGCGGCGCGTTTCAGTGTGAAATGTAGAGAATATTGCGTGATGTTCATACCGGTATAGGTGTGAACGATCTGATTCAGATAGCTTCCGGAGTAACGAAGCTTTTTCACCATTATTTCACGGGTGATGCGGCCGTTGGTTTCCTCCAGCAGTTGTGTGATCTCTGAAAAAATGCGGCTCTCTGATTCTGTGCCAAGCATGATCGGACGTGTGGTGAACAGATTCTTCTGACACAAAAGATTCAGGAGTCGGCAGAAGTATCCCTGAAAAAAATAACCGTCGCCCGGCCCTGGCGCGAGCATGATCCTGGTCATGCTCTCAAACAGATCACAAACTGGTTTTTCGCTCTCGCTTCCTTCGGAATGTGGAATAAAGTCGAGGTAGTTTTTACCGTGATTGCCATCACCGAGCAGTTCTTCGGTCAAAAACGTCCGAAGATCCGTGCTTTCACCCCACACATGCCCGGCGGGAAAAGGCGAGCTCCGGTCGTCAGTCAAAAGCTTTTTGAAATAGTCGGCGGACAGTGACAAACTGACAGTACTGAATGCCGTATCATACTCTTCCGTGTGGCGAACATTTCGATTCAGGATCACGAAGCTTCCGGCAGGATACAAATGCCGTTCCGATTCGATCCGCTGATAAAGATCCCCTTCTCGAATATAGACCAGTTCATATGTATTATGCTGATGAAGGCCGCCGTTCATGATGACGCGCTGAAAGCTTTCGGACTCAAATTCTACATACGTGTATAACTCCGAAGACATCATGATGATTCGGTAGGGTACAGAAAGGGCAGGATCGTAACTGATAAGTATCAGTTGGCACGGAGCATCCGTCCGCAAAACTCCGTTGTGGAGAGACAGATTCGCTGTGTGCAAAAAGCTTTCCTTTCGCAAAAAATCCAGCGGTCCCTGAACGATATTGTGCTCGGTGATGACGAGATAGTGACCCATAAGAACCTCCCGTAATCCTTATCTGGTCAGATTATAGCATATTTGATACAAATAGACAAGAAATATCCGTATTTTCGTCATTTCATAACAAATCTATTTTTGATAGACTAAGGTCACCAACAAAAAAGGAGACAGTCTATGAAGCAAAACAGTTTTAACAGAGATTGGGTCTTCTTCAAACAGGGAGAAGAGAGCAGAGCTCGTGCGGTCACATTGCCGCATGACGCAATGCTTTATGAGTCGAGAGACAGGAATGCCGTGACCGGGGCCGCGTGCGGATATTTTCCGGGCGGCGCCTATGTATACCGCAAGCGCTTCGCTGCCCCGGAAGAATGGGCATGTATGGCGGTTACGCTGGAATTCGAGGGAGTCTATCAAAAAGCTGCGGTCACCCTGAACGGGAAGCTTCTGGCCAAAAACAACTATGGCTACTCCAATTTCTATGTGCCGCTGGATGATGCACTGCACTATGGCGGAGAGAACCTGCTGGAGGTACTGGCGGACAACTCCGCCTGCCCCAATTCCCGCTGGTATTCCGGAAGCGGCATATACCGCAATGTCAATCTGTATCTTGGCTCAGAAGCGCATATCCTCCCCGACGGGCTTTTGATCTACACGCAAGGCAACCGCGCCCATGTCCAGGTACAGAGCAAGGGCGGAGATTCCGTTCGGGTTACAGTTTACGACGGAGAAAAGGCTGTCGCCTCTGAAACGGCGAAGATTGGCGATCAAGGCACGGAATTGGCGATCACAGTTGAAAAAGCCGGACTTTGGAGTGTGGAGGAGCCGAAGCTCTATCGCTGCGTGGCAGAGCTTTTTGATGGCGAGACTGTTCAAGACAGCGCAGAGGCCAACTTCGGCTTTCGCAGCATAACATGGAGTACCGAGGGGTTCTTCCTTAACGGCAGGGAAACCCTGCTTCGGGGCGCTTGCATCCACCATGATAACGGCATTCTCGGTGCATGCTCTTATGAGGCATCCGAAGAACGCAGGATCCAGCTCCTGAAGGAGGCGGGCTTCAATGCTATTCGCAGTGCCCATAACCCTGCGTCCAAAGCATTGCTCGATGCCTGCGACCGACTTGGTATGTTGGTCATGGACGAGTTCTGCGACAACTGGCTGATTCATAAAAACCCGCATGACTATGCGGACGCTGACTTCCGCGCCAGCTGGGAGGGCGATCTGCGTGCTATGCTGATCAAGAATTATAATCACCCCAGTGTTGTCATGACCTCCATCGGCAATGAGATCTCTGAGCTGGCGCTCCCTGAAGGACAGGAGTATTGTAAAATCTTAGCAGACTATTGTCGGGCCTTCGATCCCTCCCGTCCGATAACGCTTGGCGTCAATTTCATGCTCTGCAGCATGACTGCCAAAGGCGGGGGCATCTACGGAGAGAAGAAAAACGGCAAGGAGAACAAAAACGGCAGCCAGGGCATGGACAACCTGCCTACCAGCCAGCTCTTCAATTTCTGGATGAACAAGCTGGGCGGGTTGATCGAAGGAATGGCAGCCAAGCCCGCAGCCGATAAGGCTACTGAGGCGGCGATCGCCGCCCTTGACATCGGCGGATACAACTACGCAGCTTCCCGCTATGAAAAAGAACCTTCGATCCACCCGGAACGAGTGATCGTCGGATCGGAGACATTGCCGAAAAGCCTGTTTCACAACTGGCAGATGGTCAAGCGCCTCCCATATGTGATCGGCGACTTTATGTGGACAGGATGGGACTACCTTGGCGAATCCGGCATCGGAACTGTACGCTACAAGAGCTTTAAACAGCCGGGCAACGATGCACCGATCATCTCCGGCGGCTGCGGTGTTATTGATATCTGCGGCAAGCTTCGCCCAGAAGTGCAGTGGAACCGTCTGATCTGGGAATTGAGTGATTGCCCGGGCATTGGCGTTGAGCCGCTGACACATGCCGGAGAAGTCGGCAGCGTATCCATGTGGAGGGATACCGATGCGCTAGAAAGCTGGTCCTGGGCCGGTTTTGAAGGGAAAAAGACCAAGGTGACGGTCTACGCCTCAGGGGCTGCGGCAGAACTGGTGGTAAACGGCAAGTCTTACGGGAAAAAGAAAACCCGGGATTTTAAGGCTGTCTATAAAAGAGTCGCCTATGAGCCGGGCACCATTACTGCCGTGAGCTATGATGAAAGCGGCCGTGAAATCGGGCGGAAATCTCTTGCAACAGCAACCGGCGGCACAAGGATTCACCTGGTACCGGAGAAAACAGAGCTGACTGCCGATTGTCAGGATCTCTGCTATCTGAATATTACACTTACGGATGAGAACGGGACCGTGAAGGTCACAGAGGACCGACCGATCACTGTAAAAGTGTCCGGTGCGGGCGAACTGTTGGCACTGGGTTCAGCCAAGCCGAACATGGGCGAAACATTTGTCTCTGATACACATACGACCTATTATGGCAAGGCACTGGCCGTGATCCGGGCAGGATCGGAGACAGGAGACATTAGAGTTTCCGTCGTTTCCTCCGATTTGAAAGAACAAAGCCTGACGATTCAAGTGAAATAAAGAGAGTTAGGAGAATGCATAATGTCAAAGAATAAAGTGAAAGATCCTCTGACCAGTACGACTTTGGAAAAAAATCCTTTACGGTCTCGGTGATGTGGGCGTCAATATCATTTGGGCTCTGCCCTCCTCCTTCCTGATGCTGTACTATACGGACAGCGTCGGAATCAGCGCTGCTTACATAGGGACAATGATGCTGATTTGCCGCCTGTTTGACGGCGTCAGTGACATTCTGATGGGCGTGATCATAGACAAGACCCATACGAAATGGGGCAAAGCCCGACCCTGGCTGCTGTTTATGGGTCTGCCGCTGATTGTTTCTGTGTTTCTCACCTTCCACGTTCCCGGCTCCTGGTCAGAAAACGCACAGAAGGTCTATTCTTTTGTTACATACTTTGTGATGTCAGTCATCTGCTACACAGCCGTCAACCTCGCCTATCATTCCATGCTGCCCCGATTTTCCTTGACGTCTCAGGACCGCAGCGTTACCAGTGTAATTCGCAGCGTTTTTTCTCTCATCATTACGATCGCCGTCTCTACTGTGACAACGATGCTTCTCGCAGCCTTCGGCGGCGAGGCCAGTCAGACGGCATGGACCACTGTTGTGATCCTCTACGGCGTGATTGCTGAAATCGCGATTCTGGTAACCTTCTTCGGGGTAAAAGAAAAGAATCTGTTGGACCAGGATGCTGATGGAAGCGAATCGAAGCGGCCTACCTTCGCGCATGCGGTCAAGGTGCTGCTCTCTTCTCGGTATTTCTATATTGCGGTGTATCTGTTCTTTGCTTTCTATATTGCCAATGGAACCTCCGGTATCATGGTCTATTATGCGCGCGACATCATGGGTAATGCCAACCTGATGGGACTGCTCTCGATTGCCGGCATTGTGCCCATTATGCTCGGCTCACCCTTCTGCCCGGTGTTATTCAAGCGTTTTGGCAAGCGCAACACCATGTTTTACGGCATGATTCTCGCTGCCGTGTGCTCCAGCCTGAAGCTCATTCAGCCGACCAATTTGATCTGGTACTTGGTTTTCTCTTTTATTACTTCTCTCGGGTCCGCACCTCTGATGAGTGCCATGTATACGCTCGCTGGCGACATTGTAGACTACAATCAGTGGAAACACGGTGTGCGTACAGAAGGCATCGCCACCAGTGTCAACAGTATTGGCATGAAAGTCGGCACCGGCCTCGGCTCTGCTCTTCTCGGATGGCTGCTTGCATGGGGACATTATGACGCAGCGCTTGCCCAGCAACCGGACAGCGCACTGCGCGCCATGATCATTGTCGCAGTCGTTATCCCCATAGTAATTTATGCCACCGCAGCGATTGTCCTGGCTTTTTGGGATTTGGAGAAGTATCAGGATCAGATCGTTGCTTTTCTCGAAGCAAAAGAGAAAGCGCACGAATAAGAATCGAGAAAACACCGGTTTACGCAAAACTGCCTTGCGCAAGTAACCCAAGCAAATCATAGAAAAGGTTTTATCCCCTGAGCAAGGTATCTTCTTGCTCGGGGGATAAAATTGTCCTTGACAAAAACTTGCCATGTTGAACCTCTGTCATCAATCCTGCGAGATTGCTCTCCGCAGCATTTTTTCGTATTCGCGCTTCACTTTTGCCGGAGCTGTGATGCGGACTTTTCCGTCAAAGCCGAAGACCCAGCCGAAGAAAGGTTTGCTCGCCGTCACCAGTACGCTGGCCTGAAACGTTTTGCCGTCCACGGGAAAGGTCTCGACGTCCTCTCCGAAGCGATCGACGATGTGATCCATCACACTGTTGTCGCAGACGAGCGTCACCCGCTGCGGCTCGCCGATGAACATGCCGAACATCGTGTTGATGCGCGTGATATCAAAATCCTCCGGCTGCGGTACCGCGTTTTCTTCGAGAATGTGCGGCGGCAGGGCAATGCGGTCAACCCGGAAGGGCGTGATGCCGTGCTTGTCAGTGTGACCCAGCAGATAATAACAGTCGCCGTTCCAAACCAGCAGCCAGGGACTGCACACATATTCCGTGCCGCTGTTTTTCAGCTTCTGCTGCTTGCGGCCGGTGTACTGAAAATAGGAAAAAGATATCTTCTTCCCGGCGTTGATTGCCGCGTGGATCGCATCGACGATGTAGTAGACTTTTTCATTTTCCGGCTTGATGCGTCCCTCGGCGTAGAGAGTCCGTTTCAGTTCGTCGGCTTTGTTTCGGCTTGAAAGCTGTGTGATCTTCCCGACCAGCTCCTGGCTCTTTTTCGCGGTGATGAACTTCGAGGATTCCACCGCGTCGATCAATAGTTTCAACTCCGGCAGATCAAACAGCCTCTCGGCCAGATAGTATTTGTTCTGCGTGGACTTGACCGTGTAGATGTCCAGCCCGAAGGAGCGCAGCTGCTCCATATCTTCATAAATCGTGACGCGGTGCGCGGAGATGCCGAACTCGTTTTGCAGCGCCTCGATCAGCTGATTGGTGCTCAGCGGATGATCCTCATCGGTCTGCTCGTATAAGATTTTTGCAAGATACAACGCGCGCAGATTCTTCGTTGTTTCCATTTTCTCATTCCCCGTTCCGACTTTTTCCATCAACATTTTACCAGAGTGATCTTTCGCTTTCAATATAAACAAGACCAATCACAAGATCTTCTGTCAGAAATTCTTGACACTTGCAAGTTTGAAAAGCAAAAAAAGATGGCGCGGAGTTTTTATCCGTGCCATAATCATTTTCGAAGAAAACCTTTGCAGTTTTTTCTGCAAAACTGTGAGATGAAATCGAACCGCGCGGGATTGGGGTGCGCAAACCTCAACAAAGTGCCGGAGGACACAAATTCATTTTTGACAGACAAGGCGAAACTTGCTCTAAGCAAGATTCGTTGAATCAGGCATAAAAAATAGCCGGTTTCACAGAATTCACTCTGTAAAATCGACATCCCTTGTGCTATAATTTATTTTGTGATTTTAGACGCTGCGCTCGGTTGCACACCGACAAAGCACGTCATCATGAACTATTCACTTAGGGGACAAAGACCGTACTTCTGAAAGTTTCAGGCTCCAAAATCCTTTATTTATCAAGGTTTTTAAGGGTTATGCCATTGGGTTGTCCCTTAGGTTGTCCCCGTGAAGCTCCAGTTCTCGTATGGTGCTTGTTTCCCTTAGGTCTTTATAATATAGCACAAGATGATTGTTTTTTCAAGAGACAAGAAGAGGAGCCGATATTATTCGGTGTAGGGTTTACAATGATGTGTGACAGAAAGTGAAAAAAAGATAGCGAATAGGAGTGGCCTGTATTAAGGTTGAGTTGTCGAGACAAAACCGAAAGGCAGGTGCCACCCTATTCGCCATGAACAAGATAACACAAACCGCCCGGTACAGGCAATCCCTAATTCTCTACCCGAGTTTGCCACTTACATAAGCATTTCTGATTAAAAAAATATCGAGAAATATTGATTTTGCAAGGAAAACCCTTGCTTTTTTTATGCTTTTATGATATGATTGTTATATAGGTATATCGTTATAT
>Ga0256405_10011324_pt1 | contig 11433 bp, 9 predicted proteins | sample RumenRJG_02DNA_FD_189096 | JGI IMG/M metagenome (GOLD analysis project Ga0256405, IMG submission 189096) | Bovine rumen microbial communities from Lethbridge, Alberta, Canada - RJG_02 | ecosystem: Host-associated > Mammals > Digestive system > Stomach > Rumen | place: Canada: Alberta | collected...
ACAAGGAACAAGTAGCCTTCGCCACCTATTCCTGAATTAAGGGAACGCGAGAAATCTTTCTCTATGTCAATTCAAAACAAAACAAACGGACGACTGAATCAAAAGTCTACTAGAGAGAAGATTGGCTCGAACGTCAACTACGGATTGCTCTATCCAACCAGCACATACCGTTTGCTATGATATTGTTTTGCTCATATTGTTTTATTGCCCGGGCATTGCTGCGGAAGAGTGAAATGAAAAACTCTTCTTGAAGAAGAGGACTCTTCTGCTTGATCTTTTGATACGGTGAGGGAACAGGTTTTATGCGTTCTTTGAGCAAATGGGGAAACAAACTGCTGATACAGAAATCTTTCACTTTTACTGCCGAAGGCACAAGAGAGACTATAGCTAGGAAGGATAAGCAAAGGAATCCAGATTCAATCGATTGTTTGAAGCCAAGGTCTCGAGCTAGTCCATCTTTCTATACGAATTTCTTTAAAGAATACTTCTCTTATGATATGATCTACTACGAGAGTGTCAAGCGGCGATGGAAGTTGAGTAACTGTCTTGGAAATAGGTAAGTCGGGCACATATTCTAGTTCCGATTCTAGGCTATCTATAGAAGAATGGAGTGTTCTAAATTCTACTATTTAATTGGTGCAGAGGTAAGCAAGTCAGTCTCGGGTGGGAAGTAAGCACTATCAACTCAGGCGGGTCTTCAGTCCAAAGAAAAAGAAAGCGGTGGTCTGTACTTGAAAATAGGACTCTACTTTTTGATTGAAATAGGACTGTACTAGCATCTGCAAAAGGCAAAGCATGACCTATCGTGTAGTACTTCGGGTGTCGATCCACAGGGAAAAAATGGGAGAACTGGTTGGTTTGCACAAGTTCAAATATCTTGGCCTAACCTAATTTGTAGAAACCTGCGGCCTAAATTAAAGACTAATTCTAAACTAAAGAAAATAGAAATCGCCTAAGGCGCGTGCGGCCAAGGTCTTCCATAGGAGCTCGAAGGAAGAGGTTCTGAATAACTATACAATTTATAAGATGCAGTGGATTAGCTAGACATTGAAAAGCTGCCACTCTGAGGGAATTTGTTTGCATAAGCTACAGGTGCTATAAAGCAATCATGTACTGAGTACAAAGCTATTCCATTATAGTGAGCAGTATCAAATACGTAACAAGCAATAGAAGCATCCTGGCAGGTGTATAGAACTAGCAAAGTGGTTTAGGAAAGGGCATATGAATAGGCAGTTTGGCAAGTGAGTAGTTTAGGTCCTTTAGACCAAAGAAAAGGCCGGGAGCATTTAGGTAGGCCTATCACTCAACCGGCGGCAGCCGATCGACTTATACTAACCGCGTTGGCAGAGCTACTCAATGACTCATTAGATCCACGAATTTCCCCATCTGCGCAGGGCTTCCGCAAGGTTCTCGGCCCTTCTTCCGTGCATTAACTCAATGGCCGTCTATGGATTCTATGGTTCAGGTGGACGTGGTCAAGTGTTTCGATAGCATAGACCATCGGTTACTACTTGAACATTTGTCTAAGCTCTTAGGTACAGATAACGCTCCTCTCATTGACCTCATCAATTGCTTTCTCAAGACACCGAGACTTTCTAAGAAAGGGAATGACTACTCAAACAGTGAAGTCGGCCTTCCACAAGGATCACCGATCTCGCCTGTTTTGATTCAATCATTCCTGCATCAACTCGACTTGCAATTCGATGCTATGGCCCAAGAGGAGAATGGGGATTCTACCAAGTACGTCTATTTCGCTCGCTACGCAGACGATATACTATTCGGCATTCCTATCGTAGGTGTTGGCGTCATGTCTAAAGTCTTCTTTCGAAGGCTGCAAGAAGTTCTTGACCGTATGTCCAGTAAGCTACGCTTGAAATTAACGTCTATTGTACTGCAACGATGGAGGGCTCCCGCAGTCGAGGAGGGCAAAGATAGGTTTGCAAACCAGATTATTGGCTGTTACATTCAGACACATGAAATGCTAGATGTTATATGCAGCAAGGTCAAAACTGGGCTTTTATTTGTCCCTATAGAAAGATTATTCACCAAGCGCCAGGAAAGCTTTAGCTTTGCCATAGAGTGACAGTCGGGGGGGAGCAGGAGAGAGGGAAAGAGGCAAATGAGAAAGAAGAAGGAGCAGGGTCGAGTGAAAGAATTGGTACATTGGGTCCCCCCCACCGAGCGGAGCCAAAGGAAAGACAAGGGTTGAGGTAATCGCTATGAGTGTTCAGGCTATTCCGCTTATGCTCGCGGATGCGGATAAGAAGCTATCAAAAGGGGATGATAGCAGCCACCCATATGGGCAGCTAGAAAGAGAACGAGGAAATGTGAATCACGATCCTTATTCGGTAGAGGAGTCGGGGGACATTGGTTCGAATCCAATTCGTGAATATCAGAAAGCATTGTTTCTCATTGAACTATATACGATACGCGCGCACGAGGAAGGGATAAATTGATTGCGTTGCAGTCATTTTCCATCAGATTCTTACGGATGTAGTGCAAAGTAAATGTTTCAGTCAAAAGTAAGCTGCCGACTATGATGAATGCCAGCCCGATCTGTAGCTGATCTTTGATCCCGAGCTTGAGCTTCTCTTTGATGTCGGGTGAATTGAATTTCATATATGGAGAAATGTGTCGCTAGTCCAAGTCCGCTATAGAATTGTTTGTCTATCACTTCGGCAACGAAGGTCATTTCTTTAGAAGATCGATACTGGTAGTTGCTTGCGGTGTCTGAACAAGTTTCGAAAAAACTACTGTGTCTGCATTTTCCTAAAGATTGCTGTGAGGCTGATAGTGATATCTTTCCAATAACTGACTCAGCAGGTTCAATTGAGGTATCATTCGATTGAGATTTCGAACCGTGTAGTGGTTAGGATCCTCTTATTGCCGTCAAGGGCTATTTTGGTCGATTCCAGCCAGAGAGTTATGAATAGAAATAGCAGACCTGATTCGAGACAACAGGAAGTTCCCGTTTGCAGATATACATTTCTCAGGTTCAGGCTATTCGTGGAGTCGATCACCACCACTTGAGATAGACGATCAACTTCATTAAAGAAGCAGTCATCTCTATACAGGAAGCAGCATGTTTTCTATGGTCCTATGAAAAGGTTCCAGTGGGTTTCTCTTGCTGAATGGTGGTAAAACACCAGCTTTCATTCCTCACTGCAAGCTACTCCTTTTGCTGCTTTTTCTCACTCTTTGCCTGGGCCAACGATAGATTAGTCTCTGGGTCGGTCAAGTGATAAATTGGCGAGATTAGTTAAGGAAACTGGGACTTCTGATTGTTCGCGAGGGATGGCTGAATAACCTACTTTGCTTTCCATTTAGGGTAATAGGATGCCACTACTTGACCTTGCTTGCCCAGACACAAGATAACCTATAGTTTGGGTACTGCCCTTCGTGGTGCTTGCTTTCCTATAATCTGTAAAGCTTTAGCTTTCAGAGAAGAGATTTCAGTATCCGATTGCTTTTCTGACTGGAATTCTCTAGTTCACTTCACTTCTACGCAATGTCATTTCTTGATTCAAAGTACTTATTTTCTGATTGGAATTTCGATCTCTTGGCAACAGGTTTCGCTTCTGCTGAGGACAAATTGAACAAGCTACTTCTCAAGTCCGGGTGGGCTTTTGAATTCAGAGAAGGGAATTCCAGTTCTGATTCTAGTCTCTGTGCTCTGTTCAGTTCAGTTCAAGATGGGAAAGTATTGCTTGTTTCCTAGAATCCTAAAAGGGGTGCTTGTTTTCCTCGTCCGGGCTCTCCTCTCCCCTTTCTGTCCCAACCTTCATTCCTGCTTTTCCGCCAATTCACTAATTGAAATAGTTCAGATCCAGCACTTATATCCCTTTTATATATATATAGAATCAGGTATCTGCTTTCCATGGTTCCTGATTTCGGTATCTTTCTTGTCTGCACTTGATGAAATCCCTTTCTTTTCTTCTTGGCATACAGATTGGATTCTTGTTGATCCAATCGGAACTCTTGAATTGAGGGGTGGCCGTGAAAGAATCACTGTTTTGATGATATGAATGAAAACAAGAGATTTCATTCTTCATGGCATATTTCAAGACTAGGGTACCTGCATTCTAGGTCTAGGACTTGTTGCTTCGGATCAGTTCCCTTTAGAAGCAGTTTTCCTCTTCTTCAATCTCGAATCCCGAAGGGGAGGCTCTAGTTGCCAAGTAAGAAAAGATCTCGGTAGTTCAATTCATGCATGTGAAAGCTTATCTGCCAGATACAGATGATACTTGCCACTACTTGACCGAAACTGGGACTTGAGGAGGAATGAAATTCTAAGGGAAATCAATCAACTAATTGAAATAGTGATATCGGTATCGGAACTCTGGAGAAGGGCCCGGCCTAAGCGCCCTCTTGAGACTTGGACTCGAAAGAGGGAAAGATTAGTGGGTCAATAACCAAGTTCCCCGATTGGATTCCAGTATCTGATCAAGCCGAAGTAAGCAAGTTCCGGATTCGAGTTTCCTTTTCTGACTTGAATTCAAGTAGGATTCCACATCCACTCGGTATTCTAGCTGTACCAAGTCTTTTTCTTCACTCTTTAGAGGGAAAGTATGCTTTGGATTTGCTCAGTGATACAGGTATGCTTGCCAACCCTGCTGCATTGTCTTGATCTCTCCCTGGGATTCGGAACTTGGATCTGGGAAAGGAGGCTTAAGAAGAATATGACTCCATATTAGTAGTAGTATGTTGCACTAGACTCATATGATTAGGAAGCGATAGAAGTTATCGAAAGCAAAAAGGATAGGGGCAAGAAAAGGGTTTGAAAGTTCATTCTCACCCCTACAAACTTTCTTTTCTTCTTGGCGTACAGAATTCTCTGCCTTTAGTCACCCTTAGCGCGAACCATCTTCTTTTCGAAGGACGGAGTCGAGACTCCTATCTATTCGTAACACTTGCACGATGAACTATTCGTCCCACTATCTCCCTTTCCATGAGACCTACTATACCCCTTTTCTACCTATACCTGGCTAGACTCGTGTACCTCGATTTACGTACATTCACCTAATTTACTAACGTTATTGCCTGCAATCGAGCAAATACCAATAAGACATTGATCTCTAAGGAGCTGTTACGAAGTGTCGCAGTCGCTGCTAACGGTAGGATTTTCTATCACGTTTTTTTTCATTAACGTGCTTGCACCCACTAGTTTACTGCTTGCTTTAGCTTAGCTTTCCCGAAACCATCAACTCTAGCTTTTTGAGCAGGTTTTTACCAATCTGGTATCCGCTGCTGATCCATATTCTCAGATACCCGCTTTCTTTACGACAGTATAGTATCCTGTATGCTGACAAGATCCATGAAGTAAAAAGGAGGGATATGGACTCCATCCTATAAACTCAATATATAGAGGCTACTCCGGAAACAGGAAGAAACCACACTCAGCATACAACACCGACTCGTCTTAGACAGGCTTTTCTAAATACTCAATTAGACTATTATGTACTTGACTTGCTAGGAATTGGATGAAACTATTAATGCATCCCATTATCTATTTCTTCATTCAGCTATGAGAGCTAGAAATTGATAGAATTTATCCATTCTACTTCCTCCACTTCTTTAAAAGCTTCTCCAATCACACTTATTACAATCTCACACACTTCTTCTTCTTCCTGACCTTGAGCGCAGCGCTGAAAATCCAGTATAGATTTCGTGATATATCAGGTATAGTGGTTTGAACCAGCTCATGCTTCAGTCCAAGTGTTTGCCGTACGCCTTCCTTAAAGGGCTTAGTTTAATCAGTAGTGGTCCTATCACGGGTGTCACATTCATTTTGACCTATCCGGGAGACCCTATTTGATTAAGAGATCCATGCGATGCCAGAATCCGTCACTAAAGCACCGTATTGAGAAATAGATACCCAGCTGAGGAGTAGATGAGGGGCAGTGAAATCCATCTAAAGAATGCCGTGGAAATGCTACTTGTTGAATATCAAAAATATAGGATATCGAAAGGTGATGCGAGCGCTAGCTCATCTTAGAAGTGAGGTGAAAGATTTCTTTGATTTCGCGATCGATCCTATTTTGCTGGTGAGAAAGCAGAAAGGATTGGAAAAAGTACCAACTTCTTGTAATTCTGTATGCCAGCTCCTATCATATGTGCTAAGAGGGCGTTAAGCGGCCTGGGACTCTTATTTATGATCTTGTTTAGGATTGGAAGAGCGGAAAAGCTAAGGTACATCAGCATGGGTTCTATTCTCGTCTTTCAAGTACCTACCCTGGTATCACCTATGTAGATTGGTGGGGCTTTAGGACGGACTCCAAAGTTGACTGTTGAATCTCAGTATGTATGGCCAAGGCTCACTCATTCAACCCGCGAGAAAAGCGAGTCTTGAACGAAGGAAGAATAGTTGCAGGATCCTGGGTTCGGTATGATCGTTCTTCCAATTCATACTAGCTACGATCTTTCCCTGCTTAGAGGATCCAGCAGTAAGGGACCTACCTATGGCCAGTAAAGAACCCACCTATGGCTGGCTCCTCGGACAGCTTTCGGAGCTTCTGCTTCACCGGTGTAACACAAGTGGTTCCTGGGCTTTAACTAACTAAGTGCTGGCAGTGATTTTAGGTTGGTTTCATGGTTTCTTCATTCTTGTACCCTGTGTTAAGCATATAGCTAGCGTTTCTGGTGAACTTCACTTCACACCTAAAAAATCCCGATTGGAAAGAGAGAAACTTGACACGCTATAGTGACAGGCGAGGGCGAGCGAACCCCGTTAGCTACAATTCTATATCTTCTTTTTTGACCCCTTTGATTTGCCTTATCACTACAGCCACGGATTGAGCGAAAGCCGCCCAAATGAAGATCAGATCACGAAATCATTCTACGATCGATCGAGTTATTCTCTATATCTTTATATAAAATAAGAAGACAGAGAGACTCGGCTTCAAGATGGAGATTGACCATCTGCACCTGCTCATTCAATTATTCTATTCCGAGAAATCCGGACTACAATCTTCAGACAGAGGGTCCCTTCGATAAACTACTTGTCTCATTGGGAATACCCTCTTATGGAGAGCTAGATTCCGTAGTGGAGTTGACTTAGCTAAATTAGCAACTTATCGATCTGCTGTAGCTTTTCAAATCCACTCTAACCGAACTATGTTAATTATGGAATACCGCCTATCCTTAGAAAATAAGATTGTCCTTGTACTTGCTCTCTCATTCCTGGGAGTCCTTCAAGGGTATCAGATCTTGCTTGAAACAGGTTTTTCTTTCGCGCTTCCCCTAGCGCAGGCAGTAGTTTGATAGCGAGTTCACCTTCCTAGTAACGTTTGCTCATTTCATTCATTCTCATTCAAATCTACTTCTAAGGCATGTGAAGTACCAGTTGTGGACAGATCCCTTGGCAGAGTATCAACTTGAGATTCTTCTTTCACCCTCCAGGAGTTCGGTTCTTTTCTTTCTATATCAGAATACGACGTAGAGGCTGAGCCTGCCGATTGATCAGACTAGCCAACTAAGGGGCCATTCACTTCTATAGAAAAATAGGTGTACTGCGCGAAAGCTTCTCTTTATGAAAACCCCTCTGAGTCGTCTATAGCCGCCAAATCCCTTTTGATTCTGTTGTCAGAGGTGCCTTTCAATTTCATTGACCTTGGTACTGCATTTCATAGATACCTTCGCTATTACAGTAACGCAATTCTCCACTGAACCCATTGACCTAGGTACCGAGTCTGTTATGCGTACGTCTTTTCGGACTCTTTATTTGTTTGTGGACAACAAAAATGCAAACATGAGAAAAGGGGATCATTCCATTTTGAACACACCCATCTATCTCATCTGACCTCTCCGAATTCCCGAGTAACGAACCATGGGCTATAGATGGTTGGGACATATCATCATCCGGAGGGAGTGGTCTTAATACCGATGTCTTTCTTTAACCTTTGGGAGGTCGAACCACTGAACCTATTTCTTTGACCTTGGGACCGATAGATAAGAAGGCAAGGCAGAAGAACCAATTGAATCGCGGAGAACAGGTAGCTCCGGCATGTGAACTTGTCGAACCATTCAACTATACTGTATATCGATTGGCCACATCAACGCATTTCACCTCGGAACTTGTACTTGGAATAGAGCCAGCCTTGAGATCCGCCACATCTTCCTTCAAGTCAGAGAGTTGAGATAGAACAGCTTCGCCTTTGACCGGTTTGCTGCTTTCCTTTATACACAAGCCCCTATTATTAAGGTATGGAGGTTTTTTCTGGAATGACCAAAGAACAAGAGAAGTTCAATGAGGTGCAAACGCAAGAATTAAAGCAACGAGGACAAGTGCTAGGATAGGATCCCGAAGGATGGCATGCCTATTCAGCAACGTGCAGAAAGGATGGCTTCACGCAAGAATCTTGATGAACCAGGTATGTCTTCTACTAACAGATATGCTATTTGCAATTCCATTGATTCTGCTAGTCTAGTAAAATCTGCTGTAGATAGTGGTCTAGTGTTGGGCAGTACACAGGAGGAAATTGACAGGTCTATAAATTCTATTAAAGCAAGAGAACTTGCTCAAGCATTGCTTTATGAAGCTGCTCAGAAAAAGAAGTTAGCTGCTCATGAGAAGGAGCAGTCTTCCAGTGTCGAGTTAAGCTCTGATTCAGAGAATGAGGATATTACTCAGATTGTTGAAGAGTTAGATAATCACAGTACTTGTATACCAGTTGGTGACAAGAACACTACGAGCAGAGCTAAGAGGAGGCATAACAAAAAACAGATACCGCCATGAAGACACTAATCTTGAATGTGAGGGGCCTGGCCAGGTAGAAGGGGGCAACCTTCTGAAGTGATAGAGTGGGTGGACATAGTTTGTGTGCAAGAAACTAAGAGAGAACAGTTCTCAGATAAAGAGTTAATGGCAATTGGTGGCAGAAAGCTTTTCAAGTGGTTTTGCAAGCCAGCCAGTGGCAGTAAAGGTGGAATGCTTATTGGAGTCAATCTGGATGTCATGGATGCAGACCTCATTGGGGAGGGTCAATTTCTCCATGGTGTTTGAGTATAGAGGCTTTGTGATAATTGTGCTTGGGTGGATGTTTATGGTCCAACCAAATTTAAGAGCTATGTTTTTGTCAGAGCTCACTAACTTTGTGCAGAGTGTTGATCTACCTTTGCGGGACATGATCAGATTTGCTCATGAAACAATGGCAGAATACATATTAATAGGATGGAAGCTTTTAATGCTTTCATATCTGAAACTGAACTACAGGAACTGAGAAGGGTTGGTGGCCTGGACTAACAAACAAGACAGGCCAGTGAGAGAAGTTTTGGATAGAGTTCTGGTTTCTTCAACTTCTGAGGATTTATTTCCTAAGTTTTACTATCCCTCTTGCAAGCTGGGTCAGATCATTGTCCTTTACTTCTAGAAAATGGGGAAGATAGGGGCTGCCACTAAGTTTCGTTTTGAACCATCCGCAAGAAGGGTTTAGAGATATGCTGTTACAGAAATGGCCTACAAGAACTGTTGCAAATGTTCCATTCCAGACTATTGGCAACAAGTGTCTCAGGGCTTCAGGAAGTTCTTGAGAGGGTGGAAGGCAAATGATGCTACTGACAATAGAAGAAGTAAATCCAATCCCTGCTTTAGCCTTGCTGCTTATTCACTGGCAATCCAACCATACCATTCTTGTCTATCAGGATCAGTCTTTCCCTCAAGTCACCTTAACATGCTTCTTTCTTTCCTTCACTATGCAGATACAAAACTAGGTTGCGGACGCATAAAGCCACTGATACTATTGGTCAGAAGTATGATTTGACAAAAACTACTACTTTAGCAGCTATGCGAAATGGAAGTTTCCTTCTTCTTGCTTGTTTGGCCGTCCGAAAGCAGATACAGATATCGGGGAGAAAGCAGCTCTCTGAGCGATGGATACCGATCGATCTCGGTTATTTTCATTGATCCTGGCCTATCTCCATAGCGCTCACCCAGAGGGAATTCACTCAGCTCTGGGCCGCATCCATCTGGTTGGCATGAGAAAGAAGGCAATTCCTTCCTTGGGTCAGATCTCCGTTCCGGGATGGAAGAAAGAAATGATGGTTTGGATGAGCAATTGGGAAACACACACGGGGTCATGGATGGCTACCTAATGTGAGATGCATGCATTTCGGATAGAATGTCACACTGGCTCTGGAGTGCCCGGGGGCGATAGATATATGGATATATAGAAGGAAGGGAACATCGTCTGCGAGCTCTCTCTCCTAATCCACTTTCTTATTGCAAAGGCTCCAACAGAGCAAAGTTGTACAAAAAGAAGTATGCATATGGTCGGTCCCCTTCGAAAGGCAATGGAAAGCAAGGGTCCCGCTAGCATTGAGGAAGGAAGCGGTGAGACCAGTTCAGCCATAACCTTGAATGAATTTATATAAGCCAGGATCTTGTACCGGGTACGGAGACTCTCTAGTGATGCTCCCCTACCCCCCTCTGCCTAGGGTAATAAGCTGGAGTGATAAGCTTAAGCTAATAGCACATAGAGAGCTAATACCATATCCCGCCCGGCTCCGCCTTTAGCTGACCCAGCCCGGACTTCCCCTTCAAGCGTTCAAGAATAAGCATGGGAGTCGAATAGAGATGGCACTTGGAAACTACCGTTGGTATTTCAGGTTTCACATTGTACAGAATGAAATCATCGATAGGGCTCGCCCCGAAGAGAGGATGCCGCGCTTAATAGAAAATTGTTTAGTTTAGGCATTTAGCTTAGCTTAAAATAGATATGTAACATGATGTACTTACACGTGCAACCACTCCGTCTTCTAGACCGGGGTCATAATTGAACCCACAACAAACCTCAGATGATGTGACTTCTCCACCCTCTAGGCAATTAAAAACTGGTCCCATTAGCTCGAATTTACTAATGTTAGAAAGGAAGACGAAGGTGCCAAAACAAAGCATTTGTTTCAAGCGCTGTCGTGTCCTTGAGCTTCAAAGTCTCCAAAATCTTGATCGAGAAGAGTAAGCATTGCCTGGTGAGGAAGAGCGGAAGCATAGGTTTTTGGATCCTAGCGAAGGAGTTTCAAGCACGGATTACGCTTCTAAAGAGCACTATTTGGCTTGGCCCCTTCCTGCCAAAGATTTGAGATAACTAAAGCGACTCGCAGTCAAAACTGGTGGAGCCAACGCCAAAGAGGAAATGTGTAGATAGTAGGTGAGCGCCTAGCCCCTTAGTCTTTCGGATCGGAAGATTCATTGGTTTCATCCAAAGGCTTCTGTCTCGTCTTCCTCAAATTGTTGATCGAGGATCAAAGACATTGCTAAAGCAGACGCCTACCGAACGGGAGTTCTTGTACCTGCTAGAACGGCATCTGCTCGAACTTTTGTTTCTTAGAAAAGAAAATATGAACTCACAATGTGCAACAGAAATGTACCCACCGGTTGAGAAACCACCATAGTTGGATGATTGCTCGCGCTAGTAAGACAGCTTTGACTCTTCTTAA
>Ga0256405_10011325_pt1 | contig 11432 bp, 12 predicted proteins | sample RumenRJG_02DNA_FD_189096 | JGI IMG/M metagenome (GOLD analysis project Ga0256405, IMG submission 189096) | Bovine rumen microbial communities from Lethbridge, Alberta, Canada - RJG_02 | ecosystem: Host-associated > Mammals > Digestive system > Stomach > Rumen | place: Canada: Alberta...
ATCTACAACAATCTTAATCGCAGTATGTAAAGGAAACGTAACAGTTGATGCTATCAACGCAGCAATGAAAAAAGCAGCAGAAGGTAACGATTCTTATGGTTACACAGAAGACCAAATCGTATCAAGTGATATCATTGGTATGACATATGGTTCATTATTCGACGCAACACAAACAATGGTAAAATATATGCCAGAATCAGACTGCACAACAGTTCAAGTAGTTGCATGGTATGACAATGAAAACAGTTATACAAGCCAAATGGTTCGTACAATTAAGTACTTCGCAGAGCTTAAATAATTTAAATTAAAAGATATATTAAAGAGATGTTCCTAAAGAGCATCTCTTTTTTATTCCCATCTTGATTTATAAATATAAATAATTGTAAAATAATATATTATGGCAGAAGACAACGAAGTAAAAGAAGTCCAAGAACCTGAAAAAGAACAAAAACAGGAAGATAAAAAGGACAAACAAGACAATAAACAGGATAAAAAGGCCAATAAACATGATAAGGCCAATACTGTGTTTTTCCCAGAAGGTGCATCTGAAGCAGATATAGAAAGACACCAAAAGGAATTGAAAAAACAGTATAAAGTTGGCAAACCAACAATTATGCAAATTTTAACAGCAGTTTTAAGTGGTCTTGTTATTTTAGGTATTGTAATTGCTGTTGTTGTAATAGCCGTAACTGAAAGTTAAAAACAAAATTTGAGGGGGATATATTATGGGAGTTAATCCATTTTACAAATTGTATTGCAGATGTTTCCAAAAAATAATGTATGTCGCAGTTTTCTGTTTACCATGGAAACAAAACAAAGGTACACTATCTGGAGCAGGCAGCATTAAACAATTACCACAATTCTTAAAAGATAAGGGATTTAAGAGCATTTTAGTTGTTACAGATAATTTCTTATTCGAACATGGTATGGCAGATCCAATTGCACAAGAATGCGAAAAATTGGGAATGAAGAGCACAATATTCCACGGAGTAGTCCCAAATCCAACAATTCAAAACATCGAAGATGGACTAGTAATGTATAAAGACAACGAATGTGACTGTATTGTTGCTTTAGGTGGTGGTTCATCTATGGACTGTGCAAAGGGTATTGCAGCAAGAGTTGCATGTCCAAAGAAGTCAGTTCCACAAATGAAAGGCTTAATTAAAATCCTGCTTGCTGGTAAAGGAAAGAAGATGCCACCTTTGGTTGCTATTCCAACAACATCTGGAACAGGAAGTGAAGCAACATTAGCTGCAGTTATTTCAAATCCAGAAAAGAAAGAGAAGTATCCAATTAATGATCCATATCTTATTCCAAGATATGTTGTCATGGATCCAGAACTTACAATTGGTCTTCCAAAGCCAGTTACATCTACAACTGGTGTAGATGCTTTAACACACGCAGTTGAGGCTTATATTGGAAGTGAAAACACAAAACAAACAAAGAAAGATGCAATTGAAGCAGTTCAATTAATTAATAAGTATCTAAAGAAAGCATATGATAATGGAGAAGATTTAGAGGCTAGAAATCAAATGCAACAAGCTGCATATTTAGCAGGACGTGCATTTACACGTGCATATGTTGGTTATGTTCATGCAGTTGCTCATACATTGGGCGGTGTATATGGAGTACCACACGGACTTGCTAATGCAGTAATTCTTCCATATGTATTAGATGCATATGGAAAGAGTGCATACAAGAAACTTGCTCAACTTGCAGATTGTATTGATATTAAGGGTGAAAACGATGAAGAGAAGGCAAAGGCATTCATTCAATGGATTAGAGACCTTAATGCATCTATGGATATTCCAGATAAGATTAAAGCAAAAGATGGTTCTCAATTAATTAAGGAAGAAGACCTTCCACTTATGTTGGATCATGCATTTGCTGAAGCAAATCCACTTTATCCATGTCCACAAGTATGGAGCAAGGATGACTTGGAAAAGATTTACAGAATTATTATGTAATAATAAAAGTCTATATAACGAAAAGTGCCAACCCTTTAGGGCTGGCATTTTTCTTCATTTAAGGGGGTTATTTAAATTATCTGTACATTTTGAGTTCGCCATGTACACATTTTAAATCTATTTCTTTTGTTTCCACTGGTTGGATTTCTCCATCGAATTGGAATTGACTATCATCTAAAATCTTGATGTGGCAGCTATCTGCTGTGTATTCATCTGAATAGTCGTGTTCAACATGCTTTCCTTTCATTAATTGTGGCAATCTTCCAAAAATCTTTGATTTATTCATTTCGTTAATTGCAACGATATCTAATTTGCCATCATCTACAATACCGTTTGGACAGATCTTGATTCCGCCACCAATGCATTGTCCATTACCAATACCAATCATGAATACGTTCTTGTCATATGTTTCGCCATTTACTGTTAATTCCATATGATGGAAACGTGTGTGAAGTAGCGTATAGAGTAATGCCCATGTATAAGCAGCTTTGCCTTTTAACTTTTGAACACTTGCGTATTTAACTAAAACGTCTACGTCCATACCAGCACCAGCAACGTTTAAGCAACGTTTGTCTCCTGCTTGGATATAGTCTACATATTGTGCATCATCTTTTAAGATGACATCTATAGCTTCTTTATATTTGATTGGGTGATTAGAAGCCTTTACAAAGTCGTTACCACTTCCGCAAGGAACTAATCCTAATGTTATCTTAGAAAAGTCTACAATGCCGTTTAAGACTTCGTTGAATGTTCCATCTCCGCCTAAAACGATAAGCTTAAGATCTTCTTTTTCTGTATTTAATTGTTTTGTGATTTCAATTGTATGTCCAGCATACTCTGATTCATGAACAGTATACTCTTTGTCTGCAAGCTCTAAAGCTTCTTTTACAACTTGTAAAGCTTTTAAGCTTTCTCCACGTCCACCTTTTGGATTTAATATAATATCGTACATAAAAACTACCTCTTTTTTTATAGTTCGGCTAATTTTAATATTTATAAATAAACAAGTCAAATAAAAATGAACAGAAAATAAAATCTGTTCAAATTTTTATCAAAATAATATTATTGTTAATTACTTACTATTAAAATGTTCTAATAATCCTAATATAGCTTCAACTGCAGCATCTGTTCCCATTGAACTATTTACAACTAAATCATAAGAGTGTGGATCTCCCCATTTTGTATCTGCGTAATGTTCATGGTATTTAGCTCTTTGCTTATCGCAAGTCTTGATAGCTTTTTTGGCTTCTTTTTCTGAGACATGGTAGGTTTCTGATATACGTTTAATTCTATCTTCTTCATTAGCAATAATGAAGATTCTTACCAAATTTGGATTATCTCTTAAAATATAATCTGAGCAACGACCAATGATAATACATGGTTTTTCTGCTAGTTTTTTAATGATTTTTACTTGGGTACCAAATAGTTCATCTGAGATTGGAACAAAGTTTCCAGAGGAGTATGAACCATAATCAAAACCTGTTGGAGTTCTGTCTTGGAATGCATCAATAACTTCAGGTTTAAACCCAGTTGCTATTGCTGCAAGCTCACTAACAGATTTGTCATAGAAAGGAATATTAAGTTTACGTGCAACCTTTCTACCGATTTCACGTCCGCCAGATCCATATTCACGAGAAATTGTAATTATAGATTTAAAGCTCATAATAAAATCCCTCATCTTTTTTATTTTAATTCAAATTAAATATAAAAGTCTATACCATGAAAAAAATATATACACGTGTCTAATTTATACTGCTAACTTGCAAAAAGAGGCGGTTAGAATGTATAATATTTGCTACAGGAGATAGATTTATGTGTTTAGTTAACAAGAAGAAATTAGAACAAACAAAAGAAGTAATGCACAATGGTGATTTGTATCTTCCAAATGATACTAATTTGCTAATTTACCAAACATTTAGACTTGAAAAATTGAGAAGATTTAACAAGACTTGCAGATTAAATATTCCAAAAAGAATAAGATGGTGCAAAAAGATGTTTGCAGAATTTGGAGAGAATAGTTACATTGAGTTGCCATTTTATTCCAATTTTGCAGGGGAACATGTTCATATTGGTAGAGATGTTTATGCGAACTTCAATTTAACTCTTGTTGATGACACACATATCTACATTGGAGACTATACCATGATAGGTCCAAATGTAATTATTGCAACAGCCGGACATCCTGTATTGCCAGAATTAAGAGAAAAGATGTACCAATATAATGCTCCAGTACATATTGGAAGGAATTGTTGGATAGGTGCAGGCTCTATTATTCTTCCTGGTGTAACCATTGGAGATAATGTTGTAATAGGCGCTGGATCTGTTGTTACAAAAGACATAGAAAGCAATGTAGTTGCCGTAGGCAATCCTTGTAAAGTAATGCGTCCAGTCGGCGAAAAAGATAAAGAGTTTTATTTCAAAGACAGAAAAATCGATATAAAAGAATAACCCATATTTTTCTTAGTTTGATATATGTGATGTAAAGAATATTGCCTATAATATTCTTTTTTGGTATAATATCCTTTAGTTTATCAATGAGCAAAAGGAGACTTCAATGCTTTTAGTTTTAGATATTGGAAATACAAATGTAAAAATTGGTATTTTTAAGGGCAATAAGCTTATCTCTACTTGGCGTGTATCTACACAAGCCTCACATACAGCAGATGAATATGGCATGATGGTCTATGACTTACTTAGATCTTCAGGTGCTTCATTTAAGGATATTGAGGGTTCAATTATGTCTTCAGTATCTCCTGCTATGAACTACACAATTGAGCATATGTGTCAGTACTACACAAACAAAAAGCCAGTAGTTGTAAGTGCAAATATTAATACTGGAATTGAAATTAAGTATGATCATCCTGGCGAACTAGGTGCAGACAGAATTGTAGATTGTGTTGCAGCATATAAATTATATGGTGGCCCAGCAATAGTTGTAGACTTTGGTTCAGCAACAACATTTAACTTAGTTACAAAAGATGGTGTATTTATTGGTGGTGCAATTGCTCCTGGTGTAAAGACTGCAGCAGATTCTTTAGTAAATGTTGCAGCAAAACTTCCAAGAGTTGAGTTGTCTGTTCCAGAAAATCCAATTGGAACAAATACAATTAGTGGTATGCAATCAGGTATCGTTTATGGATACACAGGATTGGTTAAGTACATCGTAGATATGTACAAGAAATTACCAGAAATGAAAGATGCCAAAGTTATTGCAACAGGTGGTCTTTCTGAATTGGTAACAAATGCAGATAAAACAATTATAGACATCATAGATAGAAAGCTCGCTTTAGAGGGTTTAAAAATCATTTATGATTTAAATAAGAAGGAGAAATAATGAAAAAAGTTGGCGTAGCATTATTAGGAGTTGGCGTCGTTGGTGGCGGAACTTATGAAATCTTAACAACAAAAAGAGACTACATTAAACAAAACGATGGCATTGACGTTGAGGTTATGCACGTTTTAGAAAAGAATACAAAAAGATGTGAAGAATTAGGTATTGATCCAAAAATCGTATCTACAGATATAACAAACATCACAAAGAATCCAGATATTAGCATCGTTTGTGAATTCTTTGGTGGAATTGAACCAGCACGTTCATTCATCATTGCATGTTTGGAAGCTGGCAAGTCTGTCGTCACAGCAAACAAAGAGATGTTCTCTAAGAACTGGCCAGAACTTGAAGAAATCGCAAGAAAGCACAACGCTGGTTTATATTTTGAAGCAAGCTGTGTTGGCGGTGTTCCAATTATCCATGCTTTAACAGATAGCTTACAAGGAAACACAGTTAAGTCTATTAAAGGTATCGTTAACGGAACAACAAACTACATCCTTTCTCGTATGAGTGATGAGGGTGTAGATTATGCTTCATGTTTAAAGGATGCACAAGCTTTGGGTTATGCTGAAGCAAACCCAACCGCAGACGTAGATGGTTTTGATGCAATGTATAAATGCTCAATCTTATCATCTCTTGCATACAAAAAGAGAGTCCCAATTTCCAAGATTTATAGAGAAGGTATTTCAGCAATAGCAGTTGAAGATATCAACTATGGTAAAGAATTAGGATTAACATTGAAGCTTCTTGCAATTTCCAAGAACAATGATGGAAAGATTGAAGCAAGAGTTCATCCAGCATTCTTACCAAATGAGCATCCACTATCTTCAGTTAAAGGTTCATTCAATGCTGTTTATGTAAACGGAGACAATGTTGGAGACCTAATGTTCTACGGACGTGGAGCAGGTGCTCTTCCTACAGGAAGTGCAATTGTATCAGATGTTATATTTGCTGCAATGAAAGATGAACCAAGAAGATTTGCTTGGGAAGAAGTTAAAGAAATCAACGATGCAGACTTTGAAAGTGAATTCAATTCTAAATATTACATTCGTTTAATGGTTAAGGATGTTGCTGGAATTCTTTCACATATCACAGGAATTTATGGAGACAATGGTGTAAGCATTAACTCAGTTATCCAAAAGGAAACAAATAATGGTGCAGTTCCAATTATCTTCGTAACACATACAACAAAAGAAAGTGCAGTCCAAAATGCATTAAAGGCAATTGGCGAGATAGATGGTGTCGAAGTTGCTGCATTAATTAGAGTTGAGGACTAATAATGGATATAAAAGACATTAAAAGAAGTGCTGGTGTATTGTGTAATATATCATCTCTTCCTAGTGAGTATGGTATTGGCTGCTTTAACAAAGATGCAGAAAACTTTGCAAATGTTATTGCAGACATGTCTTATACATGGTGGCAAGTACTTCCAATTACAATGATTGGATATGGCAATTCGCCATATTCATCATTATCTTCCTTTGCTGGTAACGCTTTATATATAAATCCAGCAGAGTTTTGTAATTTAGGATTATTATCTTGGGAAGAGCTAAATGGCTTTAAATATTATGGTGAGCCATATAGCGTAGACTATGATTTCGCAAGAAACAATATTGCAAGATTATTAAACACAGTAATTCCAAGACTAACACAAGAGATTAAAGCTAAAATTGAGACATGGAGAAAGGCAAATGCATATTGGGTAGAAGATTATGCTCTTTATATGGCACTTGCTGAAGTTTATGGATATAACTGGAGAGAATGGGAAAAACCATTAATTGTTAGAGATCCAGTTGCTTTAGATAAAAAGAAAAAAGAACTTGCAAATAGAATCTTCTATTACATTTTTGAACAATATGAATTTTTCAGAGAATGGGGCGCATTAAAAGATATTATTAATGCCAAAGGCATTAAAATTATTGGAGATATTCCTTTCTATGTTGCAACAAACTCTGTAGATGTATGGGCAAATCCACATGAATTCCAATTAGATAAAAACCTTGGTGAAAAAGCAATAGCTGGTGTACCACCAGATGCATTTGCAGAAAAAGGTCAAATCTGGGGAAATGTCTTATATGATTTCAAGGAACAAGAAAAGAATGACTATTCTTGGTGGAGATTAAGAATTAAACACAACCTTGAAATGTATGATGCTCTTCGCTTAGATCATTTCAGAGCATTCTATAATTATTTCTCAATTCCAGCAGAAGATACAGATACTGCAGAAAATGGACATTGGGAGAAAGGTCCTGGAATGAAACTTATCAACTTCTTCAAGAAGGATAATCCAGAAGCATTATTCATTGCAGAAGATTTAGGACTTATTGACGAGGATTGTAGAAAGTTTATAGATAGTACAGGAATTCCTACTATGAGAGTATTCCAATTTGGTTTTGATGGAACTCCAAGTGGCAATATTCCATACAATTACGAAGTAAATACTGTTTGTTATAGTGGAACACATGACAACAACACATTACTTGGATGGCTTTATGAAATTAATCCAGGTGCAAGAGATTATGTTCTTAAGTATTGTGGCTATGAAGGCGCAGGATGGGGAGCAGGTGGTCCTCAATGTGGTTCCACAAAAGCAATTTTGAAGACATTATGTATGTCTTCATCCAAAATCACTATATTTCCAATACAAGACTTGTTAGGATATGGTGGTGATACAAGAATGAATATACCTGGTGTTGCAAGTGGTAACTGGAAATTCAGAGTACCATTTGACCAAATCATGAGTATAGATAGAAACTACTTCCTAGATTTAAATAATACCTACGGAAGAAATAGAAAATAGAGGTGAATTATGGTTTTTGAAAAATTACAAGCTATGATAGCAGATCAATTAAACTTAGATAAAGACGAAATTAAATTAGAGAGCAACATTGTTAAAGACTTACATGCAGACAGTTTAGATTTAGTTGAAACACTAATGAATATAGAAGATGAATGGGGCATCACCATTGCAGATGGAGATGTCGCAGATATCGAAACTGTTGGGGATGTTGTTAAATTAATCGAATCTAGAATTTAATTTAGATTAATTCTCTTGATTATTTCATCAGTGAAGTCTGTTGTAGATTGTTTCATTGTTGAAATATCTTGAGTACCAAATCCATCATTAATTGCTGAGGCTACTGCATTTTCAATGCATGTAGCTTCTTTTTCTGCATCTAAGGAATGTCTAAGCATCATAGCAGCAGATAAAATAGTTCCAGCAGGGTTACAAATGTTCAAGCCTGCAATTGTTGGTGCAGAGCCATGAATGGCCTCATATAAGCCAACACCAGTTTCTCCAATGGATGCAGAAGGTGCAAGTCCAATTGAACCAACTATGGCGGCAGAGAGGTCACTTAAAATGTCCCCAAACATATTAGATGTTACTATGACATCAAATTGAGATGGATTAATTGCAAGTTGCATAGCAGCATTATCTACAAACATTTCTGAAACTTGTACGCTTGGATAGTCTTCATTGATATCCATAACGACCTTTCTCCAAAGTCTTGATGATTCTAATACATTTGCCTTATCTACTAAACAAAGTTTGTTTTGTCTCTTTTCAGCTATTTCGTATGCAATCCTTGCAACTCTTTCAATTTCAAGTTCGGAATATGATTCTGTATCAAATGCTTCACGACCAAATTTTGGATTGTTTCTATATCCTCTTTCACCAAAGTAAATGCCACCAGTTAACTCTCTAACAATCATGATATTTAACCCATCTTTTATCTTCTCATCCTTGAGTGGAGAGAACTTAGAAAGTATAGGATAAAGAGTAGCAGGTCTAAGGTTTGCATAGACGTTCATTGCCTTTCTAATACCTAGCAAACCAACTTCAGGTCTTTTTGCTACATAGTCCCATTTTGGACCTCCAACAGAGCCTAATAATACTGCTTGAGATGCCAAACATTTGTCTATAGTTTGTTGTGGTAAAGGGTCTCCACAAGCATCAATTGCTGCGCCCCCAATGAGCTCTTCAGAGAAAATAAAAGTATGATTAAACTTAGCGCCAATAGCTTCTAAAACCTTCTTTGCAGCACCAATTGTTTCTGGACCAATGCCATCTCCTGGAAGTAAAGTAATCTTATATTCCATACTTATTTTCCCTCCTTGATTAGGTTCATTAAACCACCATGTTCTATGATGTTTTGGACATATCCATCTAGGCTTGGAAGTGGATAAACCTTGCCAGTTGTAATATCTGTTATTTTTGCAGAATCAATACTTAAAGTGTCATTTTGAGATATTTCATCTGCCATTTCTGCATTTTCAACAACAAGTAAACCAGTGTTAATTGCATTTCTGAAAAAGATCCTTGCAAACGATTTTGCAATGACTATTTTTATGCCAGAAGCCTTGAGTGCAAGTGGTGCATGTTCTCTTGAAGAACCGCATCCAAAGTTGTATCCACCAACTATAATATCACCATCTTTTACAGTCGTTGCAAAGGTTGCATCAATATCCTCCATAGCATGTGCTTTGAGGTTTTCATTACTTGCATCATTGAGATATCTTGCTGGGATAATAACGTCTGTATCAACGTTGTCTCCATACTTGAAAACTTTACCTGTACTCATAACTATTCCTCCGGTGCACTAAGGTAACCATTGATGGCACTTTGTGCTGCAACATATGGAGATACTAAATATACCTCGCTGTCTTTTGCGCCCATTCTTCCAACGAAGTTTCGATTGGTTGTTGAGGCTGCTTTTTCTTTGCTCGCAAGTATGCCCATGTGTCCGCCTAGGCATGGTCCACATGTAGGGGTAGATACGACTGCGCCTGCGTCCAAGAAGATGTCAACCAAACCTTCTTTAATGCATTGCTTGTATATCTTTTGTGTTGCAGGAATTATGATTAATCTTAGACCATCTGCCTTGTATTTTCCTTTCAAAATACTTGCAGCTTGGCGCATGTCAGACATTCTTCCATTAGTACATGAACCAATAACCACTTGGTCTAATTTAACCTTTTCTTTTAGATCTGCAATTGTTTTAACATTGGATGGTAAGTGAGGGAATGCAGCAACTGGGAGTAGAGAATCTAAATCAATTGTTAGTTCCTTTACATACTCAGCATCTTTATCTGCAACTATTTCTTTGTAATCCTTCACGCCAACTTCTTTAAGATATTCTATAGTTATTTCATCAACAGGGAAGAAAGCGTTCTTTGCGCCACATTCTATTGCCATATTGGCAATACATAATCTATCATCCATTGAAAGAGATGCCAAATCTCCATAGAATTCAAGAGACTTATATGTAGCACCATCTGTGCCAAGTATCTTAATAATAGTTAAGATAACATCTTTTCCTGTTGTATATTTTCTAAGTTTGCCCTTTATTTTAATCTTAATGGCCTGTGGAACTCTAACCCACATTTTGCCAGTTATCATAGCTGCTGCCATATCTGTTGAGCCTATACCCGTGGATAAGCATGCGAGCGCACCATATGTGCAAGTGTGTGAGTCCGCGCCTATAATCATCATTCCAGGCTTTGCTAATCCCTTTTCAGGGATTAAAGCATGTTCTATGCCAGCTTCACCAGCATCATAAAAGTGTGTAATCTTTTGTTCTTTTGCAAACTCTCTACATGTCTTGCATTGTTCTGCGGATTTAATATCTTTACATGGCACAAAATGGTCCATAACAAAGACTACTTTGTCTGGAATAGAAACACTCTTATTTGCTTTTTTAACTTCGTTAATAGCAACAGGAGTTGTGATATCGTTTCCAAGTACTAAGTCTAAGTCACATGTAACCAAGTCTCCAGCTTTTACATCATGTCCACAATGTAGGGCAATAATCTTTTGAGTTGCAGTCATTGACATAAGATTTACTCCTTATTAATTAGCCTATATTCGATTGCTTCAACCATAGCATCCCAACTAGCATGAATAATGTCTGTATTAACACCAACAGTAGTCCATGTTCCTTTGCTATCTCTAGATGTTATAGAAACACGAACAATAGCCCCCGTTGCAGATCCTGAATCTACGACACGAACCTTATAGTCTATTAGTGAAATATTGCTAAGTTCTGGATAAAATCCAGAAAGTGCTGCTCTTAAAGCCTTATCAAGAGCATTAACTGGACCATTTCCATTAGCTGTTGCAACCCTTGTTTCAT
>Ga0256405_10011326_pt1 | contig 11432 bp, 13 predicted proteins | sample RumenRJG_02DNA_FD_189096 | JGI IMG/M metagenome (GOLD analysis project Ga0256405, IMG submission 189096) | Bovine rumen microbial communities from Lethbridge, Alberta, Canada - RJG_02 | ecosystem: Host-associated > Mammals > Digestive system > Stomach > Rumen | place: Canada: Alberta...
CTGTGCCGCCTTGCGGGGCTTGAAGAAGCAGGCATCTGCTGCGAAATCATGAGCAAGGACGGGCACATGGCCCGGCTGCCCGAGCTCAGAAAGCTTGCCGAACAGTGGGGCATAAAGCTCATTACGATCGCCGATCTGGTAAAGTACCGCAAGCAGCATGAAAAGTTTATGGATGACACCGCCAGCGCCAAGCTGCCCACCAAATACGGAGACTTTATTGTCCATGCATTTGTAAACCGGATCACCGGCGCGCATCACATTGCGCTTGTCATGGGTGATATTGCCGACGGCCGCCCGGTGCTGTGCCGCGTACATTCAGAGTGCCTTACCGGCGATACGTTCGGCTCGCTCAAATGCGACTGCGGCCAGCAGTATGACATGGCTATGAAAAAAATAGCCGAGGAAGGCAGAGGCGTGCTTGTGTACCTGCGGCAGGAAGGCCGCGGCATCGGCTTTGTAAATAAAATCCGTGCATACCACCTGCAGGATCAGGGCGAGGACACGGTGGACGCGAACTTAAAGCTCGGTCTGCCTGAGGACGCGCGCGACTACTATGAAGGAATCCAGATACTTGAGTCCCTCGGCGTACACGAGCTGCGTCTTATGACCAACAACCCCAAAAAGCTTGACGGACTGGTGGATCCTGACTGCAGGCTGTCAATCGTGGAGCGCGTGCCGCTTGAGATCAAGCCGCAGAAGTACGACAGATTCTATCTGATGACCAAAGTGGCCCGTATGGGTCATATGATATCAAATATTACCGAATAAGAGTGCCGCTCACGCAGAGGGCTGCCGCCGAGGCTTTAAATAAAGGAGAATATAATGAACGTTATTGAAGGAAATGTAGCTGTAGAAGGAAAAGTAAAGGTATGCATCGTTGCCGCCCGGTTCAATGATTTTATCGTATCGCGCCTGATCGAAGGCGCGGCCGACGGTCTGCGGCGGCACGGCGTTGCCGATGATGATATTACGCTGGTAAAAGTTCCCGGCGCGTTTGAAATTCCCGTAGCGGCAAAGCGCGCCGCAGAAAGCGGACTGTATGACGCCGTTATCTGTGTGGGCGCGGTGATCCGCGGTTCCACCTCGCACTACGATTATGTGTGCAACGAAGTGTCCAAGGGAATCGCCACTATATCCATGCAGACGGGCGTGCCGGTCATGTTCGGCGTGCTCACCACGGAGAACATCGAGCAGGCGGAGGAGCGCGCGGGCACCAAGGCCGGCAACAAAGGCTATGACTGCGCGCTCGGTGCGCTTGAAATGATAAACGTTCTGAAAAAGGTAGGACGGTAGCGCTTTTAGCAGCCGTACAGGCTTCGGCGCGCCGCGCAGCGCGCCGAGCTCTTGTATATAGTAACTCTACCTGTTATACTGTTTCCATTCTGTTTGATACATAGGTAGAAAAGTATGACAACGTTACTTCCAGTCTTATTGGCAGTGCATGGTGCTGTGGCGCAGGGAATCCTGTGGGGCATCATGACGCTGGGGGTTCTTCTGACCTTCAGGATTCTTAATATTGCGGATATGACCGTAGACGGCAGCTTTGCGGCCGGCGGCGCGGTGTCCGCGGTGCTGATTACCCACGGCATGAACCCGCTGCTTACGCTGGTGTTCGCATTCCTTATGGGCTCCGTGACCGGCCTGTGTACGGGGCTGCTGCACACAAAACTGCATATCCACGAGATTCTGGCCGGAATTCTCAGCATGATCGCTCTGTATTCCATCAACATCCGCATCATGGGCAGATCAAACATCGGCCTGCTCGGTGAGGCAACCGTAATCAACATTCTGCAGGAAAAATTCAGCATCAGTCCCAATGCAGCTTCGCTCATTGTGGGCGTGCTCTTTATTTCGGTGATTATCGTAGCCATGTACTGGTTCTTCGGAACGGAGATCGGCAGCGCCATCCGCGCGACCGGCAACAATGAGCACATGGTCCGTGCGCTCGGCGCAGACACCGACTTTATGAAGATTCTGGGTCTCATGATCGCCAACGGCCTTGTGGCGCTTTCAGGCGCGCTTGTGGCGCAGAGCCAGGGCTACGGCGACGTAGGCATGGGCACCGGTACGATCGTGATCGGCCTTGCGTCCATCATCATCGGTGAAGTTATCCGCGGCAAGCACATTTCGTTCGGTGCTTATCTGATTTCCGTAGTGCTCGGCTCCATCGTATACCGTATCATCATTGCCATTGTACTGCAGCTCGGCCTGCGTCCCACCGACCTTAAGCTGTTCACGGCGATCATCGTTGCGTCGGCGCTTGCCATTCCTGTGGTCAAAAAGAACATGCGGCCGTCCCGTAAGGCAGCTGCCAAGGAGCGTGCATAATGTTAGTTCTTTCTGGTATTTCAAAGACATTCGATCCGGGAACGATCACTGAAAAAAAAGCGCTCTCCGACATCAACCTGACCCTTGAGGACGGTGATTTTGTGACGGTTATCGGCGGCAACGGCGCCGGCAAGTCAACGCTGCTCAACCTTATTGCGGGCGTGCATATGCCCGACTGCGGCTCAATCCAGCTGGACGGCATGGAGCTGTCGAGCATGAAGGAGCATATGCGCGCGCGGTACCTCGGACGCGTGTTCCAGGACCCCATGATGGGAACCGCCGCGAACATGGAGATTGAAGAAAACCTTGCTATGGCCTACCGCCGCGGCAAAAAACGCGGGCTGGGCTGGGGCATCCTGCAGTCAGAGCGTGCGCTGTACCGCGAAAAGCTTGCCATGCTTGATCTGGGGCTTGAGGACCGTCTGAGAAGTAAGGTGGGCCTGCTGTCCGGCGGCCAGCGACAGGCGCTCACGCTGCTTATGTCAACGCTGCGCAAGCCGCGCCTGCTGCTGCTTGATGAGCATACGGCGGCGCTTGATCCCAAGACGGCACGCAAAGTGCTTGAGCTTACCGAAACGTTCGTGGCAAAAGACCACCTGACCACCTTTATGGTGACCCATAATATGAATGACGCCATCAGATACGGCAACCGCCTGATCATGATGAATGCCGGTCATATTGTGTATGACGTGAAGGGAGAGGAAAAGAAAAAGCTGCAGGTATCAGACCTGCTGGCAAAATTCGGCGCGGTGAGCGGCGGCGAGTTCGCCAACGACCGCATGCTGCTCGGCTGATCCGCGGTACGATAGTACACGCGGTACGGCAGCGTAAAGTCCTCTTAAGAAGCGCGCATATTATTCCGAAAAGAATAGTATGCGCGCTTATAATTTTAAAAAAGTATTTACTATGCAGGTAATGATCGGTGCCTGCGGTCTTTTTATTGTACTCTGTGTTCACTCCATATTCGGCTGTTCTTCAACGTCCGCGTCAAAGATGAATGAGCAGCAGGCGGCGGCGAAGGCCGCCGTTCAAAAGACGGCTCCCGTGGAGCAGGATCATGACACAATCATCAACTGGCAGAACAAAGGCTTCGGCGCCGCGCTGCCCGAATGGCTCGTACATGCATTGTCGGGCGAGTATAAGCCGCTGCGCAAGCAGTATCCTTCTGCGGATGCCAGCACTGTAATTCTGGTACATGCCGACGGTACCGACCTTGACCTTGCTGAGCAGCAGGCGGCCGGCTTTGACGTTCAGGCGCACGTGCCTTCCGCCGAAAACGTGGCGTCGCTTGATGCAACCTGGATTCAGATTCACCCGGCAGAAAAAAAGCAGGAGCCTGATTTTTACAAGGCCGTGCAGCTGTATACTGCCGCGCCCGGAAACTATGAGCCGGTGGTACTCGTAGTGCCGGCGTCAAAATAGCGGCCGGCAGCTGTATCTCAGCGGCAGCCAGCGATAGTCGCGGCAGCAGCCGCGGCCGCTGCGCTTTTATGGCGTGAGCCTGCATGTTTACATGCCCGTGCTCCAGATGCCGGTGAGCGGATCGCGCAGCTCATGGGGCACAAACTTTCCCTTATAGCTCATCTTTTCGCAGTCCGCGATATAATAGCCCAGATAATAGAACGGCAGTCCGTTGTCCTTGCAGTACTGTATTTCACGCAGAATGGAGTAGGTGCCCGGACTCAGCTTCATAACGGCTGGATCGGTATCATAGTAAAAGTAGTTAGACGACAGCGAGGCGGTGCCGGCATCGACGATGCCGCAGCCTATGAGCCTGCCGTCAAGCCGGTAATCCATGTTCATCACTCCGGAAAAAAACAGTTTTAATGCAAACAGTCCCCGTTCATCTGCGAGCCCGTTCATCTTATACAGATTTGTGATGATTTGGTCATCGCTTTGGATGCGGTCAGGATCGTGGCGCAGCGTATATTTTTTCATGAGCGCTACCTTTTCCGGCGTAACAAAGTCTTTAGGATCATTCGTTACGGAAACGGTGATACCGCTGTTTTTGCGCAGCAGGTGACGCTGGTTCTTTGAGAAAGTAAAATCGCTGACCCGTATGCGGATGGGCACGCACTTACGGCACTCGGGACAGACTTCCCGGTATATGTATGTGTCGTAGCGCCTGAACCCCTTTTCAAGCATGGTATCAAACGCCGCCTGCTGCGCATGCTGTACATTATCAGTCAGCTGCCCGGCCTCCGCTTCGGTCGGAAAGTCATACAGTTCGGTACAGGTGATTTTATCCGGAAAGTAGCCGCACGTCATCCGTTCCAATTCAATCTGGTCAGTACTCATGATATAAGCCTCCTCTGGTTGCTGTTTGGTCTTTACTATAGCGGAAAATCTGCGGACGTAAAGCGCCGGTGCGGCGGCGGTCAGCCTGCAGCGGCGGTCAGCCTGCGGTGAGCCGCAGTCCGTCATGGGCAGGGGAAACACAGCCGCCCTGCGACACGATGCGCGTAAGCGCGGGGTAGACAGGCAGCTTGTCCTGTATGTATTCCTGTATGCCGGTATGGGTCATATCATGGCTGATGTGCGTGAACCAGGTGCAGCGCGCCTGAATCCGCTCCGCATAGCCGAGCGCCTGCTCAAAGCTGCAGTGCGTGGTGTGGCCTTCCGGCCGGAGCGCGTCTATGATCAGATGGTCCAGTACCGCATGTGGTGCGGTGCCCTCAGAGGCGCTTGAAGCGGTGCCCGCCGCGCGCGCAAGGAGCGCCAGCGATTCTTCGCTGATAAAGCTGCAGTCGGTCAGATAGGCGATTGAATGTCTGGTGCCGTCCCGTGCGGTGCAGCTGATCACCCAGCCTGTGTCCGCTATTTTACCGTGCAGCAGCGGTATCGGAACGATGGTCATGGTGCCGACCGTGAGCGGAGCGTCAGGCGTAAAGCTGCCGCAGTCCTGCAGGTACAGCTTGGGCTTGCCGCCGCCTTCCTGCGTATGCTTGAACACATAGGCGAACCTGCTGTGTATATCCTGCAGTGTGGAAGCGTCCGCATAGAGCGGAAGTCCCGGATTGTCGTCTTCGCTGAACGTCTGGTCGGCCGACGACCACTCATGATGCCTGGAATTGGAGCATGTCTTTGTATGGCTGAAAACGCGCAGGTCATCGAGCCCGTGCAGATGGTCCGCATGGCTGTGGGTAATGAGCACCGCGTTCAGCGTGGGAATGCGGTAGCGCAGCGCCTGCAGGCGGAATTCCGGCCCCGCGTCGATAAGCACGCGGGCAGTCGTCCTGCCCGAAATCTTTTCAGTTATATAGGCGCTGCACCGCATGCGCTTGTCGTGCCGGTCCTTGGAGCGGCACACCGGGCACCTGCATGCCGCCACGGGTACGCCGTGGCTCGTGCCGGTGCCCATAAGCGTCATCTGTATCATATCGTACCTTCGTACACCAGCCCCTGCTCGCCGTCCACCGTAACGGAAAGATTGTTTTCCAGCGTGGTGAGCACATCCGGCGCATCGGTAACCCAGACCAGATCCTTGTTTATATCCTTCAGGTCGCCTGCGCTCAGGTCGCTTCCCGTTTCGGAAATCACGGCGTTGACCACGCGCAGTATGGGAATATAGTCGGCGGTGATGCGGCGCAGTACAAGCACCGGGGATTTCAAGTGGCCGGCCAGCGGACGTGCGTCCTCAGGACTGTCGGCCTTCATGATTCTGCCGGAAACCTGACGGCATGCGCCGTTGGCGTAGCCGAAGCCCGTGCCGCGCGCAAGCACGTTGCCCACCACAAGCACCTTTACGGTGTTTGCCATGATGGGGCTGTGCAGCGGAATGCCAGCCACCACCACGATGCGGTCCGCGAACGTCACGGCCTTCTGGTCCATGGCGGCCTTTATAGAATTCTGAATCATCTCTTCCGAATCATCGACAACATGCGTCACGTACGGCACGATTCCCCAAGACAGCATAAGCTGCCGCGCAATGGAGTCGTAGGGGGTGACGGCGATGATCTGCTCCTTGGGACGGAACCTGCTGAGCATGCGCGCGGTGTTGCCGTGCAGCGTGGGCGCGATTATGGCGCGCGCCGCCACGGAACCGGCAAGCGTGACCGCGCTGTGGGTAACGGTGTGGCCCAGATCAGGTTTTTCCGGTATGGCCCGCGCCGTTTCTTCCATGCGCTGGCGGTATACGTCGGACTGCTCCGTAACGGTCACGATCTGCGCCATAGTACGCACGGACTCCACCGGCCATGCGCCGCCCGCCGTTTCGCCTGACAGCATGACGGCATCGGTACCGTCGAACACGGCGTTGGCAACGTCCGTGGTTTCTGCCCTGGTGGGGCGCGGGTTCACGATCATGGAATCAAGCATCTGCGTGGCGGTGATAACCGGCTTGCCCGCGGCGCGGCACTTGCTGATAATAAGCTTCTGCGCAAGCGGCACCTGCTCGGGCGGAACCTGTACGCCCAGGTCTCCGCGGGCCACCATGATACCGTCGGATTCATCCAGAATCTGATCGATATGCTCAATGCCTTCCTGATTTTCGATTTTAGCGATGATGCGCGCCTTGCTTCCGAGCGATGCCAGATATTCGCGTATCTGCACCACTTCTTCGGGAAAGCTCACGAAGCTGGCGGCTATAAAGTCTATGTTCTGCTGCACGCCGAACGCAATGTCGGCCTTGTCCTGCTCCGACATGATGGGCAGGCCCGCGTGGATGCCGATAAGGTTCACGTTCTTGCGGCTGCCGATTTCACCCGAGTTGCGCGCCGTACAGATAACGGTGCTGCCCTCCGTGCGCTCCACGTCAAGCTCGATCAGGCCGTCGGCAATGAGGATGCGCACGCCTTTATGCACTTTCTGCGCGATCTCCTGCCAGGTCAGTGAAATATGCCCGGGCTTAGTACCTTGTGCCGGGCGGCACTGCATGCCGTCGGCGGCGACTTCGATCGTGTCGCCTGCGTTGATCTTTATTTTCTGATTGTCGGGCGTAAGCCCCGTACGTATTTCCGGGCCCTTGGTATCGAGCAGGATTGCCACGTGCGTCTTAAGCTCGCGCGAAATGCGCTTGACGCGGTCCATGGCCTGCTTGTGCCATGCATGCTCCCCGTGGGAAAAATTAAAGCGGGCTACGTTCATGCCCGCGGCGATCATACTGCGCACGGTCTCGTCATTGTCCGAGGCAGGGCCTATGGAGCAGACGATCTTTGTTTTACGTGCGGTCATAGCGTTTCCTGCGGCTGGGGCGTCGTGATGGCGTTGTAGAGCACTTCGTATTTATGCATCATGTCATGGATGAACACAAAGAACAGGTCGCCGTATTCGGGGTGATGCACAAGGCGGCCGAAGTCATCGATTTCTTTTATGGTACCTGACTTGGTGATGATCCGGTATACCAGATAGTCAAGATGGTGCTCGCTGCTGTGTATATGCGACCAGATTATTTCTTCCGCGCGCTCGTAGTCTTCAGGATGTACAAAACCTTTGAACGTGCCATTGACGTGAGTCAGAAACTCATCAAAATCTGCGCATTCAAAGATATCTATGACTTCTTTGCTGGCAAACAGAATCTCTTCATTTTCCTTGTTGGCACGGTACACAAGGACGCCGCCGGGCAGATGCTCCAGAATATCTGCCGGATCAAACGAATACTCAGACTTTACTGGCATGGGTTGCTCCTGATGTTAAATATACGGGCGGCAGCCCGGCGTGCCGGAACCGCCCAGATTATAATAATACACCGCTTTACTATGGTTGTGAAGTATTTTTCTGAGCGACCCATGGGGTTGCTATGGTGATGGTTCCCGCCGCAGCTGCCTCAAGCGTGAGCGGCAGACTCTTGCTCAGCATGGAAAGCGGGAACACATGAGAATTTTCGCCCGGCTGAATGGTGATCGGCTCCGATATGCCCTCGCAGCAGATGATGGTGCCGAACTGTGCGCTCTGCCGCCATGCCTTTGCCTTTATACATACCGTTCCTCCTGCGGGCAGCGAATCGAACGTGATCACGGCGTTTTCCTGTACCGGCACCGTGCGGCTTATTTCAACCGCGCCTGTAAGCGAAATCTCAAGCGTAAGCCCGCTGAAGTCAGACGCGGCGCGCGCCATCGCCGTCAATAATACGGCCGCCGGCAGAGTTCAAATTATATGCGGTCGCGCGGTCTATATAGAATGCAAGTCTTCCGCCGCCTGCGGAATCGTCCATGTTCATCTTGCAGGACGTGAGGCTGATCGGAAGGAATACAGCCGCTGTAAGTGCGGCGAAAAGTATACAGTTCTTGGCTTTGGTTAAAATACGGCAGGGTGGGGGATACATCTTCGAGGTTTTCTCCGTAAACAATAAAGCAGACAGGCTGTGGTGCGTATTTTTGTTATACCCTGTCCGCCGCATTTATGCAAGCCGGAAAGCCTCTGAAAACACCGCCGCCCCGCGGAACTGCATCCTGCGGGGCGGCGGCCTGCTTTTAACGCATCGATATTAAAAAAAACTCATTTTCAGATTTTCTCAATGTTTTTGTTCCAGCATTATTTCTTCTACAAGATAGGCATCACTTAAACAATGAAAATCGCTGATACCTTTACTCATAAGCGTATAAGTATTGGATTTGTAAAACATTTCCATGGCTTTTTCTTCGTCTATATTTGCTTTTTTTGCAAGTAGAGAAATAATACGAGCGTATTTCATCTGTAAAAGAGTTGCATCTGCTGTCATACTTAAACTTCCTTTGCTTCATAGCTGGATTCAAAATGCAAAATATTATCTATGACTTCCTGGTTAATAAAACAAATCTGATTATTCGGTTTTTCAAATTTAAGGCGTTGCAAGGCAGTTGATTTATCTATGAGGCCTGTAAAAAAAAGTTCTACTGTGTTAAAGACTTTATCGTTTGCGATGCCGCCTTCAATGATGTCGTAATTCAGATATTCTTTTGAACCACTGCGGCAGGCGAGAACGAAATCAAGCCATTCTTCATCGTATTCTGGAAATTTCTTATAGCGGTATTTTTTCAGAATGTCAGTATCATCAAAATTGTAGATATTAATGATTCCTTTTTTTCCAAGAGAAATAAAACGCTGTACCCATTTTTCTGCCTGGCTCTGCATACTTGTTGTGTAAAAGCCTTTGCCAAAATCAAGGTTTTCACGACCGTAAGAAACAAGTGGTTTATCTACAATAAATGTTGAACCGTGGTAGAGTTTCATGCAACAAGATTCCTTTCTTTAAGGACTGAAATAATTTCGTTTACAATGTATTGTTTACTCTGAGTATGAAGTGCTTCATAAGAAGGAATGATATATGAATGAAGGAGACCTGAAGAATTGAGAATCTGGAATAATTCAGAACCAGATTTACCAAGTTCTTTTGCAACATTTTCAATGCAGAAAACTGAATATTCTATTTGTTTATCACTCATAGTCTACCTCCTTTCAAAAGTATTTATATAATTAATATATCACATTTTTTTATTATTTGCGATAACAAAATAAGTATATAGAAAATTGAAGAACTTACCTCAGCTAAATCGAAGGGAATTGGACGTAAGCCAAGGGGTGCCGCCTTTGAGAATAACCATAAGTCGAAAAAGAGGAGTGGATAACGGTATTTGGCGGCGTATTAAAATAATTCCTTTTGATGTAACGATTCCGCCGGAACAGAGGGATAAAAATCTTACGGAAAAGCTGATTTCAGAAAATGCTGGAATTTTGAACTGGCTTATTCAGGGGTATGCGATGTGGAAAAAAGAAGGTCTTGGAGATGCGGATGCGGTTAGCAAGGCTAATGAGGAGTATAGAATGGATATGGATGCAGTAGGAACTTTTGTAAATGACTGTCTTGAAATTGACGGTTCTTTGAGCTGGCGGCTTCATACTAAGATTTTGTATGAGACTTATATCAAGTGGTGTAATAAAAATAATGAGCGGGTTATGTCTCAGAAGTGGCTGGGCTTACGGATGATCGAGAAAGGCTTTAAGAGGTTGAGCACTAACGGACAGTGGTATGGCTGGGGTTGAATGTGAAGGTGGAATGGAGAGGTATTGTAAAATGAAAGGAAGAAATTATTCTTTATTACCAGGTGAATTAAAAGATTGTTTATTACATTGTGGATTTTGTAAGAAGCTGGATTTATCTCAAAACTTTGAGAAAGGAAAAGAAGACTACTTTTATAAATGTCCTTATTGTGGAAGGTTTATTCGAAGATTATGTGAAAACAAAAAAGAAAGAGAACATAATTTGCCAATTCGAGAAAGAAATCGGCAAAATTATTTATCTAAGCCAAAACCTGACTTGAGCGATAAGCCTTATATTAAACGTGTGACAAAAAAATATAAGTAACTGCGAAAGGCTCTCCCCGATAGCGAAGGGCTTACCCCCTGGCAAACCAGAGAGAGTTTGGAAGCTTTTTTTACTTGCTTTTTTATATAACTATAAAACTAAGTTTATAATCTTCAAATACAGCTTTCATCAACATATCTGCTTGTTTATAATAAGTGAATAATTCAAGCTTATCAGATAACGCTGCAATTTGATTTTTAATCTCATCTTCCATTTTTTGAATTTCTGCTACAGCATTATTTGATTTATATTGGTTGTAAAGATTACGTAACCGAAGATTTTCTTGAAGTACTTGCAAAGGATTATCGTATTCATTAAATAGAACTAAGAAATCTTTTACATCTTCTTGATCTAATTCAAGAATTGATTTATCTAGCATATCAGCCCAGATACCAACAAACCGCCATTCAGATTCATTTCCACGATGGATTAAAATTGACTCATTCATAATCTTATTATGAATTGTTTGACTTGCAAGAAATGAAAGAGTAAAAAAAAATTGCAATATTTTTTATAACTCGCGTTATATGAGAGTGTGTTGTTTCATAATTAAGACTGGAGGCAAAGAAAATGTCTGATAGTATTAATAGAATTGAAGCAATTCAAGGTCGTGTTACAATTCCGATATTAGAGCTCGCTTGAAATAGCCACAGATAGTCCACCGAGAAAAACCAAAATATAGTTCAAGAGAAATAGCCAGAAACTCAGTCTCTTCGAACTTAGATTATTTTACCGCTGGAAGTTCGGCGTTGGTTGCTTTTCCCCTGAGTGTAGTCAGGGAATACGACTCGCAATCCTTCCCGCGATAACTGTTACCGCGTAA
>Ga0256405_10011327_pt1 | contig 11432 bp, 10 predicted proteins | sample RumenRJG_02DNA_FD_189096 | JGI IMG/M metagenome (GOLD analysis project Ga0256405, IMG submission 189096) | Bovine rumen microbial communities from Lethbridge, Alberta, Canada - RJG_02 | ecosystem: Host-associated > Mammals > Digestive system > Stomach > Rumen | place: Canada: Alberta...
AATGTGCTTCGCTATCGATCATTTCCATCTAAATGATATCAGAATTTGGCAGTATAGTAAATATCCCGCTGCCATCTTCGGAACGAGTAACTTCTACCCCCAAATTTGCACGATTAATTTCCACCCCATGGGAGCTCGGGGGTGGAAGTTAGTTTTGCAATTGAAGCTCTCTGTTTTTCTGTTTTTTCGGAGTTGAATTCGGGAAAAACAATGATTGATTAATTGATGCAATGAGGATATAATTCATAGTATTGGTTGTAAATTCAAAAAAAACGAGCTGTCTCGATTGCTTAACAAAATAAAAAAGTACGTCGTTAAACAGTTTTCTGATGCGGGGATTCTATGGTGTTTATTCATTATACGGGGTTAAGGGTTCATTCAACGTTAATAAATGGGTGCTCTTAATTCCATATATGATTGAAACAGGAGGCTTTGATCTCCTTTTTTCTCAGTGTATTAAAAAACGTCTGCGAAAAAGGCACACATGTGGTTTTTGGCAATCTTGCAACGATAGACGAAAGACATTCAAATTCAAAAGGATTTCTGAGAGGATGGACAGAGAATGGGGAAAATCCGGGCAGTTGTATGGGATCTGGATGGGACATTGCTCAATACGCTGGATGATCTGACGAACAGTCTGAATCTGGCACTTCGGGAAAACGGATTCGGGGAATATTCCCGGGAACGGGTCAGAAACATGGTCGGAAACGGGACCCGGATGCTGATTACCCGGGCAATCCCGGAAGGGGAAGAAAACGAGCGATTCCAGTCGGTCTATGATGGATTTCTCCGTGCGTATGCCAGGCACAGCCGGGACTGCACGAAACCCTATGAGGGAATTTTGGAACTGCTGGATCATCTCCGGAATGAGGGAATTCGTCATGCCGTTGTATCCAATAAGATCGATTTTGCGGTGCAGGAACTTTGCCGGGAGTACTTTGGTGACCGGATAACCGTCAGTGTGGGAGATGACCCGTCCAGGGCGAGAAAGCCTGCCCCCGACAGTGTGTTTGCAGCCATGGAACGGCTGAATGTTCCCGGAACGGAAGCTGTCTATGTGGGTGATTCCAATGTGGACATTGAGACGGCTGCCAATGCCGGCATTCCGGGAATCGGTGTTCTCTGGGGATTCAGGGATCGTGAAAATCTGGAGGGGGCAGGGGCTAAATATGTGGTGTCCACCCCTCAGGAACTGGAGCAGCTGATTCTTTCTCTTTGAAAAACGGACCGATTCACCATAATGAACCCGCTTGCGGGTGAGAACAGGAAAACGTCTCAGGACACAAACTTCATTTGGAGGAACATATGATCAGAAAAGCGACAGAGACAGATTTGCCGGTTATCAATGAGATTTATGCAGAAGCAAGGCATTTTATGCGGGATCATGGAAACATGAATCAGTGGGTGAACGGATATCCGGCTCTGGACATTCTGAAAGAGGACATTGGACGCGGTGAACTGTATGCCATGGTGACGGATGAGGACCGGATTTACGGCGTTTTCATGATGCATGCGGGCGAGGATCCTACCTACCAAAAAATTGACGGTGCCTGGCTGGATGACTCGGAATATGTGACGATTCATCGGATTGCCAGCGACGGAACGCATTCCCGCGTCTATCATGAGGCTGTTGAATTTGCCCGGAAGCATTATCTGCATATTCGGGTGGATACCCATGCCGACAATAAACCGATGCAGCAGGCGATCCGCCGGGAAGGATTCCGGTACTGCGGTGTCATCTATCTCGCCAACGGAGATCCGAGATACGCGTATGAATGGATATCCCCGGTTTATGAGTCGCACTGAATCAGCGGGAGGACGGATGAAGATGCTTGTTGTCAGCGCGTGCCTTGCCGGAATTCCCTGCAGGATGGACGGAAAGGCCAAACCCATACCGGCGATTCAGAAACTGGTGGCGGAAGGAAAGGCGGTGCCTGTCTGTCCGGAGGTTCTGGGCGGCCTTCCCACGCCCCGTATTCCCAGTGAACGGCGCGGAGCGCGTGTGATCAACCAGGCCGGGGAGGATGTGACGGATGCCTTTGTCACCGGTGCCGGCCGTGCACTTCAAATTGTCCGGGAATTGGGGGCGGAGGCGGTGATTCTGAAGGCCAGAAGTCCGTCCTGTGGACCGGGGAAAATCTATGACGGCACGTTTACCAAAACCCTGACGGATGGAAACGGGGTATTTGCGGAAATGGTTGGATGTGCCGGCATTCCGGTCTATACAGAGGAAAATTACGAAGCGCACGTCAAATGAATAGTGGCCATCGGGCCAAAAAAGAACCAGTTTCGGGGAAGCCGAAACTGGTTCTTTTTATTCGAGGTTCAGTCTTCTCTCCAGAATGATCCAGCAGATGAACGCGTAGATCAGGGAGAAGACCAGATTAAAGGCGATGCTGGCGCCTGTATAGTGTGCGGCAAAGAAGGCGGTTCTGGAGAGATAGAAAAGAACACGGGAGTTGATAATGGACAATACCACATAGGCAATGATGCCCAGCAGCGTGGAATGCTTCTGCCAGAGATGTCCGATGGCGATGGAGGCATAGATGTGTAAAAGACCGCTGGAAGCGGAGAGCAGCAGGGTGATCAGGACATCTGTCAGGGAAATGGGGAGGTCGAGTTCGGCGAGGAACTGACGGATATACGGGAGGGTCAGTTTTCGCAGGATTTCCGGTGTACTGAGGGTGGCCACAATAAAAAAGCAGGTGCCCGAGACGATCCCGATCAGGATAAACCAGAGGAGGGAAGCAAGAAATTTGCTGGCGATGTGCTCAGCGGTGGAGACCGGAAGAGAAAAGGAAAGATATCCCTGATTTCCCAGAAGATTCTGACTGAACCGGGTGATGGTCAGCACGAAAGTGAGCATAAAGGCAAAGAAAACGAGGAAGAGGAGCAGAACGCCCAGGATGATCGGGATCATTGTCCAGTTTTCCAGGTTGAACTCCCCGCGGAGGTTGAATCCAAGCGCCGCGGAAAGGATGAGAAGAACACCGGAAATGGGCGCCAGGAGACGGCCAAGGGCAGTGAAATCATACTTAAACAGTTTGATCAGCATTCGAATTCCTCCCTGAACAGCGAGTCGATGCTCATTCCGCGCTCGGCACAGATCTGTTCCTTGTCACCATCCAGGACGAACTGTCCGTTTTTGAGGAACAGGATCCGGTCAAGATAAGGCTCAACATCTGCAATCAGATGGGTGGAAATGAGAACCAGGGCGTTCTTTTCATAGTTTGCGATAATGGTCCGCAGGATGAAATCCCGGGCGGCGGGATCGACGCCGGCAATGGGTTCATCCAGAATGTAAATCTCTGCCTGACGGCTCATGGTGAGAACCAGCTGGGTCTTTTCACGATTGCCTTTGGAGAGACGCTTCAGCGGCGTTTTCTCGTCGATCTGGAGGGAGGAAAGCAGCTGATGTGCCCGTTCCCGGTCAAAGTCCCGGAAGAAATCGGCGTAATAGGTAATCAGCTGGCTGACGCGCATGTGGTCAGGGAGAAAATCCCGGTCCGGCAGAAAGGCGATACTGGCCTTACTGGCTTTGCCGGGCTTCTGGCCATTGATCAGGATTTCACCGGAGGTGGGCTGCAGAAGGCGGCAGCACAGCTTGATCAGCGTGGTTTTTCCGCTGCCGTTGGGACCGAGGAGACCGACGATCTTTCCGGATTCCAGATCGAGGTTCACATGATCCAGCGCCATTTTACTGCCGTACTTTTTGGTCAGATCGTGGCAGGTAATTCTGTTCATTGATGGTGTCCTTTCTGTTTATAGTGGATCAGTGGCATGACCATGGGCGAAAACCGGGGAACCGTGAATGGGCCCGGGGTCCTGCTTTGCTATGGCACTGTTTTCATCGGATTGATTCAGCCGCGCATTATAGCAGGCACATATGGACCTGTCAAGGGAAGCAACGAGCATGGTCAGACGGGCGATATTGACGTTTCCGGCGAAAATGTGCTAAAGTATAGCTTGCCAAAAGGGTCAGATGCATGTACAGAGACGCGGAGCTTTCCCCGTGGGAACGGCCGTCTGTTGTGCGGGCCTTTGCGGTGCTTTCTGTAAACAGAGCAGGGACAGAGATGTCCCTGTCGATCGCGACAGGGGCGCTCTTTGGAAAACGGAGAATTCTGCGGTACCCGTTTTCATCCCCGGGTTGTGCCGGCTGCCGCACCGGTGTGAGGTTTTGTCTATGAAGAAAGTTGTGGGACTGATACTGGCGCTTATTTTGCTTCTGAGCCTGTCCATCCTGGCCGCGGCAGAGGAGGCTGTACCCGACATGTTTGCCAATCTCGTTGAACGTCTGAAGGCCAATGAACCGCGCAGACTGGTATTTACCGAGGGAACCGATGCCCGTATTCTTGAGGCGGCGGCCCGCCTGAAGCAGGAGGGGATCATTACCCCGGTGCTCATCGGCGATCCGGAGGCGGTCAAAGCGGCTGCCGCGGACGGCGGATTTGACATTGAGGGACTGGAAATCATTAATCCTGCCCAATTCGCGGATATGGACCGGCTGGTGGAGGACTTTGTTACGCTGCGCAAGGGCAAGGCAACGGCTGAGGAGGCCCGGGAAATGCTTCTCAGGGCCAACTATTTCGGAACCATGCTGGTCAAGGAAGGCCTGGCAGATGCCCTGCTGGGCGGCGCAACCTACTCCACGGCGGACACCGTACGCCCTGCGCTTCAGCTGGTGAAGACCCGGAAAGGGGCAAACATCGTTTCCTCCTGCATGATTCTGATCCGCGGGGATGAGAAACTGGCCATGGGCGACTGCGCCATAAACGTTTCCTACACGGACAAGAAGGATGCGGACGGGAATGTGACCCTGAGCGCGGCTCAGCAGGTAGCCGAGGTTGCGGTCGAGACTGCACGGACCGCCAAACTCTTTGGCATTGAGCCGAAAATTGCCATGCTGTCCTACTCGACCAATGGCTCTGCCACCGGAGCGGGTCCGGACCTGATGCGCGAGGCAACGAAAATCGTCAAGGAAACCCATCCCGAGCTTTCCTGTGATGGCGAAATGCAGTTTGACGCGGCATTCGTTCCGGAGGTCGGTCAGCTCAAATTCCCCGGCAGCGAGGTGGCCGGCTATGCGAACACCTTTATTTTCCCGGAAATTCAGTCCGGCAATATTGGTTACAAGATCGCGCAGCGGCTGGGCGGCTTCATGGCCATTGGCCCGATTCTGCAGGGGCTGAATGCGCCGATCAATGACCTTTCCCGCGGCTGCAATGCCGAGGAGGTCTACCTGATGAGCATCATCACGGCAGCCCAGAGCATTGACTGAGGACAATCACAAAAAGCACCCTTGCGGGTGCTTTTTTCGCGTTCAGCGGCGATCCGGCGCGGAGAGGGCAGCGTTGTGCTGGGCTTCCCAGCGGGTCAGCCAGATGAGGAGAACCGTGATGTCCCCGGGGGAGACGCCCGAGATCCGCGAGGCCTCGCCAATGGAACGGGGCTGGATGGCGCAGAGCTTCTGCCGCGCCTCGATGCGGAGCCCTTCGATCTGCATATAGTCGGTATCCGGGGGGAGGAGGCGGTTTTCGGCTTTGCGGAATCCTTCCACCTGATGCTGTTCCTTTTCGATATAGCCCTCATAGCGCAGAGAGATCTCGACCTGTTCCTGAACAGCGGCGGGGAGCGCGTCAAGATCCGGGACGAGGGGAGCCAGATCCGCATACCGGATATGGGGCCGCCGGAGCAGATCCGCGGCATTGACGCTGCCGGCGGGCTCGCTCTGTCCCAGCGCGGCAAGGTGGGCGGTCATCTCCGGGGTTTTCGGAATCCAGACCCGGGTCAGATGCTGAATCGCTTCCCGTGTCCGGGCGGCTTTTTCCCGCGTCCGTTCAAGACGTTCATCGGAGGCGAGGCCCGCCTGATGCCCGATCTCGGTAAGCCGCAGATCCGCATTGTCCTGACGCAGCAGCAGTCGGTATTCACAGCGGCTGGTCATCATGCGGTAGGGCTCATTGGTGCCCTTGGTGGTCAGATCATCCACGAGCACCCCGATATAGGCCTGATCCCGTCCGAGATAGACCGGGGACTGGCGCTTTACGAAGCGGGCTGCGTTGATGCCTGCTAGGATGCCCTGCCCGGCGGCTTCCTCATAGCCGCTGGTGCCGTTGACCTGTCCGGCCAGATAGAGCCCCTGAACTTTGCGGCAGCTGAGGTCGGCGCGGAGCTGGAGCGGGTCGATGCATTCATATTCAATGGCGTAAGCCAGACGGAGAACCTGGGCGTGCCGCAGACCGGGAATGGTGTGGAGCATCTCCAGCTGCACATCTTCCGGCATGGAGGTGGAGAGGCCCTGGACGTACCATTCATTGGTGGACATTCCCTCAGGCTCCAGGAACAGCTGATGCCGGTCCTTGTCCGCAAAGCGCATGATCTTGTCCTCAATGGAGGGACAGTACCGGGCACCGGTTCCGTGAATCTGACCGGAATACATGGGTGCCCGGTGAATGTTGCGCCGGAGAAGGTCATGAGTGGCCTCATTGGTATAGGTCAGGTAGCACTGGGCACGGTTGACAAGGTGTTCCGGATCGGTCAGGAAAGAGAACGGGGTAATGGGTTCATCGCCCGGCTGAGGCGTCATCTCGTCAAAATCGATGGAACTTTCCGCAATGCGCGGCGGGGTGCCGGTCTTGAAGCGGCGGAGGTCAAGGCCGAGAGCGCGAAGGGCACCGGCCAGATGCATGGAGGAGAGGAGTCCCTGGGGCCCGCCCTGCCAGCTGCATTCACCGATGATGATCCGGCTGTCCATGTACACGCCGGAACAGACCACCACCGCTTTTGCGCCGATCTGCGCGCCGGTGGTGGTTTCAATTCCGGTTATCCGGCTGTTTTCCGTCAGAATTTTTCCGCACTCACCCTGACGGACGGTCAGGTTAGGCGTGGAAAAGAGCGTCTGCCGCATGCGCTGCTGGTAAGCACGCTTGTCGGACTGGACGCGGAGGGAATGGACAGCGGGGCCTTTTCCGGTGTTGAGCATGCGGGACTGAATGAACGTATCATCTGCCGCCAGACCCATCTCACCGCCCAGCGCATCCACCTCGCGGACCAGGTGTCCCTTGCCGGTTCCGCCAATGGCGGGGTTGCAGGGCATGAGGGCAATACTGTCCAGATTCAGGGTAAGAAGAAGGACGGAGCAGCCGATCCGGGCGCCTGCGAGGGCCGCCTCGCAGCCGGCGTGTCCTGCTCCGATGACAATGATATCAAACTGTTCCATGGTTTTCTGTGTATCTCCACAAGTCCTTTATCCGAAAGGAAAGTTCCTGTCAGAATCGGTTACTTTTCAGGTTTTGCGTAGCGGTGAATCTGATCAAGGACGGCATCTGTTCCATCTGAATTCGGAAGATCCCGGAGCGCCGCAAGCAGGGTTTCCCTGTCGCGGTCCAGTTCGTGGATGGCGGCAGTGAGGGATTCCGGCGTCATCTTGTCCTGCATGAGGACTTTGGCGAGTCCCCGCTGTTCAACGGAACGGGCATTGAGTATCTGATCGCCGCGTCCGCTGTGATAAGGGATGAAGAGGGCGGGCTTTTTGAGGGCCAGAATTTCCGTCAGGGTATTGGATCCGGCACGGGAGAGGATCAGGTCGGCACAGGCAAACGCGTCCGGCATTTCCGTGGTCAGGTATTCCACCTGATGGTAACCGGCCAGATGGTCGTGTTCCTTTGAGAGATTTCCCTTGCCGCACAGGTGCAGCACGTCGTAATCCGGCAGGAGAGCCGGGAGGGCGGCACGAAGACAGTCATTGACGGTCTGGGCGCCCAGAGAGCCGCCGGTCATCATGAGGATGGGCTTTTTGCCGTCAAACCCGGTGAGGGCCAGACCGCGCTCCCGTGAGCCGCTGAACAGTTCGTGTCGCAGGGGCGATCCGGTGCAGACTCCCTTGTCGCCAAACCGTCCGGCACACTCGGGAAAGGTGGTGCACATACAGCTGGCAAAGGGCTTGCAGAGCTTGTTGGCCAGTCCCGGGGTGATGTCGCTTTCGTGCATAATCACGGGTATGCGGTGCAGGGCAGCGCCGTAGACCACCGGGACGGAGACAAACCCTCCCTTGGCAAAGACGATCTGGGGCCTGAGACGCCCGAGAAGGGAGGCGCTCTGGAAAAAGCCGGCCGCGACGCGGAAAATATCGGTGAAATTTTTGAGATCGAAATACCGGCGCAGCTTTCCGGACTGAATGATGTGATAGGTGACGCCGGAAATGGGCTCAATCAGGGAGCGCTCAATGCCGCTGGCGGTTCCAAGGTAATGGATATCCCATCCTTCCTCAAGGAGTCTGGGAATAAGAGCCTGGTTTGCTGATACATGTCCGGCAGTTCCGCCGCCGGTCAACACAATCCGTTTCAATTTTTTCCCTTCTTCGTTTAAAATGTGGGCCAATTATAGCAGTATTGAGGCGACAGGGTCAAGCTGTCCATGGATGGGGGCGGAAGCGCGGCCGCCAGGCACAGAACCGGCTGAAAGGGAAGAAAATGGAAAAGTTTTTCGCCGAAAGTACAAAAAAACGGGACCACTTTCTGCGTGATTTGACGGGAACTTTGGTAGTATGTTCCAAACCGGGGCCAAAAAGAGTAGGAAAGCGGGTTAAGATTTACAAAAACATCTTTTTGCTGACGGTTGCTTTTCCCGCAGGTTTTGTGTATTATTTGCATCGGAAGTTGTATGTCTTTTTTGTTAATTACGAGTGCCGTCTGCCTGAATCCAGTCGACCGGACGAGTTCTTTTTTGAATTCGTGACAAGAAAGGAAGGGATTCCAATGAACGATGCTGAAATGATAAAGAAGCCTGAATCCGAAAAGAAATTCCCCACGAGGCCGGTTGCCCCTCTTGGCGTCATTGCCATGAACGGCTGCGAAACCATGGGCAACAGGGTCAATGACTATCTGCTCAGATGGCAGATTGCCGAGGAACCCGACAGTGAGAGTGCGGAGCAGAGCCTGCACAGTTTCTACGGAACAGACAAAAACGGATTCCTTCTTGAGGCGTCCTGTCCGCGGTTTGGAACAGGCGAGGCAAAGGGCATGCTGAAAGGAACGGTTCGCGGATACGATCTGTTTATTATCTGCGATATCGGGGCATATCAGTGTACCTATAAACTGTACGGCAAGGATGTGCCGATGACGCCGGACGAGCATTACGCGGACCTGAAGCGCATCATTGCGGCGGCCAGCGGCAAGGCGTACCGCATCAATGTCATCATGCCCATGCTGTATGAGGGACGTCAGCATCGTCGTTCCTCCCGTGAATCCCTGGACTGCGCACTGATGCTGCAGGAACTGGTGGGAATGGGCGTGTCCAACATTATCACCTTTGATGCCCATGATCCGCGGGTGCAGAATGCCATTCCGCTTCATGGATTTGAGAGCATCATGCCCACGTACCAGATGCTGAAGGCGATGTGCCGGACGTATACGGATCTTCGGTTTGACCGGGAGCACATGATGGTGATCTCCCCGGATGAGGGTGCCCTCAACCGGAATATCTACTACAGTTCCGCCCTTGGTGTGGACATGGGCATGTTCTACAAGCGCCGCGATTATACCCGGGTGGTCAATGGCAGCAATCCGATCATTGCGCACGAATATCTGGGTGACAGCGTGGAGGGAAAGGATATCTTTGTGGCAGATGATATCATCGCCTCCGGGGATTCCATTCTGGACCTGGCGCAGAACCTGAAAGGCCGCGGAGCCCACCGGGTGTTTGCCGGCGCCACCTTTGCCTTCTTCACCAAAGGCCTTGAGATCTTCGACAAAGCCTATGCGGATGGCATCCTGGATCATGTCTTTGCGACGAATCTGACCTATACCCCGCAGGAGGTCATAGATCGTCCCTGGTTCTCCCAGGCGGATATGTGCAAGTACATGGCCTATGTCATTGCCACACTGAATCACGATCAGTCCCTTTCCTATCTGCTGAATCCGTGGCACAGAATTGAAAAGCTTCTGACCAAATACCGCGCGGAGCACGGCAGCTAAACCATTAAACATCAGGAACGCCCTGAAAGAATGATCTTTCAGGGCGTTCCTTTTTTGACAAATTCCGGGGCAGTCACGCGTTTTCCGTTGTCTGCGGGGCGAGATGCAGGGTGAACGTGAAGGCGCTGCCCTCATTGGGCGCGCTGGTCACGGACATTTCCTCCCCCAGGGTATGCATGATTTCATACGCGATGGCCAGGCCGAGGCCGGTTCCCTTTCCGTGATGGGACTTGTCCGCCTTGTAGAAGCGCTCAAAGACGTGGGGCAGATCCTCCTCTGCAATTCCGATGCCGGTATCCCGTACCGTGATGCGGATCAGGTCTCCCTCAGGGACGGCGGCCAGGGTCACTTTGCCCCCGTCCGGGGTATACTTGAACGCGTTGTCAAGGAGGGCGACGAGCACCTGCTGTGTCCGGTCCGGATTGCCCCGGACCAGGGGCAGCGCATCCGGAACGTCGTAGATGAAGGTTTTCTGGTAGTCCTCCGCATACGGGAGATAGGTGTCCCGGATGGTTTCAAGTAGGGGGAGCGGCGGGAAGTCTGAGATGGACATGGAAATGGTGCCGCTCTGCAGGCGGGAGAGTTCCAGCATGTCACTGACCAGACGGGAAAGGCGCATGGTTTCCCGAAGGACCACGTCATAGATCTGCTGACGCTGCTCCTCAGTTTTGACCAGCCCGTCCCGAAGGGGCTCCATCAGGGCGCGAAGGGCCGTGAGGGGTGTGCGGAGCTCATGGGAGACATTGGCCACGTAATCCCGCCGCGTCTGCTCCAGGCGTTCGGCACTGGTGACATCCGAGAGGACGCCGACACAGCCGCTGAGTTCGCCGGAGGGGGCAAGGAGCGGGGTGACGGAAATGTGAATGGCGGTTTTGCCTCGCCACAGGGTCTTCTGGATGCTTTCACCGCTTTGCAGAACCTGATCAAACACCCCGATGACGTCGGCATTCTTTTCGTGCAGCTCGGCATCGGCGGCATCGGTTTCCGCGGCGTCCGTGCTGAGGCCCAGCAGGTGGGAAACGGCGGGGTTGATCAGGGTAAGCCGGGCGGAGGAATCAAAGGCCAGGATGCCCTCGCTGAGGCCGTTGATGAATCCCGCCAGCCGGTTGCGTTCCAGCTGCAGGGAGGAAATGGTGCGGCCAAGCTCGGAGGAAAGAACGTTCAGCGCGTGGCCGAGTTCCCCGTATTCATCCTTTCCCTGGTCATCCGCGCGGACCGTCAGATCGCCGGCGGCCATGGTGAGGGCCACCTTGCGCATCTCGGTAATGGGCCGGGTCATCCGGGAGGCGGTGAAAAAGATAAAGGGCAGCAGGACCAGGAGCACGATGACGATGGACATCATGATGGTATTGGTCAATACGCGCACGCTGTTCATCACCTCCCGCATGGTCTGTGCCATGAAGACGGCACCCACCACCTCGTCGCCGTAGAAAATGGGCACCGCGACGGCGATGA
>Ga0256405_10011328_pt1 | contig 11432 bp, 9 predicted proteins | sample RumenRJG_02DNA_FD_189096 | JGI IMG/M metagenome (GOLD analysis project Ga0256405, IMG submission 189096) | Bovine rumen microbial communities from Lethbridge, Alberta, Canada - RJG_02 | ecosystem: Host-associated > Mammals > Digestive system > Stomach > Rumen | place: Canada: Alberta | collected...
ATGGGCTGCTGCTGGAACTGAGTCTGCTGAAATTCGGGCTGTGCGTTTGTGATAGGGTCTTCATCAACGTAAGACCACTGTCCGTCGATATAGGTCATTTTCATTTTGTAACACTCCTTATGTGTCTGAAGTTTCAGACAAATTATGTATACTTTTCATTATATCAGTGATTTCAAGAAAGTCACAGGGCAGATGCCCTGTGACTTATCTTAAAGACTGAATGCTCCATCTGTTCCTACAGGGAGCGAGATTACTTGAGGTGATGTAAGGTCGTAAACTTTAGCTATACCGTCTGAGGTCGTAACCAAAGTTCCTCTTGGAGTAATCATACCAACTCCTACGCATTTAACTCCAGGTTTATCCCTGCGTCCTTTACTTGCCATAGGTTTTGGACTTACATTGCGCTTGACAGGAGCAATATCTTTCAAAGCCTTCATGCCAAAATGCCCATCGTTACATACAAAGTACACCAGTTCATTAGACTTTGGATTTACCTCAAAGATGTCAATTGCAATTCCGTCAGCATCATGCATTTTGATTCCAACCGCAGTACGTCCATGCTTCACGATGTCTTTTAGTGGATACATATGGTACTTTGAGTTATCATCACACTGCATGATTATTTCTCCGTCTTTCGGCTTGATATGTCTTACAACCATCTGAGTATTGTCTTCATACGGAGACGTTGATACCCTGGTTCCTTTTGCTACAAACCTTGACGGAAGAACGTCGATTCCGCTACGCTTCATATAACCATTTGGTCTAAGCACAACCAAATCTCCGATTCCGTTCTCAAAATCTGAAGCATTTACGGGAAGCAACCCGACAATTTTTTCACCGATTCTCGGGAACTGCGCTGTAAGGTTCAACCACTTCGGAGATGCTACAGTCTGCATTTCAATTGCAGATTTCACATCGTCATACCTGTAGATAAATCCGAAATTTGAGATTATCATCAGGATATCATCCTTGGTGTTGTACTTCATGATTTGACGACGAGTTCCTTCAGTTTTCGGCAAACCTCTGATGGTTGCTCCCATTTTCAGAAACTCAGTTCTCACTGCAGATACGCTGTTGTCATTGCTCAACACCAACGTCAAGTCAATACCGGGTACTTCAACAGCTCCGATTGTTTCTTGAGCATTTCCGTCAATCTTGGTGCGTCTCGGGCGCCCAAAGCGTTTCATTGCTTCCTGCTGGTCTACGATAATCATCTGGTCAATAGCCGAATCGTTTAGCAACGCTCTCAGCTCAGTCATCTTTCCCATGAGCATATTGTAACGTGCAATGAGTTCTTCTTTGCTGCGCTTGGTAACCTCATACATACGCATACTTGCAATGTCGGTTGCTTGCAGTACAGAGAACCCATAATTTGACATAAGCCAGTTGATAACGTCCTGTTTATCCACACCTTTATCGGATGCATAGTTGAATATCTTTTTCAACTCAGGACCATAGACTTTCAGGATAGCTTCAAGCACATGAGTTTCACGGTAGATTTCCTTGATTTGCCTTGTCAAGCGCTTGCGGACAGTCTCACGTCTGAACTTGAGCCATTCATCAAGCATATCCTTGATTGTACAATCGACCATGAGTCTTCCACCGATTACGCATGTGAAGATGAGCTGTGCAGATGACCTAAACTTAGTCTTTGACGCTATCAAGTCCATAAGTTTGTACGGGTCAGTTCCTTTGATGTACGTAATGGTTACACTCATCTTGAAATCGCCAGTTTTTGTATTCTCTTCACAGTCAGTAGTCACCATGTCAATACCAACCGCTCTGAGTTTCGGGAACTTTTTGAGAATCTCGTTCTTCAATGTGTTGCCATCAACTAACCACGGAAGTTCTGTGATGTGAATACAATTATGAGCTTCGTCAATATCGAAGCATCCGCGCATTTTTATTGATGCTTGCGTATTATGCGTGTAATACTCACGAACCTCTGCAGGATTCGTAATTACACCGCCGCACGGGAAGTCAGGAACCAAACGTTTTCCCATCTCCACGTTCGTCATCTTCGGATTCTTGATGTAGTCAATGACCAACTTACACACATCGTTAAGATTGTGCGAAGGAATCGAAGAATTGAATGCTGCACCACCAATGGTATAGTTTCCGTTTATCAGGATATTCGGAATGCTCGCAGGAAGAACTGACGGCTCAGTTGTCTTGTTATCGAAATTCGGAACGAACTCCACAATCTCATCGTTCAAGTCTTTGACAAGCATCTGTACTGCATAATCCGAGAACTGTGCTTCTGTGTAACGATATGCTGCTGCAGGGTCACCCAACGGATTTCCGAAGTTTCCTTGTCCACTTACTTCAGGATAGTTTTCCCCGAACGGTTGAGCCATACCTACAAGCGTGCCGTAGATTGAGCTGTCGCCATGAGGATGATACGCTCCCATGACATCACCGACAATCTTAGCACACTTGATAGTATTCCCATGTGAACCGAGTCCCAACGTTTTCATGACGTACAGAATCCTTCGTGCAACAGGTTTGAATCCATCACGCACATCAGGATATCTGTCAATAAACGTAGACTTAGCAAAGAACGTCATGTTTCTTTTGACGCTATCATCGAGTGCTTCTTGCACCATATTTTCAATCATACGTTTTCACCTCTGACTTTCAATACTTCATCAGTCGTTTTACCAAGGTCTTTCAATCCGTGGTAGTTTTCACGATTTTTGAGGAAATTGTCAAGCCACTCAATAGTCTTTCCTCTAAACTTCTTGAATGGCAATACGGTCTTGACAATTACACCATGGTCATCCGTAACGATTATCGAATGACCAAGGTAGTCAAGCTCGTAGTTATGATAAATTGCTTTACCCATAACTAGCTCCTAGATATAATTGCGATAATACTCTTTGCGTCCTTGGATATCGTTTCCAAGAAGTTTATCGAGCCACTCTTTGTATTGCTTCTGCTTTGACGGGTTGAGTGTTACCTGTGTAAGCATACGAGTTTCGGGATTCATCGTTGTCTCCCAAAGCTGATTTGGATTCATTTCTCCCAAACCTTTGAAGCGTGTGATATTTGCTGCGCTCTTTATTGCAGTCTGGATTCCAGAGTCAATGATGTACATTCCCGGTCCAAGCCGTGCTCCTGTTTTCTTATACACGAGCATGAGATTGCTCCACTTAATCAAGCGAAGTTTATCGCGAATCTTCAAGCACTGTGAAATGAAGAAGTCGTTGAGTTCAATGCGGTAGAAGACGTAATCGTATACACCTTCTATAACCTTGATTCCAGCGTCATTATCATACACATCCAAATCCCACCCATTCAATCTCACACGTTTGTGAGTTACGATTGCGTCATAGTTAGTGATGATTGCTTCAAACAACACCGGATTCGTATTGACCTGCTTTGATACGGTATCAACAAGTGAAGCATAACCGCGTAGATTGATGAGGAACTGTTTGTAGAACTTCTTATTGGTAATTACTCTAGTCTTCTTGCCCTTGAATACTACCAAGTCAAACTCCTTCATGATAGTTCTCTCTACAACCTCGTTATACTCATTGTCTGTTGAGATGTAAATTGCTTTGCTCTTACCGCCAGACTTGAACCCGAATCTGAAGAGAGGCGGATTCGCTATGTACACGCGCCCATCTTCAATCAAATCTGGACGGAACGTGTAGAAGAATCCGAGAAGCAAACTTGAAATATGCCCACCGTCAGGGTCAGCATCTGCCATCACGATGTATTTACCGAACTTACTTCCATTAGTTCCGATGATTTTCATCAAGTCGCCAATCGTGTTAATTCCTTCACGCTTAGCTACCTGATTGAGATGAGTATTACCGTACACGTTCAACGGCTTACCCATCATCTTGTACAGTGCCTGAGTTTCAGGATTACGTCCAGTTTTTGCGGAACCGCCAGCTGAATCGCCTTCGACAATGAAGAGTTCGGTTGTTTCATTGCTCTTTGAACGACAAGGGTCATAGCGCACGATACCTACAAGCTGAGCATTGCTCATCTCTTTGATACCTTTAGCTTGATTTCTCGCTCTCTGAGCAGCCAACCTTGCTTTGCAGTTTGTGATGACCATTTTGCAGATTGCTTCAGATTCTTTCGGGTGCGCAATCATCCAGTTGTAGAACTTCTCAAACACAGATTTCGAAATGAAATCTTCAAGGTCATCGTTTTCAATCTTCGACTTCATCTGTGTAGAATACAGGATGTTATTGTGTTCGATAGTTACGATTGCTGCGAGCGATTCCTTGACATCTCCACTCTCAACAGCAAGTTTCTGATTAGACGTATTATCTTTCAAATACTTCAACACAGACTTTGTCAAAGCCTGATGAAATCCGTCAACGTGCTTACCGTTGTCCACTGTGCGGATGCTGTTACCGTATGATTCCAAGAACTCCGAGTTCAAGTTGCTACAGAATGCAAAGTACACGTTGAAGCTCATATTGATTTCGACTTCCTTTGTTGGAATCGAAGAATCTGTGTAACTGTATTCATCACTAAAGTTAATGATTCCAGTATCAGTTTTGAGAGCACGTGATATAACGATGCGGTTGAAATATTCAATCATTCCATCAGGATGATGAAACTCCTCGTCCGGATATCCAGTATGTCTGAAATTGATGATGATACCGCCATTTATAAACGAGAAGATTTCCGTGGCATCGTGATACATCTTGTATGGAACGTTCGTGTTCCTCAAGACAGTCACGTCAGGTTTGTACTTTACGATTGTACCGTGTTTCGGTCCTTTGTAGTCCTCGATTGTGAGCGTTCTCTTTACGCCTTTGGAATACTCTGCATGACCATGCTTGCCTTTATTCCATGTATCAACCACAAAGTCTTCAGACAGCGCATTTACTAATTTTATACCAACACCAAAGGTTCCGATGCTGGATTTGTATGCTCCTGCAGAAGTTCTGTCGTACTTTCCAGACGTGTGCATTTGTGAGATGATTTCTTCGAACTTACCAATCGGAATACCGCCAGCATTATCTTCGACAGTAATATATCCAGTCTTGGTGTCGATAGTAATGTCTGCCTGAGTACAACGGCCAGCGTTGAACTCGTCGATTGCATTACCAATCGTTTCTTTATACAAGTGAAACGTTCCCGGATGGTCAATCGTTCCAATGTACATCGTCGGTTTCTCACGAACTGCTTGCAATCCTTCAAGATGAGAAATAGACGATTCGTCATATTTTCTGGTACTCATTGTGAGTCCTCCTATTCATAATCTCAAAGAGATTATGTATAATTGCCTAAATATTAAACAAAATACTCGGCTAACAACGGGATAATGCTCCCTAGCATTGGGAGTAACTTCATGTTAATCAAGGAGATTAAAAATGAAATCTACGGTCATAAAATCAATCATTGAAGACCACGGTGGACAGAAGAACTTGTATGGTTTTCGTCTCATTACTGGAACCGACATCGTTCTCAGTGGTGAGATTACGCCAGATGGAAAGGCAGAGTACGACCTGTACTTCAATGACACAGACAACGTTATGTGCGTAAAGACACAGACGTTCATCGCTTCCGGTCCAATGGTTTCTGTAAACCGTTTCGTTGACTGCGACAAAATCAGTGAAGTCATCATGTACCCGAAAGAAGAAGTCGATTCAAAGTTCACAAAGTTTACAAATTAGCATTCTGGTATACATCATAATACCAGAAGTCATTTATATAGGAGGATAATTCTGATATGTCAGAATACAATTCAAATCCACGGAAAGTAGTCCGTGGTAAGAGCAGAAACTCGGTAGACCAGAAGTTTCGTACTTCAGCACCTAAGACAATTAAGAAGAAATCAAAGATGGATAATATCCCAATGTATCTTCGCCCGGTTGTATACAAGTCAAAGGCTGGTAAATTACTATGTGCCGAGGTGTCAAATATCGTTTCGATAAATGACAAATCAACAGCTTCAGCATACTCAGCTCAGATAGTCACCAACTCAAAAGGTGCTCGTAAACGTGCAGTATTTGTATTTCATGATTCAAACGAAGGTAAGATGCATGAATCTATGCTGTTCTATGTAACACATGGAAGTTATGTAATTGCTGAGAATCACGTGAATTACATCAACGGACGTAAGCCTGGAATCTGTCGGGTGTTTGTATACCGTTTCCGCAAAGACGGAGAGAAAGGTAAGCGTCGGATGATTTACATTCCGATTGCTAAGTACAACGCAAACATCTGCGTCAACAACGCTCTTGGTGAGTGGACAAAAGACCACGACATCTCTGATTGTGGAAAGGTACCAAATCCAATCAAAGATGAAATCATGGAGCTCTTCAAACGCAAGAAGATTGAGTTCCTTGAACCCGCTCTGAATGCAGCTTTCGAAAAAGCATCTTCAGACATGGGAAGTAAAATCTTCTGTAAAAAGTCTTCAATGACCGCATAAACAGAATACTGGTGGTTCGCCACCAGTATTTTAATTTCCCGACAAGAGATACATTATAAATATGAGGTATTCAAAGTGAAATAATGAATGATAACTACGAACCATTCAGGGAGATGTATTGGGAGGAATGTAAGTTGAGGTATCCAAACAAACCGATTGCTGCATACTTCGAACGATTTGATATGCTCCCGCAAAAAGCAATTCGCGAAATTTCTAACGATGATGACGAAGTGTATAGAAACGAATATTGGAAGGAATGTAAACGTATATTCCCAAGATATCCAGAGACTATATACTTCAAACGATTCGATAGGTTACCAATGGAGGCTATTATGGATGGCTATGATGACACAGATGCATATCCAAAAGAAGATGAGGCGTTGATATCGTCTTATCAATCATTTGAAGAGGAAGCGTGTGAAGACGAACCGCTAGACGACGTTATGCGTAACGTTGCTGTGGGTAAAGCTTTCGTCGCAAATAACCTCTACATTAACAAGAACGGCCCGCATACAGAAAGAACTGTGAACCGTGTTACGATAGACTGGAATAATGGATTCTCTCAGAATATGGTTCTCGGTGCAGTAGGAACGAACCGTGAACTTCTGGGAGACAGAGAATTGGATTGGATGAGTCCGCCTGAAGCACATATGGGTATGGATGAGAAAGGACGCGAAATCCAGCTGTTCGTTCCGAAGATTTATGCAAACAGTGTCGCAGATTTAGCATTCCCGTCAAACTTCCACGGCACATCATCATACTTCTTCACGAGCAGAAACCAGTTCACTGATGAGTTTGCAGATTCTGAGTTCTCAATGGCGAATGCCATGGCTTTCGATTCGAAGTTGAATCCGAGTGCAATCGGATATTCAATTAACGTTGACAAGGTTCAATCGTTCGACAATATTGCTCAGTATTGCCAAGCTACGGGTTTGATGTTTGCAGATATCATGGCAATCTGCACGTCACTCGTGTGGTTCTCTCATACTATAATCAATATCATGATGCCGAAGCAGATTGTATTGATTATGGATTCGTACAAAGGAGTAGACATCCCTGTAAGGGATTACATTCCAAACGTTGCAAAGCCGTTTGATAATATTCCAGACTACAAAAACCGTTTGGATTATCTCATCAAAACGATGAAAGATATCGCTACAAAGCGTTACATCACAGATGGGTTTCCTATGCTCAACGGAGGATTCTACATCAAACTATCATTGACCCCAGCAATCATGGTTCTTAAGTTCGTTGCACATGAGTTCCAGCAGTTCCAGTTGAATCTGGTAATGCCGTTGGTTGATAATGCATTACTGTATGATGCAGAAGATGTGAACAGCATCTATCCGAAACGCTTCATGTATGAAGAAAATCCGTATTGGTATCGAGGACGTAATCATGACAATGCAGATGACGTTATTCACACTATGAGAAATAACGTTCACACACAAAAGCTCGGACTTCAGGGCGGAGAGCTTGAAGAGTTCGTGAAGACACATCATATCAATATCTATGGTGACGATACGTTCCCTGACACAGTAGATACGTCAGAATTGAATGTGGATTCTCCGAAAGATTTGAAATACTATGCTCAATCGAACGGCGATTATATTTTGACTCCGCCGAATATGATGTGGGGAATTGGTGGGGGTTTCAATGGATTCCAGCCGCAGCCTGAGCCTCAGATTCTGATGACTGGAACTCCTCCTGAGAGTCCTTCGCAAATTATTCAACCGAGTAAACCGCTTCCAAAAATCAATCCAATAATCAGCAAATAGGAGGTTCTCAATAATGAGCACTATCACAAGCATGAAGCATATTGACATACAGCGTCATGCAATTATTGAACTTCTTGATGCAATGGGAATAGACATCGACCCGAAAGACGGGCATCTGTACTTCGCAGAAGACCCGTCGATTCCTATTGCACTCAACGAAAGATATCTACGTGTGGAAATAGGCGTTCCGGATAAACGTTATCCATGGGCTGTAATCCAGCCATTGAATCGTGAAGACCACGCACAATATCTGATGACATTAGCATTGTATGCTCAGGTATTTGCAGATATGATGGATCCTGAAGAAGCCAAAGTAGCAGACTTTAATATCGATACTCAGAATGTCATCATGAAAGATGATGAAACTGGCGAAGATAAGCCTATGGCTCTGGTAAAAATTAAACGGGGTTCTGACAAAGAAGATGAAGACAGTGGAGTCGGTTGGCACGTTGACTCAAACGTTGCAATCATCTACGCGGTCTTGAACTTCATGGTACGCACAGGCTACATCACAGAAGACCAAGAGGCAGACCTCAAGAAAGACATTGGAGATGCTTGGAAAGATTACAATGCTATCTCCGAAATGAAGAGTTCAGCAAAGCGTAAGATTCTCAGAGAGCGCAGAAGCCAAATTTACAACTTCGAGAACGAGGATGATTCTGAAGATAATTCTGAGCTTATCTATGATGCTCTTGGAGACGCTCGTGAACATGCGGAGATTGAGAATGATGAACCTATACCTGATGAAGACTGGTATAAGGACATTCATATCAATCCTGATGACTTCCCAGTATCAACTGGACCTCGTGGGTTGTGCGAAATGGTTGAGCAGGATTTCACGATGGATGAGTATGATAAGCTCTTCGCTCCAGAACCTGTGAAAGAGAATGAAGAACCAGAACCTCCGAAGCAGGATGACAACTTCCAAATCTTCGAAGAAGAACCTATCATCCAACAACCGGTCGCATCACCTGTAGTTGATACGGGATTTGATATAATCGGCGAATTGGGTGGTTTCGTATCAACTGATACTACAAACCAGTCAAACACTCGTGGTGACTGGTTTGGATTTGATTAAAGCCTGAAATCTCAACGGTAAAACATCTGGGTAGCTGGTTCTCCAGCTACCCGTGTTTTATTTTTTGTCGGGAGGTAATATATATGGGCAAGATTACAAAGTTAATTTCTAGCTCTAAAGTTGGTTCGCAGTTGAAAAAGAAAGCATCTGCTACAAAGTCTAAAATTGCAGGTTTCAACTCAAACAGAAAATCTCAAAATACAAAAGCTACCTCAATCATATCTTCAAAGAAGACTACTAAAGTTGAAGGTAATAAGAAAAGCCTTTCTGATATCGCCAATGCAACTAAGTCTTCGATAAAATCAAGAACTTCAAGTATGCTCTCTGGAGCAGTTGATAAACTCATCAATGGGCCGTTAGCCCAGAGCTTATCTACAGCTCTTGATGAAGCTGCAATGATTGCTGCAGTTGATAAACTCATCAACTCTGGTGGAGACCCATTATACAAGAATGGTTACTCAATCAAAGAGTTCATGAAACGTGATATGTCAATGATGATTCATTATATCATCGAAAAGAAACGCTACTCAGTTATGTCGGGTAAGACTGCTGGATACTTCAACGGTATCAGGTATGGAGCTACCAAGATTTCCATGAATATGGCTTGGCGTAAAGCTGAGATTAAAGGCGATTCTTGGTATCAGAAGAATCGTTACGCTGAGTGTAAAAAAATTCTTCTGAAGTGTAAAGTCGGTTTCGATGCACTTACAGTCAAAGCATTCATCGACACTGGTAAGTTCGCATACCCACACATTCCAAACGCCAGCAGTTTGACTGGTGGGAGTGCTGTAGGTAATTTTATTACCAATATGAACAACTTCGATACATCAAAGTTCGTAGTTCAAGAGATTCCGACCTACAAGAAAGATTTAACAAAGACCCCAGACAGACCTCAGAAAATCTACACAAAGAAAATGCTTCCATCAGCATTTGGAGATACTGGTTGTGATGAATGTGGAACTAAGTACAAACTTACTGCCGCCGAAATTAATCAAATATTTCCAGAATCAAAAGTTGGATGTACTATGGTTACGCATCCGAAAACTTGGGAACACGTTGTACTCTTCAAGATGCTTATGAGCAAAGCGTTGTATGGCGAAGATAGATTGCAATCTGAGCTTCTCTATAAACGCTTATACATGAACGTCGTTGAAGGAGATCCTGTTACCGAGAATATCTGGGGAGCAGTATCTGACTTCGCAAAAGAAATTGGTTTGGATAAAGTATTCTCAAACGAGAATACTTCTGTACTCTATGATTACGTCAAATACCTTGTCGATTCTGGTTATCTTAAAAAAGTATAAAAATAATAAAACTCCCGGGCAAAGCCCGGGAGCATACATTTTTTGCAACGATTAGTGCTGCTTGTTTTGCCCTTTACCATTACGAGAAACCGGAGCTGCGTAAGCCGCAGGAGTTTCCGGCTGCGTCGAGTCAGCTCCTTCTATACGCCCAAGCTGGTCAGCAAACGGATTGTCAGCATCAACCGGCTCGTTTGCGGAAGCTTCTCCAGCGTCGAGATTCACAACTGGTTCGCCTGCACTGTTTACAGGGCCTTCTGCACCTTCAGCAGAAGCAGCTTCGTTCGGGTTAGCTGTAATCTCTGAAGAAACCTCAGGAGCTTCAACGCCAGCTGCCGCAAGAGCATCTTTGACAACGCTTACGCCAGGATTTGTTGGAACGATTTCCGGCTGCTTAGTTGTCTGAGTTGCGAGATTGACTGCTTGCTCGACAATGCTGTTCGGGTCTTTCTCAAGATTAAGAAACCCGGAGCCGCTACCTTTGAGAACTTTATCAGCGTTGATGTAGTCTTTCTTTTCTACGTAATCGCGGTACAAGTCCATCTGCTTACAGAACTCTGGACAAGCGTCGCGGTTAAGGAAGATAACACGGTAACCTGCGCGAATAAGTTCTTTAATTTTCTCTTTGTCAATCCAGTTACCACGAACTGGCCCGTGCACGTTGAGAATCGGAATATATCCGTTGTAGTCTACACGAACGTAGACCTGTTTTGCTGCATTTGCTTCAGCCATTATTTTGCTCCTTCGCTGAATACACGATTCAGCGTACTTGATATTTTAACAGAACGCTCTGCCGACTTCATCATGAAATCATGCTGCTCGTCTGCTTTATCCTTTTCATTCAACTCGTCGATGCGAGCCTTGATATC
>Ga0256405_10011329_pt1 | contig 11431 bp, 9 predicted proteins | sample RumenRJG_02DNA_FD_189096 | JGI IMG/M metagenome (GOLD analysis project Ga0256405, IMG submission 189096) | Bovine rumen microbial communities from Lethbridge, Alberta, Canada - RJG_02 | ecosystem: Host-associated > Mammals > Digestive system > Stomach > Rumen | place: Canada: Alberta | collected...
TGTTTGTTTCATCACCTACATTATACTGCAAACACCCGATTCCTTTATGGTTTCGGGTGTTTTTGGTATGTTCTTTATCCATAGAAAAAGGACCACCTCACTTCCTCTTAGTGAGACAGCCCCTTTTGAATTGATGCGGCCGATGGCCGTAGTAAGGGATTCCTCCATTACGGCTGCGCCTTCAGTCGGAATGACACCATGTCGTTGAGACTGCGAAGTTGACAAAAACCCGTCCCTCTGTCAACTAATTGAAACGGAGGCAGTGATGACTGCCTCCGTTTTTGCGGGTGATAGATCAGATTTCTTTTTTGGCTTTTTCCAGGGCAGCGATGACGCGGTCACACCAGGCGTCGAAGTCGGGATCCTCCTTCTGGTATTCCGGGTGGGCGAGGATATAATCCAGGGCTTTGCGGACGCCGATATGGAAGGGTACTTTAGTCTTCATATCGGGAACAGCCCGCTTCAGCTTGCGGTTGTCAAAGACAACGGAAACGGACTTGTCGCCGATGAGGCCGCCGGCAAAGTCATAGCCCATGGACTTCCCGGTTTCAGCCAGGAAGTCGGCGGAGACATGATAGGGGATCAGGGGCTTGTCCAGCGCGTCGGCAATGGTCTGATGGATCTGGTCCCAGGTCAGGGTTTCATCCCCGGTGATCTGGAAGGCCTCGCCGATGGCGTGGCGGTTGCCCATGAGGCCCACAAAACCCCGGGCAAAGTCCGTGTTGAAGGTAAGGGTCCACAGGGAGGAACCGTCGCCCGGGATAATGACGGGCTTGCCCTCCATGATCCGGCGGATCACCTGCCAGGAGCCGTTATTGCCGTGGACGGCCACGGGGACGCTGCGCTCGTCATAGGTATGGCTGGGGCGGACGATGGTGACCGGGAAGCCTTCCTCCCGGTGCTTTTGCATGAGGAATTCCTCGCAGGCGATCTTGTTCCGGGAATACTCCCAGTAGGGATTCGCCAGGGTGGTGCCCTCGGTGATGACGTAGCCCGCGGCCGGCTTCAGGTAAGCGGAGGCGGAGCTGATGTAGATGTACTGCCGCGTCTTACCGCGGAAGAGGCGCCAGTCCCGTTCCACCTGGTCCTTGGTGAAGCCGATGAACTCGCAGACGGTATCAAAGGACTGATCCTTCAGGATTTCCGCTACGGCCTGCTCGTCGTTGATGTCCGCGGTGATGGTGTGTACGCCCGCGGGAACGTCCGCGGCGCGCCGGCCCCGGTTCAGGAGCCAGACGTCCCAGTCTGTCTTTTCCGCCAGCCGCCGGACAATGGCCATGCTGATGGTTCCGGTTCCGCCGATGAAGAGTGCTTTCATGAGACAACGACCACCTTTCAGTTAATTAACAATTAAGAATTAACAATTAATAATTCGGCATTTGTATGGTCGCTTTACAGAGGATGTTCCTTTGAACAAAAGGTTTACATCTCCGGAGGAGATTTCTCCACGCGGCCTTCGGCCTTGGTCGAAATGACACCCGGGAGCAGCGGTGTTCCGGTTGGGTTCCCGAATGTGGGCGGGTGAGGAGACAGTGTCATCGCTTTGCGATGACAATGCAGCGATCGCTGTTACCAAAGCCGCTTCTCGCCTTTGACAGCTGTAGCATGGGAAGCATTAGCCACGCTAAAGCGTGGATGCTTCCTCAACAATTAACAATGAATAATGAACAATTACTCCACGACACACTGTTCTGTGCGCTGCGGGGTTCCGGTTGGGGAAAAGCAACTCATAATTGTGAATTATGAATTATGAATTAAACTTTCACCTTGCGGGTGAGGGAATTGTCTGGAACAAGGGTGATCCGGGTAAGACCGGATTCCAGGTCGGGGTTGACGGTCCGGCCGTCGTCGCGGTAGAGCTCCAGGACGCCTTCCTTTTCGATCTGACCCAGGAGGGTGAAGGCGGTATCGTCCAGCAGTTCGGAGGATTCCCCGCCGGCACAGAGCGGGACAGCGCGGTTCTTTTTCACGAAGAGGGGGAACTCGCCCAGGGCCAGGTCGATCCAGTGATCACCCTTTTCCAGCGGCACCAGGTCATAATCCTTCGCGGAGCGGAAGCGGATGAGCAGCATATCCTCCGGCAGGTAGACATACCGGCCGGCGGCGTTCTGTTCATAGACGGGGGCGATCATGCAGTCTCCGCCCAGCATCAGCTGATCCTGGGTATGGACCGCGCGGCGGTCGGCCGGATAATCAAAGGCCAGGGGGCGGAAGAGCATTTCATCCCGCAGGGCGGCCTTCATGAATTCACTGTAGAGGTAAGGCAACAGGGCATAGCGCACGGAAACGGTGTCCCGCATGGTTTCCCAGATGCTGAAGCGGTAGATCTCCTGCTCCCGGGTGTGGAGGGCGGAATGGTTGCGCATCAGGGGCGTGAAGACGCCCAGCTGCAGGAAACGCTCCATCAGGTCCTCGGTCACGTTGCAGCCGAAGCCGCCCAGGTCGCAGCCGGTGAAGAGGAAGCCGCAGAGGTTCAGGTTCGGGAGCATCTGCAGGGCCATCTTCAGGTGGCTCCACCAGGAGAAGTTGTCTCCCTGCCAGATGCCGCCGTTGCGGTGGGCCCCGATGAAGGAGCTGCGGGAGAAGAGAAGCAGGCGCTGGTCCGGGGCAAAGCGGCGGAAGCCTTCCGCCGTGGCCCGGGTCATGCCGGCACCGTACAGGTTATGCACCCGGTCATGACGGACTGGCTTGCCGTCTACCAGGTGGTAGAAGCGGCGGTAGTCGTCCATGCTGTTGGCCATGCCGTTGAAGACGTCTTTCAGCCACCAGGTGGACTCATAGTCCACGCCGCCGGCGCGGATTTTATCCGCCGTTGCAAAAGCGTCGGCCAGACCCTCGTCGGAATAGAAGAGGGCGGGCTCGTTCATATCGTTCCAGAAGCCCTCGACGCCTGCCTCCAGCAGGGGCAGGTACAGATCGCCGAACCAGCGGCGCACATCCTCCCGCAGGAAGTCCGGGAAGCAGCAGCGGCCCGGCCAGACGGCGGCGACAAAATCGCTGCCGTCCTCTTTTTTGCAGAAGCAGTCCCCGGCCTTGCCGGTATCGTACGGAGCGTAGCCCTCCTCCACCTTGATGCCCGCGTCGATGATGGGCACCAGGCGCAGATGGTCTTCCTTCATTTCCGCCTGGAACTTCTTCAGGTCCGGGAAGGCCTTGGGATTCCAGGTGAAGTTTTTGAAGTCCACCATGTAGTCAATGTCCAGGCAGACGGCGTCCAGAGGGATATGGCGCTTCCGGTGCTCGTCGGCAACGGTGCGCACCTCCTCCTCACTGGCGTAGCCCCAGCGGCTCTGGATATAGCCGAAGGCCCAGCGCGGGGGGATATAGCTGCGGCCGGTGAGACCGCGGAAAGCCCGGGCAATGGCGGGAAGGGAATCCTCCTCGATGAGGTACAGGTCCAGGCTGCCGCTCTCAACGGTGATCACCGCCTGATCGCGGGCGGTATAGCCCAGGTCCCAGGTGATTTTGCCCGGGTCGTCCAGGTAGACGCCGAAGAGCCGGTCCGGGCTGAAGAAGACGAGGAAGTTATGGCTGCCGTAAAGGCTGGGCCGCTCCTCGGTATGGTTAAAAACATCGCTGTTCCAGCTTTCATAGCGGTGGCCGCGCTTATCAATGCCGCGGACGCCCTGGCCCAGGCCGAAGAGCACTTCCTCCGGGCTCAGGATGAGGGAGAAGGTCAGGCTGCCGTCCTCCCCTTTGGACAGGGTGAAATAAGGCAGAGAGCCCTGCTCCGCCGGAACGGAACGGACAACGGCGTCCGTGGGCAGGGGAGTACCAAAGGTGTATTTGCGAATCATTCGGGGTTCCTCACTTTTTGCTGTTTGCGAGGTTATTGTATCATGCGCGGGGCGGGGAAAACAAGCGGAGGAATAGCCTTTCCTAATTTGCGGAATCAGCCCTTTTTGCATCCGGGATACAAGGGTATGATTACCCTGAAGAAATGCGTTGCGCTCCGGAACGGGGAAGCCGTCCGGATCGTATTGATATTGTGTGAGGTGACAATACATGTTCTTTTACCGAAAACTGAGGAAAAGACTCCGGAATGCCTTCGGAAAGAAGCCGCAGGGAGAATACTTCGACGGGGATATGAACTGGATCAGCACCTTCTATGAGGACTGCCGGAAGGACGGCCGGGATCCGTTCTACGTGGATGATATCACCTGGAACGACCTGAACATGGACGCGGTGTACAAGCGGATCAACTGCTGCTGCTCTACCGCGGGGGAACGGCAGCTGTATTACATGCTGCGGCGGCCTATGAACCGGGAGCAGTATGAAAAACAGAGCAGCCTGATCCGGATGATGGAGCAGGAGCCGGAGAAGCGGCTGAACCTGCAGGTGATCCTGTCCCGGATTGGCATTTACCGGTCAGTATTCCTGGACCATATCCTCCGGCCCCAGAACCCGTCCAAAAAGTGGCTGATCATCTACCTGCTGATGCTGCTGTACATGCCGGTTTCCGTGCTGTGCGTCATCCTGTTCGGTTTCAACGTGCTCTGGATGCCGCTATTGTCCATGTCGCTGAACACCTTTGTGCACCTGAAACGCAGCAAGGACTGCGAGAATGATATCCGCGCGGTGAACTACTGCATCCTGCTGGCGGTGGGGCTGAACCGGATGAAGAAGCTGAAGGATCCGGAGCTGGACCGGCACCTGCAGGGTGCCTATGAAGAGATGAAGCCCCTGCATTTTGTGGTGCGGGGCGGCGCGGTGGTCACGGATCCGATGATGAAAACCGAGCTGGATTACATGCTTTCGTTTTTTATGCTGGACCTGATTTATTATGAGGTCGTCCGGCACCGGCTGGCAAAGTACCATGACAACTTCAGGGCCATCCAGGAGGCCGTCGGCGGAGTGGATGCGGCGATTGCCGTCGCCTCCTACCGGCAGGGACTGAAGACCGTGTGTATCCCGGAAATCGATTATGACGCGGAGAAACCCTATATCCACGCGGAGGGAACGGTGCATCCCCTGCTGGAGAACGCGGTTCCGAACCCGGTGGAACTGGACCGGTCCCTGCTGATAACCGGATCCAACGCCTCCGGCAAGTCCACCTACCTGAAGGCGGTGATCCTGAACGCGCTGCTGGGGCAGACGATCTGTACGGCTACCAGCACCTCCTACAGCGGCAGCCCCTTCCGGATCTATACCTCGATGGCGCTGGCGGATGACCTGCTGTCCGGGGAAAGCTACTATATCAAGGAACTGAAGTCCCTGAAGCGGATCCTGGAGGACAGGAGCGGGGAAGGGAAGGAGTTTGTGCTGTGCGCCATTGACGAGGTGCTGCGGGGCACCAACACGGTGGAGCGGATCGCCGCTTCGGTGGAGGTGCTGAAGGCGCTGAACGAGCGGGGAATCCTCAGCATGATCGCCACGCATGACGTGGAGCTGTGCGGCCTGGCGGGAGACGGGTACGAGAAGGCCCACTTTGAGGAACATGTGACGGATTCGGATATCGTGTTTGACTACCAGATCAAGCCCGGCGCGGCGGTGACCCGGAACGCGATCCGGCTGCTGAAGCTGATGGGGTTCGACAACGGGATCGTGGACGCGGCGCACAAGCGGGCGGACAGGTATATGGAGACGGGGAAGTGGGAAAATGAATGAATTATTGCCTTCGGCAATGTGAATTATTGGGCCGCTTACGGCCCAATATGAATTATCGCCTGCGGCGATATGAATTATTCGCCTCCGGCGAATGTGAAAGTTAGTGTACTGATCATTAGTTTCGGTGTAGATACGGGAAGATGACAGAGGGACGGGGTTAAGGTCAAACTTCGCATGACATTAACCCCGTCCCTCGTGTCAACTTCCCGCATTGCATAGTGGGTGTTGGGCGTTACGGCGGTGGAGGCGTTGAAAAGGAACGTGACAGATGGGACAGACTAAGTATCACAGTCGTTGACCGTGACGCTTGGTCTGTCCCACTGTCACATTCCGCCAGGCGTGGTGGAGATTGGGGTTTGAGGAGAGTGGCAAACAAGTATTATGAAAAGGACTGTCTCAGAAGAGACAGTCCTTTTTTTATTTGCGTTTCAGGATTTCGCTCATGACGATGCCCTGGACGATGTCGCTGCCGTTCCATCTCAGCTGCAGGCCGGGAACCGTTGTCCCCGCTTCGGGGGACGCTGCTTCGGCCGCGTTGAGGGGAGCCATCTGCTCATCATGGCAGGGATCGTAGCCTTCGCCTGTGGCGGCGCTCATGCTGCCCTGGTAGACCGAATCATCATGCTCGGTCACGGTAATTGTGGGCTGCAGAACGGTGGGCCGATAAAAGGAAACTTCATCAGGCTGGGGCTGGGGAGCCGGCTGAAGAACAGCCTGCTTCGGAGCGTTTGCACCGGGGCGCTGCACGGCAGGTCTTCCGCTCCGGGACGCCTGCTGCTGTTGCTGTTTTGCTGCCTTGCTGGCTTTTGCCAGAAGACCGGCGATGCCCCAGACAAAGACAAGGATCAGAATCGGTGCTGCGTCCATCGAAAGGATCACCAACCCTTCACAACAATTAACAATGAATAATTAATAATCAATAATTATAGATGCCTTTGGGCCTGGAATGCCGGAGTGTCCGGCATTCCAGGTACTATCAATCAGATGAAATCAGGCTTATTTCTTTCCGCGGGGCTGCTGGTCACCGGCGGGCTGCTGGGGCGCGCTGGCCTTGGCAATGGATTCCCGCATTTCGGTATCGGCAATGGTGTTCTTCATCTGGTAGTAATCCAGGACACCCAGCTTGCCTTCACGCAGCGCGGTCGCCATAGCCTTCGGCACTTCGGCCTCGGCCTCGACCACCTTCGCGCGCATCTCCTGCACGGAAGCCTTCATTTCCTGCTCGTGAGCCACAGCCATGGCGCGGCGCTCTTCGGCCTTCGCCTGGGCGATACGGCGGTCAGCCTCAGCCTGGTCCATCTGCAGCTGGGCACCGACGTTACGGCCGACGTCCACGTCCGCGATATCGATGGAGAGGATTTCATAGGCGGTACCGGCGTCCAGGCCCTTGTCCAGCACGGTGCGGCTGATCAGGTCAGGATTCTCAAGAACCTGCTTGTGGGTTTCGGCAGAACCGACGGTGGTAACAATACCTTCGCCGACGCGTGCGATAACGGTTTCCTCACCGGCACCGCCGACCAGGCGTTCAATGTTGGTGCGCACGGTCACACGGGCCTTGGCGCGCAGTTCGATACCGTCCTTTGCGATGGCGGCAACCACGGGGGTCTCAATGACCTTGGGGGTAACGCTCATCTGCACGGCCTGGAAAACATCACGGCCGGCCAGGTCGATGGCGCAGGCTTTTTCAAAGGCCATGTCGATGTTGGCGCGCTGAGCGGCGATCAGGGCGTTGATGACGCGGTCCACATTACCGCCGGCCAGGTAGTGGGTTTCCAGCTGGCTGATGGTCAGGTTCAGACCGGCCTTGGTGGCCTTGATCAGGGGGTAAATCAGGCGCTGGGGAACGATGCGGCGGATCCGCATACCGACGAGCGCGCTGATCGGGACATGCACGCCGCTGGCCAGGGCGGAAATCCACAGGCCCATGGGTACGAAGTGCAGGAAGATCGCCAGGGCGATCAGGACAACCACCACGATAATCGGGATCAGGATAGCAGATTCCATAAAACAGAGCTCCTTTCAAACAGTAAACAAATCAGTCTTTTTTGCGGATAACATAGTGATCGCCTTCCATACCGGTTACCAGGACGGGGGTGCCTCTCTCAATGAAGGTTCCGTCGGTGGCGGCATTCAGGCGGGCGCCGTCAATCTCAATCTGGCCGGCAGGCCGCAGCGAAGTGACCGCGACGCCCTCCATGCCGATCCAGTGATCAGGCTTGGTATTGCCGGCGGGCGTTTCCGTTTCCTTCAACACCAGCGGACTTTTGCTGAGCCGGCCGTTGAGGGCACTCCGGTAGGAAATGAAGAGCGCGATGCCGATCAACACAGCCACAGCCGCGAAGGCCAGCAGCGCCGTGCCGATGCCGAAGAGCTGCCAGCAGCAATAGATGGCGGCGAACTCCAGCAGCAGACCGGCGACGCCCGCAACGCCGAAGCCGGGCATGAAGGCTTCCAGGATAATCAGTCCGGAGCCGAGCACGAAGCCGATGATCATGATGAGATTCAACGCGAATTGATCCATACAGGTGCCTCCTTTCCTTTTATTTCGCTGACTTTATTGTATCCATTCTCTGGTGTTTATTATATGACAAAAAGTGAAAAATAGAACAGTCTATTTTTTCGCTTGTTACAGATTCCAGTCCGGTTCCGCCCTGCCGCAGAGGGGACAGCGGTCCTCCTGGCGCAGATCCGTGAACACATGACCGCACTCCGGACAACGGCGGCCCAGCAGGTAATCGTGAAACAGCCAGATGAGCATGTTGGCCATGTCCTCGTCCACAAAGGCCCGGTCATCCGCCAGGGTGTCCAGCCGGGAAGCCCAGACATTCCGCGGCAGGCCGAACACGGAGGCGCGGGCCTGGCGGGGACGGTTGAAGCGGATGACGTCCACCACGGGAACGGGGCAGAGCAGGTTGCGGGCGAAGGCCTCGGCCTCCGCGGCCAGGCCGGCGTCCGGCACGCGGCCGGGAGCCAGCAGCTCCGGATAATCCCGGTAATGGTTCATGAACAGGTGGCCCAGCTCCACGCACAGGGGAAAACGCAGGCGGTCCGGATCCGGAATGTCATCCCGCCAGACGATACAGAAGGCGGGATAGGTCAGGGTCAGGACGGGATTCATCTGCATTCGGCCGGGAAGATCCCCGGGGAACCAGCCGGCGTTGGTCAGCACGGCGGAGTAAGGGATCACGGAGATCCCGGCGATCTGCCCCAGGGAAAGCGGATCCACCGGCAGGCGGGAAATCTGCAGGTCGCTGCAGACCGCGCAGGCATAGCGAACGGCACGGTCAATCCGCGCTGTCAAGGCCATGAGAGGCTCCGCCTCCTCCCTGTTATTGATCGATGTCCATACCTATGACATGATACCATACGCGCGGACTTCGCACAACCGGCGGCGATTGTTGCATATCAAGGGTTTCCATGGTATAATTCCTTTGTTTCGCATGAGCGGAACAGCAACTTTGGACATGTGTGAGTATCTGAAAGGATTGAATCATTATCATGGGTCTATGGCTTGCCCTGATCCTGTGTATCGCGCTTTCGGCGTTCTTTTCCGCAACGGAAACGGCCTATTCCGCCTGTAACCGGGTGAAACTGAAAACCGTGGACGGCCCCCGGAAGGGAAAAGCGCAGACCGCCCTCGGCCTGCTGGAAGAATATGACTCCCTGATTACAACTGTATTAATCGGCAACAACCTGGTGAACATCGTGGGCACCGCCATCGCGACCTTGCTGTTCACCACGCGTATTTTACCCGGCCAGGAGGACCTGGCCACCACTGTTGCGTCCGTGATGATGACGGTGCTGGTTCTGTTCCTGGGCGAGGTCGGCCCCAAGACGCTGGCTAAGCAGCAGCCGGAGAAATACGCCATGGCCGTCAGCGACGTGATCCGCGTCCTGGTTACCGTGCTGCGCCCCCTGGACTGGCTGTTCGCCCTGTGGCGGAAGCTGCTGGCGAAGATGATCAAGCCGGAGCAGGAAGAGAGCCAGATTGAAGATGAACTGATGACCATGATCGATGAAGCCCAGACCGAGGGCGACATCGAGGAGGAAGAGGGCGAACTGATCCGTTCCGCCATCGAGTTCAACGATCAGAACGCGGCGGACATCATGACGCCCCGGGTGGACGTGACCGCCCTGGAGGACAACGCGACGATTGAAGAGGCCGCGGACGCGTTCCGCGACACCTGGTTCTCCCGGATTCCGGTCTATCATGAGGACCTGGACCATGTCATCGGTATCCTGCATGAGAAGGATTTCTACAAGATGACCCACGAGGGCGTCACCGACATCACGAAGATCATGAAGGAGCCGGTGTTCGCGCCGGCCAGCCTGTCCATCAGCAACCTGCTGAAGCTGTTCCGGACGAGCCAGACCCACCTGATCATTCTGCTGGATGAGTACGGCGGCACCGACGGCATCGTCACTATGGAGGACGTGCTGGAAGAGCTGGTGGGCGAGATTTACGACGAGCATGACGAGGTCAGCGAGGAGGTCGTCGAACAGGAAGACGGCACCCTGATCGTGGACGGCAACATGCAGCTGCAGGAACTGCTGGAGAAGTTCGGCAAGGAAGACGACGAATACGACGCGGATACCGTCGGCGGCTGGGCCAGCGAGATGCTGGAGAAGGTGCCGGAAGTGGGCGATACGTTTACGCTGGACGGGCATCAGTTCACCGTGACCGAAATGGATGGCTTCCGGGTGACGAAGATGCAGGTGACGGAGGTGCCGGAAGAGACGGAAGCGGCGGAGGAAGAGCAGGAAGCGGAAGTCGAGGAGACGGAAGAAAGCAATTAAGAATTAAGAATTCAGAATTCAGAATTAAATGTGACAGCGCCCTGGATGATTCCAGGGCGCTGGTTTCAGCATTTGATGCGGCCGCCGCGCGGGAGGGGGCGGCGCAGGGGTGCGTCGGGATCGTCCCGGTCCGGATGATCCGGGCGCGGGAAGTCACCGGGCCGCGGAGGACGCGGCGGACGGGGGAAGTCTTCCGGCAGATCCAGGGCCATGCGTTCCATATGGGTGCTGAGCTTGTCGCACAGGGCGCAGAACTGCTCCTTTTCCTCGTCAGTCAGGCAGGAGGTCATCTTGCCGGCTTCCCGGTTGCGGGCGGCTTCCATATCGGAAACGGCCTTCCGGCCCCTGTTGGACAGGTTGATCCGCTGAACCCGGCGGTCGTCCTCGTCCACGGTGCGGGTGATGAATCCGTCCGCTTCCGCGCGGGACAGGATCTCGCTGAGGGAGGAGGGACGGACATCCAGGAATTCGCAGAGTTCCCGGGAGGATACGCCGGGGTTCTTCGCGGCGCAATCCAGCAGGCGGCCGACAGCGGGAGGGAAGGGATATTCCCGGCGCTCCGGCGGGATGCGGCGCATGGCACGGGCCAGCTTCAGGCAGGCCAGGATCACATCGGCATCACGGTTTGACATATGCATCGCTCCTTTCAATGGGAGAGGGTAGGACAAAATTTCGGTACCGAACAATTAGATTATAATTTGGTACCGAAATTTTGTCAAGGGATATAAATGAATGAATACTGAAAACATAAAACTGAAAAATGAATAATGGCGTAGTTGACAGAGGGACGGGGTTTTTGTCAACTTTTCCAAAACGAAGGATTAACTCGGAACAGCCAAAAAAGTTGACAAATACCCCGTCCCTCTGTCAACTTCCCGCAGAACGCTTTGGGTGTTGGAGGGTAAGCGGTAAATAATCTACACCCCAAGTTTGCAGATCTGTTTGATCTGATCATTCCAAGGAAGCAGATCCTCGATATCTGCATTCGGATCTTTCGCGAACCGATCCGGCAGGACTGTAAGGATAT
>Ga0256405_10011330_pt1 | contig 11431 bp, 10 predicted proteins | sample RumenRJG_02DNA_FD_189096 | JGI IMG/M metagenome (GOLD analysis project Ga0256405, IMG submission 189096) | Bovine rumen microbial communities from Lethbridge, Alberta, Canada - RJG_02 | ecosystem: Host-associated > Mammals > Digestive system > Stomach > Rumen | place: Canada: Alberta...
ATTCAAAAATCTCCTCCAGAGTAAGCGGAAGAACTTCAAAAAATACCATAGGTGCATTCTTGAAATATTCTTTCACCATCTCCGCTTCACCTCTCACCACAAGAGTATGAAGTCTTCCTCTCTTATTATGATCTATGACCTCAAGCCCTTCTATAAGTTTTTCCCCCTCAGTTTCATCTTCAAAAACACACTGAATTTTCTGAATGCCTATCTTCATATCTGCTAATTCTTCCGACAGAAGAAGACCGCCGCTGTGTAAGAAACCAACATGATCACAGATATCCTCAAGTTCTCTGAGATTATGTGAAGCAATGATTGGCGTAAGACCTCTTGTATCCATATCTTCTGCAAAAAGGCTCTTGACTCCCTGTCTTACAACCGGATCAAGTCCGTCGAAAACCTCATCCAAAAGAAGATATTTGGTATTGGTGCAAAGTCCAAGCAAAATAGCTAGCTGTTTCTTCATTCCCTTGGAATATTCGGATACTCTCCTTTTAGGGTCAAGTCCAAAGTCCTTTAAAAGCTTGTCAAATCTTGCTCCGTCAAAGTTTGAATATACACTCAGATAATATTTTTTCATTTCTCCTGCGTTTGTATTAGGAAAGAAAAACGGATAATCTGAAATAAAACATATATTCATTTTTCCTGCTGGATTCTCATATACTGGAAGTCCATCCACTCTTATAGAGCCTGCATCCTCTTTCATAACTCCGGAAATAAGCCTTAGCAATGTTGACTTTCCTGCTCCATTGGTACCTATAAGCCCGAAGACTTTTTTCTCGCTTATTTCAAGCGAAATATTGTCGAGAGCCTTGACATTACCATATTTTTTTACAAGATTTTCAATCTTTATCATCCTGCTCCACCTCTTTTACAAGTTCCTTGGGATCCACTCCTATCTCCCTTGCTTCCTTAAAGATTTCCCTAATTTTCTCTTTCAGCTCTTCCATTTTCTTTTCTCTAAGTCCCTCTTTTCCGCTTACAAAATTCCCCCTGCCCTTTACTGCATAAAGGTAACCTTCTCTTTCAAGTTCAAGGTAAGCCCGCTGAACTGTATTAGGATTAGTGGACAGTTCCATCGCAAGTTTCCTGACAGATGGCATCTGCTCATCAGGCTGCAATACGCCTTTTAAGATAAGCGTTTTATAATTTTCGGCTATCTGCTCATAGATTGCACGACTGTCCTCATAGTTAATCAAGTTCAATCTTTATTCTCCTTCCTCATTTTTATCCAATTAGCTATGACCTGCTTTCTGTCAACTGTTCTAACTGTATTAACTATATTAGCACAGTTGTACCAACTTGTCAATGCAAAATTTATAGTATGTTCTTAAGAAATTCAATAAAGTATTTTGTCAACAAAAAAAGCAGGCATCGATCACTCGACACCTGCTCCAACTTATCCGGACTTACTACACATCCGGATATTTCAATATTAACTTATCCAACAAGCTTTTCTACAAACTTTCTCACTTCTTCCATATCGACAGTAGGCTCAAAGCGGGCAACCACATTTCCTTCTCTATCGATGACAAACTTCGTAAAGTTCCACTTGATATCAGGCTTGCTTGCATATTTTAAGTCTTTTGCCGCACACATCATCTTCATGGCTATTGCAGCCTTACCCTTGCCAAATCCCTCAAATCCCTTCTGACTCTTGAGATATGTATACAGAGGAAGCTCATTCTCTCCATTGACATCAGACTTCTTCATCTGAGGAAAGGTTGTGTTGTAGTGGAGTGTGCAGAACTCATGGATATCAGCATCCGAGCCCGGCGCCTGTCCGCCAAACTGATTGCATGGAATATCAAGTATCTCAAGACCTTTGTCATGCATGTCTTCATACATCTTTTCAATCGGTTCGTAATGTGGTGTAAAACCACAGCCTGTCGCCGTATTGACAATCATGATCACCTTGCCCTTGAAATCTGCAAGCGATACTTCATTTCCTTGTCCATCTGTTACTGAATAATCATAGATACTGCTCATAATTGTACTCCTTATTAAAAATTTATAGTTTTCTGTTGCGTTCAATTCAATTGTGTACAATCAATATAGCACACTAAAAAAGTTTTGTCAACAACCTTTTTTAGTTTTTTATTCCGAAATACTCATCTATACCGTCAGCTATTCCAGCAACCATTTTCTTCTGAAAACTCTTCTTCTGCATATTTTTATCATCTGAAGGATTGGTCATAAAGCCCATTTCAATAAGAGTAACAGGCATTGTAGACCAGTTAAGCCCAGTCATTGTGTCAGAATAAATTATTCCCCTGTTCTTCATCCCCGTTTTATTGCAATAAGAATCAATCACACTGGTTGAAAGCTTCTTACTCTTTTTATATAAAGAAGCTATATAAGGATTCTTTGAAGAAGGACAAAGCACCGACGCTCCATTTGCCTCAGATGAAGCTGCTCCATCTGCATGAAGTCTTATTGTTATATCCGCATTTTTCTTCGTTGCATACTCAGCACGCTCTTTATTACTGATATCAACATCATTTTTCGTGCGTGTCATAACAACCTTGTAACCGCGACTCTTCAACTCCTTCCTTAATTTCTTTCCAATCACAAGAGTAAGCTTGTATTCAGGAATACCCGTAGTTGTACCATGAGTACCACCAGAAACCTTGGTTTTCATCGTCTTAGAACCGGGACCATTTGCTTCCTTGCTAAGGTTTGCCCGTATCTGGTGCCCCGGATCAATACAGATAATATACTTTTCCCTCTTATCTGCCGCCATCGCCCTTACACATGGCAAAAAACTCCCAACTGTTACAGTTAAAACTGCAAATATAACCACACATATCAACGTAGAAATCTTAATATTTACTTTCATAACATCTGCCTTACTGCAGGCATAAAACCTATCAGTGTCGAGCCTGCATCGACACTGATAAAAATCTGAAACACTTTCTCAAATCTTCAACTCACAATCATACTTTTCTGAATAAACATTTACCTGATCTCTTCCATTATTCTTCGAGTGATACAAAGCCTTGTCAGCCCTGATTAGCATATCATTTCGCTTATCATATATCTTAAGCCTTATTTCAGCCACTCCTCCGCTTATAGTAACACCCTTTACAGGTTTCAGATCAAGTTTTTTAATAGCTTCCCTTATCTCGTCAGCCGCAGCTTTTGCTCTTTCAATAGTATATCCTCTGAATATACATAAGAATTCATCGCCGCCCCATCTGCCAAGTACATTATCACTTCCTATCATATTTTCTACAAGCTCTGCCACCTTATTGAGTACAATATCACCTTCGGCATGCCCATAATCATCATTGACAGTTTTAAAATTATCAATATCAAACATGAAAAGTGCCAGATGATCTTCCTTTTTAAGAGTTTTTGCAATCTCATCTTTAAGAATCTTATCTGTCCACGTTCTGTTATAAATACCTGTAACAAGATCATGCGATGCCTGCTCTGTAAGCTTCGAAATTGTACTTCTTAGCTCATCCGTCGTAGCTTCAAGGAAAGTAACAAGTCTGTCCGACAGCGGAACCTGTCCGTCAGGTTCCTTTTTACTATATTTATTTTCAATTTTCTCCTGCGTTCTTCCTGTTTTATTTCCTTCTCTAAAAGCCGCAACGATGATACAGCTATTCATAAAGCCACCCTTGCCATCTTTTCTTAAAATCTCTGCAAGACCGCTCGCTAAGGAAATATCCTTGAAAGCACGTTTAAAATAGCCTATCTCCACATCTGCACTTTCGTTTCCTAGGAAGATTCTCCTGTTGATGCACACTGAAGCATACACAGCCTCAGGTTCAAAATCTATTATCTTGTTGGCAAGCTCAATCGACTCCTTAAAGAGATACTCATTTTTTGCATAGGAAAGGCTGATTTTGTCTCCCTTATTCATCTTTGTTCCAAAACTTACACTACCATCCTCATTCAGATGATTTGGAACTCTGGATGTCCTGTATCCTTTCGCCCCCATAATAAATGGAAATGCACATGCATCAGCGTAAAAGTAAGCCCCAGGTTCAATATTAAGATACTTATAATATATATCCAATACTTTTTTATCATCGACTCCGTTCACTGCTCCGTTGTTTATTCCGGTAATTGTCATTTCTCGTCCAAGAGGTCTCCAGCCAAAGCTGCTTCCGGTAAGCACAGAAAGTTCCTTACCGCATATCGGCACTGCAATTATAGTATTCTTATATACACCATCCTCAAGAAAGACAAGTGAACTATCAAACGGAATCTCTTCTATTCCTGCCTGTGAGCCAAAAATCGGTATATGTTCATATCGTAATTCTATATTTTCAAAGAAATCCTCCGGATCAATACCGGCTCCAGAAGAAATATAATAGATTGCCCTGAGATCATCAAGCTTTTCGATATCCTTAGAAAACTGTCTTCCTGCCTCATCTGGCATCATGATATTACAGTCATATCTGAACACAAAGAACTTTGATGTCTCAAAAGATAACAGTGAAATAAAAGTTGTATACTCCAGATTAACCCATGGAGCCACTTTTCCAAGCAGAGTCATTCCCACAATTTTTACACTTGGAAATCTTAAGGAAAGTGCCCTTAAGTGCTCCTTTATTCTGTCTTCTTTATATTCACGTTCATGAACAACAAAAAAACTCTGCCAGTTTTCTTTAACATCCCCTTCTGCTTCTATTTTGTCAAGTAAGGCAGAAAAATCTCCATTTAATGGCATTTTATAAGTTTTCTGGATCATTTTGACCTCCTTGCAAAACAGAACATAAAAGCCATCCAGTATTTCTTAAAATTTCTTATACCTTTTATAATAATTCTCTTTACATAAATGGTCAAGACATAAAATGATGATACACAGATCAAGCATCAAAAAACCTGACTGAAGCACTTTCAGCCAGGTTGAAACATCTTTTGCGAAATTTTCTATCCCAAAAAGAGAATAAGGAACTGAGACACAAGAACTACTGCGATAAGTGCAATAGGATATGTTGCAGCATAGGCACTGGCAACCACTTCACTCTTAGCTACTTTAATAAGTGTACCAAGAGCCGGTGTAGAGGTCATACCTCCTGTAATGCATCCAAGGGCATTCATAAGACTTAGCTTTACTATCTTTGTAGCAACTATAAATCCGATGATCATAGGCACAAGAGTCAAAAGCACTCCATAGAAGAAGTAAATCGGCTTAAAATACTCAAGGAATTTGGAACCGCCGGACACACCCGCCCCAATGAGGAAAAGAATAAGACCAAATTCCTGAAAAGTCTTAAGTACATCAGTCTTAACCTTCATGGAAACAGGTCCACAATGACCAAAATGTCCCCAGATAAGACCTGCCATCAGCACACCACCTGTTGTTGTAAGCGAAAATGTTGTGCCTGAAAGCCCTGCAGTTGTAAGCGGCACTTTAATAGCTCCAAGAAGTATTCCTGTAATGATAACAAATGAAAATGAACATATCCCAAAAGGGTCTATCTCAACAAACTTCCTGTTATCTTCTCTCTTATCTGCAGCCGCAACGCTTGTTATTTTCTTCACCTCAGCATCAATATCCGCGTGAAGTATCTTTGGCATAAGCTGAACAAAAAGAACAACACCGATAACGCCAAAAATATAGGATATACCATAGCCAACTGTTACAGCACCCTCATAAGCCGGATCGACCGCAGCTTTTGCCGCGGAGAAAGCCGGTGTGGATGTAAGTGCCCCTGAAAGAAGTCCTGTAAGAAGCGCCACAAACTGCTTTGAATCCTCTTCAGCCCCTCTTCCCATAAAATAACATAATGCACATGTAAGTCCACCAGAAAGTATGATGACTACACCCAAAAAAATATACGACTTAAAATTCTTTTTAAGATTAGAGAAAAAAGTAGGTCCCGCTATAAGTCCTACAGAACATACAAATAAAACAAGCCCACAGTTTTCAATAATCTTAAGGGCATTAGGACTAAAATCCACACCACTTATATTAAGTGTAGTTGATAATCTCTCATAATGCAAAACACCATACAGTATCGAAGCAATAAAAACACCTGCTGTTCCAAGTGACACACCCTTTATAGAAATCTTACCTATAAGATAACCAACAACGATAATGGTGAAAATACTCAGAACGAAGAAAGAAACACCGGTAATATTAATTACCCCACCAAACCAGCTCATTTTGAGACCTCCATACATATCTTCTTACTACACACCCAAACCTGAGTATGCAATAAGAAGATTTTAAAACAAACTTTAGTAAATTACAATAAGCTATAAAAATTTTTATTAAAACGCCTTAATAATGACTTACAAAACAGTTTCTTGATAGTTAATCAATAAATGTCACTCTTCTGATTGACAAACGATAGTAGTTATCTTAAAATATATTTATAAGTTTTAAATAAACTTTGGTTGCTATAAATACTTTTAATCTTTAAGTTTAAGGAGTGGATAATATGAACAAGAAAAAAGGTATATCCTTAAAAGCAAAAATGCTCCTCGGAATCTTACCCGTAGTATTTCTATCATTTATAATAATGACATTCGCGAGCATAGCCTCTTCGAGCAGAACCATAACCTCTCTCACAAACAGTAAGGCAAAACAGACACTCGCAGGCAATGTTGATAAGATCAATGCAATTCTTGATAACTTTAAGATTATCTCCTACGATTTATCAAGATATGTAGGTTCATCTTACGAAACAACTGATATCAAGGACTTCGAAAAGACTTTCAGTAAGATCGTAGCAGATCACCCGAATGTACTAGGCAGTGGTATCTGGTTTGAATCAGGTGTATATCAGGGGCAGCAATATGCCGGACCTTACTGGACAAAGAATGACGGTGGAGAAGTAGTGTACACGGATGAATATTCAAATGCCAGCTATAACTACTTTGAGCAGGAATACTACAAAAACGCAAAGTCTCAGACAAGTATGGTTGCAACAATAACAAACCCATACTATGATGAAGCAAGCGGTCACATCATGTCTACCTGCTCTACACCTATATTTGATGCAAACAACAAATTTATCGGCTGTATAACTGTGGATATAGAGCTTTCAAGCATTCAGGACGTTGTCCAGAACATGACAATAGGCACGCTTTCTTTCCCTCTTTTTATTGATTCAAACGGCATATACCTTTACACTTCAGCTGCAACCGAGGCAAAGGTTTCCTCATCCATACTTGAAGATCCAAACTCGTCTATGGTTTCAGCTGCAAAAGATATACTTGCAAACAAAGATGGTATAAGTAAATATACTTTTAGAGGCAAAACAGCTTTACTGTATTATGATACTGTACCGAATGTAAACTGGAAGCTTATAGTATCACTTGATAACGGCGAGATGATGTCCACAGCAAACAACCTTCGCAATCTTCTCCTCCTTATATCAGCATTTGCATTGCTTGTATCGGCATTGGTTGTCTGGTTGCTTGTAAACAGGATCGCAAAAAATATCAACGATGTATATACGTTTGCTAACCACCTTGCAAATGGTGACTTTACAATTAAGCACCTTAACCATCATGGAAGCGATGAGCTTGGTCAGATGGCATCTTCTCTTAATAAGATGTATTCAAGCAACAAGAACATCATAACCGATGTTTTTAATGAATCTGAACAGATCACTACAGCAAGCAGCAAGCTTGAAACATTAGCCGACAGTCTTAATGGTCAGTTTGAAGCTATACGTAACGATATGAGCAGTGTTAATGAGGCAATGATGAGCACCTCGGCAGCAACCGAAGAGGTAAATGCTTCCATAGAAGAAGTCAATTCTTCTGCCCATCTCCTTGCAAGTGAAGCTGAAAAGACAAATACAACTGCAAATGAAATCCTTACGAAAGCAAATGAGATTGAACATAAGTGCCGTACATCATCCAACGAGGCAATGCGTATAAGCAAGGAACGTGCAAATGAGATAAAAGAAGCAAATGAACAGTCTGCAGTTGTTGGTGAGATTGGTACTCTTGCAGAATCTATCGCATCAATTGCAGAGCAGATTAACCTTCTTTCACTTAATGCAACCATTGAAGCCGCAAGAGCCGGTGAACATGGTAAAGGCTTCGCTGTTGTTGCCGCAGAGATAAATAAACTTGCTTCCGAAACAGCAGAGGCAGTCGGAAAAATCCAGTCTACTGTAAATAATGTTCAGAACGCTTTTACAAACCTGCTTAATACAAGCAACGACATTTTAACCTTCTTGCACGAAACAGTAACACCGGATTATTCCTACTTTGTCGGTGTGGCACAGCAGTACGGAAAAGATGCTGCGACCTTCGGTGAGCAGTCAGATCACATTGCTACAATGGCAGACAATATCAGTTCTTCAATGAACGAAGTTTCCTATGCTATTCAGAGTATTGCAGAATCCACACAGGATACCGCCGCTCATTCGACCAATGTTACAAATACTCTCGATATAGTATCCAATTCTGTAACAGATGTTACGGAGCTCTCGGAGAAACAGAGTGAGATTGCCAATACACTTCATGGTGCTGTAAGCAACTTTAAGATAAAATAACCTCTGTTCATTATTGCAAAAAGGACACAGAAAAAACTGTGTCCTTCTTTTTTTATCTTGCATTTTCAAGCGCCTGTATTAATTTTCCAAATGTCGCCTCAAAATCAACTCCGTACCATGGAGAGTCTATATCCTTCAAGGTCTCTCTTATCGTAAGAGCTGTATGATCTGCAGCAAGCTTAAAGGCATCCTCCACACTAAGCCCGTTCATAAGAGCTCCGACCGTTACAGAAGAAAACAGATCCCCTGTACCATGGTATGAAGCATTTACCTTGTCATTCTGATAGTTGAAATATCTGTCATTCTTTATATCATACCCATAAATACCGGTATTTCCCTCTGATAAAGATACTCCGGTCAATACAGCTATACCTGTACAAAATTCTGAAAGACCTGCCAACAATTCCTTTATATATTTTTCATCATATTCCTCTTTGTAAGGAACGCCGGTCATAAAACATGCCTCAGTTATATTAGGCACGATAATCGTTCCTTTAGTGCAAAGGTCTCTGTTTAACCTGGCATACTCCTCATCAAACCCTGTATATAGGACTCCATTGTCACCCATTACAGGATCAATAAATATAAGTGTTTCCTTCGTGGCAAATTCGTCAAATATCCTACGGGCAATTTCTATTTCTTCCCGACTACCAAGATACCCTGTATATATGGCATCAAACTTAATCTCCTCTTTTTTCCAGTGCTCTGTGATCGGTATAAGTTCCTCTGTAAGATCCTTAAAAGTAAAATTCTTAAATTTAGTATGTGTTGAAAGAAGAGCAGTCGGCAGCATGACTGTCTCTACCCCCATAGCTGAAATCACAGGCAACGCAACAGTCTGTGAACATTTTCCGAAACACGATATATCCTGGATTGATAATACCCTCTTCATTGTCGCCTCCCATATAAAATTGATGCTATCAGTATATCATTATTTTCATATTTTAATATGACCAGATTGCAAAAAAATGATATGACCACACTTATATAGCTTTTTTTGTTGACAAATGTTCTAAGTTAGTGTAATATAACTTTAGTTAGATAAAGCTAACCTAAAAGGAGAGATATATGAGCGTTGTTATCGTAGGGGGCCATGACAGAATGGTCTACAAATATAAACAGATCTGCAAAGAACATAAATGTAAGGCTAAAGTTTTTACTCAGATGCCTGCTAATCTTGGAGCTCACATAGGCTCACCGGATCTGCTTATTCTTTTTACAAATACTGTTTCACACAAAATGGTCAAGGCTGCTGTTGCCGAGGCTGAAAAATATGGCACAAATATCGTTCGTTGCCATACTTCAAGCGGAAATGCATTAAATGAAATTCTTGACGCAGCTGTTTGATCTTCCCTCATTTTTTATAAAAAGCACCGGTAATCTTTATATTCTTGTATGGATTATCGGTGTTTTTTATGTTACAATCTCCTTGTTTATGAACACGTTCATTCTGATTATGGTTCTGATCAGAAAATCTGACTGACATGAGGTTATTTATGACATTTATACTTATTTACCTGATCTTGATCAACCTTCTTTCCTTTGGCTTATATGGAATAGATAAGCATCGTGCTGTAAAAAAAGAATGGCGTATAAAAGAAAGCCTTCTTATTCTTGTGGCTGTTCCGTTTGGTTCCCTTGGCGCCCTCCTTGGTATGCATTTTTTCCATCATAAAACACATAAAAAGAAATTTACAATTACCATCCCACTCCTTCTTGCCATACATTTACTTGTAAGCGGTGGAATTGCAGTATTCCTCAATACCTCATATAAAGCGGATGCAGCTGCTCTAAATGCAATGAATGGAAATGATAAAGTAAATGTATCACATATCAGTAAAGGGTATCTCTTTGATGGTCCCGGCACAGAAAATGCACTTATCTTCTATCCCGGTGCAGCTGTCGAAACCGGTGCCTATGCTCCTCTAATGCTCTCCATTGCTGAAAACGGTGTAGACTGTGTCCTTGTAGATATGCCTTTTCACTTTGCCATTTTTAATGGAAGCGCTGCAAATGATATAAGGAAATCTTTGGACTATAAAAATTGGTTTATCTCAGGTCATTCGCTTGGTGGGGTTGTTGCATCTGCCCATGTATCAAAAATAACTGAAACTGCAGGCAACCCATATAAAGGAGAAATCTTCTTTGCATCCTACCCTTTTAAGGTTTTTTCCGATTCCTCCTTTCCTATGCTTTCAATATACGGAACAAATGACATGAATCCTGCAAAAATAAAAGAAAACTCAGGCAAACTGTCAAAAAACACTGATACCATTGTAATTGAAGGCGGAAATCACGCTCAGTTCGGCAACTACGGTATTCAGAAAAAAGACGGCACAGCAACTATATCAGCTAAAGAACAACAATCTCAGGCTGTAAAAGCTGTTATAAGCTTTATTTCTAAAAATACAAAATAATGCTTGACATATATGTTTGGTTAGATTAGACTAACTTTAGAGAGGTTAGATTATTCCAACTCAAAAAAGGAGTTAGCTATGACTGAACATATACTATATATTTTTATTGATATCCTTATAATCGCATCTACATCAGCTGCAGTTCTGTTCCTTATCACATCAATTAAAAATGAAGCCAAGAAATTACTCATAAAAAAACAGCAGGCATAATACCTGCTGTTTTTTACGGGTCAATCATTTTTTCTATGTGATTCCTCAACCGCTGCCCCGGCGGCATAGTACATTGACAGTTGCATAAAAAAGGATCTTCCTGTAAGGTTGAGTTGCATCTTTGGTCGGATGTAATAACCCAATCAACAGGAGGATCCTATATCATGGATTATATACGAACCGAAGCAGATGGACAACTGGCAGTTACTCAATCGACAGAGTATCTGTTTTTGCCATCCTGCTTATATGGCTTTCACAATACCGAAACGACCGTGGAAACTGCAAAATCCAAGCGGATTATTTACTGCCACAAAGGGTTTATGG
>Ga0256405_10011331_pt1 | contig 11431 bp, 13 predicted proteins | sample RumenRJG_02DNA_FD_189096 | JGI IMG/M metagenome (GOLD analysis project Ga0256405, IMG submission 189096) | Bovine rumen microbial communities from Lethbridge, Alberta, Canada - RJG_02 | ecosystem: Host-associated > Mammals > Digestive system > Stomach > Rumen | place: Canada: Alberta...
CTATCACACCTCTGCACGGTTGCCATACATCTTCTCATAGTAGTTCTGATACTCACCTGAAATGATGGTCTCCCACCACTCCTTGTTATCGAGATACCACTTGATAGTCTTCTTGATGCCGTCCTCGAACTTAGTCTCAGGAAGCCAGCCAAGTTCATTGTGTATCTTAGTAGGATCGATAGCATAACGCATATCGTGACCCTTTCTGTCCTCAACATGAGTTATAAGGCTCTCAGGCTTGCCAAGTTCCTTACAGATGAGCTTGACGATGTCGATGTTCTTCATCTCGTTATGTCCGCCTACGTTATAAACTTCGCCTACCTTGCCCTTATGGATGATAAGGTCGATAGCACGGCAGTGATCCTCAACATAGAGCCAGTCACGTACATTCAGACCTTCACCGTAAACAGGGAGCGGCTTGTCTGCAAGTGCATTTGCTATCATGAGAGGTATCAGCTTCTCAGGGAAGTGATATGGGCCGTAGTTGTTTGAACATCTTGAAATTGTCACAGGCAGACCGTAAGTTCTGTGATAAGCCATAACCAGAAGGTCTGCACCTGCCTTGGAACTTGAATAAGGGCTGCTTGTGTGGATAGGTGTAGTCTCTGTGAAGAAAAGGTCAGGTCTGTCAAGAGGCAGATCGCCGTATACTTCGTCTGTTGAAACCTGATGGTATCTCTGGATCCCGTACTTTCTGCAAGCGTCCATCAGCACCTGAGTACCGAGGATGTTTGTCTGGAGGAATATCTCAGGATTCTCGATTGAGCGGTCAACGTGTGACTCAGCTGCAAAGTTTACAACGATATCGGGCTTTTCTTCTTCAAATAATTTATAAATAGCTTCTCTGTCGCAGATATCTATCTTTACGAAACGGAAGTTAGGATTCTTCATTACAGGCTCAAGAGTTGAGAGATTGCCTGCATAGGTCAGCTTGTCCAGACATACGATGCGGTAGTCAGGATATGTGTCAAGCATATGGAATATGAAATTTGCGCCGATAAAGCCTGCGCCACCTGTTACGAATATGGTCATATCAATAACTCCTTAGAACACGATTTTTGAATCTTTAAGTGATGGGTGAACTTTGTCTTTTTCGCTGAGAATTATCTCTCCAACCTCAGGCCATTCAATGCCGATTGCAGGATCGTTCCACATGATTCCCCCCTCGTCCTCAGGGTGATAGAGTTCATCACACTTGTAAGCAAATTCCGCATAGTCACTCATAACAACGAAACCATGGGCAAATCCACGGGGGATCATGAACTGACGCTTATTCTCCTCAGAGAGAACAACTCCGACCCACTGACCATATGTAGGACTGTCCTTGCGAAGGTCAACAGCAACGTCAAATACCTCACCTTTAAGTACACGAACTAGCTTAGCCTGCGGATGTGTTTTCTGGAAGTGAAGTCCACGAAGAACTCCCTTACGAGAACTTGACTGATTATCCTGCACGAAGTTGTAGTAAAGACCAGCTTCCTTAAAATCAGACTCCTTATAAGTTTCCATGAAATAACCACGATTGTCACCGTAAGTCTTTACGTCTATTATGTAAACATCCTTGATCTTAGTCTCATTAAAAGTAAAATTACCCATCTTATGCACTCCTTAATATTTTATCTTACCTTCGGCAACTTTTTTAAGATGAGAACCGTACGGGGACTTTCCATATTTTTCAGCTGACTTCATAAGCCCGTCCCTGTCGATCCAGCCATTGATGAAAGCGATCTCCTCAGGGGCAGATATTTCAATTCCCTGACGATTCTGGATCATCTGAACGAAATTAGTAGCTTCTGCAAGGCTGTCCATTGTTCCTGTATCGAGCCACGCAAATCCACGTCCGAGAAGCTGAACATCTAACAGTTTCTCATCAAGGTACATCTCATTTAATGTGGTTATTTCAAGTTCACCCCGGGCAGATGGCTTCACCTGATTAGCCTTTGCAGATACACCTGACGGATAGAAATACAGGCCTGTTACTGCATAATTGCTCTTAGGAACTGATGGTTTTTCCTCAATAGATATAGCCTGTCCATCATCGTTAAATTCAACAACACCAAAGCGCTCAGGATCGGGAACGTAATATCCAAATACAGTAGCTCTTTTGTTTTCTTCAGCATCAGCGACTGCCGCACGGAGTAGGCTTCCAAATCCATTACCGTAGAAGATATTATCACCAAGCACCATTGCACAGGCAGCGTCTCCTATGAACTCTTCGCCCAGAATAAATGCCTGCGCCAGCCCATCAGGGCTGGGCTGGACTTTATAGCTTAAATCGATTCCATACTGTGATCCGTCACCGAGAAGTTTTTCAAAATTTGGAAGATCAGTCGGTGTTGAGATTATAAGTATATCCTTTATTCCTGCAAGCATGAGCGTAGAAAGAGGATAGTATACCATTGGCTTGTCGTAAACTGGAAGCAGTTGCTTTGATGTTACCATTGTCAATGGGTAAAGTCTTGTGCCGGAACCGCCGGCTAAAATAATACCTTTCATTAATTTTCCTCCATCTGTTTGTAATATATGGAGACTACTACAAACTCATATTTTTGACTTAATAATCTTCATTATTCGTTCTTTATAAAAAATAAAAGTCAATAGGCAACTACCTGCTACATATAAAACCAAAGCAAATATCTTATTATCCAAAGCGGTTATTGAGTAAAAAAGTATCATAATTATTAATATATATATTAGATTACGTTTCCATTTAACATTATATTTTCTTACGAAATAATATTCCACACATAAATACCAAAACATCATCGTTATTATTGAGGCTATTGATATTGATGCTGTATTTCCAAACGCTTTATAAGCTATATAATTGGCCACACCAGACACAATAAGTGTACACAAACTTTTAATAAAGAATTTATTATTAATTCCAATCACTTTATAATAATTGTGCATTATTATAGTAATTACAGAACTGATAATTAACCCTGGAAAAATTATTCTAAAAATCGGTAAAGACTCCGAATACTTAGGTAAGAACCAATTTACAAATAAGAATAACGGAAAATATATTGATAATGAAACTGACACAATAGATGCAATAGTTCCAACCAATTCAGAATAATTTTCAGTTAATGTTTGGGCAGATGCACGTTTCAGTCTAGGGTAAAGAACTGTTGATATAGCAGAGACTGCCGTAGTAACTAACGCCAACATATTATAGGCGAAAGCATAAACGGCATAAGTATCAGTATCAAATAAAACATTTACAAATTGTCGATCCAAGGAAAGAACCAATGTCGAGCATAAATTTGCAACTGTTAAAGGGAAACCTATTTTTATAAAATGAATAATATCTCTCCAATTATCTTTAATACAAACACTGTCGCCAAATGTAATTTCTCTATAAGTACATAAATACCAAACAGCTAATAGCGCTATCATTATTGTATATATAGCAGTATAAGGTCGATAAGTAAAACTCATAGATGTAAATCTATGTAGTACATACATAACCAACACTGTGATTGATATCAATGTGGACTGTAAAACATTTCTTCTAGATAATTCTTTAAATCTTCCTGTAATTTGAGATATCATTTGATAATATCCTGTTACATTGTTAGCGAGCAAGTATGCAGCAACACAAGAGAATATAAATCTATTCTCGCCAGATAAAAAAGACCAAGATACACATATTAATATCAATGATAAAACAGCTTCAATGCATATAAATAATCTTGAATAGAATCTGAATTTACTTCTATTAAGCTGATCGAAATTTTTATCACCATACAATAAATATATACCATCAGATATTCCAAAGTGAAATAATCCAACATAATGAATATATAATGTATATGTCTTATAGAATCCATAATCGGTTACGCCGATTATTTTAGGTAATAAGAGTCCTACCAGCACACCTGACATCAACTTGATTATGTTGCTAATAGATACTCTAATTATATCTTTAATAAACTTTTTGTTATCACTCATATTATTCCTCATCAACCAAATGTTAAATATTCATAAACATAATTATGTGTAAACAAAGGATAAAAAACCGTATCCGAATATGGATAATATATAAATACCCAACATCCATAGCAAACTACGCTTAGTATAATTAACTTTTCCTTAATATAAGAATGTCGGGTATTATTATTTATTACAAACACTAATATACTATATTCAATAACTAATATATTTCTCAACACTCTAGCAAAATCCATTGAGTAAATATTCAACAAAAAGGATAATGACATGAGGAGAATGCATTTACTAAGATTCTGAATATAATTCAACTTATCCATTGAACATTCATTCAAATCATACATTTCTTGTATTTGCTTATTTGCCCAAATAATGCCCACAACAGTAGCCACATAGAAAATAACCAACGCTAATATCATAACTACACTAACTGTATCTTTAACAACATATTTTGTAGTATGAGCCATTCCATCATGATAATTTCCAAAAAATTTCAAGACTAAAATTGGTAACATTTTAAACATTGCTATTAATCCAACGAATACAACGAATGTAGCTATTATTGCTTTTTTAAAATCAATGATTTTGGTAAAAATCAAAACAAGATATATTATGAAGATGTTATGAACTCCATATGCAAGAAAAATAGAGATAATATATTTTATTACATCTATTTTTCTCCTTGATGCCAAATAGCGCAATGAATAACATAAAATTGACATTGCAAAAAAATTTCTTATTTGAGTTGCATCGATAATAAATGGATATAAAAAATACATAGTTAAAACTATATTTACATCATCCGTAATAGATACTACGGTTTTAAAAATCAACAGCATTGACACTAAAAAAATTAATCCTTTAAACAAAGAAAAGGACATTCCAAGTATATTACAAATATGCATTATTAATATCCATATAGGTTCCGGATCATCCCAATTCATTATAATTGAGTCTGAGTATTCTCTTGCATAATTCAAGTAATCAGCATTATCATGTCCAAAAGCAAATAGGATTGCCATTCCAAGCAACGATATCATAAATACCTTTTTGTTTTTAGGAAAGCAAAAATTGGTAAACAAAAACACCAAAATCCACGCTATAAGAAAAAACATCAATTTATCCCTCAGACCTTATTTTTAATAAAACATGAATTGATTTCTTCATACATCCAGATATAAACAACCTCTTTTTAACTGAAGTCTTATTGTCATACTCTACAGAAGCGTCTTCCACATGATAAACCACAAGTTCATCATTATATACTGCGCTATACTTTTTTTTCAACATATACTCACCTAAGACATCCTCTTCAAAATACATGAAGGTATCTGGTACAAAAGCAATCTCCTCATATTTAATCCAATTAGGCAGATAAATTACACATGCTCCATGTGGAATACATTTCGTTCCGGTTTTTACTACAGGCATGGTATGTTTCTTTTTCTTGCTCTTTTTATCCAGAAAAGAAGCTAAGCATTCTCTAAGCATTGGAATGTGATATATTATATTAACAAATGAATTGTACCAGAGCAATTTTTTGAGTTTTTGATCTGATAATGGTTCCAGTCTAAACGGATTCTGCGCTCCATTTCTACCAATTATATTTGGAGCTATTATGTCTCCATCACATATTATTGATTCTAATTTAGTGATAAAATCGTGGTCTTTAATGTATATATCATTATTCATGACTACTATGACATCACAACCAAGTTTTTTAGCATATTGATAGCCGATATTATTTCCATAGGCAAAACCGCCATTTTTTGAATTAATAATCACATGAATATTACTTATATTCTCATATGTTTTCAGTAGTTCCTTCCCGCTTCCATTTGGAGATGCATTATCAACTACGATTATTTCACATTCTTTAATCTTGCTGATTTTCTGAAGATACGCAATTGCTTCTTTTGTAACTTCTTTATTATTATAATGTAGTAATGAAAAAGCTATTTTCATTTTTGACCACCTTTCAAATCTATGCTGTCTACATTATCTCTATCATATGCAATGCCTTCGTAAACACTTTTTCCCATGAATAGTGTTCTTTTGCAAACTCACGCATATTTTCTTGCATAGAACTGTCATTTTTTATCTTGTTATAAAATGCAACAACAGCATTTATATTAATTGGTGATTCATCAGATTGCATTTTTAATACATACGGATAATCATCAGGAACTAATAATTCCTGTCCTGCATAAAAATAAGGTAAGCCTATTGCAAAATATTCTTTTGTTTTTATTCCAGTACCTTCCTTACCACCAATTCGATGAGGCGCAAGCGGTCCCACTCCTATGTTGCATTGAGAATATATTCTATCCAATTCATCTCCAGTCTGGTACCCATGAAGAAATACTTTCTTTTCAATCCCCAACTTGGTTACTAGTTTTCTAGTATCATCATTCATTTTTCCAACTAGATGTAGGAATACTTTTTCTTGTTTAGTTTCCGCAATTCCTCTGATGATACGATCATACCCATGATATGGTTGCTCATTAGCTACCGAAATCATATGAATCTCATCATCATTACCATCATACACATGCACCTGATATTTCTCAACATCTATGCCAGTATCTATAGGCAGTGCCTGCGTTCCAAACAAATTGGTGTTTTTGGTCTCTGTAAGACATACATCAATGTATTTTGATAGTTTGTTTCCGTTCAGCTTAGTTGTTTTTTCTATATAAAATCCTTTGAGAGTTTTTCCTTTATAATTCTTATGGTATCCATGACAATCCATAATAATCTTGCTACACCTATTTCCATAACTTTTAGTGTATCCAGCAGAGAGCGGTCAACTGCTCCCCACCTCACAAATCCGACTTTGAACTGTTCCTTGCTTTGCATTAAATACTCTTTTACTGTTTTTAGCCACCAAAATTTTCTGAACAAACTGTATAGTTTTCGTGGGATTATAGATGGGTATTTCTTTTCAAGAAGACGCTTTTTTCCACAACAAATAATTATGCTGTCTTCTGTATAAGCTGAATAAGTAACCTCAAAGCCAAGCTTTTCAAAGTTTTCAATTTGTGATTGAATTTTTTTTGAAATTCCAATTGCTTGATTATATATTGGATAATTAACACACATAAAAAGTTTCATACACATTCGCCTAACTTATCTAGTCTTTATAATTCTAGCAGGAACCCCTGCTACAATAGTATTTTCAGGGACATCTTTTGTGACCACTGCCCCTGCACCAACAATAGCGCCTGAGCCAATTGTAACACCACTTAAGATTGTAGCTTTTGCTCCAATCCAAACGTTATCTTTAATTATTACAGGAGCATAAGCTTTTCCTTGATCTTTAATTGGAATCCTTCTATCTTTATAATTATGTTCTTCAGACATTATGGTTACAGAGTGCGCTATTGAAACATCATTTCCAATAATAACTTTTCCAGAACATTCTATATAGCACATAGGCCATATAGAAACATTAGAACCCACTCTTAAATTACTCAGGTTATACAGATACACATTTTCATTGATTCTGACATTATCGCCCAGTGATTCTGCTAATGTCCTCACAATTGCATATCTAATTCCAATGTGGATTAACCCTATTTTATTGCGGGAATGATTATAAAGCCAAATCCGACATTTTGTAGGGAATATACTTAAACATCTTTCAATTATCAATAACGGAAGTCGTATCTTTTTAAATAACTCCCTACCTCTTCGATCTTTTACAACATTCTTATTCAAGCCTTTTCAACCTCATCTACATATCTCTGAACGACGAGTTCTCTATCAAACTCAGCCTTTACTTTTTCATGCCCTGCAAGTCCCATGTTGCTTCTGAGCTCTGAATCCATAGTAACTACCTTTTCCATAGCAGCCACAAGAGCTTCAACATTACCAGATTCAAACAGATATCCTGTCGTCCCATCATCAATGACATTTACTGTTCCGGGAATATTACTGCCAATGCAGATTCTTCCCATTGCTGCGCTTTCAAGAAGTACATTAGGAACACCTTCACCACCATGTGAAGGAAGGACAGTGCAGTTGCACTTAGCAATCCAGTCATTGATATCTTCACGGAAACCGATGTAATTTACAATCTCCTTTTCCTGATACTCAGCAACGATCTTCTGGTATTCTTCTTCCTCATTCCAGCCTGCAATAATGAATTCAGTGTTTGGATATTTTACTTTGAGAATTGCAGCTGCTTTAAGATACTCATCAATTCCCTTCAGCTTCATCACTCTACCGATGAACAAGAAACGAACCACTCCATCATCTGGCATTTCTGTATAAGGATGTTCTTCCAAATTGCAACCAGAACCAGGGAGCATCTCATAATTGAAGCCAATCATCCTATTATTTATAAAGAAATCACGATCGCCAGTGTTCTGGAAGAAAACCTTATATGCCTTCTTTACAGACATTCTGTACAGGTTCTTACAAATTCTTGCCACAGGAGTGTCCTCTAAGAATGTAGCGCCTGTTCCCGTGATATTGCAAATCTGCCTGTACTTTCCATTTGTCACAAGAGAGCCATAAATATTTGGTTTAATTGTGTATGAGAAGATAATATCAGGATTAATCTCTGGAATCATCTTCTTGTAGAAAGCAATGAGTTTCATATCATTTACCGGATTTACACCACGACGATCAATCTCCGTGATGATAATATGGCAACCGAGTTCTTCAAAGAACTTATTGTCAGGGTCTTCTGGCAGCGAAAGATAGACCTCATGTCCGTCCTCAACCAAACGCTGAATCAGTTCCTTACGGAAAGCATGCAGGGTGATGAAATGATTAGCGAGGAAAAGCACACGTTTTTTCCCTTTGCAAATAATATCAGCCTTTGCTTTCTCTTTTTCAATTGCACCTGTGCCGCCTTCAACGACCCCCTCATGTTTAATGACTGAGAATACAGAGCCTACGAAAATCTTTGTATCCATAAACAGACCATTTATGCTTGAAGCCTTCAGTGACTTAGCATAAATACCGTCATACTTAGCCTTAACAGGTATCTCCAGTTCATCACGTCCGCTAATCTGAGCAAGACCTGTAAGTCCTGGCTTTATATCGTTTGCACCATACTTATCACGCTCAGCAGTAAGAAAATCCTGATTCCAGAGCGCAGGACGTGGACCTATAATACTCATATCTCCTCTAAATGTATTCCAAAGCTGAGGCAGCTCGTCTATCGAAGTTTTTCTTAAAAATGAACCTACACGAGTGATACCTCCGTTCTGAAGCATATGTGTCGGAACATCTTTAGGAGTATTGACCGACATAGAACGGAATTTTAGCAATTCAAAGTATTGCTTATTTTGACCAACTCTCTTTTGCTTAAATAATACAGGACCTGGATCATCCACTTTGATAGCAATTGCGGTAACAGCATAGACAGGTGCTAGCATCACCATGCCAAAAAAAGAAAGCAGCTTATCAATTCCACGCTTAACGCATACCTCATAAACCGTAGGAATGTGCGACGAATCTCCGATAGATTCAAGATGTCCGTTAATGCCGTCTGCATTCATAGGATCGTTTTCATCTTCAACGAAAACTACCTTTTTGCACTCCATCGGATTTCTTTCCTCCGGTTTATCCTGATAAGTTGCTTTTGTCTTCTGACTTTTAGCTATCGTATCCATAACTATATATGAGGCACCGAGAATAGCGCCTGTTACTGCCAGTACTGTTTTCAATTTCTTCATTTTATACTCACCCTAAATATATTTATTCAAGAATAGTTCCTATTGAAGTAACTGTACCTGACGGAACTACTTTTCTTGCTCCAACTACCGATCCGCAATTTATATGGCATCCCTTCTCGATAACAGCATTATGATTGATAACTGCACCTGCGGAAATAATGCAGCCTGTCTCAAGTCTCACGTCAGTATTCACAACCGCCATAGGCTCGATAAAACATCCATCTGAAATAACAGCTGACGGCGATATATAGGCATTTTCATGCACAATAGCAGGAACTTTATAGCCTACCCCCTTCAACTCGTTTATCAGTTTCAGACGAAGCTCTGAGTTACCTATTGCCACTACAGCACATCTATACTCATCTTTTAAAACAAAATAATCCTTTAGCTTGCCGACAGCTATCTGATTATTGTCATCAAGAAATCTAATTTTGTTGAATAAATGCGTTGATTCAGCAATTTCTTTTGCAACCATGCCATATTGTCCGGCACCTAAAATCAATAAGTTTTCCATAATCAAAAGAATGACACCTGTTCTTCTCCACACCAATTAATATCATTAATCTGCGTGTTAACTTTAAGCTTTATTAAAATTTCATTATTATGGGCATACATTTTATCTATCAAATAGGATTTATCATATTTGTTTTCTATAGCTGAAGTACCATTTTCAAATTTGATTTCCTGACCATCTATTACAAGAACAACTGGACATGATATGTACTGTATGCATCCCGGAAGTGAATAAGTCATTATTTTCGCCTCAACTTACTGTAAATTATATATCCCAACACCGCTCCGGCGGTGTTATTGAACACATCATCAAACTCCATAAGTCCTCTGCCTGTTATAAACTGTAATACTTCTATGAATACTGAAAAGAGCATCGATATCAGCAGTACCTGCTTCAAAGTTACTTTTTTCAGCATCGGAAGCATAAATCCAAAAGGAAGAAGCATTGTCAGATTCCCTAATATCTGTTTTATGTAAAAACTTCTTTCTACACCTTTTATAACATTTGCAAATTCCCAGAACGGTATCAGCATTGCATGAGACTTTCCCCACTCACGATCAATGAGTGTGATCCACAATACAATGACTATATATAATAAGAATATTCCAACTCGTATTCTTTTCAACTGAAACTCCAATAGTTGTATTTCAAAATCAGTAAATATTGTCACAACAAAGAATGACAAATTAACCGAGAGTAGATAATTACCGGAAATACTGATTAAGCTTTTTCTGTGACTACAATTATATCACGGTTTCATTTAAGTGTCAATTAGAGTAAGGTGTTTTTGTTCATATTAAACAATGCTTAGTATATTCCCTTATGATTGAATATTTATTTTCTATATGCCTTAATATACAGTTTTGTTATATTGCACCTCAAATATACTTAACGTATATAGAGAATTTACTTTCTGAAATCTATTCCTCATCAGATTTTCCGCTCTCTTAAAGTTCTTCCATAACCACCAACCATTCATGTCCCATAGCATATTAACAGTCAATATCATTTCATAACATTGATTCCAGCTATTTATACTATCGTTAGTCTATATTAGCTATCGGTTACCATATATCATCTATTCCTTTTTAAATCGAGATTGAGAACGTTGACACAAATAACACCGATGAAGCAGCGTTGCTACTTGTAGCAACGTAGAATAGGTAAAAAGTGATAGTATTTCTTTTTCAATCGAGATTGAGGACGTTGACACAAATAACAACGAAGCAACAGCCGTTGCTACTTATAGCAACGTAAAATAGGTAAAAAGTGG
>Ga0256405_10011332_pt1 | contig 11430 bp, 10 predicted proteins | sample RumenRJG_02DNA_FD_189096 | JGI IMG/M metagenome (GOLD analysis project Ga0256405, IMG submission 189096) | Bovine rumen microbial communities from Lethbridge, Alberta, Canada - RJG_02 | ecosystem: Host-associated > Mammals > Digestive system > Stomach > Rumen | place: Canada: Alberta...
GGTATAATCTACCTGCTTTTTATTTTGCTTCACAACCTAATATTAAGCCGACAGCCGCCCCTTTTTCAAGGGACGGCTGCCGTTATTTTTCTCTTTTTTCGGGGCTGACTTTTGAGACAGCCCCTTTGTCAGGTCTTTGTATTATTCTTTCTGCTTTGCTTTTTTAGCCGCTTTCTTCGCGTCTTTTTTCGCTTTCTTGTCGAGATACTTCTGGTTCTCCGTGTCGAAGTCCAGCCCTTTCTTCTCGCAATACTCTTTCAGTTCCCTGACGCGGTTTTCCTCGGCTTCCTTCTGCTGCTGGGCGATCTCGGCCTTCATCTGCTCCTCGTGGGAGACATAGGGGATGCCCTTGGCCGCGCACTCGGCCTTCTTGCGCTCGATGAGAGCGTGGGTGACCGTGGGCATGCGCTTGTCGATATCAAAGAAGAACACGAACAGGATGAGGAACAGCAGCGCCGTCAGCGCGATCGCGCCCTGGTAGGAGAAATTGATCCAGGTGGTGGCGCCCGCGGTCTGGTCGGCATAGACTTCGACCAGCTTTCCCTTCTTCTCCACGGTGCCGATCATCTCGGGCGTCGTGTACTTGGAGAGCATGATTCCCAGGTTGAACAGGCCCTGGCCGATGCCGTTGGCCAGCGAGTGCATGAAGCCGACCAGCGCGGCGGTCAGACCTTCCACGCGGACATGCTGGGAATACTCCACATGGTCGATGGCGTCGCCGGTGAAGCTCATCATGGTGTAGACGTAGAACATGGCGCCCACGCCGCCGAGGCCGGTACCGGCATAGACGGGCATGGTGCTGCCCGCGCCGAAGAAGGCGATCAGCGCGCCCACGAAGGCGATGGCGGAGCCGAGGATGATCATCTTCGTGCGGCCGTATTTCTTGATAAGAGGAAGCACCACAAAGAGCATCGGGCCCATCGGCGCCATGGCGATCATGGTGAAACGGGCCTGGATGGCGGCCGCCTCGCCGTAGGCGTTGCCCGCGACGACCCAGCCGGCGTAGTAGATCTGGGAGACGCTCTTGAGGGCGTTGAGTACCTGATAGACAAAGATCAGGATGATGAACATGACCCAGTACTTGTCCTTGAGGCAGGCCTTGAGCTGGGTGCCGAAGCTGGCTTCCCTGACCTGGACCAGTTCGCCCTCGCCCTCGGTGGCGCGGCGCTCCTCGGTGATGCGCTCACGGGTGTAGAAGTACTGGATGAAGGTCAGAGGCACGGCGATAGCGCACATGACGGCGAGAGACACCAAATAGCCCTGCTTGTCGCCGCCCACGCTGCGGGAGATCATGGACAGGATCGTCGGGAACAGGATGGAGATGATGCCGGTGCCGATGTTCTTGGTGACCTGGCCCGCGATGGAGTTGCCGGAGCGCTGCTTGACGTTGCGTGTGGAGAGCGCGGCGGACAGCTCATAGGCCATGTACCACATGGTGTAGCCCACGGAATAGAACAGGTTATAGGAGATCACGACCCAGACGGCCTGAGCCTTGGCGCCCATGTTCGGTATGGCGAACATCATGATGATGCTGGCCACCGTGATGGGCAGGGACAGGATGAACCACGGGCGCAGCTTGCCCTGACGGCACTTGGTATTGTCCAGCACCTTGGCCATCAGAACGTTGGTGATGGCGTCCAGCAGCTTCGACAGCACCGGGAACACCACCATGAAGCTTGCGATCCACATGCCGCGGGTGACCGTGAAGCCCAGGGTATCGGTCAGATACTTGTTGAAATAGCTGTTGACGATGGACTGGAGCAGCATCACGCCGAAGGGGCCGGCCACATAGCCCAGCCAGCGTTCCTTGCCGTGGACATTGGCGGAGGTGATCCGGGTGTTCCAGAACGGAGCTTCAAACCAGCCGCTCAAAAGTCCTTTCTTTGTTTTTGTACTCATGTGCATCCTCCTCATCAAATCTCCGGATTTCGGATGGCTACACGATAACACGGCTTTTTTTGCTTGTGTATTCGCAGATTTGTCTCTATGTTCTTAAATTTGTTCAATTTGTGAAACCGACAAATTTCCCGACAAAAAAACGAATTTCATGCTACCATAGAGGACGAAACCCGCTAAGATAGGAAACAGACAGGAGATGATGCTATGTCCGCAGCGCTGCACCAGATCGCCGTGATCTTTATCGGGATCCTGGCAGGCTTCGTCTGCCGCAAGCTGAAAGTCCTCAGCGAAGAGGGCACCGCCACGGTGTCGAACATCGTGGTCAAAATCATTTTACCATTCTATTTATTCAGCGCAATCCTGAATTCCGGCTCCGCGGTGGATCCCAAAGGCGTTCTGCTGACCCTCGGCCTGTCCTTCGGCATGTTTCTGCTCAGCGGGCTGGTGGCTCTCTGCGTCATTCCGCTGCTCCGGCCGCCGGCAGGAGACAGAGGCGTCTACCTGTTTGAAACCATGTGCGGCAATGTGACCTATATCGGCATCCCGGTCTGCGCCGCAGTACTGGGCGGAAACGCCGCGTTCTACGCCTCGCTGCTGAATATTCCCTATAATCTGCTGTGCTTCTCGCTGGGGATCTGGCTGCTGGCGGGAAAGCTGCCGCTGAAAAAGATCCTGAATCCGGCTTTTCTCTCGGGCGTTGTGGCGGCGATCCTGTATCTGCTGCACGTGCCGGTGCCCGGGGTGATTCTGGACGGCTGCGCCTTCATCGGCCAGGCGACCTCGCCCTGCGCCATGCTGGTCATCGGCTCGGTACTGGGCAGCGTCCCCTTCAGGGAGATCTTCACCGAATGGCGGGCGATCCCCTATGTGCTGCTCCGCCTAGTCGGTCTTGGCGCGCTGATGGCGCTGCTGCTCAGCTTTCTGGACGTAGACCCTGTGCTGAAGGGTGTGCTGATCCTGATGGCCTCCATGCCCGCCGCCACCAATTCCACCATGCTCTGCACGATCTACGGCGGGAACCGTGCGCTCTCGGCCAAGCTGATTTTTCTCTCCACCGCCCTGTCCATCGTGACAATCCCGCTCTGGGCGGCGGTTTACTTCGGATAAAGGGGAGGATAGAGATGAAAGCTGACTATATCCTTCGCGGCGGAAGAGTGATCGACTCCGCCGCCGGGAGCGATGAGATCCGTGATCTGTATATCAGAGGCTCCCGTCTGTTCGATCCAGACGGAGAAGCGGTCGAATGTCTGCCGGAGCGGACGATCGATCTTTCCGGCTGCGTCGTAACGCCGGGACTGATCGATTACCATGCCCATGTTTTCCATACCGGAAGCAACATTGCCATTCGGCCAGACCTGCTGCTGCATCAGGGGACGACGACCGTTGTGGATGCGGGGACCGCCGGCCGGGCGAATTACGAGGCCTTTGAGACCGATGTGATCCGGAAGGCTCGTATCGGGATCCGAGCGTATCTGAATATCGACTCCCGCGGCCAGGAGGACGCCGCACGTCCCGAAAACTTCGACCCCGCCCTGTTTGACCGGGAGGGCATGCGGGCGCTCATCATGAGGTATGGGGCGCAGCTTCTCGGCTTGAAGCTGCGCCTGTCCCGAGGGATCGTTCCGGAAAAGAAAGCTGCGGAGATTCTGCGGGAGAGTGTGGCGCTGGCGGACTGGCTGCAGGAGAGGACGGGGAAGCGGCTTCGCCTCTGCGTTCACGTTACCGACAGTCCGATCCCCGCCGGGGTCCTGGCGTCTATGCTGCGCCCGGGAGATATTTTTTGCCATTGCTTTCAGGGAAAGGGCAGCCCGATTCTTGCGGAAAACGGTGGGATCGATGACGACGTGCTGAGAGCCCGGGAACGCGGCGTGCTGTTCGATGCGGCAAACGGCAGGGGCAATTTCAGCCTTTCCGTTGCCCGCGAAGCACTCAGAGCGGGCTTCTTGCCGGATATCATCAGCTCCGACCTGACCGTTTCCACGTTTTACAAGTCTTCTCATGTGAGGAGCCTGCCGCATGTGATAAGCAAATATCTTTCTCTCGGCCTCAGCCTGCCGGAAATCCTGCGGCGCTGTACGGAAACGCCCGCAAAACTCCTCGGGGAGGAGGGAGAGCTCGGCACCCTGCGCCCCGGAGCCGTGGCCGATGTCGCCGTGTTCCACTTGACGGAACAGACCTGGGAGCAGGAGGATTTTCGCGGGGAGAGGATCCACTGTGAGCAGCTCCTTGTGCCGCAGATGACCTTTCTCGGCGGGCGGCCGATTTAAAAAATTTCCGCCCCGGTTCGATCGAACCGGGGCGGAGCTTTATTCTCGGATGACGACGCAGGCGTGTGCGCCCAGTTTGGGGATCGTGATGGTCAGCTTCTGATCCTTCAGCTCCCAGTGGACGTTGCCGGCCTCGTCCAGATTTTCGCAGCAGGCAGTCCCCTTCTCCCAAGGGATCGTGATGCTCTGGTCCGTGAGCAGCGCCGGATCAAAGAAGCTGTTGCCGAAATGGCCGCTGCCGTTGACGAAGTGGACGACCTCAAAGTCCTCCTTGTGGCCGTGGGTGACCTCCACCGTCGGGTGCAGGTGTTCGGAAACCGGGCGGCAGGGGCAGAGCTTTGTCAGCACATACTGCAGAAAAACAAGCCAGTTGTCAAAACCGTCGGTATAGTAATTCGTGGCCGGGTACCAGGGGATCGTGACGCCGAAGCCCTCGCCGCAGGCCATTCTGGCGGCCGCCGGGAAATCCGTGGGCGCCTCCGTCGGATAGCACAGCTCCGGCGGGCCGAAGCGCTCGGGCTTCAGAAGAACGCCGATCTTCTCGACGCCGTCCTCATAGCACCGCTCCCAGTAGCTCTTGCCCACCATGAAGAGGGGCCGCTCGGCATCGTCCACGCGCAGCATCGCGCCGAGAGCCTGATCGTTTCGCCTGCCGCCCTCCTTCACGCCAAAACAGGACAGCGGTGGGAGTGCGCCGCTTGCCAGCAGCGTGCCGCCCTGCTGCACCCAGGCCATCAGCTTTTCCAACGCAGCCGGGGCAAGGCGCTGCTTTTCGGGGAGGATGATCGTCTTGTATTTACCCAGGTCGATCTTCGCAAGTCCGCCGGAGAGAGTCTCGTCAAAGAGAATGTGGCTCTCGGTGAGGGCGCGGATCCAACCCCGCTCCTCGGGGTTGGGGATCACATAGGCCTCCCGTACCAGCAGCGTATCGGCTTTGGAGCTGACGCCATAGCATACCGCCTCGTGCTCGGCGGCGTAGCGGAACACCTTTTGTACCCGGGGATAGGCGCTCCTGTCTTCCTTGTCGTAGAGCCTGCCCATCACATAGTAATCCAGCCCGCCGAAGTTGGAGAGCGTCTGCCATAGCCGCAGCTCCTGGAGGGCGGGATTTACCGCCACATGGCGATAGGCAAAGCCCATGAAGTCCACGTCGGCCACGTCCGCCTCCTGCCCCATGCCGCGGATGGCGCGGGCGTTGGAGGAGGCCTGATACTGCCAGTGGGGCAGCTCGCGGCCAAACTCGCTGTTGGATTCCTGGCGCACGTAGTCCACCGAGCAGTAGGCGAGCTCGGGGTTTATCTCCCGCAGGAGCGTGGTGATGCGCTTCTTCTGCGCGCCGGAGAGCTCCTGCATGAAGCGGAAGTAGACCATGCTGGCTTTGTCCGTGCGGGAAAGCTCCACGGGAATGTCCATGCCGTATTTGGCCTTGAAGGCGTTGCGGCAGGTCTCACACTGGCAGGGGCCGTGGCGGTTCATGCTGTAGTCCACGATCACGCCCGTGGCGGTGCCCATGTTGCAGTAAACGCCGTCAAAAGGGATCTTTTGGAACATCTCCTTGAGGATCTCGTCCATATAGCCGCCCTGATAGCCGCCGGAGAGACAGGTCTGCACGGTGTCGTTGTAGATCAGCGGCTCGCCGTCCGGCTTGCGGTAGGCCCAGTCGGGATGGCGCTCGTAGACCGAAACCGGGATCTTGGAGAAATCCGTCCGGGCGATGACCTTGACGCCCTGCTCGTGGCAGCGCTCCACAAGGCGACCCAGGTCGAAGCCGTCCAGATACGCGCTGCGCGTGTGGTCTTGAAGCTCCGTGGGGTAGCTGGCGATCAGTCCCGCGGCGTTGAGCATCACAGCGTTGCAGGAAAAGTCCTTCAGTGAAGCCAAAAAGGCGTCCTCATCAAAATTCTTTGTGTCGATCTCCCGGAAGTTCGGCTGGATCACCCGCCAGGGATATCCGTTCCACCAGTGTGCCATGCGATCTCCTCGCTTTCTTCTGATTTCGTGATCCTATTCTATGGGACAAGGGCCGGACGGTAAATCTCCATATTCGCCAAGGCGTTTTCATTTTCGCTTTCCTATAAAAACACGGCCTTCCCTCTCCGGAAAGGCCGTCATTCTTATCTTGTCGGCAGCATTTTATGGATGATCCCGGCGATCTCCCGGGAGCTCTCGATGCAGTCGCCCTCCAGCCACATGCGGAGGATCGTTTCAAAGCCGGACTTGGCATAGGCAAAATAGTATCGCATGCGCGCTTCCTTCTCCACACCGTGCGCAAGAAACAGGGGCCGGATCTCCTTTTCCCAGAAAAGCTGGTAGCCGTCTTCCAGCGCGGATTCACCGTTTTTTCTCAGATAAGCCCGATAAAAGTGCCGGTTCTGACCGATGTAGGAGATCAGGGATTCCAGCGGCTCGCTGGAGCTTTCCAGGCGCTCCAGGAAATTGCCCTGGCCGCCTACCGAGCGGAAGAGTCCCTTCTGGATCTCCTTCTCGGTTTTCTCCATCAGATCGGGGATGTCCCGATAGTGCCGATAGAAGGTGGAGCGATTGATCCCTGCCGCTTCGCAGAGCTGGCCGACGGTGGGGTCTTCCTCGCGTGCAAGAAAGCCCAGCAGCTCCTGCCGCAGCCGCCGCTCCGTCTCCTGGTGGAGCTGGTTGTTGGCCGTGTTCATGAAAGCTCCTCCTTCACGCGCTTATACTCCCGGGCAAAGATCAAGGCCGCGATCAGCGCCGCCCCCATATCCGCCGCCATGTGCGCCGCCGCGATGCCGAGAAAGCCGAACAGGGCGTGCATCCCATACAGCAGCGGGATCAACAGCAGGCCCTGCCGCATCAGAGAGACCACGATCGCGTTTTTGGCTCTGTTCGTGCTCTGCAGGAAATTCGTGCAGATATACACGACGCCCAGGAAGGGCGCGCCTGCCATGGCAAAGAGCATGAACTGTTCGCCCATGGCGGCCACCTCCGCCTCCTTGAGGAAGAGAGAGATCAGGAAATGACGGAACAGGAAGCAAAATGCCACCGCCGCAAGCCCAATGCCGCCGGTGAGCAGACTAACCTTGCGCAGCGTCTCCCGCAGGCGGGGCAGATTCTTTGCGCCGTAGCAATAAGCGAGCAGGGGCTGCACACCCATGCAGATGCCCATCTGCACCATGGAGATCAGCATGCTGGACTTGCCCGCCGCGGCGCGGGCCGCGATGGCATCCGTCCCATGCTGGGAGAGGAGGTTGTTGGAGAAGGTGGAGGCAAATCCGGAGAGTACCGTACTGGCCGCGTTGGGCAGGCCCAGCGCGGCGATCGGCAGCAGCTCGCCGAGCGAGATGAGCGCACGTTTGGGCTCCAGGGAGATCACCGCCGCCTTGTGGAGGCAGTAGAAAATATAATATACGGTTCCGACCACATTGCCCAGCACCGTGGCGATGGCGGCGCCCGTGGTGCCCCATCGGAAAACGAGGATAAACAGCGGGTCGAGGACGATGTTGGTAAAGGTCCCGGCAAGATTCCCGATCAGGCCCTCCTTCACAGCGCCCTCCGAGCGGATCAGCATGCCCATCGACGAGGGCAGCAGCATGAAGGCCGTGCCGATCGCCAGCACGCTCTGATACTGTTTCGCGTCCTCCCACATTTCGGGCTTGGTGCCGAGCAGGCGGAGCAGCGGCGTTTGAAACGTGAGCAGCAGGACGCTGACGATAAGGCCGATCCCGATGGCCGCCCAGAAGCAGAGGCTGGAGGTGTTCTTCGCTTTTTCCGTGTTCCCGGCGCCAATGGCATTGGCAAGAACCGCACTGCCGCCCGCTCCGAGCATGGTGGCAAGCGCCATGATGATGCTGAACACCGGCATGACGATGGAGACAGCCGCCACCTTGGCCGTATCCCGCAGCTGCGCGATAAAGAAGAGGTCGGCCATGTTGTAGAAGATCATGACCACGATGGTCAGAAGGCTGGGCAGCGCCAGCGAAAAGATGGACCGCCAGACCGAGCTGTCCCGGAACAGGGCTTCATATTTGCTGTTTCTGCTGTCCATAAGCTTCCTCCCTTCAAGGTCTGTATTCATTATACGGAAGCTTAGGGAGCGGCGCAAGAAACAATATTGCGATATTTGTTGCATTATTAAAGTGAGCAAATCCGAAGACAAAAAAACCAATCTGCGGATGGGCAAGCCGCCGGGTCTCTGCCATAATGGGAACTGTAAAATACCGCGGGAGGAATCGTAAATGCCGAAAATCAATAAAGTGGTGACCACGGTCTGGTACAACAAGCAGAACATGCACGACCTGCGTCGGGTCTTCCCGGGCGCCGAATTCGTCTATGTGGACTTTTATGATAAGGAACGTCTGGCCGAAGAGGTCAGGGACGCGGACGTGGCCATCGTGATGGGCGACGTGGATCCCTGCCTGCTGGGGGAAAACAGCCTCAAATGGATCCAGTGCGACCATGCGGGGCTCAACGGCTCCGCCCGGCCGGAGGTCTTTGCCCGCGGCATCCCAGTGACCGGCGCGGCAGGACGCAGCGCTCCCGTACTGGCCGAGCACGCCATGTATTTCATGCTCCAGGGCTGCTATCACACAAAAGAGCTGCTTGCCGCCCAGGAAGAAGGCCGCTGGGGCGTGGAGGGCAGCGAGAGCTGGCGCGGCCTCTACGGACGCACGGCGGGCATCATCGGCATGGGCAACAACGGCCGTCTTCTGGCAGAGCGTCTGCACGCCTTCGGCATGAAGATCATCGCCTATAACCGCTCTCCGATCCAGGGGCTGGACTATATCGACCGGAAGCTCTCCGGCAAAAACGGAGACACCATTGAGCCGCTGCTGCGGCAGTCGGACTTTATCATCCTCACCATCGCGCTGACCGACGAGACCTATCACATGCTGAATAAGGAAACCTTCCGGCAATGTAAGCCCGGCGCCTTTCTCGTGAACATGGCGCGCGGCGGTCTTGTCTGCACGGAAGACCTGATCGAGGCATTGAGCGACGGCACCCTTTCCGGCGCCGGGCTGGATGTATTTGAGGAACAGCCGCTCTCCCCGGATTCTCCGCTTTGGCACATGTCGACCGTCTATATCACGCCGCACTGCACGCCCCAGGTGCCCGACCGGCAGGCGGCCACCATCGCCATCATCCGGGAAAACGCCCGCCGCTTCGAGGCAGGAGAGCCCTTGATGAATCTCATGCGGCCTTCCGACGCCGTCACCAGCCAGAAGGCCGAGGGCGGCTGGGCGCGGATGATGAATTCGGGTCTCAGCAAGGAGCAGATCGCCGCCATGCCGCTGGAGAAATACCTTGGCGTACGCGGCTGGACAGATCCATCGGAATGGATGTAAAAAAACTCATACTCTCACTCCTCTCTTTGGCATCGGAGTACAGGCAATTCTTTTGCTTGCGCTCCGATGTCTTTTTTCATTTTCGACCGCTGTCACAAAAACCGGTTTTGCATTTTGGGGGCACACGGGGGAAAATGAATACCGGAAAAAGCATTTCGATCTCACGCGGGGAAATGCTGTTGCCGGTACCCGGGAGGTTTCCAAAGGAGGGCCGGGGAGGCCTGCCTTTGGCACACGATAAAACGCTATAAAAGCGTTTTATAGCGCCGAAGGCGCGTCGGAGACTGCATGAGACGTGTTTTGTGCCCTGAGGCACAAAACTGGCAGCGCGTTTTACGCGATGCCTTTCCAATAAAATGAAGCATTTTATTGGAAAACAGTATCAAAAATATAGTTTGGCATTCTGAGAACTATATGAAAAAAACGGACTCACAATCATCTGCACATCTGTACCTGCGCAAACAATATTGAGTCCGTTCTCTTTTACGATTGATTATATGATTTTTGATAGATCCCGCCGATTATACACGAGCGCTCGAACCTCCATGACATTTCCGATCACAACATAGAATACGAAATAGTTCTTTACCGGAATCGCGTAGTAGGTATGTTCACGGTCCCGCTTGGATGGAAAGGGCTGAAAAGCTTCCGGTGCTTGCAGGCGTTCATAGATTGCGGCCTCGACCGCATCAATGAAGTTGTCCGCGGCGATGGGGTTTTTCAGCCGCTCAGAGATATAAAAGACCGTCTCACTCAGTTGTTCCTCAAACAGCGGAAGGATCCGCAGTTCATAATGCCTCCTGTCCATGAACGCCTTTCCGCACACGGCTGAACACTTCATCGGCTGTGTAACGCACATCGGACATGGCAGCGGCCTTATCCGCCTCATCCAAGGCCAGCTCAATGCCGTCTGTCAGCGCCGAATACTGCTCCAGACTCATGACCACCATAGAACCGTAACCGTTCTTTGTGAGAAAGACCGGCGCGCCTGTGCTCATGACTTCTTCCTCGATCTCCGGATACTTGTTCCTCAGATCGGATACCGGACGAATATTGATCATCTTGGCCCCTCCTTTTTCTATCAGAATTCTATCACAACTTTATCATATGCGCAAGAGGAACTTTTATTCTCTTCAAGGGCGGTCTTATCTGCCCGTAGAGACCCGTAGATTTTCGTAGAAATGCGTAAGTTCCGCTTTTTGCGGTTTCAACTTTTCATCCGTGTTTCTGCGCCTTACAATGCGGTTTCACGCGTTTTATCGACTTTTATGCCGCCTTAAGAAACTGCGAAGCATCATGGCGGCATGTACTGATCTCAGGCGAAAAAGCCATGAGAAACAGGCGCTTTTCGGCTTAGGGCTGCCCTTGCCTGCACCAGCTTTACACCAAAAGCGTTCCGTATATCAAGTCAATGGCCGGGGTGGCGGATCTTGGCGAGGACGCGCCGCCGCTGATGAATTATGGCCCAAAAAGCGAGCAAAACCCCGGCGCGCTCTATCACCACATGCTCAAAGGCGTCGCTCCCTTTTCCGTTCGCGGTGTGATCTGGTACCAGGGAGAGAGCGACGACCGTCACCCCGAGGTCTACGCCACGGTGTTTTCACAGATGATCCGCTGCTGGCGGGATCTTTGGGGCGAGGAGCTGCCCTTTTTGTTCGTGCAGCTTGCTTCCTTTGAAAAGTGGCTCTTCACCTCGGGCAGAGAATACCCGCTGCTTCGACAGCAGCAGGAGCTGGTCAGCAAAACCGTCCCCGGCGTTTGGATGACGAACAGTGGAGACGCCGGCATGCAGTGGGACATCCACCCCAAGGAGAAAAAGCCTATTTCCCGCTTCCCCATCCGGCTGCTTTCTTTTCCGCTTTCTGCCGCGGCAAGGCGGGCGGCTCTCTCCCCTTCCGGCGCGGATTTTTCAGATTCTTAAGGCCGTTTTTTCGTTGACATGGAAATGC
>Ga0256405_10011333_pt1 | contig 11429 bp, 9 predicted proteins | sample RumenRJG_02DNA_FD_189096 | JGI IMG/M metagenome (GOLD analysis project Ga0256405, IMG submission 189096) | Bovine rumen microbial communities from Lethbridge, Alberta, Canada - RJG_02 | ecosystem: Host-associated > Mammals > Digestive system > Stomach > Rumen | place: Canada: Alberta | collected...
CCGCGCTTCTTACCAGAGAAAATTGTTGAACGGGTAGCGTCCCGCATGAATCTCCGCAACCATCTTGTAAAGATCGTTGCGGAGTTTGTCTATGCCCGTTTTCTCCAGGGCCGACAGGAAAATGCATGGTGTATGCTCCCGTGAGATCCAGGTATGCTTGAGTTCGTCGAGCGAATAGTTCTTCATCTGTTTTTCCTGCAGCGAGAACTCATCGTACGGCTCGTAATGGTAGGCGTCGATCTTGTTGAATACCATATAGACAGGCTTGTCCTGCGCACCGATGTCCTTGAGCGTCTGGCTCACGACGCGGATCTGGTCTTCGAAGTTCGGATGGGAGATATCCACCACATGCATCAGGATATCCGCTTCCCGCACTTCATCGAGCGTACTCTTGAACGATTCGACCAGCTGCGTGGGAAGTTTGCGGATGAAACCCACCGTGTCGCTGAGCAGGAAGGGCACGTTTTCGATGACGACCTTGCGTACGGTCGTGTCCAGCGTGGCGAACAGTTTGTTTTCGGCAAACACGTCGCTCTTGGCCAGCAGGTTCATGATGGTGCTCTTGCCCACGTTGGTATAACCCACCAGCGAAATCCGCACCATCTGGCCGCGGTTCGAGCGCTGGGAGGCCATCTGGCGGTCAATCTTCTTGAGCTGTTCCTTGAGCCGCGAGATCTTGTCCAGCACGATGCGCCGGTCGGTCTCCAGCTGGCTTTCACCCGGGCCGCGCATGTTGAGGCCGCCCTTGCCGCCGCGCTGCCGTTCCAGGTGCGTCCACATGCCGGTCAGGCGGGGATACAGATACTGGTATTGCGCCAGCTCCACCTGCGTCTTGGCGTAGGCGGTCTGGGCGCGGTCGGCGAAGATGTCGAGAATCAGACCGGTCCGGTCCACGACGCTGCAGTGGTGATCGGGCCATTTTGCATTGATTTCCCGCTCGATATTGCGCATCTGGGAAGGCGAAAGCTCGTCATCGAAAAGGACGTAATCGATTTCGTTTGCCCGGACATAGTCTTTGATTTCCTGTAATTTACCTGCTCCGATATAGGTCCTCGGATTGGGATGGTCCAGCCGCTGGGTGAAACGCTTCTCCCCCACCACCCCCGCAGTCAGGGCCAGGAACTGCAGTTCGTCAAGATACTCCTTGACCTGCGCCTCGTCCTGCTGCTGGGTGATGATCGCCACGAACACGGCGGTCACGATGCTGTTGTCAACGGTCTCATACATGTTTGCAAAAATACGATTATATTTGTAAAAAATAACGGAACTATGAAGAGATTATGCCTTTCTTTTGCTTTGGTGACGCTTTGCGTCAGTGTCTTTGCCCAGCCTGCAGGACGCGGCCGCATCCGTGATTTCGGCATCGAGCCGGGGATTTTCAAAACGGGAACCTACAATGCCATCACCGACGTCCCGGGCGTCAAGGTCGGCCAGGTTACGATCATTGAAGGCGACAACGTCCGTACCGGCGTCACGGCCATCGTGCCGCACGACGGCAATATCTTCCGCAAGAAATGTCCTGCCGCCATTTTTGCCGGAAATGGTTTCGGCAAGCTCGCCGGCGTGACGCAGGTCAAGGAACTTGGCAACATCGAAACCCCTATCGTACTGACAAATACCTTGTCGGTAGCCCAAGGCATCGAAGGCGTCCTGAACTACACGCTCAATCAGCCGGGCAATGAAAATGTGCGCAGTGTCAACGCCATTGTCGGTGAAACCAACGACGGCGGGCTCAACGACATCCGCGGCCGCCATGTCAAGGCCGACGATGTGGTGAAAGCCATCCTCAGCGCCAAGAGCGGTCCGGTGGAAGAAGGCTGTGTCGGCGCCGGTACGGGCACGATCTGCTTCGGTTGGAAAGGCGGTATCGGTACTTCCTCGCGCGTGTTACCGGCCGATCTGGGCGGCTATACGGTCGGCGTCCTGGTGCAGACCAATTACGGTGGCATCCTCGAGATCGACGGCGTTCCCGTCGGGCAGCGCCTGGGCCAGTACAGCTATAAGAAGAGCGTCGAAAATCCCGACTACCTGATGAGTCCCGACGGTTCCTGCATGATGATCGTCTTTACGGATGCCCCGCTGGATGCCCGGAACCTCGAACGTCTGGCCAAACGTGCCATGATGGGTATCGCCAAAACGGGCGGTATCGCCTCCAACGGCAGCGGCGACTATGTGATTGCCGTGAGCGTCAATCCGGAGAACCTGATCGACGAGAACACGGAGCGCTACTATCCCACCCTGCTCCACAACGACGATATGAGCCCGCTCTTCGAAGCGACCATCGAAGCCACGGCCGAAGCCCTATGGAACTCCCTTTTCATGGCTACGGACATGCACGGCCGCGACGGCGCCTTCGTCCCCGCCCTTCCCATCGAATCGGTCCTCCAGGCGATGAAACAGCCGATTCTGAAATAATCTGGGCACGGCATTCATAACCCCGGTAAAAAAATGGCTGCCTCTTTCGGGGCAGCCATTCGCCAGTGTAAAAAAGCCTTGTTTAGCGGAGCTGGAACACGACCGGGAAGTTGTAGACCACTTTCACCGGACGCTCTCTCTGTTTGCCAGGCGTCCACTTCGGAGACATCTTGACGATACGGACAGCCTCTTTGTCAAGCGAGGAGTCCACGCCACGCAGCACCTTCACGTCGCTGACGGAACCGTCGGTGTTGACCGTGAACTGGAGCGTCACGCGGCCCTGCACGCCGTTTTCCTTGGCGATTTCAGGATACTGGAGGTTCTTGTTGACCCAAGCGGAGAACGTGTTGGCGTCACCGCCCTGGAATTTCGGTTTCTCCTCCACGAGTGCGAACGGAATGGCTTCCTCTTCGACCACTTCTTCCTCGACGGCTGCGTGGTAGTCCATGATTTCAACACCGAGGTTGGCGTTGTCTTCCATGTCGATGAAGAGGTCGTCGTTGACCTGGATGTCATCGTCCACGATGTCGATGATGTCGGAAAGTACCGGAACCTTCGGAATCTCCGGGGGGACTTCCTGCTGTTCCTGCGTGTTGATGATCTCTTCTTCTTCGATGGTCTGGGTCTGAGCCGTCAGGTCCATCGTTTCGACCTTGTCAGAAGTGGACCACTCGAATGCGAGAAGGCAGATGGCAAGCGATGCGATCAGGCCGATCTCAAGGAACATCAAGTTCTTCTTCTGCAGATCTGCTTTGGGAGTAATTTTGCTTTCCATATCGTTACGTTTTTTTCTTTTGTTTCTTTCAAGTTTCGCGCCGTAAACGACACTAGTACCCAAAATTAAGAAGAAAAAATCAATTAATCCAATTTTTCTTTCAAAAAATTGTTGACAACTTTTCGGCTTTTTCGGTCAAACCGCTGATAATTAGCGAGATAAAATCTTGCTCTCGTAAAGCACGTTATTAACATTCTTCACGGCAGCAGCGCTCTTTTCGAAAGCGGCCTTCTCTTCGGCGGTCAGATCATACTTGAGGATCTTCTCGCAGCCTTTCTTGCCGATGACGGCAGGGACGCCGATGCAGAGGTCTTCCTGGCCGTATTCGCCTTCGAGGTAGCAGCAGCACGGGAATACTTTCTTCTCGTCGAGGAGGATGGACTTGACCATGGCAGCGCAGGATGCACCCGGTGCGTACCAGGCGGAGGTGCCCAGGAGTTTGGTCAGGGTTGCACCGCCGACCATCGTGTCAGCAACGACTTTCTGTGCGACGGCTTTGCCCAGGAGTTTGGTCACAGGCATGCTCTTGCAGGTAGCTTTGCTCAGCAGCGGGATCATCGTGGTGTCGCCGTGTCCGCCGATCACGATACCTTCAACATCGCTCGGAGCGGCTTTCAGCGCCTGGCTCAGATAGTAGCAGAAACGGTTGCTGTCGAGCTGGCCGCCCATGCCGATGATGCGGCTCTTCGGCAGGCCGGTGGCCTTGAGGGTCAGGTAGGTCATCGTGTCCATCGGGTTGGAGATGATGATGAAGATGGCTTTCGGGGAATACTTCAGCGCGTTGGAAACCACGCCGTTGACGATGCCGGCGTTCACGCCGATGAGTTCCTCGCGGGTCATGCCCGGTTTGCGGGGGATGCCCGAGGTAATCACGACCACGTCGGAGTTGCGGGTAGCCGCATAGTCGTTGGTGACGCCTTTGATACGGGTGTTGAAGCCGTACATTTTGGCGGTCTGCATCATATCGATAGCCTTACCCTCGGAGAGACCTTCCTTGATGTCGAGAAGAACGAGATCCGAGCAGATCTTCAGATGTGCAATGGCGTTTGCACAGGTAGCGCCCACGTTGCCGGCGCCGATGACTGTAACTTTAGACATAATGATTATTTGTTTGAGTAGTTTTTGATTTTATGTAATTTTGTCATTTGTAATCCGCAAAGGTATAAATTTTTATGATTCGGTATTTCACGGAAGACACGACTTTCACGCTGAAAGGCAAACGTCTGATAAGCAAATGGTTGAAGCAGGTTGCCCAGGAAAACGGCCACGTTTTGGGCGAACTTAACTACATTTTTTGCTCCGATCCGTACCTGCTGGCTATCAACCAGCAATTTCTGGACCACGACTATTTTACGGACATCATCACTTTCGACAACTCCGACGACTTCTTCCAGGAGACGGGTAGGAAAGGGGTGAGTGCCGATATCTACATCAGTGTCGACACGGTCAAGGCCAATGGCGCCGCTTACGGTGAAGGCTTCGAACGCGAACTTCACCGCGTGATTGTCCATGGCCTGCTGCACCTTGTCGGGTACGATGACGTGTCGGAGTGGAAGCAGCGCCGGATGCGCGCGGCGGAAAACCGCGCCTTGAAATTGCTGGATGCCATGCGGGCAGGGGAGTAGGGGGTTTTACGGATGGTAGCCGAGTACGACATTATTGTAGTAGGTGCGGGTCATGCAGGGTGCGAAGCGGCCGTCGCGGCTGCGCGCCTTGGGTCGCGTGTCTTGCTGGTGACCCAGGACATGAACAAGATTGCCCAGATGTCGTGCAACCCGGCCATGGGAGGCATTGCAAAGGGACAGCTTGTCCGGGAGATCGATGCGCTCGGTGGATGCTCCGGCATCGTGACGGACGCTTCGACCATCCAGTTCCGGATGCTCAACCGTTCGAAGGGTCCTGCGATGTGGAGTCCTCGCGCCCAATGTGACAAATTGAACTTTTCGCTGAACTGGCGTTATGTACTCGAAAATACCTGTGGCTTAGACATTTGGCAAGATTCTGTCGTCGAATTAACCTTCCGAGAATCGAAAATTTCCGGGGTCCGACTGGGGATGGGTGCTGAATTTGCCGCCAAATCCGTCATTCTGACGGCTGGGACTTTCCTCGAAGGTCGTCTTTTTGTGGGAACTGAAATGACGGAGGGGGGCAGGCTGGGGGAGTTGCCCTCGAAAGGACTTTCCGCACAACTGGCTGCCCACGGCCTGACGGTCGGTCGGATGAAGACCGGCACGCCGCCCCGGATTGATGTCCGTTCACTCGATCTGTCCCGGCTTGAACGCCAGGACGGCGATCCGGTCCCGGAGCGTTTTTCTTACCTTCCGGTTCCGACCGCCATCCAACAGGGTAGGGAGCAGAAGTGCTGCTACCAGGTCCATACGAATACGCGGGTTCACGACATCCTGCGTACCGGTTTCGACCGCTCTCCGCTCTTTACGGGAAAGATTCACGGCATCGGTCCGAGGTATTGTCCGTCTATTGAAGACAAGCTCCGGACTTTTGCCGACAAGGATTCCCATCTGCTCTTTCTTGAACCGGAAGGGTGGAATACCTATGAATATTATCTGCAGGGTTTTTCGTCGTCGCTTCCCCTGGAAGTTCAGATCGAAGCGCTGCGAGCCATCGAGGGTCTGGAATCCGTGCGGATCTTCCGACCGGCTTATGCCGTTGAATATGACTTCTTTGATCCGACGCAACTTCAGGCGACGCTCGAATCGCGGGTCATCCAGGGGCTGTATCTTGCGGGCCAGGTAAACGGAACAACCGGTTACGAAGAGGCGGCGGCGCAGGGCTTGATGGCTGGCATCAATGCCCATCTCAAGCTCGCTGGCAAAGAGCCGCTGGTCTTGAAACGCGATGAGGCGTATATCGGTGTCCTGATAGATGACCTGATCACAAAAGGCGTCGACGAACCCTACCGGATGTTTACCTCCCGTGCCGAGTTTCGAATCTTACTGCGACAGGATGACGCCGACCGTCGTCTTACACCTATAGGCCGTCGCATCGGTCTGGTGGATGATTTTCGTTGGCAAGTCTTACAAAGCAAATGGGAAGCGGTTGACCATCTTACAAATTGCCTTGATGAGACTTCTTTGAAACCCGAGGTAATCAATCCGTATCTTCTCACAGTCGGATCTACGCCGATTGATAGTTCCAAACGAGCCTCCGATCTCCTCGTTCGGCCCGATGTTACCTTGTCGGATCTCCTCCCATTTGTCTCGAATGTTCCACGTGGAACAGTAGAAGGTCATACCCGTCTTGACCGCGTATCTGAGTTGTTGCCGTTGCAGATGCCTTGGGCAGGTAGGGAAGAACCCGCCGTCATTCGCTTTGACGAAAAAGAAGTTTATGATGCCGCGGAAATCAGTATCAAGTATGCCGGATACATCGAACGGGAGAGGCTGCAAGCCGAAAAGATTCATCGTCTCGAGAATCTGACTATCCCAGATGATTTCGATTTTTTCAAGATAACGGCGCTTTCGATGGAGTGTCGGATCAAGCTCGACCGCTATCGTCCCCGTACGATTGCGCAAGCCTCGCGTATTTCTGGCGTCTCTCCGGCGGACATCTCTGTCCTCCTCGTTTACTTCGGCCGATAGTGTTCCACGTGGAACATGTGCGGCGGATGGTTTTTTGCCGAGCGAGCATTTTTTCTGCGAGCGAGGAGAAAAACCGGAGCCGCCATGTCAATATCAATATATGTATAAATACTTAGTCGGTGTGTATTACGGATTCAGAATTTTTTTGTAAATTGCGTATCTAAATTTTGTAATACGCTTGTAACACTATGGAAATCTTGCGCACCTTCGATTTGCTCGAGAATCTCAAGAGCTATCCACCCAAGGATGACATCCTGGCCCGCCGCACACGGGGGAAATGGATCAAGTACAGTATTGATCAGTACTACGAAATCTCCCATACGGTGGCGTATGGCCTCCTGGCCCTGGGATTCAAACCGGGTACCAAGGTGATTACGATCACCAACAACCGCCCGGAATGGAATTTTATGGATATGGGCATCAATCTGGCGCGGATGATCCATATTCCGGTTTACAGCACCCTCAGCAAAGATGATTACCTGCATATCTTCAATCATTCCGATGTGGAATTGATTGTCGTGGGTACGCTGGCCCTTTACAAGCGTGTGGCGCCGATTGCTGCCCAGGTGGACCGGGAGATCCGCTTCCTGATGATGGACGATTCCGATGAGGTGATGTCCCTGGCCAAACTCTATGAATTGGGACGCGAAAACAAGGCGCGTTTTGCCCAGGTGGTGGAAGAAAACAAGAAAACCATCAGTCCGGATGAGTGTGCAAGCATCGTCTATACGTCCGGTACCACCGGCCTGCCGAAAGGTGTGATGCTCTCGCATCGCAACATGATGTTCAATTCGCACGGCCATGCGATCCGGCAGACCAAGAACTACAGCCACAAGATGGTGAGTTTCCTGCCCCTTTGCCACGTGTATGAGCGTACGATGAACTACGAATACCAGGAGCTGGCCATCAGCATCTATTACGCCGAAAGCCTGGCAACCATCGCATCGGACCTGAAAGACTGCCATGCAGACGGCTTCTGTGCCGTGCCGCGCGTACTTGAAATGATGTACGGCAAACTGGAGGACGCCGGCAAGAAACTCACAGGTTTCAAGCGCAAGATCTACGATGCCGCCTGGAAGTATGCCAATACCTTCGACAATGAGAATACAGGCTGGTTCTACCTGCAGAAACAGAAACTTTTCGACAAGTTGGTTTACAGCAAGTGGCGCGAGAATCTGGGCGGACACGAGATGCTGGTTGTCAGCGGGGGCTCGTCCATCCAGGCCAAGATTGTCCGGACATTCAATGCGGCCAAGCTCTATATCTTCGAGGGCTACGGCATGACGGAGACCTCTCCGGTCATCGCCGTCAATTCGCCGGCCGACAAATACAATGTCATCGGGACCGTGGGCAAGGCGATGGATGGGACGGAACTTTCCTTCGCCGAAGACGGCGAAATTCTGACCCGCGGCCCGCACGTGATGCTGGGTTACTACAAAAACCCCGAAGCAACGAAAGAAATCATCGATGCGGACGGCTGGCTCCACACCGGTGACATCGGTTATCTGGTGGATGGCAAATACCTCAAGATTACCGACCGGAAGAAGGAAATCTTCAAACTTTCTTCCGGCAAGTACATTGCCCCGCAGGTGCTGGAGACACTCCTGCGCGAAAGTGAATACATTGACAATGCCTTTGTTTTCGGCGCCAACGAAAAGTTCGCGTCGGCCATCATCATCCCGTCGTATGCCAAAGTGCGCGAATATGCCCAGTCCCAGGGAATTAAAGCTGAAACAAAAGAGCAATTACTTGATAATAAGCAAATTATCGAATTTTTGAATAGGGAGGTAGCGGCCGTCAACGCCAAAGTGGCGGCCCACGAGAACCTCAAGAAACCACACTTCGTCTTCGACGAATGGACCGCCGACAACGAGATGCTTTCGCAGACGCTCAAGCCCAAGCGCCGCAACCTGCTCAAACGCTATGCGGATATCATCACAGAAACCTATAATGCTTAAAATTCATTACTATGAAGAAGATTACTCTTGTATTTTTTTTGGTGTGTGCCATGCTGGCAAGCTTTCCCGCTGGGGCGCAGAACGGTAATCAGGGGCCGGAGCGGCATGCGCTGCTGGCGTTGACGCCCACCGAGCGAGACAGCAGCACGGGCGACATCCTCAACCAGACGGCCTGGGAGTTCATATACTACAAACCGGACCAGATCAAGGAATTCGCCGGGCAGCTCTGCCGGCGGATCAAGTGGGACCTGCAGGTTACCGATGAAATGGCCGAAGGGAAACGCCCGAAAGATGCGGCGCTGGAAAAGTCTCTGATCGATGAATGCAAGGTCTTCTTGGATTTCATGCTCCGGCTCGGCCAGATCGCCGAACAGCACACGAATGTCCGGATGAACCGCAACGAGCGGGGAGAATGGGCTTATGCGCTGACCCCTGCACCGGAATGTGAAACGGGTCTTTGGACGAAGCACGTACCGAAAGCCCTGAAAAAGAAAGATGTGAGCACCTATGCAGCTTGTATGGTAAACGGCGTCTTTTATTTCTGCGAGCGGCCGTTCGGCGGCGGCTTCGTTCCGGTGGTCCTGGATGACGATGAACTGTATGTTCCGAGTGTTGCGATGGCGCTGGTCCGGAATATCGGGCTGATGTATGAGAATGGTATCCTGGACCTGCTCAAGGAAATGTATACCGACAAATATCATCAGGACAATTTCGAGCGTTCCTATCAGACCTGCCATTTCTATTTGAGTGCAGTAAGCCAGGCACTTGGCAACAACGACAAGATTGAGGTCAAATACGAGCCGATGCCCAGGGCCGGTGCGATGAACGCCTCGATGAAGGCCAAGGTGCTCCCGCTGGAGAAGGCCATCACCGACAAGGTCGTGGACTGTGTCGTGACTTCGGACGGCTGGGAGGTGCAGCGCGACGCTGCGGGCAACATCCTCCGCCGTGTCATTTACGGTTATTCCCTGGTCCAGACCAAACGGGGCAAGCAGGCCACACGCGTCTCCTGGGCCGAAGACTACATGGGCGGCGGCAACTATGGTTCCCTCCATGCCTACGGCGTCGGCGGTGCAAAATTCTATGTGAAGTAATTGAAAAACACGTTGTTATGAAACAGATTCGATTCGCAATTTTATTTCTTTGCGCACTGCTGCTTGTCGTGCCTGTCCGCGCCCAGAACCTGAAGCCTTCCGCGGCGGCCATCGCCGCCGACCCTGGGGCTTCCGAGCAGACCATCCGGGACGGCTATAGCAAACCGACTTCCCAGATTCGCGCCATGTACGAGCAGCTGGATCCGGCCCTCTTCATCTATAAGCCGTACTATCAAGGAGATAATCGCTATTTCTATTATGTCGAAGCTGATCCGAATGCCAAAAATTCTCCCAAAGAATTCAATGACCAGTGCTACAAGTGGTTTATGTACAAGGCGCAGGATGAATACGGCGTAGGCTGGACCCGGGTCGGTACATTCTTCGGCGGCACACCGGGCCATGACGGAGAATATGTCCTGTATGGGGAGCACGCGATGCATGCCGGTTTTGCCGAAGTCATCGCCGATCCGGGATCGAGCAATCCGTTCAACCATTTCCTGCACGCCTGCTCGATTCTGGATATTTCTTCCGAGTCGGCGGTGTCTTATGGCGGTCCTTACAACGGGACGGAAAAGGTAATCCGATACAACGACGGAAAAGTCTATCCGATGATCGAAACCGTCAGTGACCAGCTCGCCCGAAACCGGCGGATGAAAGCCCTTGCCGAATCCGTTATTGTGAAAGAGTCTCCCTTTGATCTCCTGGTCTTCATGGCCGACTGGATATGGTCGAGGTATCAGGACCGGCAGAAGGCCGGCAAGTTCTTCTATATCGACGCCGTCGAGTATATGGAAACGTGTGCCCTGATGGCCGCCCACTCAGCCCTGTCAAGTGGTGACGCGAAGGAGCAGGAGCGCTGCCAGGCCCTGGCAAAGAAGCACATGTCCCAGAATGAAGAGATTCAGGCCAAGAAGATGGAGTTCTATCTTGCGAACGGTTCGGCGGCAAAGGCAGCGGCCAGCGCGATGACGATGGCCGAGATCCCCAAACCGGGCATGAGCGACGCCAGCCTTGAAGCGACATTCAAGTCACTGGCCATGAATTCCGGCGCATTGTCGAAAGAGGTGAGTATCAAGAAAGTCATCATCCGCGATGCCGGCTGGAACTACGACCGCAATGAACTGGGCGTCGTGACGGCGCGCTATAAAGGCGCATACCTCATCTACAGCGTGGGCGGAAAGACGATGATGAAAGAGATGTCGTTCAAGCAACCCGCCACCGGCGGCGGCGCCTTCGGCAGCTGGCAATACCGCGGCATCGGCACAGAAACCCGTACGATTACCGACTGGAAGTAAATACCCGCAATACCGCGGCCACCTTATTGGGGTAGGTGTGGTAGGCCGGGACCTCCCGGCCCGTGACTGCCGTCCCTCCCGGCCCGTGACTTGCCGTACCCTCCTGCCCAGACCTACCTCACCCCAATTCGTTGTGTGTCACACCAAAATCTAGCAACGGTATGCCGCCCCCGGCCCAGGACTGCCGGCCCTCCCGGTCCTGGACTGCCAGCCCCCGGCCCAGGACTGCCGGCCCTCCCGGTCCTGGACTGCCAGCCCCCGGCCCAGGACTGCCGGCCCTCCCGGTCCTGGAC
>Ga0256405_10011334_pt1 | contig 11429 bp, 13 predicted proteins | sample RumenRJG_02DNA_FD_189096 | JGI IMG/M metagenome (GOLD analysis project Ga0256405, IMG submission 189096) | Bovine rumen microbial communities from Lethbridge, Alberta, Canada - RJG_02 | ecosystem: Host-associated > Mammals > Digestive system > Stomach > Rumen | place: Canada: Alberta...
CGCCCACTGCGTCTTCCCCGTCTCCAACAACCCGAACCTCAGCGGCAGCGGCATGCGCCACCGCGCCGCGGTCGGGCTCTCCGAGGACACCGACGCGATCGTGGTCGCGGTGTCGGAGGAGAACGGAGTGGTGTCGGTGGCCCACAACGGCCGGCTCCTGCGCTGCACCGGCGAAGGCGCGCGCGACTCGCTGCTGCGCTGGGTGGCCAAGGGGCTGCCCGCCGCCCCCCGCCGCGGAATCATGTCGAGGATCTTCGACCGCCGGCGCGGCGGAAAGAAAAAGAAGAAGGGGGCGAAGGGGAAATGAGGCTCTTCAAGTCCAGCAACTGGGGGCTCCGCCTCCTCGCCCTCCTCCTCGCGATAGTGCTGTACCACGCGCTGAAGAAGGACAGCTCCGCAGCCAATTCCGGAGCAGACGAAAAAAATGACCGAAGCTTCTTCCACTACCGATAGCCGTCCCCGCCGCGTGCTGGGGCTGCTCCTCGCGCCGTTGTCGCTCTTTCCGCTCGTCGCGCTGGTGACGTACGACTGGCGCGCCGTGCCCGAGCTCTGCTCCCCTCCGCTGCCGCGCTCGAACTGGATCGGCGCGCTCGGCGACGGCTTCGCCTACTGGGGCTACATGCTCGTCGGGCTCGCGGTGTGGATCGTCCCCCTGCTCTGCCTCGTCGCGAGCCTGCGGATGGTGCGCGGCCGCACGTCTTTCTCCTGGCGCCGCGCCCTGAGCCTCGTCGCGTTCATCTGCGCGGCGGCGTGCGCGGTGCAGGTGGTGGGGGCGCACGGCGGGATCGTCGAGGCGCTGCGCGAGCGGGTCAACACCCCGCAGGCAGGAGGCGCGGTGGGCTACCTCGTGATGACCCGCGCCCTCTCGCCGCTCCTGAGCGACTTCGGCTCCTCCGTCGTCGCCGTCCTCGCCATGGTCGCCGCGCTGATCGGGGCGGTCGGCCTGCGCGCGATCGGCGGCGCCTTCGCCGCCATGTGGCGCTGGGTGCGCGCCGGTGCCGCGTCCGCGCCGCCCCCGCCGTCCGCCGACGACTCCGCGGCGGGCATAGCCGCGCGCGAAGCGTATATCGCCGCGCTGAACGCCCGCGAGGAGGTCCGCCGCCAGCGCGAGGAGGAGAAGGAGCGCATCCGCCAGGAGAAGCTCGCCGCCAAGGAGGCGAAGCGCGCGGAGAAGGAGGCCGCGCGCCAGGCGAAGGAGGCCGCGAGGAACGCGCCGGCGCCGGCCGCGCCGCGGCCCCAGCCCGCCGCCCCTCAGCGCGACGCCGCGGACCCGGAGGCGCCCGCCGAGAAGCAGCCATACTCGCTGCCGCCGGCCTCGCTCCTGAGCCCGCTGCGCCAGTCGAAGGCGGACCACAGCGACGTCGGCGAGATGTCCCGCCGCCTCATCGACACGCTCAAGCTCTTCAACATCGACGCCGAGCTCGACGACACCGTGCAGGGCCCGGTGGTCACCAAGTACAAGATTTCCCTCGCCCCCGGCACCCGCTACTCCGCCGTCACCAGCCTCGCGGACAACATCAAGGGCGCGCTGCACGCGAAGTCGCTCCGCATCGAGGCGCCGATCCCGGGCGAGGAGTGCATCGGCATCGAGGTCCCGAACCGCGCGCCCGCCGGCATCTCGTTCCGCGAGATCTTCGAGTCCGACGCGTGGAAGAACGCCGACGCCGAGCTGCCGCTCCTCTTCGGCAAGCGCGCCGACGGCAAAGAGCTCGTCGCCGACCTCGCCTCGATGCCGCATATGCTCGTCGCCGGCGCGACCGGCCAAGGCAAGTCGGTCTGCCTCAACTCGCTCATCTGCGGCCTCCTGATGACCCGGACCCCCGAGCAGCTCAAGCTGATCATGGTGGACCCGAAGTCGGTCGAGTTCACCGCCTACGCCTCCATCCCCCACCTGATCGTGCCGGTCATCACCGAGAACAAGAAGGTCGTCTTCTCCCTGCGCTGGGCGGTGAGCGAGATGGAGAAGCGCCTCAAGCTCTTCGCCCGCGCCCGCGTGCGCAACATCTACGACTTCAACCACCGCCAGAGCCTCTCGCAGATGGAGATGTTCGGCGACGACACCGCCATCGGCGCCGACATGCCGAAGACCGTCCCCTACATCGTCATCATCATCGACGAGGTCGCCGACCTCATGGCCTCGAGCGGCAAGGAGGTGACGCCCGACATCGCGCGCCTCACCGCCAAGGCCCGCGCCGCCGGCATCCACCTCATCCTCGCCACCCAGCGGCCGGACGCGAAGATCATCACCGGCACCATCAAGGCGAACATCCCCGGCCGCATCGCCTTCAAGACCGCCACCTCCATCGACTCCAGGACCATCCTCGACGACACCGGCGCCGAGAACCTCATCGGCCGCGGCGACATGCTCTTCAAGTCGAAGGACGGCCTGCTCATCCGCGCCCAGGGCGCCTGGATCTCCGACCAGGAGATCGCCAGCGTCACCCGCTACATCGAGGAGCACTCCTCCACCGAGTTCGACGACCGCTTCACCAACAAGCTCTCCACCATCAAGGACGAGGAAGTCGACATCTTCGCCGACGAGAACGGCGGCACCGACACGGGGAAGGAAGCCGCCGCGACCGCGAAGGAGCAGGTCAAGGCCGAGGAGAACGCCAGCGACTTCAAGAAGGCCGTCGAGTGCATCATCAACACCAACCGCGCCTCGACCTCCCACTTCCAGCGCAAGCTCGGCTGGGGATACAACCACTCCGCCAAGATCATGGACATGCTCGAGGACGCCGGCATCATCGCACCGCAGTCCGGCGCCGGCCCGCGGCAGATCATCATGGACCAGGACCAGCTTCTCGCCGTCTTCAACGGCGGCAGGGACGAGGCTTTCGCCGCACCCGGCGGCGGGGACGAGGACGGCGGCGACGCCGGACAGGACTTCAACGAGGAGGAACAGCAATGATCGAATTCGGAAAAACGCTCAAGTCGGCGCGCGAGGCCAAGGGACTCAGCGTCGCCCAGGTCGCCGAGGCCACGCGCCTGCTGCCGCGCATAGTGGAGGACCTGGAGAAGGAAGACTTCTCCCACCTGCCCGCGCCCATCTACGGACGCGGCTTCGTGAAGCTCTACTGCGAAGAGGTGGGGCTCGACCCCAAGCCGATGATCGCCGAGTTCATGGACATCCTCAACGGCGGCCGCGGCGGCGACGTCAAGGAGCGCCCCGCGGCGGTCCCGCCGCCCGCCCCGGCCCCGGCGCCGGCCGCTGCGCCCGAGCCTATCACCGCCCCCGAGCCGCCGCTCAGGCCAGCCGTCAAGCCGGCGCAGGCCGACGACCTCTTCGCGGCCGCGGAGTCGCGCGACGCGGCGCAGATCCTGGCGGACACCGCCCCCGCGGCCGAGCCGGCGCCGGCAGCGCCCGCGGCGCCGAAGCTCTCGCGCTACGCCACCTCCTACGACAACCTCGTCGGCGACGAGCCCGGCGCCAGCTGGACCGCCTCGCCGTCGATCTGGCGCTGGGCGGTCGTCGGCGTGGTCGCGGCCGCCTTCCTCGTCCTCGTCTTCCTCGGGCTCCGCGCCCTCTACCGCGCGACCTCGTCCGAGCCGGCGCCGATCGACGAGACCACCGCCGCCGCGCTCGGCGAAAGCGCCAAGCCCGAACCCGCCGCCCCCGCGCCGGTGCCGGACGAAAAGGCGAAGCTCGCCAACGCCGGCCGCACGCCGATGGACATCCCGCCCCTTTACGTCGATTAACCAACCAAGGAAAGGAAAAAGACAATGGAAGTCATAATCTGCAAAACCAAGGAGGAGGCGTCACGCCTCGCCGCGGACATGATCACCGCGCAGGTGAAGAAGAACCCCAGGACCGTCCTCGGCCTCGCCACCGGCTCGACTCCGGTGCTGATGTACAGCGAGATGGCCAAGGCCGTCAAGGCGAAGAAGGTCAGCTACCGGCAGGTCAAGAGCTGGAACCTCGACGAGTACGTCGGGCTCGCGGGCACCCACGACCAGAGCTACCGCTACTTCATGAACGAGAACCTGTTCAAGAAGATCGACATCCAGCTCAAGAACACCCACGTCCTCAACGGGCTCGCCAAGGACCTCGAGAAGGAGTGCCGCGCCTACGAGAAGCAGATCAAGGCGGCAGGCGGCATCGACCTGCAGGTGCTCGGCATCGGCTCCGACGGGCACATCGCGTTCAACGAGCCCGGCACCTCGCTCAAGAGCCGCACCGGCGTCGTCTACCTCACGCCGTCGACGATCAAGGACAACGCCCGCCTCTTCTTCAAGGGCAAGGAGAAGGAAGTGCCGACGCGCGCGCTCTCCATGGGCGTGGGCACCATCTGCGAGGCGAGGAAGATCGTGCTGCTCGCCTTCGGCGAGAACAAGCAGAACGCGGTCAAGGGCTGCGTCGAGGGTCCGGTGAGCCAGTTCTGCACCGCCTCCGCCCTCCAGGAGCACAACGACTGCTGGATCTTCTGCGACGAGGCCGCCGCGAAGAAGCTCACACTGCGCAAGTACTACCAGTGGCGCGGCAAGACCAAGCTCGGGCTCTAAACCCAACGGAAGGACAAGATGGAAAACATCTACTTCACCAGCTTCGTCTGCGAGCGCTGCAAGACCGAGATCGAGGCCTCCTCCGACATGATCGGCCAGGAGACCGAGTGCCCGGCCTGCGGCGCCAAGATCGTCATCCCCGACGACCGGTCCGCGGCCAGCGGCGTGTCCAGGCACGCCGCCGGCGACGACGACCCCGACGCCATGCAGGCGCTTAAGAGCCGCACCATCCGGATCGACCTCGGCGACTTCTGATGGGCAAGCGGAAGAAGAAGCGCAAGGCGTCCAGCTGGCGGCGCATAGCGGCAATCGCGGGAATCGCGGCCGTAGTGCTGCTTGCCGTCCTCTCAACCGCGGGCGGGTGGTTCGTCCACCACCCGCCCGCCTGGATCGCCGAGAAGCGCGCCGCCTGGCCGAAGTTCGTCACCGCGCCGCTGCTCTGGGCCGGCAACCCGGTCGCGGACGTCACCGACGGGCTCGGCCTCACCGGGCACGACACCGTCTACGAATACGACGAGGAGGCCCCTTCCGGCTCCGTGTTCTTCGCCGGCGAGCCGCGCCGTACCGGCGACCCCGCCCCCTCCGACATCCGCGTCCTCAGGCGCGGGGAGTTCGCCGTCGGCTGGTCCGACTCGCTCCGCCACCCGGTCTGGTGCGCCTACCACGTCGCCAAGGAGCCGAAGCACGACGACGGTCAGCGCCCCGGCTTCACCTCCGACCGCAGCGTGCCCGCCGCCCCCAAGCCGGGCGACTACACCAAGAGCGGCTACGACCGCGGCCACATGGTGCCCAACCACGCCATCATCTCCCGCTACGGCGAGGACGCGCGCCGGCTCACCTTCATGATGACCAACATCGCCCCGCAGTCGCCGGCGCTCAACCGCGGCATCTGGCGCGAGATGGAGCGCAGGATCGCCGACCTCTGGACCGCGCGCTACGGCGAGATCTGGGTGGTAGTCGGCTGCATCCCCTCCAGCGACGGGCAGAAGCTGTCCGGCACCAGCGTGGACCTCCCCTCCTCGTTCTACCAGCTCGTCGTCGCCCAGGAGGGCATGGACATCCGCATGCTGGCAGTGGAGTTCCCGCAGACGGTGCCGTGGGACGCCTGGGCCGCCCGCTACATCCTCACCGTCGACGAACTCGAGGAGCGCACCGGGCTGGACTTCAACCCCGACCTCCCCGACTTCATCCAGCGGCCCATCGAGGCCGAGCGCCCGTCTCGCCTCTGGCCCGTGCGCTTCCGCGACATCCTCGCGCAGATCTTCCTTCGCTTCAGCTGACGGCCGGCGGACGCCGGCGGACGGCTACCAGACGAGCGCGCCGAGCGCGTCGGCGAGAAGCCGTTTGGCGTTCGCCTCGCGGACGTCGGCGGACGCCGACCCGAGCACCACCACCACCGCGCGCTTGCCGCCGCGGGTGCCAGTGAGCACGATCGAGCTGCCGCCGGCTTTGATAAAGCCGGTCTTGAGCCCGTCCACCGCCTCGGATCCGTCGGGGTTGAAGAGCTTCAGCTTGTCCTCCCTCATGATCCGGTTGTGGTTCTTCAGGGTCTTGACGATGGTCTCGCCGTGCGCCAGGCGGGTCTCGCGCTGCGGACGGTTGACCGCGCGGGTCACGTTGACGCGGTAGCCGTAAGTGGTCTTTACGAGGTCGCAGGTCTTGACCGAGGTGAACTCGAAGATCTCCGGGCGCTTGACCACCTCCAGCGCGAGCCGCAGCTGGTCGGCGGCGGTCGAGACGTTGAAGTTCTTCCAGGGATAGCGCCTAGCCGGGTTCGGCGGCAACCCGTTGGGGTTGTAGTAGCGGGTTCTGGTCATGCCGAGCTCCGCCGCGCGCGCGTTCATCTTCGCGACAAACGCGTCGAACGAGCCGGCGGAGTTCACCCCGAGCGCAATCGCGGCGTCGTTGGCGCTCTCCACCAGCATCGCGTACAAGAGGTCGCGTACGCTCATCCGCTCGCCGGCCTTGAGGCCAACCCAGCTCGCCTCGGACATGTACACCGCCGGGGTGGCGACGACCATGTTGGTGAACGAGTAGCGGCCGGCCGCTATGTCCTCCAGCACCAGGAAGGCGGTCATCAGCTTGGTGACGCTCGCCGGATACGCCTCCTCCGTCTCGTGGTCGGCGGTGATCACGCGCCCGCTCGCGGCGTCGGCCGTGATCGCGCCCACGTAGGGGTCGCGCCGGTGCGACGACGCCGGCGCCGCCGAGGCGCCGCAGGCGGCGAACAGGGCGGCGGCGAGGGCGAGCGCGCGGAGCATCATTTGACGGCGGCGCGGGTGGCCTTGCAGAGCGCCTTCCAGAGCGCCGCCGGGTCCTTCGCCTCGATCACAGAGCGGCGGGCGGACTCGCGCGCGAACGACTGCATTAGCCCCGACATCAGCCGCAGGTAGAACGCCGACACCGCGACGGGGATCGCCGAGAGGAACACGAGGTTCACCTTCTGGCCGTCCCAGTCGATGCCTTCGCGGGAGACGCCCATGGCGAGGCACAGGCCGCCGCCCTCGACGCCGCGGACGTGGGGGAAGGCGATGCCGCCGTCGATGGCGGTCGAGAGCACGCTCTCGCGCTCGAGCGCGGCGGTCACGAGGCTGTCGGCGTTGGCGATGAACTTGTGCTCCTCCATCGCGCCGGCGAGCGCGGTGATCGCCTCCTCGCGCGAGACCGGACCGAGGTCGACGAGCATCAGCTCCTCGGCGCTGAAGCGGGAGATGCCGGTCCTCGGGGCGTCGTCACGGTCGGCGGGCTCGGTGACGTTGCGCGCGGCGTCCTCCTCCGCGGCAAAGAGGATGCGGCCGCAGCTGGAGCAGGTCACGAGGTGCTCGCCGAGCCGGACCTGCTGGCCCTGGGCGATCGGCACCTGCATGCCGCAGACGGCGCAGCAGTTGTTGGTCATAGCGGAGATGACCACGTGGTGCTTCTTGTAGAGGCGGTCGTAGAGCGCCCCGGCCTGCGGGCCGAGCTTGGCGCGCATGGCGTCGATCGACTCGTTGAGCTTGGCGAGGTGGCTGCCGTCGCCGGTCTGGTGGTGCTCGTCGCGGATCAGCACCAGCTCCTGGAGCTGGCGCAGGATGTTGATCTGGCTTTTCATTTTCTTTCTGTCTCGGTGTAGGTGCGGATTCTCTCAAGCGTCTCCGCGGAAAGGATGTGCTCCATGAGGCAGGCGTCCCGGTCGGCGATGCGCCGGGAGACGCCGAGCTTCTCGAGGAACGACCGCAGCAGGCGGTGGCGGTCGAACACCTGGTGCGCGACGCGCCGCCCCTTCTCGGTGAGGCTGATGCTGGAATACGGCTCCTGGACCACGAGCTCGAGCCGCTTGAGCTCCCTGACCGCGCGGACGACGGACGGCATCCGCACCGAGAGCATCTTGGCGACGTCCACCACCTGCGCCTTCCTCCCCTCGGAGATCAGCAGGTAGATCGCCTCGAGGTAGTCTTCAAGGCTCTGGGACATCGACGCGCGCTTCTTCATTTTCCGAACGGACTGGTGGTCTTCATCAGGTGGGTGAGCTTGACTACCTCGAGCTGCTCGTCGAGCGAGATCGGGAACGGCGCGGCGGTGCGCACCGTTTCGTAGACCTTGCGCCAGAACGCCGCCGGGCCGCTTTCGGTGCCGCGGGCGAGGCTCACCGGGATCGTCTCCACCGGCACCTTCTCGTGGAGATCGCCCAGCCCTGGCGTGCGCACCGAGGATCGGCGGCGCGGGAACTTGAAGCCTGGCGCCACCACCCGCAGTTCGCCGCTGGACATGCCGGGCGCGACCGTGAAGACGCCGCGCTCGCCGTGGATCTCGAAGGAGTTGGTGCGGTTGATCGGCAGCACCCCGCCGTTGAACTCGACGTCGGCGGTGACGAGGTCGCGGCACTTGAAGTTGACGTGGGCGAAGTCCTCGGCGTCGCCAAGCGAGGCGAGGCGCTTCAGCTCGCTCCAGAGCTGCACCGGCGGCGAGGGGAGAAGCCTCAGCGCCTGCAGCAGGATGTCTGGCATGGCGTAGTAGGTGGCGCCGCCGCCAAGGCGCTTGATGCACTGCCAGTCGTCGCGCCGGACGAAGTCCTCCGCCCGGATCTTGATGCGGTGGACGTGGCCGAGGCGCTCGTCGGACATCATCTGGCTGGCGAGCATGAAGTCCGGCGCGAAGATGCCGCGGTTCATCACGATGAGCCGGTTCTTGGCCTTGACCGCCGCGCCCTTCAGCACCATCGCGTCGTCCCGCGTGAGCGCGAGCGGAGTCTCGACCAGCGTCCAGAACCCCTTCTTGAGCGACTTGATGGCGTGCTTGACGTGGTCGGTCGAGCAGGTCGCGATGTCCACGAGGTCGACGTCGCTCTCGTCGAGCATGGACGCGAACTGGCGGAACATCCGGCAGTCGGGGAAGGTCTTCGCGAGCCGGTCGCGCCGGTCCTTGGCGAGGTCGCACGCGCAGACGACCTTGAAGAGCGACGGGTGGGCCGTGAACACCGGCAGGTGCTCGTCGGTCATCGCGCGGCCGAGGCCCATCAGGGCCACGCGCAGAGGCGGACGCTGGTAGGAGCCGCTCATTTCCTCACGATCTCCGTTATGGCCGAAAGGAACTGCGAGACGTCCTTGAACTGGCGGTAGACGCTCGCGAACCGGATGTAGGCGACCTCGTCCACCTTGTGGAGCTCGGTCATCACCAGCTCGGCGATCGTGGCGCTCGACACCTCGTCGCCCTCGATGTTCGCGACCACGCGGTCGATGATGGACCTGATCTGCTCGTCGGAGATCTTGCGCTTGCCGCAGGCCTGCTGGATCGCCTTGTGGAGCTTGGCGCGCTCGAACGTCTGGCGGCGGCCGTCGCGCTTGACGACCATCACCTCGTCGCGGTCGACCTCCTCGTAGGTGGTGAAGCGGTGGCCGCAGGCGAGGCACTCGCGGCGGCGGCGGATCGCCGCGCCGTCGCGCGCGCTGCGCGAGTCGAGGACCTTGTCGTCGTCAGCCTGGCACTTGGGGCACTTCATGTCACTTCCCGTTTGGGCACATCGTGCAGTGGCGGCAGTCGAGGTTCACCGGCAGCGGCGGCGGCGCCCCGCGGCGGCGCGCGTTCCACTCGGCGATGCGGTTGATGAGCGCGAGGAGGAGCCCGAGGGCGATGAAGCCGCCGGCGGGCAGGATGGCGAGCGTCACCGGGCCGGGGTTGAGGTTCTTGAACGCGAGGTCGCCCCAGACCGTGAGCGTGCCGGCGCCGACGATCTCGCGCACCGACGCGACCAGGGAGAGCGCAAGCGTGAAGCCGAGGCCGGAGCCGAGGCCGTCCGCCAGCGAGTCGACGACGCCGTTGCGGCAGGCGAACGCCTCCGCCCGGCCGAGGATGATGCAGTTGACGACGATGAGCGGGATGAAGATGCCCAGCGAGGCGGAGAGCGCCGGCAGGAACGCCTGCATCAGGAGGTCGGTCGCCGTCACGAAGGTGGCGATGATCACGATGTAGCACGGGATGTGGACCGCCGACGGGATGAACCGCCCGAGCGCGGAGACGAGCACGTTCGAGCACACGAGCACGAACGTGGACGCAAGCCCCATGCCGATCGCGTTCTCGAGCGAAGTCGTCACCGCCAGCGTCGGACAGAGGCCGAGCGCAAGCCGGAACGTCGGGTTGTTCTTGAACAGACCGTACCAAAATGACAGTATTGCCTTCATGGCGCGGTATTATAGCCTAACGGACGGGAAAAATCAAGTGCGCCCGGCGACAAAATTTGGTCAACGTCTCAGTGACCAGCAGCCAGCAATCAGTGTCCAGCGGAAAGCGGAGATACCCACCACCCTCATCGCTGGGTGCTGCGCTGTTGGCCGCTGCGCTGCTGAAACACTTCCAACGCTTCAAGCGTTGGCAAAATCTTCCCGCGGGAAAATGCGGCAGACCGAGTCGACGAGACGGCGCGTGTAGGCGTCGCGCGGGCGCGACAGCACCTCGGCGCATTCACCCTCCTCTACGATGCGCCCGCGCGAGAGCACGATCACCCGGTCGGCGACGTGGCGCACCACCCCGAGGTCGTGGGTGATGAAGAGCATCGAGAGCCCCAGCCGGCGGCGGAGCCCGGCGAGGAGGTCGAGCGTCTGCGCGCGCACCGAGAGGTCCAGCGCCGACACCGCCTCGTCGCAGACGAGCAGGTCAGGCTTCGCGGCAATCGCGCGCGCGATGCAGACGCGCTGACGCTGGCCGCCGGAGAACTCGTGCGGGTACCGGTCGAGCGCGGAGGCGTCCATCCCCACCGACTCGAGCAGCTCCGCCGCGGTCCCGCCCGCGGCGCCGCCGCCGGCAATGGCGAGCACCTCGTCGAGCGCGGCACGCACCGTCTTACGCGGGTTGAGCGAGCCGAGGGGGTCCTGGAACACCATCGCCGCGCGGCCGCGGAGCTCGATCTCGCCCGCAGTGGGCTTCACGAGCCCGAAGAGCGCGCGGGCGATCGTCGACTTGCCGCTCCCCGACTCGCCCACCAGCCCCAGCGTCTCGCCGCGGCGGACGGAGAAGTCCACCCCGTCCACGGCCTTGACGAAGCCGCGGACGCGGGAGAAGACGCCGCGGCGCCGCGGGTACCACACCCTGAGGCCACGCACCTCCAGACTGTTCTCAGTTCGCATGCACGTATTATACCATATTCGTGGTTCGCCCGCCCACACTGGCTGCTGAACGCTGGCCGCTGACTGCTGAAACACTTCCAGCGCAATGCGTTGGCCATAGCGCAGCGGCGGAAATCTGCGTTTCATTGACAATTCGTTAACATCGGCAGGGTACAATACGCACCGTTCCTTCGAAAGAGGGAAAACAAGGAAAGGAGAAACCAACATGAAAACCAGCATAACCCAGATTACCGCGATCGGCGGAGTCGCCATGATCGCGCTTGCCGCCGCGCTCTACGCCGAGTCGGGCGCCAGCGCGTCGTCGTCCAACACCGAGTCTGGCATAAC
>Ga0256405_10011336_pt1 | contig 11427 bp, 15 predicted proteins | sample RumenRJG_02DNA_FD_189096 | JGI IMG/M metagenome (GOLD analysis project Ga0256405, IMG submission 189096) | Bovine rumen microbial communities from Lethbridge, Alberta, Canada - RJG_02 | ecosystem: Host-associated > Mammals > Digestive system > Stomach > Rumen | place: Canada: Alberta...
GTGCAGATATAACAGAACAAAAGAAAACCATCTGTATCGCAGATCAGATCTGCAGAACAGATGGTTATCCTATACACCGAGATTTAATTATTTCCTCTGTCTACTTGACAGGGAAGGTATCACGAAGTTTCCTTTTCTTGATTCACCAACATATTTGCCATGGGAATCATAGAATGTCTCCGTATCTGAACTATTTTTGGAAGAAGATCCAATCTTGTTACCGTGGTTATCATAGTAGAATGTTCTTCCAAGCAGACCATCTCTGCTGGAACCAATCTTCTTTCCGTGTTCATCGAAATAGCTCGTGCCGCCAATAGCGTTCTTACGGGCTGAAATCTTTTTTGAGTTGGAATTGAACATTACATTCACCTCCTAATCCTATACTTATATTTTAATATATTAAAATTTCATATGCCTGAATTTAGTTTCATACAAGCGTACTGTAGCAACTTGCTATTGTTTTTATTACTGAGAAAAGGAGAGAATTATGAAACAGAATTTTATTTGGATCAACTATGACAAGGAAGAGTATGTCAACGCTATGGAGTTTGATGAACCGGGAGATATCACGGGATATCTTCACAACAGAGGGAAGTGCAGCAATACCGTCATTTCTTTGCTGGCAGGAAGATGGATAAGCAATTATCTGATGCTGGTGGGAGAGAAACTGCCGGAGAATGCTCCGGATGAGCATGTATCCCGTCTTGCAAAGAGGTTCGACAACAATGAATATCAGGGGAATGTCTGGTTCGGAGTGCAGAATGAATTCCTGGATATCTCAACACTGCCGTCAGTCAGGAATCCGGATGTGGAAGGCGGGTATTACCGCTATGTCATCAATTTCGGCAAGAAGGAGTATTACCGCAGAAGAAGCCTGAAGGACAGAAATGTCTGGTTCAATCCGCTGACATATCTGCTGATCGCTGCAGAAGGATATACGGATGACAAGGCTGGATGCTGGCTTGGAGACCTTGTTCAGGTCAGCAACGACAGAAACTTTATCAGGTTTCTGACAAGGAAGGAAGGATTCAGAAACATGACCCAGATATATACGCGCGAATATTTCCTTGGAGATGGAACCGTTCCAAACGATCTGTAGTATGTTGCTACAAATGATCTGCTGACCGTTTTCTTGGACAGCCATGCCATCTCTTTTGGATTAGTATTATCTCGCAGGGAGGTAACGAACATGACGATGGCAAAACCGAAATATCCATACAGCGTGCTGATAGATGCAAGAAGACAAAGCTCTAGAAACTGGGGAGAGCTGCACAGAAGCATGATGTGCGGCTGCTACAACTGCGGAACGGTGTTTCTGTCGAAAGATGTATATGACTGGATCGGACTGGATGCAAGAAACGCGGACAACGCAACGGCGATATGTCCGTTCTGCGGGGTAAATGCCGTAATACCGGACAGTTCCACATATCCTCTGAAGAAGGTTTTTCTGGATTATTTGAAGAAGTACTGCATAAAAGAGGACAACGGAATCTCCGCGTCCGATCTGTAGCATGTTGCTACAGAACAGTGAGATACGAGAATCGTAGCATGTTGCTACGGTTTTCTTTTGGAAAGAAAGGAAGGACAATATGCTGCTGATTTTTGCTCTGATCTCGATCGTGATCATACCGGTGCTCTGCCTGTTTCTTGGTCTGCAGGTGATATCCCTGGGTGATTATGTAAAGGCAGGATTCACTGAAAGATTCAGGATCATTACGGATATTGCAAGGTACAGGGAATATCCGGAGTTTCTGTATCTGATCCTGTTCCTGTCTCTGATGACAGTCGTATCATTCCTGTGGAACACTCTGTTCTCATACAATGCCAGACAGAAGCACAAACATCGGTTCATGACATTTGAGGAAAGAAAGAGGGTATCCCATCTTGCCTGGCTCCACGAAGCCAAGAAGGGAACGACCAGGATCGAGTTCGATCACAAAGGACAGAACAAGGGTGATAACACAATAAGAGGTCGCATAGATCTCTTTTTTGATGGACCGAAGAGGATCTACAACCGGATCATAGAACTGCTGCATCTTCCGGATGTCAGAAAGCTCAATATGCTGCATACCTGGAAGATTGAAGACAGGGAAGTCCACAGAAGGGCAGGCCCTCCGATCGTAACCAGAAGAAATGCTGTCTGGGTGGATGCGGAAGACACGCATACCATGATCTCCGGTACGACAAGAGCCGGCAAAGGTTTCTTTATCATCTCGATACTGCTGCAGATCATAAGGATGTGCGGTGAATCCGTTATCGTCATGGATGTCAAAGGCGAACACTACAAGACGCATGCCCAATCCTTTATGGATGACGGATACAATGTCTTGAAGGTGGACTTCATAGAACCAAAGAAATCACTCAGATGGAATCCGTTCGGGATCATCATAAGGAAATACAGGGAGGCTTATGGCATATACAGGGAATCCCTGAAGCTTCCGGAAAACAGAAGGATTCTGCAGGACGTTTCTCTGAACCGCTTCATGATAAGGAAACTGGAAGCCGAAAAACAGACGGACAATGTAAAGAAAAAGATGGAAGAACTGAAGGGTACGATCAGCGATCTGCTGGAGCAGCTTCCCAAGCCAAACTATTCCGAAGCTCAGGAACTGATCTCCGATATCGCCATGAGACTCTGCCATGAAGAGGATGCAAGGGATCCTTTCTGGTCCTCATCTGCAACAACGATCCTGGAAGGATATATCAACTTCCTTCTGGAAGAATATACGAAAGATGAGAAGGGAAAGATTCAGTTTCTTCCTGACGAGATGATCAGCATGAAATCGGTAAAGATGCTGCACGAGCTGGGAAGGAAAAGAAGCGATATTGCTAAGAAGGAAGGATATGGCTGCAATCTCGCATACTACCTGAACAAATACCGCAAGGCAACAGATATGTCCTACATGAAGCTCAACGAATATCTTTCTTCCCCGGAAAACACCAGAGGATCCATATCCGCCGTATTCGCTGACAAGATCAAGTACTTCCTGACAAACGAAGATATCTTAAGGATGACTTCTGTTTCCGATTTCGATCTGAAGCAGCTGGGAGAGAAGAAGACCGCTATCTTCATTGCGATCCATGACGAAAAAGGAACATACCACGAGCTTCCTTCCATCCTGATCTCGCAGATCTATGAAGAACTGATAAAGACTGCCAGGAAGGAAAAGAACTCCCGACTCAGAATGCCTGTCCATGTTGTATGGGATGAATTCGCCAACGGAGCCAAATGGGATAATGTCGTCAACGCATTGACTGCGGGCTTATCCAGAGGTGTGCGTTTCTATCTGGTCATTCAGGATTTTGCGCAGCTGATCACAAGATACGGCAAGGACAAGGCGTCAACGATCCGATCCAATTGTCAGAATCTGTATTACCTGTTATCAGGGGAAAGTGAGACTCTGGAAGAGATCTCCAAGCTCTGCGGATCCAAGATCGTATGGAATCACAACCGTCAGGAAAAGGAGATCGTTCCGGTAATGTCCACGGATGCGCTGCAGAAGCTGAACTTTGGTGAAGCTGTAATTATTAGACAGAGAAAGAATCCATACAAGGCAAGACTGAAACCTTTCAACAGATACGGTTTTGATCTGCCGGATACGCCTGAACCGGAAGAAAGGGATCTTCCTGATATGCCAGTGTTCAATATCGCCGATGCCATAAAGTCAAGATACGTTCCTGTTGAAGAAAACAAGGAGCAGGCTTCGCAGCAGAAGGAACCTGAATCTGAAAAGAAAAATTCCCAGGGCGTAGTAATGAAGAACATGTTTTCAGAAAAGACGGAAACAAAAAGTCAGGAGAACGAGGTGAACATCAATGAACAATAAAATGCTTTGGGCGCCGGTAAAAATCATGGGCATCTTTTTTATTACAGTACTTGTGATCGTATTACCTGTGTGCTGCGTATTTGCACCGATCGCATGGCTGGGATCGCTGTTCGGCAATTCATTCGGAACTCTGCAGGATAACTTCGAAGAAACTTATGATGCAGACTTCTCCGATGAACTGGACGCCTTTATCCATGAAAACAGAGTGTCTGTTGACTACAACGCCATGACAGGATGCGTCCTATATGAAGCAGTAGACAGTCCATCAGAATGCCTTGAATCTGTAAATATTGATACAGGAATGATGGATCCGGATTACCACGATCAGGAACTGCTGGATCTCAAAGACAAGATGTTCATCGGTTCCTATGATGATTCCTATTTTGATGATATCCACGTTCTGGGCAAATACACTGTCTTCAAATACGAGAAGGTAGGGGAGCACGAAGAGACCAGACTGGTTGATCAGACAGGATCAGGGCCATATACAGGACCTGAATATGAAACCGTCATAGTTGAAGATTACGACTGGGTCTACTATCCGGAGATCCAAAGAGGAAAGTGTCTTGAAGACGAGTTCACTGCCTGCAACATCATTCTGGAAGATGAATGGGTCTATCCGTATCAGGAGATCACCTTTAACATGATCAGGAACTATGGTCTCAATGTGGATCCGAAATCCTATGAGATAAGTTTCAACACAAACCAGGTATGGCAGGGAGACATGCTGTATGCATTCTCCAAGGGAACTGTACTCAAAGCCAACTCGAAGGAGATCCTTCTTCAGATCGATGCCAATGATATAGATCTGTTTGCCAGATACGAATCCAAGGATGGCTGGCTCGAATCTGTTTTTGAAGTAGGTGAAGTGGTAGAAGCCACAGAAGTGATCGGGTATTCGGAAGGAGAGACGAAGTTGTCTGTCTACAACTCTTCCAATGAATACATCAATCCTGCACTCTTTGCCTTCGGATCCGATTACTATCCGGGGTTGGGTAATGGCACGATCATTATCGGTCTGGAGGACTTCGCTCCTGACTTCTCCAACAGGAAACTCTGGTACGGTCCGAAGAACGGAGGCATCAATCCCTATGGCGATGAGCACATGGGACAGTGCACCTGGTTCTGCTGGGGACTCTTCTACCAGCATTACGGATTCGATCCGGGATTCAGAGGAGCAGGGCAGAACGCTGCATACGACGCATATCTTCATCTGAAAGATCAGGGATGGACCTTCACGAAATCTCCTACGCCTGGTTCTATCTTCTCAACGACCAACTTCAACCACACAGGAATCGTTGCTGGCGTGATCGACGAGAACACCATGGTCATCGTCGAAGCAAACTTCAACCACAAAAACGATACCTTCGAGGAATTCATCTCATTGCCAGACTGGGCCATGAGGATCGTTCCCACAGACTATTACAAGAAAGGAGTAGGCTATGTATACTGCAATCCTCCGCAGTGATATGAGAATTCATGGAGAATTCACACAACTTCACGCCGACTTCAGATTCGGCTGCTATCATAACACTGTAAATAGTTTTTTCATTAAATACCTTTCCCAATATAGAAGAGGCGGCATGGTTGGAGATGCTGCCTTTTTTATCCGTATTCGATACCCTACACGTAAGCAAGATAAAGACTTTGCAATGCAAAACTGTATTGCAAAGTCGTGTGAACAACTCAGCTCTGCTGAGTTTTTGCTTTATTTAAGCCACTTTTTGGCAGTTTTATCAGAATCGGTTTTGCAATCAGAACTGTGTTGCAAAAATGGGATCTGCAGCAACCGTAGCATGTTGCTACAAATCTGTAATCAGAAAGAGAGGACATCATGAACAAATACGAAAGAACGACATCATACAGATTTTCCAAAGACACATACCAGAAGCTTGACATGATCTATGAAGACGAAAAGAGAAAAACAGACAGAATGAATCTGAAAGCCAAGGGAAGAAATCAGATCGTCGAAGAAGCGATCAGGGACCGCTACTTTCGAATGATCAATGACAGCCAGGACGCAGACATTGTCGAAAGGATTTCCGGACTTATATCCGATCAGGTCAATGCTGCCATGAACAATATCCAGCAGAGGATTGATGAGATTCTGTTCCTGACTATCAAGAACGACCTTGGCAACAGAGTGCTCTATAGAAGTCCAAGCGTTCTGCCGGCGCCGAAAGACAAGAATCAGGCGATGCGGGTCATCATGAACGAAACATCGATGTGGGATCTGGCACTTGAAGAATATCTGATGGATCGCTGGGCAAGAGAGAAAGTCCTGATCCATGTCAGGCAGGAGGAGAATTAACATATGCCGACTCAGTTTATAAACAAGGCAAGATATTTCAGGATTGGCCAGGCAGCTCCGAAGAACAGCTGCTTCAAGGGAACGGTCACACCGCAGTCCATCTTCGGTGGAACTGGAAGCTATTTCGATTACACTGAACGGTATGTTGGAAAGGAATGTGATTCTCTGATGAATTATACCGGAAGATACGGATCCACCGTTTCTTCTGACGGAAATCTGGACACAGATGAGAAGATCGAAGCTTTCAAGGAAAAGGGCATCGAAGCCTTAAGTAAGGAAGGAGCGATCTGCTATGAATTCGTTCTGAGTATGAAGGACTATGATACGGCATCAAACTACAATATCGTGAATCAGGAACAGTTCTCGTCTGTGATCAAAACGATCATGCCTTCCTATCTGAAGTCGATCGGTCTGGATCCGAACAATGTATCATGGTGGGAGGACTTCCATCCGGAGAACAGAACCAGCACGATTCCGCATCCCCATGTCCATATCCTGTTCTTCGAGAACGAACCAACAGGAACATTCGACAGGGCCTATGGAAAGCTGCCGAAGAAAAGCCTGGAAGACTTCAAGAGGATGTTTGCGAATCAGCTTTTGAAAAGAGAGCATTCCGGCAAGTACAGGGAACTATTCAATGATGTGAACGTATCCAGACAGAATATCCTGGACAAGACGAAGCATACAGATCTCAGCAAGGTTAAAAGTCTCAAGGATCTGTATGCCGTACTTCCTTCTTCCGGAAGATTGCAGATCAATTCAGCGAACATGATTCCATACAGGGAAGCGATATTCAATGTTGTAGACAATCTGCTGAAGTCAAAGGAATGCAGGAAAGAGTGGGAGAGCTATCTGGATGCTCTTGATCGGTATGACAGGGGGATCGATTCGAAAACCGGCAATGCCGTTTCATCAAGAAAGGAGGTCGAGATCCACAAGATCAGAGAACAGATCGCCAATCATATCCTTTCCGGAAAGAAAGGTTTTGAGGCAGAAAATAGCTATGAAAAGATACTGGGAAATAAAAACCACAGACAGATCGAAGGCAACGTAGGAAAGATCTACAAAGATACGGATCTGGTGCGGTCAAGATTAAACGAAAGAAACTCGGCCATGCCGGTGAAAAGAATGATAAATGGCTTGTTAGCGCAGAGACAGAGAGAAATAGAAAACGAAATCGAACAGTACTTGGATCAGGGAAGAGACTACTCCATGAGTCTATGATTCCTGTGCGTCAGACAGTTTCAAATCCGACTTCAGAGGTCCTTTGTGCAGATCCTCTCTGTGGGATGGTCTGCGCATTTTCTTTAGAGCTTCCATTTCGGCTTCTGTTGGAATGATTTCGAGAATATCGTTTGGAGTACAATTCAATAGCAGACACAATTTATTGATGCTTTTAACAGTAATATTTTTGTTTTTCTTGATGTAGCTAATCAATCTTACGTCGACGCCCATATGTATAAGCTCATACTGCGAGATATTTCTATCCTTTAGTGTTCTGTAGAACGGAGCGTAGCTTATCATAACTCAAGTATGAGTTTTTTATTTGTGAAAATCCTTATACATATATGTATAAGGATTTTCTGCTAAAAAGTGTATTAATATAAAATCCCTCGCTTATGGGAACAATCAATATCAGGTACCCTGCAGACTATTGCAGCAGAGTTTTATTCACCAGCAAAAAGGAGGAGAAATCATGATTAAGATTTTCGGATACGCCAGAGAAAGCACCATGCAACAGGCGATGTTCGGCTATAACATTGAAGAGCAGAAAAGAGTTATCACTGAATTCTGCAAATACCATTATCAGGACTACAAACTTGAGATCTTTACCGAAATGGGAAAATCAGCAAGATCCCTGAACAGACCGGAACTGCAGAATCTTCTGGATACGGTCAAGAAGGCAAAAGCAGACAAAGTGGTATTCCACAGTCTGGACAGGCTTACAAGAGACATCAAGGACCTGTACATGCTTATCGATTTCTTCGACAAGAATAAGATCGAGCTGGTGTCGGTAATGGAAAGTCTGGATCTGTCTACGGCGATAGGACGATCGCATGTATTCAATTCTGGAGTCTATGCTCAGCTTGAATCAGAAAGAACATCCGAAAGAACGATCAGAGCATACAAGCAGGCGGTCGTTGAAGGAAAGTATCCATTCCCGAACAGCCCTTTAGGTTATGACAAGATTGAAAAGAAACTGTATCCCAGTACCGATGAAAATCAACGAGCTATCGTTGATTTTATTTTATATTCTCCAATCTTGCGGACAACACATATAACTATGTGGAAATCTCAGATGAGGTCCGTAAGCGTTTTGGTTACAAAATAAAAGATGATACGGTAAGAGATATTGCCATGAACAGACTTTATATTGGAGTTATGGAATACAGAGGAATCGTCAACGAGGTATACTGTGAACCAATCGTTTCCAATGAAGTGTTTGAAAAGGCCTGCAAGAATGCCAAAAAAAGAAAATTATCACACTGGCGGGCAGACTATCTTTTCAAGAACAAAGTGTACTGCCAGAACTGTGAAGTATATATGAGCCAAACCTGCGGTATGGGCAAAAAGAAAAAGATATACTCCTACTATATCTGCCCGAAGTGCGGAAAAAGAGTATCTGAATCTCGAATAGTAGATTCCAAACATTTTCAGCTGCAGAAAATTACTAATGAGTATTTTGCGGAAGATGCAGGATATTTTGACAAGAAAAAAGCTATTGCAAAGCTGAGAGATAAGCAGAAGCAGCTTGTCGAAAAAACAAAAAGACAGGTGCTCGATGTTGATACATTCTATGAATTGTATATTTCCTACAACCAGGAGATCGACAGTCTGCAAAGCAAGCTGGACAGAATAGTGATTAAAAGCAGTATCTTTTCTGAATTGGACAATTCATTCAAAAAAGAAATCATAAGCAAATACATAAAGGAGGTCAGAGTAGAGTTCTTAAAAAAGAGTTATATCACCCAACTGGTTCTTTATTAGACATAAGGAATAGCGTTGGTTATTAAAAACGTACCCGTCATAGCCTCTTGATGGAGCTCAATACTATGGCGGAATACCATCTTGCTTATCACTACTTAAACATCCAAAATTCTTGCAAAATCGATAATTCATGATAAGATGAGGATGTAAAAATAAGCAGTTCGTTTTTCTTTATCGACGACAGGCTGGGGTTCGTAAATGTGCCCCCTAAGGCACCAGAGAATTTAAAATGCCTTATTTATAGGCATTTTTTAATGCTATATTCATTTTGGGAACACCTAATATAAAAGCTTCCGTTTATATTTCGGAAGCCTTTGAAAAACGATGGAAAAGCACAATCAACCGTCTTGATTAGAAGTTGAAATCAATGTCGTTGACAATTTCATACTTACCGTTGTTTTTTGCCGTTAGAAGGTCAATTGCTGTTTTAATCAGATTGATGAGATTTTGTCTGGTTTTATCATCAGGGCAGCCAACATAGCGAAACTCTTCATCACTATCGATAAAGAATGAATCATAAAGATCGCTTATGGCCATAAAGGCATCGGTCAACTCCTTATCATCATCCCATTCAGGCGGATTATCATTATCGATGATTTCGTTGTTTTCGTCATATAACCATATACAATAAGTATTGTACTCCAGCATTAGTCTAATCTTTTTTATCATTCTTGCTCTCCTTAGCGCTTCTTGGATTTGCGCTTACAATATATCCGTTGCTTCCTACTTCGACGGCAATTCTTTGCTTAACACCATTATATATAAATTCATATATGGTGCGAGGTGGATTCCTTTTTCCCTGAGTTCCGACAATATTGCCTTGATGAACAGCTTCAAGAACGTAATTAGGAATATCATCGTTTGATATCCCTTTTCCGTTAAATTCGTGGCCATGCCGATCTATGATGTGAGCAAGGCCCGATGACGCATTGCCTTCTTCTAGCCATACAATTTTACCAGAAGGATCTCGGGTAATCATTACAACTTTGTCTGGTGAGATTTTGTCTCCATTCGCAATAACCTCATCAATCAAGGCCTTTCCTTCGCCGCTAGTGCCTGTAAACAGGTGAGAACTTCCCTTACTCATCTTTTTTTCTCCCTGTTCATAAAGAATGCATTAGTCCTGCTTAAGAATGAGACTATATTAATACCCTGTTCCTTCAGTTTTTCAAAGCAATCGTAATTGGCAGAACCATAAACGATTATGGTGTGAGGTTTTAAAACCCTCACCATTTCATATAAACCTTCTTCAAAACGCTGCCGGTCAACAAGTCTTCTGGGACTACCACCGACCGTTCCTATAGCTACAATACTGTATTTAGGAATACCGTCCCAACAATAACACCATGTTTCTTTTGTGCCCCATCTAACATTATTGATGACGGCAATTCCGTTTTTTCCGAGCCAATAACCGAAAACCCTCATTCGATATGTGTTATATCTCTTGATTGGATCCGGGAAGTCCTGATATGTAGAAAAATCGGGTGATATTGCTCCTGAAAATGTTTAAGGACTTCTAGAACGAAACAGCAGTTATTCCATATTCCGTGAGGGCCATCAAACTTGTGATCATCAGTGTAGAAACAGACAAACGCATCGTAAAAGTAGTCTTTTTTGTCTTGAGAAATGTATTTTTTGTGAATCGATTTTGCCTCATCCCACAGAATTATGTCTACAGGGAGCCTCATAGCTGTAGTAGGGCAATAAGGAATGTCATTTTTGCTTTTTGTGAAATCTGCTCCTTGGCACATGAAAGCATTCCAGATATCTTTGCATCCTTTACGGACAGAATTGTATTTTTGCATTATAAATCCTTTCCGGCACAGATACACAGGAGAGTGCCTTTATCTTTTTCCCCTGCGCCTGCATTCAAATATCCCAACGGAATCTACCAGATCACAAGTAGAGATATTCGAATTAGCGGGATCATTAAACAATGGTTTTTGTGATGAATCATCCAGGTTTTCTCTTGGTGATCCTTCTGTTTTTTCAACCACACCTAAAATGAAAAACCATATCGCAAGTAGAGATACTCGGAGTAAAAACTGATTTGACGGTTAAACCTTCATTTCAATGCTTATTTTCAAATAAAGCAATTTTCATCACCTCGCTTTCAAGATAAATCTGTGTACCACGGACATGATCAATCAGCCAATTGCTATCTTGTCGTGTTTCGTTAAGTGAAACACTTATCGCAAGTTCAGTATCATCGAAGAAAGATTCATCTTCAGAATGTCTGAAATCGGCCTTAAAACAGATATAATGAAGGTGAAAACTGCTGTAATCGATCATTTCGGAGCA
>Ga0256405_10011337_pt1 | contig 11426 bp, 9 predicted proteins | sample RumenRJG_02DNA_FD_189096 | JGI IMG/M metagenome (GOLD analysis project Ga0256405, IMG submission 189096) | Bovine rumen microbial communities from Lethbridge, Alberta, Canada - RJG_02 | ecosystem: Host-associated > Mammals > Digestive system > Stomach > Rumen | place: Canada: Alberta | collected...
GTGCATAATCTTAATCCTGAGATCATAAGACCTGTAGATGATCCATATATGCCAAATGGAGGTATTGCGGTTCTTAAAGGCAACCTTGCTCCTGATACAGGTATAGTCAAGAGAAGTGCAGTGGCTCCTGAAATGCTTAAGCACAGCGGTCCTGCAAGAGTATTTGACTGTGAAGAGGATGCGATTGCTGCTATTGAGGGCGGAAAGATAAAGGCTGGAGATGTTGTTGTTATCCGCTATGAGGGACCGAAGGGTGGTCCTGGTATGAGAGAAATGCTCAATCCTACATCTGCAATAATGGGAATGGGGCTTGGTTCGACAGTTGCACTTATTACAGATGGACGCTTTTCCGGTGCAAGCCGCGGCGCAGCCATAGGACATGTTTCTCCGGAGGCGGCAGTCGGCGGACCTATCGCACTTGTACATGAAGGGGATATCATTGATATTGATATAAATAATAATGCTCTTAATCTGAGAGTTTCTGATGAGGAACTTGCAGCAAGAAGGAAGGAATGGAAACCAAGAACTCCTTCAGTGACAACAGGTTATCTTGCCAGATATGCAGCAATGGTTACAAGCGGAAATAAGGGAGCAATCTTAAAAATTCCCGAAAATGATTAAAAAGAGAGGGCTTGATATGATTTTAAACGGTTCACAGATTTTAGTTGAGTGTCTTAAGGAACAGGGTGTTGATACTATTTTCGGTTATCCTGGCGGAGCTATCCTCAATCTCTATGATGAACTTTATCGTCATAGTGATGAGATAAAGCATATACTTACAAGTCATGAGCAGGGAGCTGCTCATGCAGCAGACGGCTACGCAAGGGCAACAGGAAAAGTTGGTGTCTGCCTTGCTACAAGTGGTCCGGGAGCAACAAATCTTGTTACCGGAATAGCAACAGCTTATATGGATTCAGTTCCACTTGTCGCTATTACAGGAAATGTAGGCACAAGTCTTCTTGGAAAGGATTCTTTTCAGGAGGTTGATATCGCTGGTGTGACTATGCCTATTACAAAGTACAGCTTTATTGTTAAAGATGTAAATAAGTTGGCTGATACAGTAAGAAGAGCCTTTAAGATTGCAAGGTCAGGAAGACCGGGGCCTGTCCTTATCGATATAACAAAGGATGTTACTGCAAACAAGTGCGAATATATAGCTAAAGAGCCAGAAAAAGTTGAAGCAAGGGAAAACAAGTGTGATGATAAATGCCTTGATGCGGCTGTTTCCATGATAGAGGAGTCAAGCGAACCTGTTATCCTTGTCGGCGGCGGTGCAACTATCTCCTGTGCAGATAAATGTGTAAGAGAACTTGCAGAAAAAATGGATGCACCTGTTTGTGATTCTCTTATGGGTAAGGGCGTATTTCCAGGAACTGATCCACGCTATATGGGCATGATAGGAATGCATGGCACAAAGACGGCAAATCGTGCAGTGACGGAATGTGATCTTCTTGTTGTGCTTGGAGCAAGGTTCTCAGACAGAGTAACAGGCAATACTAAGACATTTGCAAAGAATGCAAAGATCCTTCAGATTGATATAGATCCGGCTGAGGTAAATAAGAATGTCAAGGTGGACAATTTCCTTGAAGGGGATGTAAAGGAAGTAGTATCTGCTATACTAAGGAAACTTTCAAAGCAGAATCACAGCGAGTGGATCAAGAAGGTTGAGGACTTTAAGGCAAAGAACCCGTTAGTATATCATGAAGATCAGATGACAGGTCCTTACTTTATAGAGGAACTTTACAAGCTTACAGAGGGGGATGCCATAATCACAACTGAGGTCGGTCAGCATCAGATGTGGGCTGCTCAGTTCTATAGGTATAAGAAATCCCACCAGTTGCTCACATCAGGCGGTCTTGGAACTATGGGTTATGGTCTTGGCGCTTCGATCGGAGCAAAGCTTGGCTGCCCTGATAAGAGGATCATAAATCTTGCAGGTGATGGTTGCCTTCGTATGAATATGAATGAACTTGCCACAGCAAGTCATTATAATGTGCCGATAATAGAGGTCGTTTTTGATAATCAGGTACTCGGTATGGTACATCAGTGGCAGACACTTTTCTATGGCAAGAGGTATTCACAGACTCTTCTTCCTAAGAACATAGATTACTGCAAGCTTGCTGAAGCAATGAATGTAAAGGCATTCAGGATAACAAAGAAGGAAGAGACAGATGATATCATAAAGCAGGCGCTTGCGTGTGATGGTCCTGTTCTTATCGATGTTATGATCGATGAAAATGAAAATGTATGGCCTATGGTTCCGGCAGGCGCATCGATAGAGGATGCTTTCAACGAAGAGGACCTTAAAAAGAGAGAAAACGAACTTTGATTAAGAAAAAGAAGGAGAAAATATGAACAGAGTTTATAATTTTTCGGCAGGACCGGCAGTTCTGCCGGAAGAAGTCCTGAAAGAGGCAGCAGGGGATATGCTCGACTATAAAGGTTCAGGCATGAGTGTTATGGAAATGAGCCATAGGAGTCAGGTGTTTCAGGATATAATTGATGAAGCTGAGGCAGATTTCAGGGAACTTTTATCTGTTCCTGACAATTACAAGGTCCTTTTTCTTCAGGGCGGCGCATCACAGCAATTTGCAGCTGTTCCTATGAATCTTATGAAGAATAAGGTCGCCGACTATATAATCACAGGCAACTGGGCAAAGAAAGCCTATGAGGAAGCTGTAAAGTATGGCGATGCAAAGCCTGTGGCAAGCAGTGCTGATGATAATTTTTCATATATACCGGATTGCTCCGACCTCCCGATAAGAGAAAACGCAGATTATGTCTATATATGTGAAAATAATACGATCTATGGTACAAAGTTCCATACTCTTCCTGATACAAAAGGCAAAAACCTTGTTTCGGATGTAAGCTCATGCTTTATGAGTGAGCCGGTTGATGTTTCAAAGTATGCTGTTCTTTATGGTGGTGTCCAGAAGAATATAGGACCTGCAGGTCTTGTTATATCAGTTATCAGAGACGACCTTATAACTGAGGATGTTCTTCCTGGCACACCTACAATGCTGTCATGGAAGACACAGGCAGATAAGGGTTCTCTTTATAATACACCTAACTGCTGGGCTATTTATGTATGTGGTCTTGTGTTTAAGTGGTTAAAGAAAAATGGAGGACTTGAGGCTGCAAGGGAAAGAAACGAGAAGAAGGCAGCCCTTCTGTATGATTTCCTCGATAATAACAGCCTGTTCAAGGGTACAGTAAGAAGAGCAGACAGATCACTTATGAATGTTCCTTTTATTACAGGTGATAAGGAGCTTGATGTAGAATTTGTAAAAGAGGCAGCAGCAAACGGACTTGTCAATCTGAAAGGACACAGATCGGTCGGCGGTATGAGAGCATCAATATACAATGCCATGCCTTATGAGGGCGTTGAAAAGCTTGTGGGATTCATGAAGAAGTTTGCTGTAGAGCATTGATCGGGGGGCTTATGTTTAAGATACATACATTAAATACTATTTCAAAGAAGGGAACGGACAGACTCCCTGAAAATTATTCGATTACAGATGATATTGCAGTTTCCGATGCCATTCTTGTGAGAAGCGCCAAAATGCACGATATGGAGATGCCGGAAAGTCTTCTTGCAGTTTCAAGAGCAGGAGCAGGAGTTAACAATATACCTCTTGATGTTTGTGCAGAAAAGGGTATCGTAGTCTTCAATACTCCGGGAGCCAATGCCAATGCTGTAAAAGAACTTGTTTTAGCAGGTCTCCTTATTTCAGCAAGAGATATCGTAGGCGGGATAAACTGGGTTGAAAGAGACAGGGACGATGCTGATATTTCAAAGACAGCTGAAAAGCAGAAAAAGGACTATGCCGGAGTTGAAATAGCTGGCAAGACCTTGGGCGTTATCGGACTTGGGGCAATAGGTGTAAGGGTTGCCAATGCAGCAAGTGCGCTTGGTATGAAAGTATACGGATGCGATCCGTTCATTTCTGTTCAGAATGCATGGACCCTGTCACATGACGTTATACCGGTAAAAAGCAATGATGAGATATTTGGAAAGTGTGATTATATAACAGTCCATGTTCCTCTTATGGACTCGACAAAGGGACTTATAGGCAGGGACTCGATCGCAAAGATGAAGGATGGAGTTGTTATCCTTAATTTTGCAAGGGGAGGTCTTGTTGATAATGAGGCTATCTCTGAAGCACTTTCATCCGGAAAGGTTGCAAAATATGTTACCGATTTTCCGGATGCAGAGAGCGTAAAAATGCCAAATACTATTGTTTTACCTCATCTTGGGGCTTCTACAGAGGAAGCAGAGGAAAACTGTGCAGTAATGGCGGTTGATGAACTTGTTGATTATCTTGAAAATGGAAATATAAAGAACTCTGTCAACTTCCCTGCATGTGATGCCGGAGAGGTGAAGAGCGAAGGAAGAATAGCTATTCTTCACAGAAATATTCCTAAAATGATCACTCAGTTTACTGCTGTACTTGCAGGAGAGGGCATAAATATCGATTCCATGCTTAATAAGAGCCGTGGCGATTATGCATACACTTTGTTTGATATTGAGGCTGCAAGCAGTGATAACATGAAATCTCAGCTTGAGGCTATCGACGGAGTGCTGAAAGTAAGGATCATTAAGTAAAGAATTTTGTCCTTATACTGTATTATCGGATAGAGTCCGGTAATACAAGAACCTGTCGCTCATTGTAAAATCGCCTCACGGCGATGAGCGAAGGCTACATCGTATTGCCGAAGTCAATACGACATTTTAGGAACCGCCTTGTGTGGTTCCTTTTTTTGTGCTAAAATAGTAATATGTTTACTGCTGTAACCCGTGGATATGTACAAAAAGCACAGGTTTCAGACTTGGCGTTTTATTTATTTTTTTGGAGGTTCCAAAATGAACAGGCTCTTTGATATTAACAATCCTTTTTTTAGGTTCATGAGCAAATTTTTTGATATTATGGTTTTAAGTATCGTATTTGTTATCTGCTGTGTACCTGTACTAACTATCGGACCGGCTATCACTGCACTCTATTATTCTATTGCAAAGGCAGTAAGGAGAGACCGCAGTTATCCGGTAAAGGAGTTCTTCCATGCATTTAAAAGAGATTTTAGACAGAGCGCTATAGTGGGCATAATAATACTTGCAATTTCGGCAATAATAGTTGTTGATATAAGAATAGTTATCGGTACAGGAGATGCAAAGCTAGGTTCTTTAAAGATAGCTTATGTAGTCGTTGCCCTGCTTATCGCATTTATCAGTACTTATATTTTCCCGCTTATTTCAAGGTTTTCGCTTAAGATGAAGGACCTCTTCAAGCTTGCTTTCTTCCTTTCATTTAAGCACTTTTTAAGCACTATACTTTGTGTTTTGATACTTGCAGCCGGTGTGGTCGGTGTTTTTGTAAGCATGGGACTTTTCCTTTTGTTTATACCGGGACTTGTTGCATTGCTTATTTCTTTTCCAATGGAAAAGGTACTAAAAAAGACACTTGAACAGATAGGTACAGGAACAGATCATAACGCTGACCAGTGGTATGCAGAGTGATGCATTTTAGTGAGAATATCATGTCAATTTTATCATATACACTTTTAACAGCAAATGTCGAAATACCGGAACTTTCATTTTCGCAGAAAACATTTGAAAAGCTTGGCGATGCTGCTTTTGAGCTTGTAAAAACGGTGATTATCGTTCTTTTAGTATGGTTTATAGGAAGCAAGGTCATTAAGTTTGTCATTAAACTTGTAAAAAATGCACTTGCAAGAACCAATATGGATGCCGGAGCAGCTGGATTTCTTACGACTTTTATCAATGTAGCATTGAAGCTTGTGCTTGCATTTATGATACTAGGTTATATTGGCGTGGATACAAGCTCGATCATTGCTATTGTCGGTTCAGCAGGACTTACAGCAGGTCTTGCCTTACAGGGGGCTTTATCCAATTTTGCAGGAGGTGTGCTTCTTCTTATCCAGAAGCCGTTTGTTGTAGGTGATTTTATTACTGCCTGCGGGCACTCGGGTACGGTAAAAAAGATCGATCTTTTTTATACGAGGATGCTTACTTACGACAATAACCTTGTTGTCATTCCAAATGGTACTCTTATGAATACGGAGATTACCAATACAACCTATGCAGCTTTCAAGATGATCGTCTACAAGGTCGGAGTTGACTATTCATCTGATGTGGAAAAGGTAAAGAAGGCACTTATGGATAGTGCTGAATGTGATTCAAGAGCTGTGATAGATGATGAGCATCCTGTTAATATTTTTATTTCGAGTTTTGATGCCAGTGCGATTACTATGGAATTAAGATTTTTTGTAAAAACAGATGATTACTGGCCTGCAAAATTTGCTATATCAGAAGAAGTTAAGAAAAGGTTTGATAAAGAAGGCATTCAGATTCCATTTGACCAGATTGATGTACACATGAAAAATTGATTAAAAGGGCAGCACATTGTGTTGCCTTTTTTCTTAAAAATCTTTTTGTTTTCGTTGACAGAAAGACATTAATTGAGTTATTATAAATTGTAGAAGAAGTTTATATAAGCTGAAATATAGTACACAAAAACAAAAGATAAGTAAGGAAAATTTGCGTGATAGAAAAACCTATATAAAGTTGTCTGTATGAGAGGAGATCAGTATGGATAAACATATAGTACTTATGTGTGATTCTCAGAGCTTTATGATCAATGCAATCAAATCAGCGTTGGAAGCTGAGAGGTTTTATGTAAAATTTATCACTCCTGCCCCTGATGAAGTTGATGGACTTGGCGAGGGTACGCATATTATTCTCATGTATCTCGGCGATTATATTTCAACGTGTGAGGAGACCCTTATAAAAATAAAGGACCTTATCTATGAGTATGATACAAAGGTATATATTATAGGTAGTCCTGAGGAATTTAAAATTCTTTCGAAAACACTTCCGCTTAATCTTGTAAATGGGGTTTTCGAACGCCCTCTTAATGTGAAGAATCTTGTTATGGAATTGAATCTTATATGCAGTACAGAGGTCGACGAGAGGGGAAGAAAAAAGATCCTTGTTATCGATGATGACAGTGTTATGCTTCGTACGATAAAGAACTGGCTTTCTGATCAGTATCATGTGATAATGGCAAATTCGGGTATGTCGGGGATAACTTTTCTTGCTAAAAATAAAGTTGATCTTATTCTGCTTGATTATGAGATGCCTGTTACAAATGGTGCGGAGATTATGGAGATGCTCCAGCAGAATCCGGAAACTGCAACGATTCCGGTCATGTTTTTAACTGGAAAGGGAGATAAGGAGAGTGTGCACAGGGTTATAGACCTCAAACCTGCCGGATATATCCTTAAAACCCAGCCTCCAAAGGAAATTATAAAAACAATAGATAAGTTCTTCTTAAACAAAGTGCTTGAAGAAGAGGATGACAGTGATTTTGATTTCAGTCAGTTTCATTAACTTGCAGCATATAAAAAACCCATTGTGATGATGACTTCACAATGGGTTTTTTTATTTTTAAATTCAGTTTGTTACAAACTCTATCTGTTGAGGGCCAGATTAAGCGAGCTTGTTTACTCTCTTTGTAAGACGTGAAATCTTTCTAGAAGCTGTTGTTCTCTTGAAGATTCCCTTTGTAGCAGCCTTATCAATCTCAGCAACAGCTGGACCAAGGTTTGCCTTAGCAGCTTCAAGGTCATTTGCTTCTACAGCAGAATTTACCTTCTTAACAAGTGTCTTAACCTTAGATGTAACGATCTGATTTCTAAGTGTCTTCTTTTCTGTAACTCTGATTCTCTTCTTAGCAGACTTGATATTAGCCAATTCCGTGCACCTCCATACTAACGTAAGCATTATTATATTTTAAATGGACCTTAAGCTTGAACCGCGTTGGGGTAAAAGTATCAGGTATCCTTGCCTGCTTTAGTCCGGACACGGACGTCTAACGCAGACACATACTAATGTAGTTTAGTACATAGTAATTGTTTTGTCAATAAGTTTTATACTTTTTTTTCTTTTAAACTTCTGTTATAATGATGTTGGTGTCAAAAGTACTTGTCACTGGATTAATAAATAAAAACACTTATAATTATTGAGTGTCGGAAGTCAATCTTATCGTAAACGAAATAAGAAATTTCGTTTACGATAAATGTCGCCGAGAATTAATGTTGGATAGAGCTTGTTCTATCCTCAATTATTTTCTTCGCTTACTATAAATTAAAAAGAAGGATAACAAATGTATACATACATAAGCAGCAAGGTGGCCTGCATTGTAATAGGTTATCTTTTTGGAATGGTACTTATGGCTGAGATAGTTGCCAGAGTTGGAACAGGAAAAAGTGCATTTTCAATAGGAAGCGGCAACCCGGGGATGGCTAATATAATGAGTAACGTCGGATTTGCAGCTGGCTTTCTTACTCTTGCGGGCGACATAACGAAATGCGTAGTGGCATTTACCCTGTGCTACAGCCTCTTTCCGGAGCTTGAAGCTAACAGACTATATATCGCCTATTGTGCACTGGGACTTACTCTTGGGCATGACTTTCCGCTGTGGCATTTATTTAAAGGCGGAAAAGGTGTTACGACTGAATGTTGCGGCATTATTGTCTATGAGCCTGTCTGGGGGATCGTTTCCTGCGTTATTGGCATGATGGCAGTTTTCCTTACGGGATACCTGCCTCTTGGAGCTGTTATCATTCCGGTCATTTTTCTACCTTATGCTGCCTGCTGTGAGACAGTTGAAGTTTTTGCGGTTTATGGTTGCATCACTGTTCTTGCCTTTTTTAAGCACAGACATGGACTTATGAGAGTGATAAAGGGCGAAGAGAAGGAACATGCAAAACTGTTATAGTGGTGTATTGATAAGCTGCTCATGTTACTATAAAAAGGAGTTTTACGATGGCGTCGACTAAACAAAACAATATCAGAAATTTTTGTATAATTGCACATATAGATCATGGAAAATCTACCTTGGCCGACAGGATCATAGAGATGACGGGAGCTCTTACGAGCAGAGAGATGGAAAACCAGGTTCTCGATAATATGGATATAGAGCGTGAGAGAGGTATAACCATACGCTCTCAGGCTGTAAGGACGGTGTATAAGGCTGCGGACGGGGAGGAATATATTTTTAACCTCATAGATACACCAGGACATGTCGATTTCAACTATGAGGTCAGTCGAAGTCTGGCAGCTTGCGAGGGGGCTATTCTTGTTGTTGATGCTTCACAGGGCGTGGAGGCGCAGACATTGGCAAATGTATACCTTGCACTTGATGCCAATCTGGAGATAGTTCCTGTTATAAATAAAGTAGACCTGCCAAGTGCAGATCCGGAAAGAGTCCGCAAGGAGATAGAGGATGTTATAGGTATTGATGCCTCCGATGCTCCGCTTATCTCTGCTAAGACAGGTTTAAATGTTGAGGATGTACTTGAGGCAGTAGTAAAGAAGATTCCTGCACCTTCAGGAAAAACAGAGAAGCCGTTAAAAGCTCTTATTTTCGACTCTTTATATGATTCTTATAAGGGAGTGATCGTCTTTGTGAGAGTGATGGACGGCTGCATAAAAAAAGGAACCAAGGTCCGTTTTATGGCAACCGGAACCAATGATGAGGTAGTAGAAGTTGGAACTTTTGGCGCCGGCAAATTTAACCCGTGTGATGAGCTTACAGCCGGCATGGTTGGCTATATAACTGCAAGTATAAAGGATCTTAGAAGGACAAGGCCCGGCGATACAGTGACATATTCTGATAATCCTTGTGATGAGGCACTTCCGGGCTATAAAAAGGTGGTATCTATGGTATACTGCGGGCTTTATCCGGCTGATGCGGCAAAGTATGAGGACCTTAAAGAGGCACTTATGAAGCTTCAGCTTAATGATGCCGCATTGCAGTTTGAACCGGAGACGAGTCAGGCGCTTGGTTTTGGTTTCAGGTGCGGATTCCTCGGACTTCTTCATCTTGATGTTGTGCAGGAGAGACTTGAAAGAGACTACGATCTCGATCTTGTGGCTACAGCACCTAGTGTTATATATAAGGTCTACAAGACAGACGGAACTATGCTCGAGATAACAAATCCGTCTAACCTTCCGGACCCTTCTGAAATCGAATATATGGAAGAACCTTTTGTTTCGGCAGAGATAATGGTGACTACGGAATTTGTAGGTGCCATCATGCAGCTCTGTCAGGAAAGAAGAGGTATTTTTAAAGGTATGGATTACCTTGAAGAGACAAGGGCAGTTCTAAAGTATGATATGCCGTTAAATGAGATCATTTACGATTTCTTTGATGCACTTAAATCAAGATCTAGAGGTTATGCATCCTTTGACTATGAATTTAAAGATTATGAAAGAGCTGAGCTCGTCAAGCTTGATATCCTTATAAACAGGGAACAGGTTGATGCGCTGTCATTTATAGTTATAAAAGAAGGCGCATTTGAACGTGCCAAGAAGATGTGCGAGAAGCTCAAAAATGAAATACCGAGACAGCTTTTTGAAATACCTATCCAGGCGGCTGTGGGCAGCAAGATCATTGCCAGAGAAACTGTAAAGGCGATGAGAAAGGATGTCCTTGCAAAGTGCTATGGCGGAGATATCTCACGTAAGAAGAAGCTTCTTGAAAAGCAAAAGGAAGGAAAGAAGCGCATGCGCCAGATTGGAAATGTTGAGGTTCCAAAGAGTGCATTTATGAGTGTGCTTAAGCTTGATTCAGAGGATTAAGGAAAGTCAGATGAAAAGCGGTATTTATATACATATTCCTTTCTGTGCGCGCAAATGCAGATATTGTGATTTCTTTTCTTATGCGGCGGATGAATCCACAAAGCTTGCATACATTAAAGCCCTTGTGAGGGAAATAGAAGCTTACGGCAAAATTATAAGAAAGTCTGAGAATAAGGTTGAAATAAGTACGGTCTATATAGGCGGCGGTACACCTTCAGTTGTACCGGCGGAATATATAGATGAGATCTTAAGAGCTATTTCGCTTGCCTTCTGCAATGGAGAAAAATTTCAAGGGCAGGAGATCACTATTGAAATGAACCCTGCTACAGTCACGCAGGACAAACTTGAAAAGTACCGCGAAAGCGGTATTAACAGAATTTCAATAGGTATGCAGTCTGCAAATGATAAGGAACTTGAATTGCTTGGAAGGCTGCATTCTTACGATGATTTTGTTGCGTGCTATGAAATGGTAAGAAAGACGGGCTTCAGAAATGTGAATATAGATGTGATGAGTGCCTTGCCAAGGCAGACTATCTCTTCTTACGAAGATACACTTCAAAAGGTCATTGACCTTGATCCGGAACATATTTCAAGCTATAGCCTTATAATTGAACAGGGGACTCCTTTTTATGGACTTTATGGTGAAAATGGCAGTAAAAAGAGCGAACTTCCGGATGAAGATACAGAAAGAGATATGTATGATCTTACTGTGGAGAAACTTGCAGAAGCAGGATATGAACGCTATGAAATAAGTAATTATTCA
>Ga0256405_10011339_pt1 | contig 11423 bp, 5 predicted proteins | sample RumenRJG_02DNA_FD_189096 | JGI IMG/M metagenome (GOLD analysis project Ga0256405, IMG submission 189096) | Bovine rumen microbial communities from Lethbridge, Alberta, Canada - RJG_02 | ecosystem: Host-associated > Mammals > Digestive system > Stomach > Rumen | place: Canada: Alberta | collected...
GAGCTATAGTTTTTAGAGCCGCACACTTTTCGCGCATAGCATAGAGTTCCTCACAACTCTTCTTCCAGTCTACGCTCTTGTCGAGTGCATACATACGCAGAGTAACATTACGCTTGCGTCCCTTGAGTTCGAACTCAGTAGCCGAAGCCTTTGTTACAACGAACTCATAATCACTCTCATATCCATCAACATCGCTGTTTGAAGGCTCGCTCCAAGCGTGAATAAATGGATTGTATGTTACAAAAGAGAGCAATGGTCCCTGCTGTTTGATAAGCTCGTAGCGTGATTCAAACAAATCTCCACAATCGTAACCATCTATCTTAGGAAAATCGCTTGTAGCTGTTACCTTTCCGTCCTTGTCGAACTTAAGATAAATACTTACGCCTACATACTCTTGCGCTTCGCCCGGGAACATTTCGAGACACCAGCCGTTCTCTGCAGAGACAAGAAGTTCCCTGTACTCGTTCAGAGCATTTTCCATACGGTTTGCAGAAGAGTCGTCGAAAACTCTGTCGTCGCTCGAACATGATGTCTGTGCGAGGGCGAGCACCGCAACCATTAAAAACAAATATATTTTTTTCATAAAACCTGTGCTTAATTAAGGGTTGTCAAATCCATTGTTGAAAGTTCCTTGCTACGACGCTGTACAGCATCGCGGAGTTTGTCAAGGTCGAAGCCCCAGCTGTTGCGGCAGTATGCCTTTACGATAGCAAGCTTTTCTTCGAGAATATCGCCACCGTTGTGAGTTGTACCATCCTTATCTGTAGAATTACCATCTGCTACAGCAGCATCCCACCACTCCTGATCGTGGGTAACGTAGTTTGCAATAAGTTCAACAAAGTCGTCGTTCACCTCGTTGCGAGAATAAGGCGAGATATAACCAAGCTGATGAGCCGTTTTTTCACTATACTGATACCAGTCACCGCCAACATAAGTACCTTCGGTAATCTTCTGGAAATTTGTATCGTATGGCTTCTTTTGGTGCAGGATATGACCGAACTCATGATGCATGGTCTTGAAGTAATAATGGTTCAAGAGTTCCATGTAATTATCTTGAGAAAGGTATTCATTCATATTGTTTACCATGTACAGAGTGATAACAAGACCACCCTCGGCAGTACCCAAAACCATTGTACCATCACCTTTATAAGCTGGAGAACCAACAAAATGAATGGTTCTTGGAACAAGCTGGCGAGTAAAGTCTACACCTGCAACCTCGTCGTATGCGCCAAACCATACATGCTTGATGATTTTTGCAAGTTTAACGCTCTGGCTGTACTCAGCCGGTGCAAGGTCGTAATCGTAGTCGCTGATGTTATCGTTCAACTTGTAAACAATATCGACATTATATGGGTCAGTAAAGTTCTTCTGAATCCATTTGTCGAAGTCGTTCTGCTCTGTTCTTGCTGTATCAAAGATACTTCTGTTGTCGAGCGAATCGTCGCTACATGAGATCGATGCAAGGCTCATGCAACCTATCATTGTATATAATAAAAATCTTTTCATGCTAAAATCTTATTATTTGTTTCGTGGATTAGCTTCCAATCCTGCACTTATCACATCAGCAGGAAGCTGCATAGCACGTCGTGGATCATCCTTCATCAGAGAGTCAACAACCTGAACGGTATTGTTCTCAACAATACGATGTCTAATCTCAATTCCGTATCGCTTGATGTCGCCCCAACGCCATCCCTCGTCGAGAGTAAGAATACGGCGAGCGTAAAGAATGAACTGAATCAGATTGTCAGCACCCTTAGGCAAAGCGAAAGTTGGATTAAGTTCCTTCTTGATTGTCGGCTTCTCTGCAGTATAATATTCTATATTATCATAGAAATTATTGATAACATCCTCGCTAAGAACAACCTTACTGCTTGTATAATTGTTCTGGAACACTTGCATATCGGCAATGGCCTTTGCAAAATCGCCCTTCAAAGCATACGCCTCGGCACGATCGAGAAGGGTTGCATCAGTATTGAAAGCATTTACAATTGTTCGGGAGTAACCAATACCTGCTGCAACATCAGTATACTCGAAATAATAACCAACCTTACGCATTACTACCTTCATAATCTCTGAATTTGAGAACGGCTTGTGATAAATCACAGATGAGCCATTACCCCAAACACCAGTTGAAGAACATGTCTCGGTAGATGCAAGTGTTGCATAGTGAGTGTACTTTTTATTTGCTTCATAAGGACCACCCCAAACTGCCCATCCTGAATATGGAACAAACATGAGCAAATTTGCCTTATTGTCAGCATTGCAATACTCATTTGGCTGAACCTCGTAGTTGGTTGAAAGCTTTCCGTAAGCCTGCCAGTCGCGCAACATTGATGCAGGATTATCACCAAGCACTCTTGTTGCATACTCTATAGCCTTGTCGTACTTACCATAGTACAAGTAGAAACGTGCAGCGAAAGCACAAGCGGCTTTTGTGTTAAAGTGATACTTTGGCACAGAGTAAGCATCATCGCTGATAAGAGGAAGACCAGCCTCGATATCCTTTTCTATCTCCTCGTAAACAGAACCAATAGTTCCACGAGTATATGAAGGAGAAACTGTTTTTTCTGTTTCCTTCATATAAGGAATACCAAGATCCTTATCCTTGCCAGCCTCAGTCCAAGTGTTACAGAAGATATAGCTAAGCATAAAGTGATTGTAAGCACGGCAAAGAAGAGCCTCGCCACGCTGTGGCTTCAAATCATCGGGGTTGCCCAACTTTTCGATTGACTCTAGTGCAAGGTTTGCAGCGGCAATAGCCTTATAGCTTGCGTCCCAAAAATCCTGCTCGCCATCATCATCATTCTCCTTTACATCGCGCCATTCCCAAGCCTCTGTATGAAATCTGTTGTATGCAGAATACTTAGAGCCATTGTCATCTACATTGTCGCTGGCAAACTCAGCCATCATCTGATAGTTCTTGCTTGGATAAGCTGAAACGAGCAACTTTGCAATCTTATCCTGTGTATCTACCTCTGTACGGTTATCAGGAGTTTCGTCGAGATAGCTGTCGCAAGATGCGAGTGCCAGCGCAGAAACAACGATACCTACGAAATAATATATTTTTTTCATCTTAATTCTCTTTTTAATTATTACAAACCTACACGAACTGTAAATGTGAACTGCTTTGGTACTGGTGCAGCAACACCACCTGAGTTAAAGAACTCTGGGTCTTGACCCTTCAGCTTAGAATCGCTGTAGATAAGGAACAAGTTGGTAGCCTGCAACTTGAGTGAAAGATTGTTAATCTTTACGCTTTCGAGCCAAGACTTAGGGAAATCGTAAGAGAGTGAAACTTCCTTCATTCTTACAAAATCGCCCTTTGCAATGCGCTGGTCGCAATAGTTGTATGAATTATAAGCATACTGATAATGCTTATTTTCGTTGTACTGACGTGCACTCAACAAAACAGGAACGTTTGTATAATTCTCATCGCCCGGCAATGTCCAGCGATCCATAAAATCCTTAGTCATTGAGGTAAGGTCGAGGTCACGATATCTAGCCTTGAACACAGGGTCGAGACGGATAACGTTACCGCCAGAGTAAGTGATGTAGACATTCAACTTCAAGTTCTTGTATCTGAATGTATTTCCGAAACTACCAGTAAATGTTGGGTCTGTAGGACCTTCGTACTTCAAGAAATCCTTATTCTCACGCTCCTGGAAGTAGATTCCATCAACAGTTGTCTCTGTATGCTCTACATTTGTGTAGAATGAAGGAAGACCATCTTCTGTAAGACCAGCAAATGGAATAGAGAACAAACCGCGAACAGGATAGCCCTCTACAGCGAAACCAGAACCAGTAATAAGGTCGATGATACGAGTAGACGTTTTCAAATCAGTAACCTCGTTCTTTGCAAGAGAGTAAATCAAATCGGTGTTCCAAGAGAAGTTCTTTGTTGAGATGTTCTTAGAAGAAATTGTGAACTCAACACCATGAGACTTCATAGAAGCCACGTTTGCCTTCTTCTGAGTAACACCACCTACACCCATTGTGTTAATAACACCGATAAGGTCGAAGTTGTTACGCTTATACCAGTCAACAGCAATATTCAGACGGTTGTCGATGAAACCGAACTCACCGCCGATGTTAAGCTCATGCTTTTTCTCGTAAGTAAGCTCGCTGTTCTCCAACTCGTCGATATACAAGCTGTTTTCCTGAACATTTGTGAAAGGACGGAATGGAGTCTTGCTCTTTACAACAACCATTGAGTTGGTTACATCCTGCGGACCACGGTCGGCAGTAAGTGAGTAAGAAGCCTTGATTGTTGCATGGCTGAAGGCAGGCTTCAAAGACTCGAAGAACTTTTCCTCGTGAACGTTCCATGCGCCAGACACGTTCCATGTAGGCAACCAGCGTGCACTACGGCTCTTACCAAGCTTGTTAGTACCCTCGTAGCGCACAGTTCCGTTAAGAGTGTACTTGCCTGCATAGTTGTAAGTGAGGTTTGCAAAGAACGCAGCACTACGCGCGCGAGTGCGCCTCAAAGAATAGTATGGGTCAGAACCACGCTCGATACCCTGCTTGAAAAGCTCGTACATATAGTAAGGAGTCTCGCCCATAGAATACTGCATACCAACACCGTTAAAGTGGCTCTTTGAACGGTCGATGGCACTTGTCTCCATACCACCGAAGAGGTTGGTAAAGTGCTTCTCGCTCCAAACATGATTCCAGTTTGCAGTTGCACGGAAGTCTGTGCCAAGAGTCTTGTAATCGTCTCTCATATAGAAACCGCCGACAGGCAAAACTGAGATTGGCAACGCATAAGGATCATCAGGATTCTTGTACAGATAGTTATTTGCATCACGAATCTGTGAATCCCACATTGCACGGTATGCCAAAGACTGATTACTCTCGTCGGTAATATAATGCTCCTGTGAAGAAGTAGAATACTTAACCGCACCAACAACACCAAGCTCGAGTTCGCCGACAGGCTTCCACTTCAACTCACCCTGCCACTTCATATCGGCAACGTTGAGTTCAAGATAGTTTTCCTCAAGTTCCTTGAGGATATTGAAATCTGCATAGTTACGAGTATAAGTCTCGGTTGGAGACATTGCTCTTGATGTATTCAGCGCGTAAGAATAAGGGTTGATATCGAAATCACGCTTAACCTCACCACTTACAACATCAACATCCTGACCGAGTGTACCCGGTGCATTCTGCTTACGGTATGATGCATTGCCAAGAAGGTTGAGAGTAAGATTCTTGGTAATGTTGTAAGAAGAGTTGATATTAGCAGTATAACGGTTAACCTTGCTCTGCTTGTACCATCCCGGATCGGTCATTACAGAAAGAGAGGCATAGAGCGAAGAACGGTCTGTACCGGTTGAGATACTGATAGAGTGGTTCTGCATGATGCTGTTTGTAAACAACTCGTCGAACCAGTCGGTATTACGATACTCAGCCTCGCGGAGATATGCAGCGCGAGCCTCTGGAGTATTCTCAAGACCGAAAGTACCAGTAGTTGGGTCGTAAGTATTGATGAGCTTATACATTCTACCGTACACACCGCTACCTTCAGCGTGGTAAACATCGTTGAAGTTAAGCCAGCCCTTCTCTTCCATCTCCTTGTATATAGCCATCTGCTCCTGTGAGTTCATGATGTTGAAGTTGCGGTAGCTTGGCTTCAGACGCATAGTGAACTCGCCAGTATAGTTAACATGGCTCTGTCCTGCCTTACCCTTCTTGGTAGTGATGACGATGACACCAGCCATGGCGCGAGCACCATAGATAGATGTAGCGGAACCATCCTTCAGAATCTGCATGCTCTCGATATCGTCGGAGTTCAGACCAGAGATTGCAGAGCTGACAAGAGTCTCGGCATCACCTGATGACAAGGCATCGGCACTAACCTCAACGGCATCTTCCATAACCACGCCATCAACAACCCAAAGAGGGCGGCTGTTACCGTAGATAGATGTAGCACCACGCACACGGATTTTTGGAGCAGTACCGAATGTACCAGATACGTTCTGCACAGACACACCAGCCGAACGACCTTCGAGCGAACGGCTGATATCAGCCATACCGTCGAGCTTCATATCCTCGGCCTTGAGCTGTGATGTAGCACCAGTAAACATACGCTTGTCCATGCGCTGCATACCTGTTACAACAACTTCGTCGATAACCTTGCTGTCTGGTTCAAGAACCACCTTAACGTTCGACTTGATTTGAACTACCTGAGTCTTCATACCGAGATATGAAACCTCGAGACTCTTTGCACTTGACGGAATTCCTGTAAGACTGAATTTTCCGTTTAAATCACTAATTGTTCCCAAGGTTGTTCCTTTTACCATTATCGAAGCACCAACAACAGGCTCGTTGTCTTCTGCCGAAATAACAATACCAGAAACCTTAGAAACTTGCGCACTACTAATTGCCGAAAAGCAAAAAAGCAGTAATGAGCAAAGCAACAATACTTTTCCTCTCATTGTCTTTTAGTAAAATGATTTTAATGTTTTATAATATAATCTCTCAGCGCAAAATTATAAAAAACAAACATACAAATGCATAAATTTATTATTTTTTTTCGTCAAATAGCAAAAATATAACATTTTTATGGTATTTTCTTAACCCCAAAAGGGGATTTTAAAGATTTTTCGCCACAAAAACAACTGATAAGTATTTCAGACTTACGCTTTCTTTTTGATTAGTTTTTCTTAAAAACGCTTACCTTTCTTATTTTTGAGCAATCGATAAAACCGATACTATTTTGATAATTCACAATTCAGAGACAGTTGACAATACACAGTTGAAAGTTGAAAATTGGAAAAATCTTAACTCAGAATTCATAATTGAGTGACAATTCTAATGATGAAAAATATTGATTCATAAATAAGCACGGGATAAGATTCGGAATGACGCTGAAAGCGTCTATAATATACAGATAAACCCAAATCGGTCGTTAGAAGTTCATAAAACCGTGGTAAAGTTTGTAAAGCCTTGAAAGTAAGCTACTTGTAAACTCGTTTTTCTAATGGCGGTCATTAGAAAATTCAATTTGTAAAGTGTTTGTTATCAAACGGTTATGAAAGTAATCACGAAAATAGCCATCCTAATAACCGATTTGGGATAAATTCACTACGAACAATTCACAATTCAGAATTCACAATTGAGTGACAATTCCAAAGTTGAAAAATATTGATTCGTAAATAAGCGCAGGATAAGATTCGGAATGACGCTGAAAGCGTCACCTCTCAGTAACCGCAGCATCCGTAGGATCTGCGGACCGGAATGGAACGGATATTTTCGACCCTGAAAGCGGTCGCCCAATGCTGCAGATGGGGCACTCCTTCAGAGTGCTTACTAATGATGGTTCTACTCCGCAGGTCGTTCCGACCTACGGTTACTAAGTGGAGACGCTTTCAGCGTCTATAATATACAGATAAACCCAAATCGGTCATTAGAAATTTTGCCTTACATAATGTTCAGATAAGTATTCGGAGCCTATAAAAATATAAGCGAAAAGTGCTAATAATTGACTCTGAATAATTAAACCAACTTACATTTTGCTACTTATTTTTTCTAATGACCGTTTTGGGATAAATTAACTACGAACAATTCACAATTCAGAATTCATAATGGACGAATGCAAAAACTGCTTTTTAGGCTTTCTGTTTTAGGGAGGACAAAAAAATAAGCCATAACTGCCGACATTATAATCGGAGTTATGGCTTTCTTACTTATCTGTTATTTATCACTAACTGATGCTGCAATTACAGCACCTTCTTGTACAACTCTATAATTTCAGCCTCTGTTACATCGCGAGGGTTGCCCGGAGTGCAGACATCGGCAATAGCCTGAGCCGCAAGAGCAGGAATGTTCTCCTCCTTGATGTTGAGGTCGCTCAAGTGCTGTGGAATTCCAACCTTTATAGACAATGCACGAACGGCATCTACGGCTGCCTGTGCTGCCTGCTCGGCAGTCATGCCTGTTGTATCAACGCCCATAGTCTTGGCAATAACGCCAAACTTCTCGATACACTTAGGCATGTTGAACTCCATGATTGTTGGGAGCAACAATGCGTTTGCCACGCCGTGAGGAATATCGAACAGCGAACCCATTGGGTGAGCCATTCCGTGAACAAGACCAAGACCTACGTTAGAGAATGCCTGTGCAGCAATGTACTGAGCCAAAGCCATGCCCTCGCGACCTACCGGGTTTGTAGGCTCTTCGACAGCAAGAGGAAGATTCTCGGCAATCATCTTGATAGCCTGAAGTTCGTACATATCGCTCATAACCCATGCACCCTTAGTGATGTAGCCCTCGATAGCGTGAGTAAGAGCATCCATACCTGTTGCAGCAGTCAAGCCCTTTGGAAGGGTGTACATCAACTCAGGGTCTACGATTGCAACGGCTGGAATATCGTTAGGGTCGACGCAAACCATCTTAGCCTGACGCTCCTCGTCGATGATAACGTAGTTGATTGTTACCTCGGCACCAGTTCCGGCAGTTGTAGGAAGAGCGATGATAGGCACCGACTTGTTCTTTGTAGGAGCACAACCTTCAAGAGAAACGACATCGCTGAACTCTGGATTGTTGCTCACGATACCAATACCCTTTGCAGTATCCATTGACGAACCGCCACCAATAGCGATAAGACAGTCGGCTCCCGACTTCTTGAAAGCCTCTACGCCCTGCTTAACATTTGTAACTGTTGGATTTGGCTTAATCTCGCTATATATCTCGTAAGGGAAGCCTGCTTCGTCGAGAACGTCTGTAACCATCTTGGCTGTACCAACCTTCAGCAAGCCCTTATCTGTAGCCACCAATGCCTTGTGCAAGTTCAGTCTCTTTAGTACTGCAGGCAACTCCTTACGGCAACCTGCACCGAAGTATGAAACTTCGTTCAAAATAAATCTTTGTGCCATTTGTATTGATTATAGTTTATATTTATAAATAGTGTATGTAAATTATCTAATTAAAATAGTATTTGTATTAAAATTATAGTGTGACAAAGATAGTCTGTTTTTCTGAAAACCGACAATATGTTTTTGATTTTTTTAATGTGTTTTTAGACACATTTAGCGTCCGATGCGGTCGAGGTGCATCCAGTTTCCCCACTTGAAACGGCACAGGAATATCACTCCCCTGAAACAAAGTTCGATGCACATAGCAAGCCAAACGCCGTTAAGACCGTAGACTGGCGCAAGGAAATAGGCAAGCGTAAGGCGTACAATCCAGATGCTGCAAAGATTCATGGTACACGGCACGAGCGTATCGCCTGCGCCCACAAAAACGCCGTAGCACACGATGCTGGCAGCAAACATAGGCTCGGCAAACGCCTCGATGCGAAGCGCACTTACGCCAAGTTCGAGTATCTGCTGATTATCGGTCATGAAGCCAATCATATAAGGTGCGGCAAAATACATAACCACGCCCATCAGAGCCATAACGCACATACCCATCGTTATGGTTATGCGAGCCAACTTTCGGGTTAGCGAGATGCGCATAGCACCAAGTCCCTGCCCGATAAGGGTTGTAGAAGCCTCGCTTATTCCGTAGCCCGGCATGTAGCAAAGACTCTCTGCCGTTATGCCAAACGAGTTTGCCGCAATAGAGAATGTGCCGAGAGGCGCAACAATTCGCGTAGCCAAAATCTGTGCACCGTTGAACATTATTCGTTCAATACCAACCGGCATTCCAATATGAAACGCCTTGGCAAGCACATCCTTCTTAGGAAGGAAACTGCCCTTCTCGCGCGTAAGTCTCAAATCAGAAGAGATGAATACGGCATAGCCAAGCATGAGTATTGCCGATGTGGTAACAGCCGCAGCCGTTCCCCACGCTGCTCCGACAACGCCCATATCCATGACGAAAATAAAGAAGTAGTTGAAGAGCACATCGAAGAAGCACATCGATATATTCACCGCACTCGGAAACTTAAGGTTTCCGCTGCAACGGATAACCGCTCCAGCCACAATCTTGAGCTGCAAAACAGGAATGAAGCACGCATAAATAAAGAAATAGTCTGATGCTCCCTCAACTATTTCGGGCGAACCGCCCAGCCATACCGGCAACTGTCCGCTGATGGCAATGGTTATAGAACCAAGAAATATTCCGAAGGCAAGACAAACGGTTATTGCCTGACGGAAGATTTCTCTCGCTCCTACCCTGTTGTTTGCCCCCATCATGTGGGCCACCTGAACGGCAAAACTTGTAGACACCGAGGCACACAAGCCCGAGCAGAGCCATATTGTAGTGCTCATCAGTCCAACCGAAGCCGATGCCTCCGCACCGAGGCTACCAACCATCGATGCGTCGATATACGACATCACCACGTTCGACATCTGCGACAAGATGGATGGAATACTCAACATCACAGCAAGCAAAATTTGCTGCTGCAATGTTAGTTCCTTACCGTCTCTAATCATCTGGAGAAGGTAGGAAGTACCGTTTTCTTTCCCAAACAGAGCCATTAAACTCTTTGTGTTCTTGCCTCTACAACGTTAACAACATAATCGCCAAGTTTTTCGCACTCAAGAATGATATCCATATAGTGAACACCAAGTTGATAATCGTACTTTTGGTCGTTTACGTCGATAATATTCTGTGTCTTCAGTTGTGTACGGAAGTTGTTTATCTCGTTCTCGATGTTGTATGTCGAATTTACATCTCTGTGGCGGTCTTTCAGCACAACCATCATCTGCGAGAGAGCCTTGTCGGTAAGGTCGAACATCTGATGAACATGGTCGAGTTGTCCTTCGGTTAGCGTCTTCTTCTCGGTGTAGCAATGGTTTATCGTGCGCGCAAGGTTGAAGCAACTGTCACCGATGCTCTCAATCTCGGTAATCTCGCGCAGCATGATGCGTATTTTCTGCTTTGTGTCGTCGCTGAGTCGTCCCTCACTCACCTTATTAAGATAGTTGGCAATCTCAACCTCCATATTGTCGCAGATGCCCTCGTACTTCTCAATTCGGGCAAAGAGTTTGTTGAAGTCGCTCTGCTTCTCGGTGTGCATAAGCGTGCGCACAAGTCCGAACATCTTCTGCGAACGAACGGCAAAGTTGTTGATTTCCTTCTGAGCCTCGAGAACCGAAAGTTCGGCAGTAGACAAGATACCACCGCTGATGAAGTTGAGTCTGAACTCGTCGTCCTCGTCCTGATTCTTAGATACGATTACGCGGCACACGAGTTTCTCGATAAACTTGATGAACCATATCAAGATGAGCACGTTACATACATTGAAAGCTGTATGGAACGTTGCCAGAACGAACGTAAGTTTTCCAGCCTCTGAAGCGGCATCTGCTCCTGTAAGAGTTACGTCGTAGCCCACAAGCGAGCACACCATGTTTACGAACGGCTTGAAACAGATGAGCACCCAAAATACGCCGAACAAGTTGAAGAACATGTGGGCGAAGGCGGCTCTGCGCGCCTGAGTGTTGGCTGTGAGTGCGGCGATGTTTGATGTTACGGTTGTA
>Ga0256405_10011340_pt1 | contig 11422 bp, 6 predicted proteins | sample RumenRJG_02DNA_FD_189096 | JGI IMG/M metagenome (GOLD analysis project Ga0256405, IMG submission 189096) | Bovine rumen microbial communities from Lethbridge, Alberta, Canada - RJG_02 | ecosystem: Host-associated > Mammals > Digestive system > Stomach > Rumen | place: Canada: Alberta | collected...
TTTTTCTTCGGAATTGCCTTAGGCATCATCCTAGGCATGATCCCTATCACATTCCCTGGCATACCGCAGCCGATCAAGCTAGGGCTCGCAGGAGGCACGCTCATCATCGCCATCCTGCTCGGCTATTTCGGTCCAAGGCTCAGGATAACCACCTACACGACGATCAGCGCCAACATGATGCTCAGGGAACTGGGAATATCCTTCTTCCTTGCTGCCGTAGGACTGGGAGCCGGAGACAACTTCGTAAGCTCAATCGTGAACGGAGGTTACTGGTGGATATTGTACGGAGCCATGATAACCCTCATCCCAATCGCACTGATTATATTTTTAAGCAGGGTTTGCTTCAAGCTGAACTTCTATAAGATTTGCGGTCTCGTTTCCGGAGGCACGACGGATCCAGCAGTGCTGGCTTTCGCTCAAGACGCCTACGGCACGGATCACACGTCCGTGAACTACGCAACGGTCTATCCTCTGACCATGTTCCTTAGGGTTCTGGTTGCGCAGCTCATAATAATGATCGCCTGACAAGGCTATTTTTATAAGCGAAAATACCAATTTTTAATGCCATCGGTTTTCAATCGATGGCATATTTTGTCTAGCTTTGCTTAAAACAACCACATCATGAGAAAATCACTCTTTCTATTGGCTTTCCTTTTTATCGCGAACGCAATCTCATTCGCTCAAGCCAGCATTAATGAAATTGAGAGAAGCTTCAAGAATATTCCTTCATCTCAGCCTCTTGCCGTTTACTGGTACTGGCTAGACGGGAATATGTCAAAAGAAGGCGTAGTAAAAGACCTTCAGGCCATGAAGAAAGCCGGAATAAACAGGGTGCAGATAGGATTCATTGGCGCCGGTCAAGGCGCGCCTCACGGACCGGTGGACATGTTCACGGACGAATGGTGGGACATCCTGGACACGATGTTCAAGACAGCCACAGACCTAAACATTGAGGTGGGAATGTTCAACTGCCCAGGCTGGTCGCAGAGCGGCGGACCTTGGGTTAAGCCAGAGCAGTCTATGCGCTACCTGGCCTATTCGAAAGACACGCTAGATGGTCCTGCCAAATTCAGCGGGAAACTGCCTTCAGTGGGAGAGAACGCCCAAGAAGTGAAAGTGCTGGCTTATCCACTTCAGGAGCCTTCTTACGCAATCTCCGCTGAGACTTCAGCCGATGGGAAATCCATTATATTCAGAAGCAACGGGAAAGTCACCGTCAGGAGCCTGAACATAGATCCCGTGCATAAGTCCAACGCTGGCTCCGCTACATTCTATGTCAAGAAAGGCAGCGAATGGCAGAAAGTCTGCGATTTCGGAATAGACAGGAGCAACCCTGCCGATAACGTCGGGTATTGGAGTTTTGCCCCAGTCGTAATATCTCTGCCTGAGACAGAAGGCGAAGAATTCAGGCTGGACCTTTCAAAAGCAGACATGGTGAGATGCGCCGTGCTCTCCGACGTGCCATCCGTTGAACGTTTCCCTGAAAAATCACTCGCGAAGATGTGGCAGACTCCGCATCCAATGTGGGACGCTTACATGTGGAGAAGCCAGCCTTGCTATGAAGGAATATCTCAGAAAGATGTCCTGGACATAACCTCGATGATGACTCCGGATGGCACGCTCACATGGAACGTCCCTGAAGGCAAGTGGGTGGTCATGAGGACAGCCATGAGGCCTACTGGAGTGAAGAACTCCCCTTCCCCAGCAATTGGGACTGGGCTGGAGACAGATAAAATGAGCAAGAAGCACATCCGTGCCCACTTCGACAATTACCTAGGCAAGATACTCGAAAGGATTCCTGCAGAGCACCGAAAGACTTTCAAGATCGTGGTAGAGGACAGCTATGAGACAGGAGGCCAGAACTGGACAGATGACCTGATCCCTGATTTCGTGAAGGCTTACGGTTACGACCCGGTTCCGTTCATACCTGTCCTAAGCGGAGTCGTCATCGGGAACGAGGACATGTCCGACCGCTTCTTGTGGGATCTCAGAAGGCTCATCGCCGATGAGGTGTCGTACAATTACGTGGGCGGTTTGCGCGAGGTAAGCCATGAGCATGGACTGACGACGTGGCTGGAGAATTACGGTCACTGGGGATTTCCAGGGGAATTCCTCCAGTATGGCTCGCAGTCGGACGAGATAGCTGGTGAGTTCTGGAGTTTCGGAGACCTTGGCGACATCGAGAATAGAGTGGCATCTTCTTGCGGACACATTTACGGCAAGAAAAAGGTTTGGGCCGAGAGCTTCACTTCCGGAGGGCCAGATTTCACCCAGTATCCTGGGCAGATGAAGCAGCGCGGAGACCGTTTCTTCACCGAAGGCATCAACGCAACCCTAATGCACCTTTATGTCCAGCAGCCGGACGACAGAGTGCCTGGGGTCAATGCATGGTTCGGGAATGAATTCAATCGCAATAACACCTGGTTCAGCCAGATGGACGTATTCGCCGGATACCTCAAGCGTTGCAACTACATGCTTCAGCAAGGGAGATATATCGCCGACGTAGCTTACTTCATTGGAGAAGACGCTCCGAAAATGACTGGCGAGAGGAATCCTGAGATTCCAAGAGGCTACTCCTACGACTTCGTCAATGGCGAGGTCCTCAAGAATGCCAGCGTCAGGGACGGGAAACTTGTCCTGGAAAGCGGAATGGAGTACAGCGTTCTGGTGCTGCCTGATTGCAAGACCATGAGGCCGGAACTGCTTGAAAAGCTGAAAAGCCTGGTTTCTGATGGATTAATCATGATCGGCCCAGCCCCAGAGCAGTCGCCAAGCCTGAAAGATTATCCTGAGGCTGACAAGAAAGTGAAGGCTTTGGCAGAAGATTTATGGCAGAATGGTTCTAATCCTTATGCTGCCACAGTAAACTTCGGGAAGGGCAGGATTTACAAGAGAGCCTCTATCGAACAGGTCATGAGGGATTTAGGAATAGATCCGGACTTCGCTTCAGATGACCCAGATCTCCCACTCCAGTTCATTCATCTGATCCTCCCAGACTCCGAATTTTACTTCGTCTCCAACCAGGGGGACAAGGCTATTTCCTTCGACGGCATGTTCAGAGTGGCAGGCAAGGCTCCAGAGTTATGGAACCCACTGACTTGCGAAGTGCGCGACCTTGCTCAATACTCTTCCCTGACTAAAGGCACAAAGATTCCGCTCAAGCTGGAACCATTTGAAAGCTCTTTCATAGTCTTCAGGAAAGACGCCCCTGCAGAAAGGACTACAGGCACCAATTTCCCAAGCAAACAAATCGTAGAGACTATTTCTTCTCCATGGACGGTAGCCTTCCAGGAAGGCAGGGGTGGTCCTCAAAAGCCAGTGACATTCGATGAACTGACCGACTGGACTTCGAGCAGCGATCTTGGCATCAAATATTTCTCCGGCACTGCCACTTACTCTAATACATTCAAAGTAAAGAAAATACCTAGCACTCCGGTCTACATTGACCTGGGAAAGGTGATGGTGATGGCAAAAGTATGGATAAACGGAAGTTATGCCGGTGGAGTTTGGACAGCCCCGTACCGCCTGAACATCAGCGAACTGATAAAGAAAGGCGAGAACACTGTGAAGATAGAGGTGGTGAACAACTGGCGCAACCGCATCATCGGGGAAAAGAACCTATCTGAAAAAGACAGGTTCACGTTCCTGACGACCACATCCTTGAAGAAAGATTCAGAACTGCAATCCTCTGGCCTCCTAGGACCGGTGGAGATCCAGACCTACGATTTCAGCCGGAAAGCTGAATAAGAGCAATCACACTGACAGATACCGCAACAAGAGTCTCCGAACATTATCGGAGATTCTTTTGTGTGCGTCTGTCGCATTCTCAAGCATCTCTGCGAGGTTCTTATACTTGATGAGAGCTTTCACGTCATCCACGTTCTGGAATATGAAGCCGATGTAGTCTTCGTAGGCATCGTCCGCAGCATGTTCCAGTTCCGTGACGCGATCACAGCCCAGAGAGAGGGCGGCGATGTTGTTCTTGATGTCGGACAGCAGCGGGATCATGTCATGCAAGGCCAGCGACTGAGAATTGGCCATGTGGGCAAGGTCCTCCAGCTGGGGGTCGAGTTTTTCCGGATTATAGATGAGCAAGGCTTTAGATGTATCCTTGATGACATCCAGGCAATCATCCATGGCCATCGCCACTGCCTGAATGTCCAAGCTATTTACTTGCGTCATGAAGCTTCCTGAAAGCTGCTCGTGAATCTCATTGAGCAAGGCATCCCCTTGCGCCTCGCAAGCCTTGATCTGACGTTCTTTGCTCTTCCAAGCTTCTGTGTCCGTTGTCATGAACATCTCTAGAAGCAAAGTGGATGTCCTGCATATGAAATCGGTCTGCTGCTCGAGGATGGGAACATAGTCCTTTTTCCTTTGATGAAACAGCTTATAAATTTTTTTACTTAAACCCATAAAAAAAGATTTGGGGACTAGAATATTTTTTACTCTGACTTCAATAATTTTTACGTGACTTTAAATAAAGGCAAAAAATATAAAGAAACAAAAAAAATCTGCTCTAAATTCAATGCAATCCTAGGAATATGCCATTTCGAGGCCTAAATTCGCATCCAGATACTTTATGCTGACCCGACGATGAAGCCGTTCTTCATTCTCACACTACTGGGTTTTCTATTAATAATATGAGCATTCAATCAGCCCGCGACGGGTACATCAATCAATCTCTAGGATATCAGGTTTACCGAAGGACGGCTGTCGGGTTAAAAATTCCTCAATTTATATGCAATATATACCAAATACTGGATTTTACTTACTGGTTTATAAATGCGTTTCCAAAAAGGATTCATTGATCAAACCTCATATGGACGAATCAGTATACTCTAATAGAATTGAAAAGTTCTTACTAAAAACACTCTACCATGCTCTCAGGCATTACGGCAGATACATCTTGCCGAATGACGATAAGAGCTACATTAAGTTGCTATATTGGTGCAGGCCTCACGAAAAGCTCAATCTCGACAGCCCAAAGACCTTCACGGAGAAAGTACAGTGCCTCAAATTCTACAATAGGCAGCCAATCTGCACGAAGATGGTCGATAAATACGAGGCAAGAGAAATCGTGCGAGAGAAAATCGGCGAAGAGTACCTGATACCTCTTCTTGGCGTATGGGACAATTTTGATGAAATCGATTTCGACAAATTGCCAAACCAGTTCGTGCTGAAAACGAATCATGATAGCGGCGGAGTCATCATCTGCCAAGACAAGAGCACTTTCAACATAAAGAAAGCGAAGCAGAAGCTAGAACGGAGACTGAATAGGAATTTCTTCTGGAAAGGCAGGGAATATCCCTATAAGAACGTCAAGCCAAGAATCATAGCCGAAAAATTGATGACCGACCCTGCACATCCAGATTTACAAGATTATAAATTCTTCTGTTTCAACGGAGTGCCTAAAATCCTCTTCTACGTTTCCAGTAGGCATTGCCAAAGAAAGGCTAACTTTGACTACTACGACCTCAAAACTAGAGAAAGGCTTCCAATCACGAACCCAGGCCACCCTCACTCACAAATCAAACGAATAGACGTTCCTAATCTGGACAAAATGATTGAGATAGCCGGAATTCTCTCGAAAGGCTTCCCATTCATACGAATTGACCTCTACAACATAGAAGGCAAGATATATTTCGGAGAATTCACCTTCTACGACGGAGGCGGCTTCGAGCCATACAGGCCGATAATCTGGAACAAGAGATTGGGCGACTGGATAAAAATGCCCAAAATCGCGCCAAATATTCGGTAATCTTTATGGCATGTATTTCAGGTCGAGCCTGCGAGCGATCCAGTCCTTGAACATCTGCATCTCCTGCTCACTAGCATCTTGAAGGGAATTCATGCAGCCGAACTTCATGTCAGGATTTTTGTCCGCTTTCTCTAGTTTCTTCTTGAAATAATCCTTTTTATCGCGCATCTCCCTCACGATAAACAGCTTATCCAGATTCTTGTCTTTAATCACCTCGCGATTCCTTATCTCCAGGAGGTAAAAAAGGCCAGCGACGTTGTACTGCTCCTCGTGGCGGAACTTATGCCTGATATTCCGATAGATGGCCTCTGGATGAGTTTTGTAATATTCCTCGAACACGCTCCTGCGAAGAGCCTTAGGCGTGTGAGGAAGATACGGGAAATAGTGGAACCCCAGCATCCTCGCAGCATTCATCAGGGAGTCTTTGTAGCTTACTCTACGATGCCCATGCTTCACAGGGTGGCTGTAATGCACGATTTCCTCCCACCAGACAGGCAAATATTTCGAACAGCACACAACCTTGCCATCCCTGAAGAAATCCGTGACGGACGAAGGCGCCGCGAAGAAAAAATCATCATTCATGAATATGTACTCTTCGCTTAAGCCAGGTATGCGCCAGAGCATCGCTTCGATCGCGCGGCTGTTGAACACCGGAAGATATTCCTCATACCCCTTGAATATGACGCTGTGGTCAACGATCTGTATCGGGACCTTGTTGCCAGGAAAGTTCTTTTCAATGAATTCCTCCAGATGCGGATTCTGACCGTCTGTAACGATGAATATCCTGCCGATGTACGGAGCGAACCTCAGGATAGAAGCAACGGCATAGAAAATCTCGTTGCTCTGAACATATCTTGCCGGTCCTGCAACATCATCCAGCTTGTCAGCGCCTTTGAAAGCCATGTACTTTTGCTGCTTGGCCTTCAGCACGGGATCATTCCCATCCACCCACGTGAGAACTGCATCTATCATATTCGAAATTATTTTTTTGAAGTCTTGGCCTGAATGTGTTCTTCTGCCGCAGCCAGATATTTCGCGGTCCATGTGCCCCCCTGCTTCACGAGGTCTTCAGGCGTGCCGGCAAACACCACCTCTCCGCCCCTGTCTCCAGCGTCAGGCCCCATGTCTATCACCCAGTCCGCAGCCCTGATGACATCCAGATTGTGTTCCACCACAATCACCGTGTGGCCTTTTGCGATTAGCACGTCGAAAGCTTTCAGAAGCTTCTCCACGTCGAAGAAATGAAGCCCAGTCGTCGGCTCGTCGAAAAGGAACATAATCCTCTCTTTCCTAGGGGAATCCGACTCCTCGCTCTGAGAGAGGAAATATGCCAGCTTGATTCTCTGGCTTTCGCCACCGGAAAGTGTTGACGAACTCTGCCCTAGCTTAATGTACGACAGTCCCACGTCCACTAGAGGCTGGAGCCTGTGAGCTATCTGCTTCGCCAGATCATCATTCTGAGAGCCAAAGAAGTCGATGGCCTCCTCAACGCTCATGTTCAGGATGTCGTCTATGTTACGGCCTTGGTAACGCACCTCTAGGATGTCCGGCTTGAAGCGTTTCCCGCCACAAGCCTCGCACACCATAGTAACGTCGGCCATGAACTGCATAGGAATCTTCACGAAACCCTCTCCCTGGCACTCAGGACAGCGTCCTCCGTCTTGGTTGAAAGAGAAGAAAGATGGCGTATAGCCATTGATCCTGGCATATTGCTGATCGGCTAGAAGCTTTCGAATGTCGTCGTAGACTTTCAGATAGGTTACGGCATTGCTCCTGGAGCTCTTCCCAATGGGATTCTGGTCTACATATTCGATTCTGGTTATCCGGTCCAAGTTGCCGGAAAGCTTCTTGAATATTCCGGGAAGGTCGCCAGTTTCATTGATTCTTCTGCGCATCGCGGGATAGAGGATGTCTCCGACAAGGGAAGACTTGCCAGAGCCACTCACTCCGGTCACTACCGTCAGCACCCCAAGAGGGAACTTCACGTCGATATTCTTAAGGTTATGCTCCATGGCCCCCTCGACCGTTACTGAATATGTCCAATCGTGTTTTTCCCTGACGTAGCGAGACCTTTTTCCTTGAATATATTGAAGCGTGAGGGAATCCTTCATGACTTGCGCAGGAATTCTATCCTTTATCTTGCCTTGAAAGACTATTTCTCCCCCATTCACGCCCGCCAGAGGTCCCATGTCTATCACTTCATCTGCAGCACGGATGATTTCCTCATCGTGCTCGACCACCACTACAGTGTTGCCTATATCCCTTAGCTTCCTCAGCACGGAAATTAGCCTGTCCGTGTCCCTTGGGTGCAACCCTATGCTCGGCTCGTCCAGAATATACATGGAGCCTACCAGAGAACTTCCCAGGGCGGTGACCAGATTCACTCTCTGGCTCTCGCCTCCCGAAAGCGTGTTCATGGTCCTGTTCAGATTGAGGTACGAAAGCCCCACGTCCTTTATGCAGCGCAGCCTGGAGACTATCTCGTCTATCGCCTTGCGTACTATGCCATATTCATATCCAGTCAATTCCAAGCCGGCGAAATATTCCAGTAGCTCATCCACGTTCATTTCCAGCAGCTCGGCAATGTTCTTGCCCCCGACCTTGACGTAAAGCGCCTCTTTGCGCAGGCGGCTCCCATGGCAGTCGTGGCATACTGTCCGTCCGGAGAAGCGGCTGAGCATATATTTATATTGAATCTTGTAGCGGTTAGCCTCCACCCATTTGAAAAACTCATTGATGCCCACTATCGTATGCTCGTCCCCCTCAACGCTGTGAGCCTCCCAGATAGTATTTTTCTCTTCTTCTGTCAAATTGCACCAAGGCTCGAATATTCTAATATGGTACCTGTCGGCGTTTTTCACGATCTGGTCTTTGAACCAGCTCATCTTCTCCCCTCTCCAGCACGCAATCGCCCCATCATAGATGCTCTTCGTCTTGTCCGGTATCACCAGATCCTCGCTGATGCCGATGATTTTGCCAAGGCCGCCGCAGGTAGGGCAGGCACCCAGAGGGCTGTTGAAGCTGAAAAGATATTCATCCGGCTCCCTAAACGTCATTCCGTCCAGCTCGAAGCGGTTGGAATATTCCTCATTCACTATCTTCTCGCCTTCTTTCCTAAGAACGAGCTTTCCCTTCCCTTCCGTGAAGGCAGTGTCGATGGAGCTACGAAGGCGGGTCTGAAGGTCATCCCATTCAGTCTGGGCCCAAGGCGTGCCATCCTCATTATAAGGATAACAGCCCTTGAAAGATGGCAATTTAAGCCTGTCTATGAGGAGATACAGCCCATTCGGGTAATTTCCAGCATCCGCAAGCCGCATTATGTCCTCGATGGAGACCATTCCCTGGCCTTTCCCTGTTCCGAAGAACCTGGCATAGCCCTCTTCTTTCAGCTTCAGCATCAGCTCAACCTTATCTTCTCGATTGTCCCAGTCCAAGTCCGCCATGATGTAAATGGCGCTGGCGTCGCCTTTCAGGATGCTTGCCATCACATCATTTACGCTATGGCACTTCACCTCCTTTCCGCTGATTGGCGAATATGTACGGCCGATGCGGGCAAATATGATCCTCAGGTAATCGTAAATTTCCGTCGTCGTGGCAACCGTGGAACGAGGATTCTTGATGTTCACTTTCTGCTCTATTGCTATCGCTGGTGGAATCCCCTCGATGGATTCCACATCGGGCTTGCTCATCCTGCCCAGGAATTGCCTGGCATACGAGCTCAAACTTTCCGCGAACCGTCTCTGACCCTCTGCGAACAGGGTGTCGAACGCCAGCGATGATTTCCCGGAGCCGGAAATGCCCGTGATGACCACGAACTCGTTTCTAGGAATCTCAACGGTAATATTCTTAAGGTTGTTTACCTTGGCGCCTCTGATTATGATGTTGCCTTTCTCTGACATTGACTAACCATTAAGAATGTCAAAGATACTAAAAATCCGGCAAAGAATGAAAGGATTCTCAGTGCCGGAGAGTTCCCGAGAGCTGAGCAAGATGTCTTGGACAAGACAATTTGGCACATATAAACGCCACATTGTCAGTAAGTTATGACAAATTGTCGCCATTTTGGCCAGTTTTGGCATTGGTATGCAGCTTGCCTATAAGCTTAGTGTCCGTTCGAGAGGACGACGGAAGTCAAGACTCGAAGAACGGGCTGGAGACAGATCCGAAAGGGTCAGGCTAAATTATAGAAAATTTAAAAATATAGGAGATTTATATTATGGTACCTTCAAGAAGATATAACCAGAATTGGTTACCGAGCATTTTCAATGATTTATTTGATAACGATTGGATTGAAAGATCAAATGCTTCTGTTCCAGCGATCAATGTATTAGAAGACGAAAAAGGCTACAACCTCGAGCTTGCCGCTCCTGGCCTGACGAAGGATGACTTCCAGGTTAGCCTTGACGAAGACAACGACCTCGTGATCAAGATGGAGAAGAAAGAGGAAACTAAAGATGAGGGCAAGAAGAAAGGCCGTTTCCTCAGGCACGAATTCTCATACGCCAAGTTCCAGCAGACTATGGTACTGCCTGATGACGTTGACAGAGAAAAGATTAGCGCCACAGTTCAAGACGGCGTGCTGAAAGTAGCTCTCCCTAAGATCGAGAACAAGGAAGTACCTCAGTCAAAGAAAATGATAGAAATTAAATAAAAAAAATTTGCAGCCAATCTATTTTTGACTATATTTGCATCCGCATTTGAGGAAACAATCCGAAAAATGCAGATGCATTTTTTTGGTGCGGTAGTTCAGTTTGGTTAGAATGCCGGCCTGTCACGCCGGAGGTCGTGGGTTCGAACCCCATCCGCACCGCAAACGCCCGAGAGCAATCCCGGGCGTTTTTCGTTGTTGGGAAGCCTGTTTATCTGACCGCCTCCATGGCTATTTTCTGGCATTGGCGAGCTTCTTTCTTCGAGATGTGATATTCTGTGTCCTCCAGGACATATTCATTGCCTTCCACGGAAATGCCCAGCGTCGGCTTGATGAGGGTCTCGAACCACGTGCAGGCAGCGATATAGCGGCCATACTGCCGGTTCAGGTGATATCCGTCACGGGTGAGATCATAAACCTTGCATGCATCCGGGACCTTATTTTTGTTGTTAAGGCTAGTCTCCCTCGCCAGCTGGATTGCCTTTCCGCTAGGAATAACGACATCTATATTGAAGTCTTTCTTCAGATTTTCCACGCAGCTTTGAATGCCATTCCACATCTTTGCCTGGCTCCTGTCGTAAAGCGGGAATCTCTCGTGATCCGAATTCGCGGCATATGCCCATGTCTCATGCCAGACGATCGACGCATGAGGGTTCGTTGCCTCATTGCGAACGATCTCTATCAACTTCGGCAGCCACTCCCTGTAGTTATCATATATTCCAGACAAACCGGAAGTCTCTTGCATAGTGATAATATCCCAAGGCTCATCCTTAATGCCATCTCTCAAAGAGCAATGCTCGCTGACAACCGTCCATACGCCATTTTTAGCCTTCGAATATTTATAATTCTCTGCGCCGGAAGCATATTCATTGCAATGCCTTTCCAGCGAACACCCACCGATGTACAGCCTTGCCACTGTCACGTTGTGGATTCCCGCAGTCCTGAGCAGAGCAGGGAGATACTCAGTCCCGTCATCAGAGAAACTGTTTCCTATCGCCAGAATCCGCAGGGTGTCA